>Ga0302248_1002350_pt1 | contig 11615 bp, 10 predicted proteins | sample AAG_UR_Leu_MG_FD_193528 | JGI IMG/M metagenome (GOLD analysis project Ga0302248, IMG submission 193528) | Enriched activated sludge microbial communities from anaerobic digester in WTTP, New Holstein, Wisconsin, United States - AAG_UR_Leu | ecosystem: Engineered > Bioreactor > Anaerobic >... | reverse complement strand
TAAGTTATAAATTGTAAAGTATCAAATTCTTTGGTTAAATTTGCAACAGTAGGAAAAAGAATGAAAGTAGATGAAAATTCAACAGTTATAGTTAAAGAAATGCCAATGCCAAAACCTAATGATGCTGTACGTGTAGAAGAAATTCGTGATTATACATACATAAAGAGTATGAACAAAACTGGTGATAAAGGATTTGAAAATGAATATAAAAAAGATACTTATAATAAAAATAAATTAAAAGACAATGAAAGCTAAATTAGTTAAAGAAAGTTACAGCGATGAACAAGTTGCAGCTATAGGAATAGAATATAAAAAATTTTTAGATTTTATTCATAGATTAAATTATGATGATTTAATGGAATATGCCGAAAAAATGCAAGAGTTTAAAACTCTTCAGGTTTTAGATTACTTAAAAAGGAAATCTAAGTTCATATAAAAATATAATAAAAGACGATGAAAAATTTAGTTAGAGAATTATTATTGAAAATTAAAATTCACTAGCGAATTTTTTTAGAAATTCGTATTACAACACGAAATAATGGAATAAATTATGACTAAACAAGATTTTATATCATTAATTGATAACGAAATAACTGCAAGTTGTGCAATTCCGTTTTCACTTCCCGAAATTGAAGTTGAAAGAATCATAGGCATTGAAAGGGAGTGGCTATATCGTGAGTATAGAGATGCTGTACAAGATGCTTGGTATGTTTTAGACAAAAAGTATTATCATACACAAGAATGGAAAGATACAAGAACATTTCAGTTGCCTCCATGCGTTATGGCTGTTAAATATGTTTATGAAATGACATCTGGGCAAAGAGTGTTTGGGATTCATGACCCCGATTTAACATTTGATAGATTAATGGCAGCTGATCTTTATTTAACGCCTTTATCATCTGATCAAATAACATATCGTACAGTACAATGGAGTTTCTGGGATTTAGCTCGACAATATAACCTTAAAGACATTAATCATCATTTTAATATTAATACAAAACGATTAATCATAACTGGACGTGATCCAGTAGAATCATTATGGGTTACAACTCTTAATCAAATTCCCGAAGAAGATTTATACGATGATCCTCTTTTTCTTAAATGGGTTATTGCAAAATGTAAAATCCAATTAGCAAGAATACTGGGAACATTTAATATGACGTTAATTGGTGGTGTTCAAATTAATTACAATGATATTAGAGCTGAAGGTAAAGAAGAATTAACTGAACTTACAGAAAAAATCAAAATTGATAGTACAGCCGATTGGTTTATGATCATTAACTAAATATAATGAATATGTAATGCTTATTCCTATAAATAAATTATTTGAATCATTTGGCAATGAATATTACCCTCGATTAAAAGAAGATGTCGCCGATATTGCAAAAGAACGTATGTTTTATATTCCTCAAGAGTTTTCAGATTTTGAGAAAAAATATGCTAAACAACAAGTATTAAATATTAAAAAAGATCAAGTTGATAGAGATGTAATTATTTCAACTAAATCATTTAAAAAAGGAATTATAAAAAATCCTTCGAGTCTTCGACATATTTGTAAAAATGCAAGGGGACTAATTGATCCTCAAGGAAATTTATATCTTTTTATTAATGATGAAGCTACTCATTTTAGTTTAATTCAAGAACTTTCAGATGCTGGATACATAGAATTTCAAGATTTTTGGTGGATGAATATTCCGAAAAAATTTGTTACAATTGAAAGAATTTGGGAGGAAAATGAATTTGCTTTAGGAGAATCAAATTCTATATTAGATAGCGATTATAATTTTGAAGGTGGTGGGTATAAAATAAAATATAAGATGCCAAATATCGAAGAAGCACGTAAAGCATATGTTCTATTTATTAAAGCGGCAGAAAAAGTTAACCCCCAGTATAAATTTTATCCATATTTATGGGATGAATTGATTAGGGCAAAAAATAAAACATCTAAAGTTAATGAAGGAAATAGCGTTATGGCTAAATTTTATCAAGATCGTTTTGGTATTATGCCTTCCGATAAACCTGTTGAATTACGTTCTAATTATAAAATAGTTACAAAAGTTCCTTCTTGGAATAGTAAATTGCCAAAAACGCCTATAATTATTAACCCGCCTTCTTTGGACGGATTTGATAATAAGGTTCGTGCAATAGCAGACAAAGACGGAAATTTATATGTTGCAATGTATAATATGCCTTTTAATCATGGTTTAATGGCTAATGCTTTAATCGATGCTAAAGTAATTAATACAGATTACTATAATAAATATGCATCTCAAATAGCAAATGTCGGAGGCGTATATGAAGATCAAGAAAACTTCTTATTACTTAATCGTTTTTATGATGAATATGTTTTTGTTGCAAGTGATACGTTTGAGAATTTTGGGCCTTCAACAGAAAAATTAATACAAACTCTTAAGAAGAAAAATCCTCAGTTTAAATATCGTTTTAGCTATGAAGATTTCGGAGAAATAGATGAAAGTCAAAAATTATTTGAAAATCCCGATGTAGTTAATTATCCTATGTATTATGATGGAAATTTTACACATTTTAGAAAGTTTATCTGGGCAGATGGTGAAAATTATGCATTTGGGGTATTTGACGGAAAATTATATATTTCCGAAAAAGGAAATACACATTTTAACATTGTGATTAAAAATCCTGAAAATAATATAGTCTATAACATAGAAAGAAATTCTTTTAAATACCCTGGAAGAATTTGGAAAGACAAAAAACTTATATCGTTTTGGACATACCCAGATGCCCAAACTTTTAAAAAAATTATTGACGAATTGTCTAAAAAATTAGATGTTAATATTATGGGTGATCCTGAATGGTTAGTAGAAATAATCAGGAAAAAAGATACAGGAGAAATACAAAAAGGCGAAATGATGCATAATTCAGAATTTGGCGAATGGGATTTTATGTATACTGATAATAGCGATAAATTTAAAATATCGCATATCCACCCTAAAGATTATATTGGAAGTGAAGACGTTCCTGAGGAAGATCGGGCAAAAGAACACATCCTATCACCACTTCTTAAGAAAAAACGAAAAGTACCACCTGGCTGGGGATCAAACAGTGATCGCTATAGAAGAAAAAGACAATGGCAAATGGCCAGAGTTGGGGATGAAAGTAAGAAGGAAGAAAACTACCCTCGATTATTTGAAACGCCTGACTTTGCTTTACAACCTAATAGTAGTAATTCTAACGATAAATTAGCATGGTATGAAGGAACTACTTTTTCGTTTGGATTATATGATGGAAAATTTTATATGTCAAAAGAAGGAAAAACCCATGGAGATATAATCGTATCCGAGACACCGCCAAAAACTCGTGAAAGACTCGAATTTAAATATCCGGGCCGAATATGGATTGCAGAAGAATATAAACTTATATCCTTTTGGACATATCCTGATGTTAAAACGTTTAAATACATGATGACAGAATTATCTAAAAATTTAAAGTTAAAAACAGATCTTATGAATGATCCACGTTGTTATGTAGAAATTCTTAAATCGGCTGATGGTGAAGAAATAGTTAAAGACACAGACTTTGTAGAAGATAACGCCAACGGCTCGTGGAGCAGTGCATTTAAATACAAAGGCGAACTGGTTAATCCTAAAGATTACGTCGGAAGCGAAGATGTTCCTGAAGAAGATAGAGCTAAACAACATGTTTTATCTCCACTATTAAAGCCTAAGAAAAAGGTGGAAGCAGGCTGGGGCTCAAACAGCGAAAGATATAAGAGAAAGAGACAGTGGCAAATGGCCACGGTAGGAGATGAAAGCAAACATGAGCCATATTATCCACAACTTTTCGAAAACGAATAATTTATATAAGGAGAGCAATGACTCTCCTTTGTTTTCTTAAGATATATAAAATAAAAAGTAAATGAATTATATTAAGATATATGATAATATAATTTTTGCCGCTAAAATTCAAAACAGAACTAAATTGCGTAAAAACCAAAAGGGATATATTTATTATGAAAATCATCACATAGTTCCAAAGTGTTTAGGCGGAAACGATGATGAAGAAAATTTAGTTTTATTAACAGCAAGAGAACACTTTGTTTGTCATAAATTGCTAACGTATATCCATAAAAACAACCGAAAAATCGCCTGCGCATTTCATAAAATGACGTTTGGGAATTCAAATAAATGTATAAAAAAATCATATGATTACAAATACGCGAGAGAATTGTTTATGACTGTCCCTGTATCCGAAGAAACCCGACAAAAACAAAGTAAATCTCATAAAGGAAAAAAATTTTCAAAAGAACATAAACACAATTTAAGCATATCGGTAAAAAAAACAAAAGATAACGCATCAGATGACGAAAAGAAAAGACGGCATTATTATACTCGCGGAGAAAAAAACGGAATGTTTGGAAAAGAAGCTGTGAATAAAGGCAAACATCGATCAAAAGAAACTATAAAACGTATAAAAGCTAATACGCGATTAGCTATGCAACGTCCTGAAGTTAAACAAAAACAAAAGGAAAATAAATCCCCTATGTTTGGCGAAAAAAACGGAATGTATAAAAAACATCATTCTAAAAAATCAAAAGAAAAAATCAGTAATACTTTAAAAAATACGCCTAAAATTGAATGCCAATACTGCAAAAAGAGTTTTTATCCCTGGCATTATAGTAGATCTCATGGTGATAAATGCAAACATAAATAAATATTATAATGATAAAAGACATATACATAAGAAATCCCGAGGATCCTAACTTTCAATATGGCGTTCTAGAACATCGTGATGCTATAGAATCGATCATTAGTAAGATTAAAGTAATAATGAGTACACATCCCGGAGAAGTATTAGGAGATATCGCGTTTGGTGTAGGAATAGATGATCTTGTGTTTGAATCTCGTATAAACAAAAATCAATTGGAAGAAAAAATTAAAGATCAAATAAATAGATACATTAATGAAACAAAGGATTATGACATTCGTCCAGTTGTTTCATTTGGAAAAGCCGAAAATTATGATTATGCTATTATTGATTTTTTTATAAATGATCAAAGAGCTATCGGGTTACTTATAAAATAAATAAAAATATGGAAATATTTACAACAACAAGAATAAAATTTTCAGAACTTTATGAAGATGCTTTAGCCTTCATTAAAAAGACATACGGGGAATTAGGCCAATATTTTACAATGGCTTCTCCGATGGGACAATTACTTCAAGTCATACTTCATTACGGAAGAATGATTTTATTTTATATCGAAGATTCCATAACAGAATTAAATCTTAAAACAGCAACTCGACCTCAAAGTATAAAAGGATTAGCAAGTTTAACGGGACATAATCCATCAAGAGCCATGGCTGCTCGTGGAACTTTAAAATTTTCCTTCTCTGGCCGAAAACTTCCTACAGATACAACAATGTTAATTATTCCTAATTATACGACATTAGTTAATAATCAAAATGGTTTAACATATACAATAATATTACCTGGTGAAGAAGCATTATATAATTTAGAAAGCATAACAAATACGTTAGAAGTTAATGTTGTACAAGGAAAAATAGAATATCAGCAAGCGACTGGTTCAGGAGATCCCTTGCAATCGTTTAACTTTCAAAATAAAAAGGGTGCTAGCATAGACAATTATTACATTAGCATTTTTGTAAATGGTGAAAAATGGGAAATTGTAAATTCTATTTTAGATATGGGATTCAATGAAAAATCAGTAATGGTTAAAACTGGACAAACGGGTGGCATAGATGTATTCTTTGGGAATGGATACAATGGTGCAATACCCGGTTTAGGATCAACAATATTAGTTGAATATTTAATTACTGATGGCCCTGCCGGTAATCTAAATGCAATGGAAAATAACGCAAAAGAAAATTGGAAATTTACTACATCGGGATATTCACCTAAAGGTGATAAAATGGATTTAAACAAATACATAACTGTAACAATCAAAAACCAATTAATGTTTGGAACTAGTGATGAACCTTTATATCTTACTCGACTATTAGCACCTCATGCATCAAGAAGTTTTGTTCTTGCTAATGCAAACAATTACATATATTTCTTAAGAAAATTAAATATCTTTTCTGTTATAGATGCTATACCAGGATTTCAGACATATGATGATCAATATGTGTTAGACAAGTATAATCAAGCAAAAACAATATATGAAGATCTTAATCTTGAATATCGAAAATTGCTTGCTACATACGGTGCAAATTCTGAAAAATCAATTGCTAAAAAAACAGAACTCAATAATGCCTATGATAATTTGATTAAATGGCAAGAAGAAATAAATTATCACCGTTTAGATGATAATACCGTATATTTATTTTTAATCCCCGATATTACAAAAAGATTAACCGGAGGCTATAACTATTACACTTGTCCCAAAGAGGCATTTGAATTATCAATTGATGAAAAATATGCAATATTAGATTTAATTGAACAAAGTGGGCAAAGAGTGTTAACAGTTGACAATGTAATATTAGATTTAAAATATCCTCGATTTACGTTAAACATGTCATTGATATTATGGGAAGGAAGCGTTTATGACACTGTTCGTCAAGATATAATTTCAAAGACATCTGAATACTTTTTAACTAATACACGAAGAGATAGAATACCTGCATCTGATCTTGTTAAAGTTATTGAAGATATAGATGGAGTAGACTCTGTTAATGTTTGGTTTGATGCAGATAAAAACAATAAAAATATATACGGTAATCATTACGGTATTGATGAATACGGAGACATAATTCTTGAAAGATATGTTATTGATGCATTTAGCAATAAAGTTCCAATTAAAGACGTTTATCCCTTGATTCGAGGAGGTTTTGAAAACGCCAATGGAACATATTACGAAGATAGCATAGTTAAAAATAAATTATCATCAATTAACATTCAAGTAAGAGGATATACATCAAAAGATATTAACTCTGAAAATAATGTTGTAGTTTTAAATAATTTATAAGATGAATACTGACGAAAGAAGAAAAAAATATACTGTAAGGCCTTCTTATCTTTATCAAGCAAAACATATGAATGATGTGTTTCTTAATCTTGGTTTTGGATATAAAGGAAAAATTTTAAAAAAGGGAACGTCACCCGAAATTTGGGCAAATCCTTTACAACATTCTTTATATGGTGCTCTCGAAAGTATGATATACAACTTAATAGAATATTCAAAATTGATAAAGAAATGGTTTAGTATTGCACACGATAAAAATACAACGAATATTTCATAATGAACATACAAAATTGGAAAATATTTGATAAAAAAGGTTCTAATCTTAATTGGATACCACTTTCAACTGTTAATTTAAAGATTGAATCGCCTACAGGGAAAAACGCCGAAGGATTTTTAATCGTAGATCCTTCAGGGTTTGTAGTGGATACAAAGATTACTAATGAAGGATATTTGTACGATAATAATGACGTATCAGTTTTTTATACATATGATTATGCTACTGGTGTATTTCCGTTAAGTTCTACCGAAGCCACAATAATAACAAGAGATATATCAATTTTTAATCCCGAGGGAATAACAACTAAATCTATAAGTGATATAAATGTTACATTAGATGCCTCATTTGTGTATCCTTCGGTTACATATGCTGCCGCAGTGTTTTTAGAACCAGTATCCCAAGGTTTAGTTGAAACAGAACACTTGAGCATATTAGAACAAGATGGTAGTTCATATATTCGTCCCTATGATGCCAGTAATTATATTTTAATTATGGAATTAGTAGGTGAAGAAGATGAAATTCAGTTTTTTGATGTTAATGAATGGACAAATGAAATTACATGGACAAATGTTATTGCCTTTGACATTAGTACTTATGCACCTAATGTGCCCTTACAAGTAAATATAGGATTCAAATCAGACGTTGAAGGTGTCTTTGAAAGAATATTAAGAATGTATCATCTTGTTGATGACACATTATATATTATAGCTGATATTGTTGTTAACGCAGAATCGATTGGAGAAGATGAAAGACATCGAACATTATTAGGAAATTTTGGATTGCCTGACCCAAAAGATATTCTACAATTATTTAAAGAATCGGATATTAACGAAGATTACCCCGATTGGAAGTTACTTAATCAAAAATCAAAACATATGATACTTGAGCATGATAAAATCATGCCATACGTAGGAACATATAAGGCGTTAATAAATGCTGTTAAATGGTTAGGTTATGATGATATTTATTTTCGCGAATGGTTTTTAGACGTAAAAGATATACATAGAAAGACAAGATTATCTTTTTTAGTTTCATACAGTGCACCTGATGTATTTGATTACATTACAGGCAAAAAGGTTTTAGGCAGAACTCAAACTATTCAGATGTTTGACCCTAGACAACGACAAACTCTTAAAAAGCTTAATCAGTTATCAATGTTTTATTGTATAACAAGAGAAACGGGCTTTTTAGACGATTATGGAACACCTTTAACTGAAAATTGTTATGCGTATAATTTAAAAGAGGTTTTTGTTAAATTAAATGCCCTTAAAAAGTGGCTTGAAAAATACATTATAGGTGTTAATTGTCGTATTATTGATATAACAGGAGAAGGCGTATATTTTGAAAGAGTTAAAAATCTTGTTTATTCAACAGATAATATAGGATTTAATTATAATGTGCATCAACCTTTAACTCCTTATGCCTTAGATGTTAATTCTGAATTAGTACAAGGTGATGCAAGTATTCGTTTATCTATAAAAGAAATAAATGATTTAACTATAAAAAATTTAACATGTCGTTTTATTGACATGGCTCATTCTGCGTGGAATCCCAATACTCCAAACGTATATTATTCTTTACAAGATCCGTCTTATCTCGCTAATCCCAGCAATTACATGTTAGTTGGGGCAACTTTTGGATATCCTCTTGAACACGTAAATGAAATTTCATATCGTTTATCAGTTGAAAAAGATAACGCAGGTGTTATAGGTTCAACGCTTGTGACAAATCCTTTATTTATATATGAAAATGATATAAGATTTTATAATATTCTTGATGTATCATCAGTTTTCTATGATGTTTCAAGTAATTTAACCATATATCTTGAAAAAGCATATTTAAGAGATCCAAGCATAGATGATATATGGGCAAATTCAATAGCATATACAATATCACCTGTCACGCATATTACAATAGATGCATCAGATAGTAAAAATTTACGTAGTAAGGGAGAGTATAAAATTACAAGCGGAAGAGGAATATTAGTCACTAAAGATTCATCTATAATTTACAATATCGTAAATAAGCCATATTTATTTACATTAACTAAAGATGCTTCTGTAATTGCAGAAGAAGAAACTGTAATTATTACACCTTATATTGATCACTATGTGATGGAATCTTCGAGCGGCACTATAAACACATTTTATGATTATGTATCATTTCATTGGGAGCCTGGAAGCAGATTACAATATGTGTATGATAATGATTATGAGGTGCCTCTTCTTAAATTCCGAAACTACTATGCAATTGATGGTGTAGGGGATAGGATATCACTTGGAAATAAAGAATACATACTCGATATTTTAGATGGCAAAATTGAAATGAATGCTGGATTAACGTCATCATCCGATAATCTAATGAGCTATATAAATTGGCATTATGATACAAGCATAGAGGAACAAATGATTACTACTAATTTTGTATATACCTCTCCTCGTGTACCTTTATGGCAGATAAACCCAACAGTTTATTATAATGGTGACCCTTCAGCATTCACGGGTGGAAATGCTCCAGGGATATATGAAATAGATAATAGTATTCACGTAATGCATGTTAATCATATAGGAGATTATACATTAGAATTAAGAGCATGGGACGGATACAATACATTAATATACAATAAAGCTTTAACGCCATATAAAGTATGGGTTAAATCACCTAATATTTATCTGCTTGTAGATAATTCTACATTTATGGGTTATGATGTTAGTAAGTACATGTCAATGGCTGAAGTAAATACGCTAATTTCAAGAAATCGTTATCCTATTTATGATCGTTATATTTCTTTACAAGGTCTTAAAATAGAATTTGATAACACTGGACGTCCATACATAAAAATTCCTTCTGTAACATATTTTCAAGATGTTATGGAGCCTTATTCTCTTAATCGAATAACAAATATAACTGAACGTATTTTGACTCGTTCTGGAAACACTATCACCGTTGATAAAGATTTTCAAAATTTTATTACAGGAGATCAAGTTCAAATATTACAATATAGTAGAGAAAACTACTCATTAATACAAGAAATAAGCGCAAACATTGTATCGGCAACGTTAACTAATCCGGCTTCTATAACATTAAATGCATTGCCTGCTTCCTTTGTTACCAACGCTTCAAATGCATTATTCATTTTAAATGATACTCGCAGAGAAGTAACAACTGTAAGCAATAATGAAACGTCTTATGTTGCAGATATTGCTAACTATTCATTCAAAGAACAGCAAGCAGTTGCTTTAATAGCCACCGATATTAATAATGGATATTCATGGGGAGCTACTTATAGAGTAGTAGACGTATCAGGAAATAGGCACACCTTTGATAAGCCACTTCCCGAATTATTCTTAGATACAAGTATATATGAAATTCGAGCAAAACATGCATTTTCTGCATTTACTAATTTTATAATGACAACCGAAAGTGCCATAGAAAAGAACAACGAATTTAGCATATATCACAGTGATTCGTATTGTAGAGAATATTATTTAGATAATACATTTACATTAACAAATATTCAATTTGATCATGATCGAATTAATGATATGTGGTATGACCCTTCATTATATTTAGTAAATTCGAATTTTTATTATTATAACAAAGCGATTGAGGTTGATACAAGTACATTAGTTATATTAAGGGCCGAATATGATCCAAGTAATTATATGCTAAATCAGAAAAATATCTGGACAGCGAGGTACGTTAATAACAACGCAATGTATTTTCGCGTATTCAATGAAAGCGTTCCTATTATATTTAAGGATAGCGTAAACTTTAGTATTGGCGTAGAAAGTTATGATAGTTACGGAAATTTAATTCAAGAATTATTTTAAGATGATTATAAAAGTTAAAGATAAGGGATATGTATCACAACCATTTGTTGCTCCAGAATTAACCTTATTTTATAAGGGTCGACAAATAGAAAATATTACATTGGTAATTGATAAAAGATCCATTGAAATTGAAGACAGATTTGAAAAAGAAAACAATATTTCGCCCGAGATAAATATGTTATTAGATATGAATATTCATGTCGATGAGAACTTTTTATATATAAAAGTGGGAGATAAGATTAAAAGAGCACCTTTAAGTGATTTTCAATAATGGACAATAGATTATTTATAAATAATTCATTAAATATTAATTCTGCTACATTGCGATTAAGAAATAATATTAACGTTAGCAGAAAACTTATATTGCGTTCTCCTTCTATCTATATTGAGCCACCACCTCTTGAATCCGTTCAGGTTACTACACTTAATGTTACAAATATCGAAGGTTATACTGCAATAGGAGGCGGCAACGTTATATCTGGTGGATCTACTGTAATGCGCGGCATATGTTGGAGTACTTCTTCAAATCCTACAATTTCCGATTCAT
>Ga0302248_1002340_pt1 | contig 11658 bp, 1 predicted proteins | sample AAG_UR_Leu_MG_FD_193528 | JGI IMG/M metagenome (GOLD analysis project Ga0302248, IMG submission 193528) | Enriched activated sludge microbial communities from anaerobic digester in WTTP, New Holstein, Wisconsin, United States - AAG_UR_Leu | ecosystem: Engineered > Bioreactor > Anaerobic >... | reverse complement strand
TCTCATCGATACGATAGACCGCATTGGCGGTAAACTCGATGTTGAGGTTGTTGTCGAGCCCCCCCAGGAGCCCCACGTCGCTGGGGACGTAATCGCTCCAGGCGAAGTTCGTGGGATAGTTGAAGGTAAAATTGTAGGCCCCACCGTTATCGGTGCTGAATTCCTTCACGAACGACTCGGGATGGCAGATACCCGCTATGACGGTCACCCAGGAGGGAAGCTTGAGACACTTCACGTTGTACTCTGCCTGCTGCTCGATCTTGGCGCCGTCTTTGGTCATTTTAACAGTGACGGTGAGCTTCTGGGGCTGCTGGAAGGCCGCCATGTCGAAGGCCGCCTTGTAAACCTTGTTCGGTGTTACCACCGTTCCCGTAACCGTCTGGCCGCCCATGGCGAAGAGGACCTCGTCCACCTGGGCGTAATCCGGGGGCGCCATGTCGATGGTGAGGGTAAAGGTGTTCTCCGCCTGGATGTTGGAGAGGAAAGTCCCGAAGATGTCGTTGTTGTTGGGGTTGTCGTACTGCGACGCCGTGGCGAGATCCAGGCCCAGACCCCAGGCGGTAAACTGGGAGGCGCCATAGGTGGAGGTGCATTGAGCCCCCTTGTTCCGGTGATCCACCTTGACGTTGTATGGCCGCTGCTGGCCCTTTTTGGTGCCCAGGGTCATGGTTTCTTCCGCGTAGCCCTCGGCATTGGGCTGTTTCTGGGTTTTCTTCTGGTTCAGGACGCCGCCCAAAAAGGCCCCCGCGGCCTCGCCGGTGATCTCGTATTCGATATACTCGATGCTTTGCGGGTGCTGCCACTTGATCCTCGTCTTGAGGGGCTTTTCCAGGGGCTTGTTCTTCGCCGGGTCCTCCGCCTCGCCGTACTGCCCGTCGCCGTCTACGATCACGGTGTCGCCCCGCTTGACCACGCTGGGGCCGCCGGTGTCGCCGGCCGGCGGCGCCGGTAGTTTTTCTCCCGGGGGGAAGTTGAGCGGGATGGCGGCGACGCGGCTCATATCGATCTGGGCGCCATAGCTGTTGCACGGCCAGGCCCGCTCCGGTTTGAAGTCATAAACGAGGATCATGGAAACCATTGAGGACTTGGGGATGTTGACGTTGAAACTGAAGGCGAGATTGCCGTTGTCCGCGCCGAAGGTTTTCGTTCCCAGCAGTGTGCCGCCGATGCCGCCGAGATAGAGGCGCGCTTCGGTTACGTCCTCGTTTTCCTTGCCCGTTCCCGAGGTATGAAAGGTGAGGCCGGTGGCCAGCCAGTCATCCACTTCGTTGGCCGAGAGGGTGATGTGGATGATCGGTACGTTTGTCGCCCCGTTGGCGTAGTCGAACTCTCCGGCAAGGGGGCGGAATTCCTGGCCGTCCCAGGGGTTGTTGTTTCCCGCCGCCAATGTCAGCGTGGGTTTCCAGAAGTTCGCCGTGGCCATGGAGCAGCTCCCCGAGGCCGTGGCCTCGGTGGAGGCGTTTGCGCCCGTGGCGGCCCCGGTCCATTCCTTGAACACCCAGGGCTCCTTGGCGGTGGCCGTCACCTGCGTCTTGCCGCCGCAGGGCACCGGGTCCACTTTCGCCGGCGCGGCGGTGCATCCCTCCGCCGCCGCCTGGGCCGGCGACACCTCCGTGGTGACGCAACAGGTTTTGGGTGCCCGGGTGATTTCCTGAATATAGTTGCCATAAGAGGAGTCCGAGGTGGCGACGGTGTAGCCGCCGCCGCTGTTGGGACTTGGGGAGACCGTCACCTGATGGGAATAGGGGGAAGGGCAGACGGGACCGGGGTAGAAGGTGCCGGAGGACGGCGAATAGCCGTAAGTATGAACGCTGCCGCCGGGCTTGGCCAGCAGGACGATGGGATCGTCGCCGTCGCCGGTCAGGAGCTTGACGTCTTCGGCGGCAATGGACGTCTTGATGGAACCGGCCCGCTGCGGCGCGGCCGGATCGGACAAATCGAAGGCCTCGATGTCATTGACTTCATTGGTGTTGGACGAAACGATCAGGGTGGTTCCGGACAGCCACAGGCGCTGGTCGGCGCCTGCTGTGGCGAGGGTCGATTTGAGGACCGGGCTGGCGGCGTTCGTCACATCGTAAATCTTGATCGCCTTGGTTCCCGCTGTTTCTACGCCGCCGATGCAGAGCAGGTTGCCTCCCGCGGCGAGGCCATTTATCTGGCCGTTGAAGGCAAGGCTTTCCCCTACCTTTGTCGGTGATGCGGGCGTGGCGATACTGATGATTTCCACGGCTTCGCTTTTCCAGTCTTCGTTGGCATCCACCCCCACGAAGGCCAGGTTGCCGGACAATGCCCGCTGCATGGCCTGGCCGCCCAGGACCCATTCCGAGACCGGGACGGGGGTGGCGGGATTTGTCACGTCGATGATGTGGAATTTTTTGTCGGCCGTACCGTACAAGCGGTTCGCGACGACGGCGATGGAGTAAAGGTTTTTCCAGCGGCTGTCCTTGGCGATGACCTGGGGTTTGGCCGGATCGGCGGTGTCCATGATCCACAGGAAGTTGCCGGTGCCCATGTAGAGCCGCCCGCCGTCGGACAAAAGCCCGTTGGCCATACCCGGACTGCCGGCGACTCCGGCGGCGACCGGCTGTCCGCCGCTGATGCTGATGCGCTGGATGGCCATGTCGGCCATGGACATTACGTAGGCCGCTCCTCCCGACCCTTTTACCCGGAAGGCCCCGCTGATGTCCAACTTTCCCAGATAGACCGGGGAGGTCGGGTTGGACACGTCGGCGGCCTTGACGGCGCTGCCGTCCACGACATAGACCGTGTTTCCCGATGCGTACACGTCCTTGGGATCTCCCAGGTTGCTGTCGTAATTCAGCAGCTTATTGGGAGAAGAGGGACTGCTCACATCGAAGATCTGACAAGACTGGCCTTCCACGGCGGTGTAAACGCGGCTGGTGCCGCCGTCGTAGTACAGGGACGCGCCGGTCCTGGCAGCGACGTTGCCTGAATACTCACCCACCTTGGATGGGGAAAGGGGACTCGTGGCGACGTCATATACCCAGAACTTATTCTCCATATCCGGCCCGACGGCATACATCTTGCCGCCGCCGATGGTCAGCCCATGAGCGGGTATGCCCAGGGTTTTCACGACGGAAGGGTTGGTGGGATCGGAGACGTCGATAACCTGTATGTCCGGTTGATAATTGCTTTCCACCGTGTGATAGACGTAATTGCCGTAAGCGGCCATGCTGCCGTTGTTGGAAACCTGGGCCGCGCATTCGCCCTTGACGAGGGGGGCGGCTGGATTGGAGACATCGATGACGGTGAAACGCGGGGCGTCCCAGCCGCTGATGGTATAAACGGAGTTCCCCGAGGCGGAGAAGGCCAGACGCGCCGGTTCGTATTTTAGGGGGGTGGTGCTTATTTTCGCCGGCGTCTCGCCGCTGAGATCGTACAGGCTGACACTGAGTCCCTCGATTAGGGCCGCCTTATTGCCCGCGACCGCCAGATCGTCCCGCCACCCGCCGAGCTGGGATTTGGGGCCGATGGACCAGGCGTCGGAGGTTTTGATGGAGACGAAGATGTCGTCATAGGAATGGGTTTTGCCGGCGACGAGGTTTTTCGCCGCGGACTGAAAGGCGACGGCCTTGCCTCCGTCGGCAATGGCGCAATAGAGATAAACACCGCTGTCCGGTTTGGCCCCGGAGGGGGTCACATTGACCGCCTGAAAGGTTTTTTCCGTGCGGTGGTAGAGGAGGATGTTGGCGTAGGAGATGTTCGTGTTGTTTGCCAGAAGGTTCTGGGCGTTGGATTTGAAGGCGATATAGAGGCCGTCGGGCGAGATGACGGCATAGTGGCTGCTGTCGTTTCCCAGGACGCCTTCGGCGGTTTTGGTGATCAGTGAAAGGGTGTCCGCCGCGGCATCGTAGAGATAGATATGGTCCTTTGTGTTGTCCGCAGGGACGCCCGATGCGAGGTTGCGTGAGTAGGTGCTGAAAACGATGTGTTTTCCATCCGAGGAGATTTGCGGATAGTTGCATCCCTTGTCGGCCTGAACGCCCGCGGCGTTTTTGGAGATCAATTTGGTCTCGCCGGTCTGGCGGTCGTGGAGGAGGATCAGGTCGTAGGCGCTGGCGAGGTTGGGGATGGTCAGGTTTTTTGCGGATGATCGAAAGACAATGAAACGTCCGTCCGCGGAAACCGCGGGATTGGTGCTGCTGCCGTTGCCGGGGGTGCCGTCGGCGGTCTTGGTGATCATCGAGGTCTGACCCGTCTGGCGGTCATACATGTATATCTGATAGGTGGTGCTGGCAATACCCGTTACAAGGTTCGTAGCCCATGAAGAGTAAAAGATATATTTGCCGTCGGCGGAGAACACGGGCACATCGTTGAAGGCGGAGTAATCGTTCCCTGGTGTGTTGTCGGGGCCGCGGCTGATCATGGTGGTCGTGCCGGCCTGGAGGTCCCGGATATAGACCTGGGTCTTGCCGTTGGTATCGGCGGCAAGCTGGGCGGAGCTGGAGCTGAAGGCCACATAACGTCCATCCGCCGAGATGCTGCCGTTATAGGTGTCCTGGTCCGTAACCTGGGCGCCGTTGGAGGCGACATTTACCCGTACCGTGGTCCCCAGCTTCCGGTCCCGGAGGAACAGGTCGATCTTGCCGTTCGTGTCACCGGTAACGATATTCGTTGCCTTGGAGCAGAACAGGACGTAGCGTCCGTCCGGGGTCATGGCGGGATACTGGGAGTCCGGAGATGATCCCGGCGCCGCGGTCTCGCTTCCATCGTTCGTGAGGCTAACCCGTTCGACAAGCCAGGCGTGGGCGGCGGTATGGGAGAGAATCAGGAAAAGTGAAACCAGAAAAAAGATAACCGGGATCTGTCGCTTTTTCATGGTGGGCCTCCAAGTTGTTCGGTTGTATCGGAATGCGTCCGTTGGGCTTTACAGATGAGCGGCAATCAGGATATTCGTCCCGTTTTCGCTGGCGGTATTGCATAAATTTATATTTTTCCAGACTGAACTTGTCAAGGGGAAGTTGCTCCAGGGTGTGAACTGGTTCACACCTACGGACATTTTTTCCCCATTTCTGCCGATGGACTGAAAATGTCATATTTGAAAGAATATTGACACCTTTATATTATAATCAAATCTTATATAGCTCTATAATAATTCTTCTTGACTTTTAAAAAAATAGGTCTATTACGTATCGATAAAGGCTAATCTCCCGTTGCTTTTCCCTTGAAATCCAAGTTGCGGCGATGGAGAAGCTCACAATCGATCGAATATCACTCTCAAAGCATCTTAAAGTTTTTTTAGCCCCAATCAAACAGCCCCGGTTCCCAGGGAGTATAGATTAATGCTCAGGGACCATCGAACTTGACAGTCTTTCTTTCATGATCGTTTTCGGGTGCAAGGCCTGAAAAGGAGGGCGTTATGAGAAGCTTGGCCAAGTGTTTCCCTTCGTTTCTTTTGTCTGTGGTTGTATTCCTCTGCGTCTTTTCTCTGTCACTTCCGCCGGCGGAGGCCCAGACCGATGACCAGAACGCTGTCAAGGCCATGCTCGCCAATGCCTTGACGGCCTACAACGACAAGGACGTCGATACCCTGATGTCTTATTTCTCTCCGTCCTATCTGGACGAGGGCAAGACGTATGCCATCCAGAGGGAGGAATTCATCGCCGAGTTTGCCGGGACCATCAGTCCTCTGCCCACCGTGGCGGAAAATATCGTCGTCACCGGAAACACGGCCACTGCCTATGTTCCCGGGGGGCCGGGCAAGTTCTATCTCATCAAGGACGGAGAGAACTGGCTGATTTACGGCAATCAGCAAAAATACGGAGTCAGGGCCTTTTCGGGCCATGAGGCCGCCTCGTCGAATCCGAACAGCTACTGGGTGGAATTGATGGTGGAAGATCCCGCGGACACGATTCAGGGTGTTTCCGTTACCGGTCCGGGCATCACGGGCGCCCTGGCGCTCAATCATGAGCCGGAGAATCACCGCTGGGTATCCTGGGGGCAAGGTCCTTCTTCAAATGTTGCATTTGGAAACACGCTCCCGTCGGGCCTTCCTTTTACCTATTCCTTCACCATCACGGACGGATCGGGACCATTCGTCCAGACCTCCCAGGTCCATCAGTTCGTCACCGTCTATCCCGCCTCAACCACGCCGGCGGCCAATGCGATCCTGAAGAGCGCCCCTACTTTCACCTGGTCGCCGGTCAGCGGTCCCTACACCTATGGAGTGGAAATTTACGATGCCGCCTTCAACAGGAAATGGCACAAATTCCAAATCACCGGGACCTCCGTTACCTATGACGGCCCGCCCCTGACCGGCGGCCTTTATTATTACAACGTCCAGGTAAGGGACGAAGACGGCAATTTCTCCCTGGTCCAGTTGCCCTTCAGCTATTCAGGCCCCAGTGTGTCGATGTTCTCCAACGACGCGAAGCTAAAGGCCGCGACGGATATCACTACCGATGGGATTACGGGTTTTTATGTGTCCGGCGGCGACGGGGCCGGCACCGGTTTTGACAGCCAGGAGATCTTCAAGATCGGGATGGCCGGCGGCGGGGCCACGGTCTTTTCAGCGGCGAACAACCCCATGGGCATCACCACGGACGGCACATATATCTATTGGATCGATCCCAACGGCGATCCCGATGCCACGGCGATCTTCCGGAAGCCCATTGCCGGCGGCGAGCGGGAAAAGATCTACTCCGGTTTTGCCACGGGCGAGCCCGTGGTGGACGGCAGCGGCATCGAGTTCGTCCCCGGCTCGGGGAGTCCTGGAACGCTGGTGACCGCGGACGAGGTGCAGGGGCGTATCCACAAGATGACGGCCACGAACGCCGTGACCGGGATAACACAGCTTGGCGGAAACCGCTTCAGCGGCTATTTCGACCGGGAGCACGCCAGTTTTGTCGCCATAGACGGCGAGACGGTCTATGTTGCCGATACTGGCCGGTCGGGTTACAGCGACACCCCGCCCCGAATCCAGTCCATTACCTTGTCCGGGGGGACCTTCACCGACCTCTATGTCGGCGCCCTGCCCGATTTTTCGCCATGGGGCATTGCCGTCCATGACGGAACGATTTACATGACAAGCGGCAATCGCGTCCTCAAGATGCCGGCAACGGGAGGCACGCCGGAATTGGTGGTTTCCGATCCGAGGTTTGTAAGCCTCCAGGGACTGACGTACTACAACCACGCCCTCTATGTGCTGGATAATACTGGTTCGCAGGCCGTGGTATGGAAGGTGGCTTTTGTCGTCAACCTGACGGTTTCGGTGACGGGGACGGGTATGGGAGCGGTGACAGGGGCGGGGTTGACCTGTGCCGGCGGTAGTTGTGGGGGTACATACGCAACGGGGACGGAGGTGTTGTTGACGGCGTCTCCGGAGGCCGATGGGACGTTTGGGGGCTGGACGGGTTGCGACGGGGTGAACGGCAACCAGTGTACGGTGGCGATGAATGCGGACAGGAACGTGTCGGTGGTTTTCAATGACCGCTATGGCGTTGGGGCGACGACGGGGCATTTTCCCGGTGATTATACGGTGGCGTTGAGTGTGGTGGATCCCGGCGAGACGGAAGGCATGGCGGCCTCGGTATCGGTGACGGGTCCGGGGATTACGGACGCCCTGGCCCTGGAGTATGATGTTTCTTCCCGGAGCTGGGTGGTTCCTGGTGACCGGAAGGTTCATCTTGGCGCGGATGTTCCCGTTACGCCTTTGGCCTATGCCTTCACGATAACCCGGAAGGCGGGCGGCACGGTGGCGAAGCAGTTGCAGGTGACTGATTTTGTTCAGGGGTTTATTACCGATCCTTTGCCGGTGGAGGCCCAGAAGGTGACGGGGGCCTTGACATTTTCCTGGACGGGCCTGGCCGGTACGGGTTACGACTACGGTGTGGAGCTGTACGATGCCGGTGGCGCCCCGATCTGGAGCAAGTACGGATTGACGTCCGCCTCGGTGGCCTATGACGGGGTTCCGCTTGCCAAGGGCGGTTATTCCTACCATGTGCATGCCCGGGACACCCAGGGCAACTTCTCGCAAATCACCACCCATTTTACCTATGACCCGGAGACCCTTTCCCCGCCCTGGGTGACGAAGGCATCCATGGCCGCGGCGAGAAGTCAGACGGTGGGAGACGCGATCGACGGCATTCTGTATCTCGCCGGCGGGTGGGACGGTCATGACACGCCCACGCTCCAGGCTTACAACCCCACGGCCAACACCTGGAGTACCCTTGCCTCCATGCCGGGGGGACGTTATGGTAGCAGCGGCGCTGCCGTCATGGATGGCAAACTCTACGTGCCCGGCGGCTGGACCACGAGCCCGGGACTGCCCAACGGCAACCTTTACGTTTACGACCCCCAAACCAACGCCTGGACCGAGAAGGCGCCCCTTCCCAATTCCCGCCGCACCGCCTGCGGCGCCGCGGGCGTCATCAACGGCAAGATGTACATGACGACGGCCTGCGATGGCTACAACGGCTACCGCAACTTTCTGGACGTGTACGATCCGGCGACGGACATCTGGTCAAGCCTCCCCGCTTCGCAGTCCGCCCATGGATACCCCGCCTGGGGCGTCATCGACAACAAGCTCTACGTAGCGGGAGGACACACCGACAACGGGAACACGGGCAATACCCTTGAAGTTTACGACCCCGTCACGAACACCTGGGCGACCAAGGCCCCCTTGCCCGTTGCTGGTGTTGGATTTGCCTCCGGCGTGATCGACGGCAAGCTATACGTCACGGGCGGCACGGACGCTCAAAGCAACATCCTGTCGGATCTTTTCATCTACGACCCCGCTTCAAACACCTGGTCCAAGGACACAGCAGCTTTAATGCCGACACCGCGTTTGCACTCGGCCTCCGGCGTCATCAACGGCATCCTTTACGTTGCAGGCGGCCAGAACCCCGCCATTTCCCCGTCCCCCCTGGACGTTGTCGAAGCCTATAAGCCTCCGGCGGCCGACAGCGGCCTGGTGGCCTATTATCCCTTCAACGGCAACGCCAACGACGGGAGCGGCAACGGGCGCCATGGTGTAGTCTATAACGCCGTACTGACGGCGGACCGTTTCGGGAATGCCGGCCGTGCCTATAGCTTTGGCGCGCCGAACAGCTATGTCGAGGTACCGAACACCAAAAATCTGAAATTCAACACCTTCTCCTTGCTGGCTTGGATCCGTATCCTTACCGATACCGTCAATGAAGAAATGTTGATCGTGGGTCAACACGTATGTGGATATGACAACGGTTATTTTTTGGGTTTGTATTACGGTTACAAGATCAGATTTTATCCGTATTTCGAGAGTTCTGCCAGTTACTCAGACGACACATGGCATTTTCTTGCCGCCGTTGCCGACGGGACCCAGATGCATTTGTATGTGGACGGGTTATTGGTGAATTCCGTGAATGGGAGTGTTGGAGGTGGAAGCGGTTACGACGCCGATCTTACCATAGGAAGGTTTTACAATGAGAGCACCTCCTTCAAGGGTGACATCGACGATGTTCGGCTTTACAGCCGGGCCCTTTCCCTTGCGGAGATCCAGAGCCTTTACCGGGAGGGGGGATGGCCTGGCACAGACCAAGTCAACCTGACGGTTTCGGTGACGGGGACGGGTATGGGAGCGGTGACGGGGGCGGGTTTGACCTGTGCCGGCGGTAGTTGTGGGGGTACATACGCAACGGGGACGGAGGTGTTGTTGACGGCGGTACCGGCGGCCGATGGGACGTTTGGGGGCTGGACGGGTTGCGACGGGGTGAACGGCAACCAGTGTACGGTGGCGATGAATGCGGACAGGAACGTGTCGGTGGTTTTCAATGACCGCTATGGCGTTGGGGCGACGACGGGGCATTTTCCCGGTGATTATACGGTGGCGTTGAGTGTGGTGGATCCCGGCGAGACGGAAGGCATGGCGGCCTCGGTATCGGTGACGGGTCCGGGGATTACGGACGCCCTGGCCCTGGAGTATGATGTTTCTTCCCGGAGCTGGGTGGTTCCTGGTGACCGGAAGGTTCATCTTGGCGCGGATGTTCCCGTTACGCCTTTGGCCTATGCCTTCACGATAACCCGGAAGGCGGGCGGCACGGTGGCGAAGCAGTTGCAGGTGACTGATTTTGTTCAGGGGTTTATTACCGATCCTTTGCCGGTGGAGGCCCAGAAGGTGACGGGGGCCTTGACATTTTCCTGGACGGGCCTGGCCGGTACGGGTTACGACTACGGTGTGGAGCTGTACGATGCCGGTGGCGCCCCGATCTGGAGCAAGTACGGATTGACGTCCGCCTCGGTGGCCTATGACGGGGTTCCGCTTGCCAAGGGCGGTTATTCCTACCATGTGCATGCCCGGGACACCCAGGGCAACTTCTCGCAAATCACCACCCATTTTACCTATGAAGGGTTTGCCGCGGTCCTGAAAGGGGACTTGAACGGCGACGGCAAGGTCGATCTGGCCGATGCGGTTCTGGCCCTCAAGACAACGGCGGGGATGGACACTACCGGCATCCGGGAGAATTATCCGGTCTCCGGCGCCGATGTGAGCGGCGACGGCAAGGTCGGAATCGAGGAATTGCTCCTCATCCTCCAGTCCGTGGCGGGGCAGAGGGTTTCTTCGGGACCCGAGCCGTCGTATAAGTGGAAGTACCAGGGCATCAGCGATTGTCCCGGTAGTGACGTCCAGCTAACCGACGGAAGCGCCGTGCCGGCCGGCGCCGCCTGCAATGCGTCGTTCCAGGGGATGACCGCTGTCTGCTGGGACAATGTCAACTATAGAAATTACATCGTTGGCGGGGTATTTTGCACCTACAAGAATATGCCGGCGGCAAGTTGCACCGGCGGCGGCAACCCCGGCTACATGTACGAATGTGTTTACGAATGATTTCAGGCGTATAAGGAATCAATGCGGATTATGGCCCGGGGGGAGGAGGCAGATGTTCCCGCTCCTCTTCCTCCCATTGCCTCAGGGTGGCCGCCGCCTGGCGTCTTTTCCGGAAATAGCCGTAGAGAAAGATCATGGTGATGACGAACCAGAGCGTGATCGCGCTGGTGATCATGGGGATCCATGAGACCCGCAGGTAAATGTAGTTCCTCCATTCGTCCTCCAGGACGACGAGATGTTTTCCCGACATAAGCCGCAGCGCCCCGGACAGGTTTCCGGATCGGCTGTATTCCCTGATGAATTGCCGAAGTGATTCCTCCCCGTAGGTGTTGATCAGGAAGGAAACGAACATGAAGCTTTCCGCATAGGCCAACTCCGCCTCCCCGGGCGGGGAAGGGAAGCCGGCCATCAATTCCTCCAGGGGGATCATCCTGCCGGTGAGGGCCGCCCTGGTTAGGACGGCCATGCGGGAAAAATGCCATTCCGCCGACAAATACATGGCGATGCCTTCGGACAGGAAGGTCGGGACAGACCTGGGCGCGAGGGCGCATCCGAGCACAATATGGGAAAATTCGTGTGCGAAGACGCGGTGATAGTCGAGATGGCCGTCTTTGACGGCCCGGGGGGAACGGAGGATGATGAGATTCAGTTCCGGGTAGGCTACGGCCGCCGCCCAGAGGGGTATTTTCTCCCGGCCGGGCTGGACATTCTGGAACTCTATTAGGGTAGGAGCAAGCACTACCTGGGTTTTTCCCCGCAGTTCAAAACCGATATAGGCGATTATTTTCTCCCGGATCTCTTCGGCGGCGGCGGCGATGCGCCGGGCGAGTCGG
>Ga0302248_1002338_pt1 | contig 11669 bp, 7 predicted proteins | sample AAG_UR_Leu_MG_FD_193528 | JGI IMG/M metagenome (GOLD analysis project Ga0302248, IMG submission 193528) | Enriched activated sludge microbial communities from anaerobic digester in WTTP, New Holstein, Wisconsin, United States - AAG_UR_Leu | ecosystem: Engineered > Bioreactor > Anaerobic >... | reverse complement strand
ATCTGAGAACGCCCGGGAACGCCTGGGAACGCCAAACTTTAGTTTGGCATGGTTTCCTGAGCGGGAAAAATGGGGTTCGCACAGAGAACACGGCGGACACTGAGGAGAGATTAGAACACATCTGAGAACGCCCGGGAACGCCTGGGAACGCCAAACTTTAGTTTGGCATGGTTTCCTGAGCGGGAAAAATGGGGTTCGCACAGAGAACACGGCGGACACTGAGGAGAGATTAGAACACATCTGAGAGTGCCTGGGAACGCCAACTTTTAAGTTGGCAGGTTTTTTTCGGGGTCGTAAAAACCACCCACCTCACGATAATACGCGCGAGCATCGCGGCGTAAGCGCCCCTTCTTCATGCGACGGCGCGATACGTTTTTTCTGCGTCCATCGCGGCTTAAAAATGACAAAAGGCGGAACTCCTTCTCTTCCCTTTTTTTGTTGAGCCTCGATATTATACCCGCAAGAGAAAGCACTGTCGGTGAAACGCGGTCGAGGGGGTTGCGCTGCGGTTGGTTTCCTGAAGAGCGGCGCGTCCGTTCGCACGTCGCTTTTCTACGCTCAGCGAAGGTTACTCGAAAGAGAGGAATTACCGTGGTTTGGCTCGAATAATGATTCAAGAGCTCCTATCTTCTTACTGATTTCGGTGATAACGCCGAACCGTTGTTCATTGTCTCACCGTTTTTTGAATACGTGAATACGATCAAGTATTAACGTCTTTTTCGAGCGGTGAACTTAAATCTAATTATGGGAAAAAAATGATACAATAAGTCACGGACCCATAGGAGGAAGAATGAGCATCGAACGAGAAAAGAAATATCGGTTGCTTTCGGATGTGAACCCACAAGGCGCAAGCGCGCTAAAGAAGCGTCTCAAAGAAGAGACTTTAAAGAGAAATGTCAGGAAAACCGCGGTGGTCCAGTGGTATCTCGAATGCGGCGCTAACACCGAAATCCGCTTGCGCCTCGAGATACATAGAGAGAGAAATTCTTTCAGGCACGTGTGGACTTACGGAAAGAAGCGTGACACTGACGACCCGGATTTGCGGGAGGAGTTAGAAGAAACGATCGATTTGGAAAAGCTTGCCTCCGGGCAGTATCCCCCGGATGAATTCCCGAAACTTCTCGAGCTCCGCGAAGGAATCGAAGCCCTTCAAGACTACCCCTGCGTAATCAAAACACGTACGATTTTGGCGGATGACGAAGAAAAAGAGGTGGTTTTCGACGAATTCCTTCACCCAGACGATGTCTCCGCGATGATCGAAATTGAGCTGAAAAGCTTGGAACTCCCCGATGCCACTTTCGAGAAAACCCTGAGCGAATTCGGGCTATCGGATTGTGTCGAAGAGATCACGCGCCGTCAGACCTCCAAAAACAGAGACCTCGCGAAAAAAAGGGAACCCGATGTGAAAAACCCCGTCCACTCTCTCATCTTAACCCTGCAAAACCGTCTGAAAGGCCCAGTGATCGTAGCGGTTTTGCAAGGGAAGTCGTTGGAATCGAACATAGAGAAAGCGATACGGGCCGAATCGTCGCAAAATAATGTGAAAGCGAATATTTCGGACCTCACCTACCCTTACGAAAAATACGGTGAAACAGAGTTCAAACCCAAAGGAAGAACTTACGGCATACCGATAAAAGAAATCCTCGATTTAGAAGCGGAGGCTCCTCTCGCGCACGAATGCGTTCGCGGTTTGTCCGCCGAACTCGACAGCTTATTCGCGATCGAAAAAAACGGGTACGAGATCGATGAAGTGCGTTATTTCTTATTTCCCGAAAAAGACGGCGCGTTTGAGGACGAAAAAAACCGATGCCCGAAGCTCTATCCATATCTCAAAAAGTTGACCCAGCGCGTGTTTCATAACGTGACGGTGAGTAGCTATTCTCACTCCTATGCCGCAAACGATCCCGAAAGTGTGTACCGGTCTTTTAAGGAAACCTGGCAAGCTTTTGAAGGCCTCGAGCGAAACAACGGAGGACGAGAAATCGTTTTTGACTCCACCGGGGGTCACAAGATCATTGGCATTATCGCCGCTTTGTACTTCCAATTCAGCAAAAAACCATTCTATTACGTTCAGGCGGACAGCGATGTTCTTTACAAATTCCCGCCCGCTCCGATCAACTGGGATATTCTACAAATCGATGAAAGCCACGCCTTTTACAGGCAAATCAATGGAAATCGGATCTCTTACGTTCAGTATCTTCAAGTCCCACAACCGCTAAGGAACATCTTCAACTCCATCGCCCCGGAACCTAAAGAGGCAGAACCGATCCTCACTTCATTACCTATCGATAGGATCCTCTCGAAATATGAAGATTCCCGAAAAGTACCTTTCGGATACGGAGAAGAATTTTTGGATTTTCTCGACGACGAAAAGAGAAAAGCCTGGATACGCGACAAGATCCTTTCTCGCTGGTCTTTACAATGGATGGGCGATCAAATCCCCGAAACCGTGGAACACTCGCAACGACATAGCAAGCGACTGATGGAATTCACGGTCAACCTGATCAACACCATAGGAGAAGAGACTTTCCTCAAAGGGATTCCGCGTACACATATAAAGGATTTCTATTTCATTCTGGCGATTGCGATGAACATCCACGATCTGGGACACACCAACAACCTGTGGAGGTTCGGAAACGGTCAAGTCCTGCACCTGGACGGGCTGCCGAACATCGTGCGTGACCTACATAACGAGCTCACGGTACAGATGATCGATGGAAGCGACGAGGACCAACGTTTTCGACTGCTGGAGGGGCTTGAAGAATTCGACCCCACTGGTGATATAAAAAAGGCGCTCGTTTTAGTGTCGCGATATCATCGCGGGCATATGCCTATCGACCGCCCGGCCGCCGTAGAGAAGACGTTGGATAAAGATTTCGTCTCGATTTTCGAGTTACACTGTCCGCCTCTGGCGGACGTATGTGAGGAGGTTTTCCCCGGAAAACCCGAATGGAGGGCGATGGTGATCGCGCTTGCCCGCTGGTTGAAGTTTATCGACGGCACGGACGTGCAAGCAGACCGCACACTCATTCCCGAATACAGCAAAATCCGTTGCGAGCGTACGAAATACGAATCGCTCGAACTCATCGAAGAGCTGTTGAGGTTTCCTAATCCCTGCATAGCCTTGAATGGGTTGAAAAGCAAGCTCTTGGCGGCCAAACGCCAGTTGAAACTCTACAACCCTGACCATTGCGACGCGTCGATCTCGACGAATTTGGATGACATCGGGAAAACCTTGGAAAAAACCGTTTACGAGACCGTCGCCGACGCCATCTATTCCGCGAACGGAAACCCGCGAATTTCGATCTCCTACGACATCAGGACGTTAGCGCGTATCGCCTTCAAAATTAGACAATTCGTCCATTTCGAAACGCACAACGCCATAGAGGTCGTCTTTCCCCGGTTTTTCAAAGAGAAAACGCTTGCTAAGCGAGGCGACGAGAGCAAAACGAAGATGCTTTTCTTGAACTACGTACTCAGAGGAGACCAATCCCAAGCCCTCCTCGAAAGTGTGAAAAGCAAGGTAAAAAAGGACGTTGAAGAAGAATTCAAAAAAGCCGGGATTTGCAAACTCCAAGGCATCGAGCATCTCGAAGTGGAGTTCTACGAACAACCTTCATCGAATCCCGAATAACAAGGAGGTAAACTTGAAAACCTACACAACCCTCATCGCAACCGTAGGCGCGAGTCTTGCGGGAAATATCTCCAAACTCCCGGATTTCAATGAGGACTTCACTAAGGGCGTTGTCGAGCCCATCGTGCAACAAATGTTATCGAGAAGTTGGGGGGATCCCGAAACCGCCACCGTATACGGCTCCGAAATCAACTCGACGGTCAGCCTGATCAAACATTTTGATAAACTCGATGCCGGAACCTTTGATCCGATCAACCTCTATTTTTTCGTTTCAGATACCCCCGTAGGCGAAAAGATCGGAAGCATCCTGAAGACGTTCTTCGAAAAAGACAGCGAACTCCGTTTTAGAAACGTACAGGTCGTTAAGATAGCGAAGCTCAGCGACACCGACGAGTACGCGTTCGGAAAAGAGGGGTTAAGAAACCTGGTGCGCGAATTCGCCGACGTTGCGAGAAAACACCGCTATGGGCTGGCCGTCAACGCCACCGGCGGCTACAAAGCGCAAATCGCATTCGCCCTCGCGTTGGGGCAGGCGATGAAATTACCGGTGGCGCTGGATTGGCAAATCTATCTCAAACACCACGCATTACTGGACACTCTCGAAGAATCGACGGCCTTTTCAGAAAAAACCGATCTGCCCACCTACGGATTTCGCAACTACGCCGCCATCCCCGAAGAGCTGAAGACTTTTATCGAACGAGAAAAAATCGACGCCGAGCACTATTTGGGACTCAGCCCGATGGGCCAGGTGTACATAGAGTCCGCGCGCGAACTCCTGACCGTCGAAACCCCGCTTCTTGAATCGATTAAAGCGCCCGAGGACAAACCCAAATACATACAAGATGAATCACACGCCCTGAAATTCGCAAAAAAACACGCCCTCTACGAAAAGATATCGGCGCTTTCTTTTGTCGACAAAGTGGTCGGATTCCAATTCTCACCCAATTTCGAACTGAGCGGGTTCAAAGCGCGCTTCCAAGGAGACGAAATCTTATTCGAATATGGAAACAAAGGGGGCACACACCGGTTCAAAATATATACAACCGCGCGGAACTCGCGAGAACGACTCGCTGCCTTAGAGTCTTTGAAAGAGGCCGCCCAAGAGTGGTAACACGCATCATCCTCAGCCCCTGGGACCACCCGGGAACGCCGAATTCAGTCCGGAAGGGATTTGCAGAAGCGTGTCGCGATGTCTACGAGGTTTATCGCGGGGTAAGTGCATTTTACGACCCCGCGATCCGCCCTTTGTCTTTAAAAATGGGTATCGCGCCGTCGCGAAAAGAAGAAGCGCTTACGCCGCGATGCTGCGATTGGAAACGCCGGGGAGCGCCAGGCTTTAGTCCGGCATGCCTTTTCTTTTTCCAAGAGAAACCTGTCCCATGCCAGTTTTTCCTCCGTGTTCTCTGTGCCCTCTGTGCGAACCCTGTTTTTTGATCTTGGGAACGAATGAAAGGGGTATCGCGCCGTCGCGAAGAGAAGGGGCGCTTACGCCGCGATTACCGCAATTGGGAAGGCACGGAACCACCGGACTTCATTTCGGCATATCAACAGGTTTTTCACTCGGAACGCTCTCTTTTTCACCCAGCGCGCTCCGTGTAGAGCAAAAGACGACTCTATTTCATTATGCGCAAGCGCTTAATGAGAGAAAAAGAAAAATTCAGAAAGAAAGGAGGGTATTTTTTTGCAAACGATCGAGTTAACGCTGAAGTTTAACACACCGGTATTTGCGAGGGGAGGCTCCGACGGATTTGAAATTACCCCTCAAAGCATCAAAGGGCTCATGCGTTTCTGGTATCGCGCGCTGCTTCCGAACGTGATCGACATTCACCGTTGCGGACAGAAGACCAAGCAGTATTGCGGAATGAAGTACGCCGAGGAGCTCCTGTTTGGCAGCACAAAACAGCGCAGCCTGTTCGACGTGGAAGTGGAATTAAAAGGAATGATACAGGACTTTGGGAGTTGGGGGACAACTCCAAGAGGAAGGCCTGTGTTTAACCCAAAAGAATTTCTCGTGACGAGCGGCGCAAACTACGCCGCGTACGGGATGAGCCCTACTAAACCGGGAGAACCCATACGTAAGTACCTGCCGGCCGGAGCGGAAGTGATTCTGTCTTTCGTTTTCCGCCGGAAGAGCTTGTCGAATGAGATGCGCGACGCCTTCCTCCACCTATGGGGAGTCATCAGCATGTTTGGCGGAATCGGCGCAAAATCCCGAAAAGGGTACGGAAGCTTCGACATCGCCACGACCAAAGTAGAAGGAACGATGTTCGACTATTCCCCTACCCAAACTCTGTTTCCAGAAAGTCTACGAAATGTTTTAGATACCGTGAGAAGCACTTTCGCCAAAATGCTGGCAAAGTTGGACACGGAAAATGCCCTCGCGTTTGACTTGCAGCCTTTGATGCCTGTCCCACCATTTCCAGCCCTCACTCAGGTATGCTGGCTCCACAAAAAAAAGTACCAAAACTCCGACTGGAGATCAGTTTTAGACGCGATCTTTGGAGGATCGGGGATGATGGGCCAACGAAGCTATCGAGGGAATTTTCAGGCCTATAAGACCGTAAAAATAAAGGGAATGAGGTTGAAACACGGCGAACAAAATGATGGGGTACAAGCGGTGCGGGAAATCATCTATGGTCAGGCGCCAACCTTCCCCCACGATCAATGGGAGGTTTCACCAACGATACTCGGCCTTCCTTTACTGTATCAAAATATGGGCAATACTCCGGATAGCACCGGCCGTAACACCGGTGAAGTGAATAACCCAACAGGGCGGAAAGCTTCTCCCTTGTTCGTTTCGATCCATAAAAAGAACAACGATACCTTCGCCTTTTTCCTGCTCATTCCATCTCAGATTTCTAGCAATCGAACCAACGACAACAAACCCATTTTAACCGTTAAGCCCAACATTGGAAATCCAGAAAAAGAGGTCTTAGGCAATGAAGATTTCGAAGATCTCAAGAAAAAACTCTTGAAAGCGCTCGAGGGTGGTGGTGTGAGGTGAAAAACAATGGCTTCTATTGGAAACGAAAGCTCGGAGCCTTCTTCCACGACCCGGTCTTTAAAGCCTTCGACGTAAAAACCCATGAAGCCCTTGCGGGTAAATTCCTCAAGGTTTTGGGCGATGAAGGCGTCGAGATACAAAAATCAGGAGACGCCCCCGCCAGCGCGATGGACCGGCTGTTGCTGCCTTATGAAACATCGACTAACAAACAGAACCGGATTATTGTCGACGCTGCCGATCTGAGCGAATTCCTGCACCCTCTCTCCGGTACTCCTTTGGAGGTTAAAAAGACCGTCTATGACCGCTATAGAAACGATGCCCGGTTCCTCTCCGAAGAGCTCGTAAAATGGGTCGAATCGATCGTCGACAAATACCCGGACGATCCCTGCAAATTGTTCCATCACCTCTGGTGGGAATTGCCCTGCAAAGTGCCGATGATCGACTTCCTACCCGCCGACACGCGCGCGCCCTATCACTCCATCATCGACCACCTCGATATGACCGCCGCCCTCGAGGGCTGCAAAATCGGCGCTCAAGTCAAACCCGCGCTCCTACAGGTGGCGATCGGGCCGATCCAAAAGTTCATCGCCGCTGCGCGCAAAACCCGTGATTTATGGATGGGCAGCTATATACTTTCTTACCTGACCTTCCAGGGCATACGCCTTATCGGAGAAACCTTCGGGTTCGACCATATCATCTTCCCGAATATGAGACACCAGACACTCCTGAAAGAGTGGCTTCGAAAGAAAGAGATTAATGTCGACGATGACACTCAGGACCTACCGCGCGACATCGCCTCCTTACCCAACCGATTTCTGGCGGTCGTTCCATCAGACCAGGCTGAAGCGCTCGCGCAACAGGTGAAAAACGCGATAGAGAAAGTTTGGCGCGAAATCGCAGAGAAGACAGCGGGAAAGTTGAAGCTCAGCGATACGGAAAGACAGTATTGGACTATGCAGACGGACTTATTCCCGGAGTTTTATTACGCGATCCAGAACTGGGAAAACCCGGCAAATTTCCAAGTTGTCTTTAAGAAATTTTTCTCTGATACAGACGAACTCGACGGTTTCGCGAGCGAATTACGGAAACTCTCTCAGCTCGAGAGTTATCCGGTTAACAGCGGCAGCTTCTACCCGTTCTTTTATGAACTGACGCGTCGAAAACTGGAAGCAGTGAAAGCGACGACCGCTTTTGGGGGCTACGTCGACGACCGCCCCGTGGACGGAGACCAGCTGAGCGGGGAAGTGAAAGCCATCCTCGAGGACTACCGACGGCGTGATGGCGCGGCGTCGCCGGGGGACAAATCGGAGCGATTGGGCGCCATCAACCTCATCAAACGAGAGATCATCGAGATTCAGAAAGACATCCCAAACAAGCGCACGCCATCGACAACCGAAATCGCAATACGGAATCTGGAAGAAGAGAAACGAACGCGATGGTTGAACTTATTGAGAGAAGAGAATCAGGAACGCGAGAATGATACAACGTTCGAAAAGTTGCCGACCCCATATTACGCGATACTCGTGATGGACGGAGACAAGATGGGCGAGTGGATGTCCGGAAAACGGGCGCCAGAGCTGAAAGACCGTTTGCACGAGAAAGCGAAAAATGCGCTAACCGCTCTCGATAACAATAGAAAAATAAGTCTTTCCAAATTAAAAAAGGCGGCGATCACTCCCAGTTACCACCGCGCGATCTCGCGAACGCTGGATCATTTCTCCCGATTTGTCAAGCCGGTAGTTGAAGACAAATACAACGGATTGCTCATCTACGCCGGAGGCGACGACGTTCTCGCTTTCCTGCCCGCTCGAACCGTCTTTAATTGCGCCAATGACCTGCGCAAAATTTACTCTGGTATCGGAAAAGTCGAACTGACGGTGGATGTCGACGGTAAAAATAAAGAAGAATACTTGTTCGATCAGGAGCTTTGTTATAAAAAAGAAAATGAAAAATGGTTCCCGATGTTCCCGATGATGGGAAGCAAAGCCACGATGAGCGCCGGTATCGCCCTGCTCAACCACAAATTTCCGTTATCGGACGCGCTCGATATCGCGCGAGATGCTGAAAAATGCGCGAAAAGAGGCTGGATCGACCTTCCCCCTGCGCTTTCTGAAAACGAAAAAGCCGATTCGAGAAACGCTTTCTCGATTACGGTGGTTCGACACTCCGGCCAGCAAACCAAAGTGGTATCCAAATGGGAACGGAATCAAACGGACCTCCTGGCTAAGGCGCAAGAGATCTGGACGCTGCTGAAACAAACCAAAGTGAGTAAAAAAATCCTCTACACGTTTTTGGAAGACATCGATTCCGGCGAGTTCACGACGGAAGAATGGGTAGAGCGATACCTTCCCTATCTCATCGAACGTCGCGGAAACCTCACAAAGCGAGCCAAAGACGTCGTTGTAGAGAAATTTCAGGAAGTGTTAAGCGGATTAGTCACGAAAAACGATGAAATACGAACGCGTAAAACCTTTGAAGATTTCTTCTTGCTGCTCTCGATGGGAGAGTTCGCGCAGAGAGAGGTGGAAAACCGATGAAAAACTTCGACATCCTCCGTTTCAACCCTGAAAGCGCCTTGCTTTTCCGCGACACACGCGGATTTGGTTTTTCGGATAACGCCCGGACTGTGTTCCCGACCTCAGAACCGTTCTATGGCGCGATTCGTACGGCCTTTTTGAGGAAAAATAAAACAAACCTTCAAAACCAGAAGGCCGTTGAAAAATACCGTGAACAGATCGGCGATAGAGACCACCCGGGGAAATTCCGCTTCATCGGCCCTTTCCCATTTCTGAAAGAAGATGGGCGGACCCGGTACTTCCTCCCCACCCCTTCCCATCTGACGAAATGGGATGACGGAAAGATCGGTTTTTTACAGCCAAACCCGGAACTATCCTTTTCTTATAGAGGCATCTCCCTCCATACGCTTTGGGATGGAAAAACGGAGCAAGGGTCTCGAGCGGCGGAAGCTTACCCGTGGATCGACTGGGAAGGAATGTCCAAGATAAAGGAGGGAAAACCGCCCGCCAAAGAGTCGCTGGTGAAAGAAACTGTCTTCTACGAAATCGAACACCGTACCGGAATCGGTCTCCGATCCGATCGCAAAAACGCGCGGGAAGAGATGATCTTCCGGGTCCGCTCTTTCCGTTTTAAAGAGGAAGCCGGCCTATATCTATGCGTTTTAAACGGCGCCGAGCTTCTGGAAGGAATCGATACGGTATTGCTGGGAGGCAAATCGGGTGTGGCGACAACCGAACTCGAAAAGAACGTGCCGGGATCCCTTTTCCAGAAAGTTGAGGATTCACGAAAAACCGTGATTTTTGTGACTCCTGCGATCTTCCGGAATGGCTTTCTTCCGACGGGTTCCGAGAACAGTTTTTTCGGGGCGACCGTGAAAGCGGTGTGCAATGGAAAACCGTATGCGATCGGCGGATGGGACCTCATCGCCCGTAGACCGAAACCTTTGATGCATGCGGTGCCAATAGGTTCTACCTACTTCATAGAGGGTTCCCTCAATACGACGACGATCACGGAATTACGGGGCGAATTCGGATATGGCTCATACATAGAGTGCAAACGGTATAAGGAGGATAACTATGGAAAATAAGATTTTGGCGCTATATGCGGAAAGTCAGATTCACGCGGGGAAGGGCAGCGATGTCGGCATCGTCGACCAGCCGATACAAAGAGAAAAGTCAACGGGGTTCCCCATCATACAAGGCATTAAAGGAGCTATCCGGGCGAGTAAGCTGATCAAAGAAAAAGAAAGAGAGGTATTCGGCAATAAACCACTCGCGGAAAAAGAAGACCTCGCGGGTTCCATCGCCTTTTCCGAAGCGAAAATACTCGCCTTTCCGGCTCGAAGCCCGGAGTCGGTTTTCATATGGATCACCTGTCCGCTGGTGTTGGCGCGCCTGCACCGCTTGAAAAAAATCAGCGGCTTGTCGATTCCAAAAATCGAGGAGAATAAAGCCATCGTAAGCAATCCGACGATGCTCGCAGACGGAAAGCTTTCGTTGGAAGAGATCGAAATCGAAGCGGCCGTAAACCCCGAAGCGACCAAGTGGGCGAAAGCGCTGTCCAGCTTGACACCGGACGACACGATGAAAGAGCATTTTGAACAAAATTTCGCGATCGTTCCGGATAAAGCCTTCCAAAACTTCGTCACTACGGCGACCGAAGTGATCCCGCGCATCCGAATCGACGAAAGGACGGGAACCGTCGCTCCCGGGGCGCTGTGGTACGAAGAATACCTACCACAGGATACGATTATGTATTGCATTTTAAGAAACGCGTCGATCACAGGAGAAAACCTTCTCGAATCGACGATAAAAGCATTGGACGGGCAAATGATCGCGATAGGTGGAAACGAAACCGTCGGAAAAGGCCTCGTGTACTTGAAAGTGTTGGAGGGATAGAAATGCCGACTTCTCTCGAATTGGCGCAATGGGCTAAAAAAAGGGTAAACATCAACCAGGACAAAGGCACCGAATACAAACAATTGGTAAAAGGGCTGGGCGCGATGATCATCCAGAACGGGTTGTTAGGAACATTACTATATCTAAAGGCAAAAAGTAAACCGCATCATTTAGCCGTAATGGAAGACATCTTTGAGTTTTTAAAAAGTAAAGGAGTCCCGAACCCTCAGAATCTGCAGTTTTCCGAAGAAAAGTATCTGCGGTTGACCTCGGAAGTTCTTGAAATGAACAAATGGCTGCGCCGATATGCGGATATCCTCATTGAAAGCAAGGATGAAGGGGGGCGCGATGATAAACGCCGACGCGTTCAATAAGAAGGTAGGAAAGAATTTGTCTTTATACTACAACCGGTTTGCGTTCGCTCAAATGAGCGGCGGCAGCAACGACCTTGCAGACACGCTTTTAAGGGCAATTAAAAGAATCCCGAAAGAGATCAGCTTTTACGACCGGTTGATGAAACGCCGCGATCTGTCCGTAAGACAATTCCAAGAACGGAACGGCTATTCTGTTATCGACTTCACCGCGAAATCGAAATCACGATTCCTAATATACGCTG
>Ga0302248_1002336_pt1 | contig 11675 bp, 5 predicted proteins | sample AAG_UR_Leu_MG_FD_193528 | JGI IMG/M metagenome (GOLD analysis project Ga0302248, IMG submission 193528) | Enriched activated sludge microbial communities from anaerobic digester in WTTP, New Holstein, Wisconsin, United States - AAG_UR_Leu | ecosystem: Engineered > Bioreactor > Anaerobic >... | reverse complement strand
AAGGTTTTCGCACCGCTGAATGTCTGCGCGTCCTCGAGGCGCGCCGTAGTCTTCTCCGCTCCGTTGACGTTGAATTTGAGATCCGAGGCGCCCTCGAAATAAATTTCGTAGGCCGAAGCGGTGGGGGAACGGCTGGCATTGTTCGCCATGCCAATGTAACTCTCCCCGGTGCCGGTGCTCACGAAATTGGCCGCGTAGACGTTTCCGCCCGATTCGATGTCACCCGCAACGTAAAGTTCGTTGGTCCCCGTGGCATAGGTCGGCGTAGGGGCAGAACCCGCGATCCACACGGCCCGAGAATTCCCGCCCACCAGAAGGGAGCGAAGCGTCAGGGTGTCCGTGTCTGCGTCACCGAACGTGTTGTTCGCCGTGAAGGTCTGCGCCTTCTCGAGAGCCGCTACCGTCCTTGAGGCCATCCCGTCGTGGAAGGAAAGGTTATTGGACGCATACCCGATCTCGCCTGCCGTGTCGGGGGTGGAATCACCAAGAAGGAGCCCACCTGTGGCTACCCCTTCACCCACCAGCGTAGAGGTCGCGCCGGGGAGCGTGATGGTGATGTTGTCTGCCTGGTCCCCGCCCTGAATGGTCGCGTGGTAGGTGGGAGAGCCCCCCGTCTCGACGATCTTGAACGTGCCGCCCGTAACGGCGAGGCTAGACCCGGCACCGAGCACCATAGCCGCCGTCGTATTGGTGCCAGCGGCGACAAGGTCAAACGTCGGGGAGCCACCGGTTGCGTCATCTCTCCAGCCGGGGACGCCCGAGGCATCCGTCTTCCATACCTTCGCGTTCTGGCCCGAACCGGAAGCGACCACGCCTGCCGAACTGTCCGAGTTGGAGGGAAGATCACCCGCCGCGATAGCCGCCCAGGCCGCGTCCGTGCCGTCGCTTCGGAGGTAATACCCACTGGTCCCGATGGTGAGAGCTGCCCATGCGGGGGTGCCCCCTTGCCCTGTGATCAGGGAGCCTCGCGCAACGGAGAGGGCCGCAATGGCCGTCAGATCACCGTCGAGAGGCTGCGCCCCGATCTGAGACAGTACGTTCGCCGGAGTCTTAAACTCAAGAGCACTGTTATCGGAGTTGGACCCGAGGATATAGTTGTTGCCGCCTGAGGTAACTTTACCGAAGGCGTCCGTCCCGGTCATCTCGATAATGGAAACGTCCGCAGTCTCCAGACCGGCGAGAGCCGTCAGGGTGGCGTCAACAGGCTGAGTCGCCGCCGTGGTGGCGAGAGTGCCGGACGCGGGGAGCGTGACGGAGCTTCCCCCGGCATCCCCAGCCAGGGTCACGCTCCCGGTAGACACCGAGAGGGTCAACCCGTCCGCGATAGTGAGGGTAGACCCCGTGGCCGGGGCAGTAAGCGTTACCTTATTGATCGCACCCGAGGTGGTGATGGCTGCGATACCAGTAAGGTTATTTAAGTCGTCAATCGCAACGGAGGAGTTTTGGAGCTGCTGGCCACCCGTGCCGTCCCATCGGGGAATCGTGTTGTCCGTGGGGGTCGTGGTGCCGAGGACGACCTTCGTGCCACCCTGCTTGAGCACCCCCGCCGAGACGTTGAAAGAGGAGTCACTGACCGTGAGAACCGGGTCGGTTCCGGTCGTGTTGAAGGTCCAGACGTAGTTGGCTCCCCCGGCCCCCCAAGTAGTGGTTCCAATTTCAGTCGTGTTGACCCCGATCCCGAGCTGCCCTGCTACCGCAGTGGAGAGGTCAATACCGGTACCTTCCGTCAGCACCCTCTCTGCCGAGAGAGTAGCGTTGGCCCCATAGGTGATGTACTCGGCATCGGTAGGTGCTCCAGTACCTGCTCCGGGGGCCGCTGCAGGCTTCCATGACAGAGTGGCCGCATCCCACGTGAGCACGTACGTGTCCGTGGGAGCGGTAGTAGCGATGTTCCTCCCCTGCAGCTTGGTTGCGTCAGAGGACCCCGGAATGGCAAAAGGAGGAGGACCCCCAGCCGCTGCGTAAGAGGCTACTGCCAGCAGTAGAAGAAGTGCGAAAAGTTTCTTCACGTTCCTACCTCCTAGTTTTCCTTGTAGATGTAAGCCTTGACGACAATGTTGGCGCTGTTGACGCTGTTCCCGGTGATGGTAAGGGTAATAGGCCCGTCAACCCAGGCCGTCTTTGTCGGGATCGCCCGCTCAGCGTTGGCGGTATCCCGGTTCGCCAATCCCCCTCCGAGCAGATCGTACCCGTTAGCGTTGGTAATGGTGGCGTCCCAGTTATCCGTGGGCTGGGTCGCACCCGGTACAGTATCTACCGCGTACAGCCACCCTCTAATACCCACATTGGACGCCGTGGCCGGGTAGGATCCATCACTCGCGTCTGCCACGCAGGTCCACGTGACTACGATGATGGACTGTCTGGATTCAGTTGAGGTAGCAGTACAGGTTCCTGCCGCAACCGCCATACCGGGGAGCAGCAGTAGCACGATTGCCGCAAGAGCCAGGATTTTCTTCATGTCTAGTCCTCCAGAAGTTCGTCTATGAAGTCCTTATCCTCCCCCTTCTTGCGCCTGGGGGGAGGATTGTTTCCTGTAGCGGAGATGAGTAGACGTTTTGGGGTTTGGTAGGGAAGACCTGACAGTATTGACATCAACTGTGCCATACTGTCTACGACGCCGAGTTGGGCATCCTCTGCCACCTTCTTATTATCAGATGACAGGTCGTGTATGTGTACTGCCATATCCTTCATCGTCTCTGCAAACCGGGCAGCGGGGACGCTAGATTCCTTTCCCCTATGACCCTCAGCGATGAAGGAGGACATCGTTCTCTCGATGTCCCGCACGAAGTACAGAAGTGAAGCAGTGTTGTCAATGAACCCGGCAACAATGCTTTTGCTGTCCCTACCGTAGACCAAATCACGCAGCCGATCAATACCGATCATCGCCGCCGCGTTCAGCACGAAGACGGATGTGAAGGCTTTTAGCATGGACCGTAAAGCCTCCGGGTCCTTGGTCCTGTCGTAGTCGCGGTACGTGCGACGGACCAGTCCGAGCATCACGTTTGTCTGCGAGGTAAAGGCTGTGAACATCTGTTCCAGCGGGGTGCCGCGAGACAAGGGGGATCTGTGCTCCGGCGTGGACTGAGCCTGGGTCCTCTGCGTCACCCAATCCGCGAACTCGTGAGCCTTTGCGATCTTCTGTTCGGGAGTCCAGTTGACGGCCTCCTCCGGGGTGACGTTGAGGGCATCGCGAACCGGTTTCGACAGCTTCCCGGTCTGGAACTCGTCGAGAGCCTTGTACACGGCGGCTCTCATCCCCGGCACAACGGCAGTGAGATCGAAATACTTGGTGGGGGTGATACCCTTCTCCTGCAGCGTCTGCTTGCCGCCATAGAAGGACTTATCCCTCTCTGCCGCATACACGGCGGCAACGTCCCTATCATACCCGGTCTTGAGACGGTCTATCAGTTCGGAGCTATACATGCGAAGGCCGTTAAGGGTATCCTTGGGACTCGTGATGCTGTCGGTGAGGCCCTTCGCGAGGTACCGAGGCTCTATGTACGACCAGTATGTGAGGAGGGAGAAGGGCTGATTGAGCCATACCCAGGGGTTGATGGAGAGGGCGCTAGACACCGTCGTGGTCTTGAGCTTGGTGATTCCCTTCTCAAACGACGTCCAAGCCTTGTAAGAACCGGCGATGTCCTTTAACCCCTTCTCCATCTCGACCCACGTATCGCGCCCATAGCGATCAATGATCTCTCTCTTATAGGTCGTGTCGTACAGCATCCGGGACGCGTTGCGCATGGCGTCTTCGAGGCCGATGTAGGCAGTGGCGCGGCGAACGGACCTGTTAACGTCCGTCATCAGATCATTGAGGTAGATGGGGCGCTGTGACCCCACGCGCTCGATGAGCATGCTTTTGTCGATGCCTACTCTCGCGGTGAACTGGCGAAACGCCTCCAGCCCGTCTTCCGTCTCCAGATCAAGACCGCCGCGACGGAGGGGCATGACCTCCTTTGGGTAATAGTTGTCCTGCGGCGGCATCCGGTACCGGTTTAGGCGGTAGAACTCGTTGGCAAGGTCCACGCCCTGCTCCCTAAACATCTTCTGAGCGGCCTCGACCATGACCTTCTCTTCACGGGTAAGGGAGCGGGAAATGTCCGCAATCTCCTGCTCCGTGATGCGGACGACGGAGTTGGGGGTGAGGCCCCTGCTAGGTGGAGGATTCTTGAATCCTATCCCTCCGTTGATCATGGCGGAATAGTTGTCCTCGTTCAGCGAGTGTAGGTAAAGGGACATTCTCTCGCCACGGGAAAGTTCGAAGCGTCCCGTGGTGACCCTCTCGTTCATCCATTTATCGGGGTCCTTTACGGTTTCGTAGAACTTGTTGGCACGGAGGTGGTCACGAAAGGCGCTCTCTGCCTTCTGCTGGGACATCTTCTGCGTCAGGATGCCCTGCTTCACTCTCCGGTAGAGGACGTCGTAAGAAGTGCTGTTGATGCCCGATATGGACTCGATGATGAGGTCGAAGCTATCCTGCCTGATCCCGAGGTTCTGCCTGATCCAGTGGCCCAGCCCCTTGAACTTGTCCATCATGGAGGGGCGAGTGGATATGATCTGCTGGTCGACGAGGTCCGGATCCTTCATCTCGGTGACGGCCTGTTTGATGGCGTCCTGCACCTTCTGCTCGCGCATCTTGACGACGAGGGTCTGCACCCTCTCACTCTGCGCGGCAAGGGACATGACGGCATTGTGGATGGACCGGATCTCATCGTAGGACAGGTCGCGGATCGGGGTCTTGTGCAGCCTCGCAAGGTCGTCCAGAACATAGTCCGGGAGTTCCGTGTCCGGGCTACGGGAGAGGTAGTCCAGGGTGTTCTCGAGGCTTATCCTCTTCTTGTCGGACAGTTTGGAGAGGTCCAGATCCTGCAGGAGCCGTGTTACCTCGTCGGCAGTGGCGGCGGTCATGTACTTGGGATCCACCGTCTTTATATTCTTGATCATGTAGTTGATCTCGGCGCGGGCGTCCGCGCGGGCGCGGGCAAGCTCAATCGCCTTATGAAGACGGCCCGCACCTACCGCCTGACCCTCCTTGAGGCCCTTCCTCATGGCCTCGCGAGCCGCCTTCACCTCCCACAGCAACTGATTCTTGAGGAGCTGGTCCTCGCGCATGGTGATGAGTTCGCTGGCGGGCACCTGACCAGTGGCTCTGCGGGCCTCATGCTTGATGTCGATGTACTGCTGCTTGGTCAGCAGCCCCTTAGTGTGTTCGTAGATGAGGGAGGCGTCGGTCTTCATGTCGAGCCACACCTTCATCTCGTGCTCCTTCATGGCGAAGATGCCCGTGATGCCCTCAGCGGCGAGCAGATCCCCCTCGCTGAAGTATCCTCTCATGGCCTCCAGGGGCACCTTCTTTCCCTGCAGCATTGCCTTGTCGATGGCCAATTCGTGCAGGGAGGGGTCCAATCCTCCCCTCTTCAGGATGTCCCCGGCCTCTTCCTTTGTCATCTCCCACAAGTACTTTTTGTTTACCGCCGGTTTCCCTGTCTCCGCTTCTATCCCCACCTCTATATCTACTATGTCGTTCAGCAGTTCCTTACCGTGAGGGTCTATCTTCCGGTCCGATCCCTTCTTCGTGAACAGTACTTTCGTATACTGTTTCGGCTTCTCCGGAGGAGGTCCCCCGCCAGAAGGAGGAGCGCCTTCCCCACCCCCAGGAGGTTTGCCGCCCTCACCTTTACCCCCAGGTCCCTCAACATACCTTTTCAACCCCTCAGGTAGTTTTCCATCCTGGATCATGTTAGCTAACTTTTCATTGATATTTCTTCCTCTATAGTTCATCACTTCTTGGTTATCGAACAAGGAGGCTTTTACGTCCGGAGGTATTTTTTCCTCCAAAAAGTGGGATTTCTCATGGGCGATTATATCCGCCCTTTCCTTTGCCCCATGACCAAAGAACTTGTTAGGGTCAAGGGAAATAGTCCCATCAGACTCAACCCTGGCTATGTCTTCTCCAGGAAGGGTTTTGACCTGATACCCGGTGGGGGTGTTGGCTTTAAATTCCTCAACAGTGGCAGTTTCCGGATTAACCTTTCCCCCATACCTTGGTGCCCCCTCTGCCGCTTCAGTCCCATGGTACTTTGCTATCTCCTCCTCAGAGTATCCCAGGATTCTGCTGGATTCTACCCTATCCGCAACGGGCATGTCTTCCCACCCCTTACTATACAACTCCTTCATCCTACTTATATCTTTTGACAGGGCCTTTTCTGCTTCTGGCCTGAAGTATATCACCCCATCGGTAACATCCACCTTTTTCAATCCAAGGGCAGTAGCCAATTCGACCATCTTGGTGTCATTTACTGGCCCAAGAAACATTGGTTTCTTGCCTAGGGCTACATCGGCAAGCTGCTCAGATTCAGGCTTAAGGCCCCCCGGCTCGTTCCAGTAAGGCTCCTTCTCCCCATTGTAATGTTTGTCTCTCCATGCTTGTAGGGCCTCATCAACCTTTTTCTTATCCACCCCCCTGAGGAAGTCAGCGGAGATATCATCACCGGGAGGGCCTTCACCACCCCCAGGAGGTTTGCCGCCCTCACCCTTACCCCCGCCACCCTTTTCAGCCGCTTCAATGGCCTCTCGCATGAGGGCGTTTTGCTGCGCATCTTTCTGCAACTGGTTGATCAGGGTTAAGTCGCCCTTCTTCATTGCCTCAAAGGCCGCGTCCTTACGGGCTGCTACGTCAGCATCCCCCTTATCTGCCATCTTTTTCAGCATGTCGACCTGTTCGGGGGTAGCCTTCCTACCAAAGGAAATGGCCTCCTCCGTATTCTTGAAGTTGGGCATACCGCTAGGCTCTATCCCATAAAAAGTTTTAGGGTCTTTTAGTATATCAGAAACAGAGATGGACTTGTCAGGAACTGTAAGGGGATACACCTTACCATCAGCCGTAATTTCTTCCACCCTAAAAATAGATCCTCGTTGGTTGTCATAAACCACTCTTAGAGTTACGGGGTCCCCGTTTTCATTGGTGCCTTTTACTTCGTGGTGCGTTACATCCGTAGTAATATTCCCCTCTTTGTCCTTTTTAACTATCCTATTTTCGGTCCACGAAGTAAAAGGCACCAAAGGCTTCCCCCTAAGCCCGCTAGTGGAGATCTCATCACCGGCACGCCCTCTCCCCATCTTTTCCTTTTCCCCGCTGGTGAGGTCCCTCATATTCGTCGTCTTTTCCCACGGCACCTCTTGCCTCGTGTAGAACTTCCCTGTCTGGTCCACCCACCCAGAGGCCACGTCTGTTCCTGCTTTAACCAGCTTGCTGGTGGGAATATTTGCATACGTCTTCCCGTGATCGGATCCTTCCTCGATGGGGTAAATATCCTTGCCAACACGGAGGGCGCGGGTCATGGTCAACTCAGGCTCCGCTTCCTCTCCTTTACCCAGTTTAAACCTATCAGGGGCCTCCTTGCTGGTGTACTTCTCCACTTCCTTCCTCACTGCCCCTAGAGACATAAACTCCTCAGCCATAACATGCAAGTCTTGATTCCTTGTATATACGTCTACAAAAAATGAGTCCTCCCCTGTGATAGTCTGCATCTCTCGTATCTTTGACCACTGCTTCTCAGTTACTGGGACCCCCTCAGTAAACGATAAGTTAATGCCGGTCTGACCGTCCTCATAGGCCATCCTCACCATACCAGCGTCAAGAAAGTCCTCCACACTATCGGCTACGGATTTAGGAATATCAGCGTGCTCCCTTTTCCTAGTCCTAGCGTTGAAGTTGGCAGGCATGTCTCCAGGGGACCCAAAGTCCAGTAATTCGCCGTCAGGTGTTATATACCCTGCCCTGTTCAGATCGTTTGTGGTACCAAATATTTTCTTTGCTTTTTTGGTGATGTTCTCTCCTAAATATTCCCCTGTCGCGCTGCCCCTTTCGCCCGGCAGTATGTCTCCGGGGGCCATCTCGCCCAGGATGCGGATCCTCTCTCGGGCCTCCATCTCCAAGTTGCCCAACTCCTTGCGGATGTCGTGTACCCCAATCTTTCCTTTCCCCCCTACCACCCCGAACAGCCCCCCCGTCGCGAATGCTTTCAGCAGTTCATCAGGGTCAGTGATCCCTTCCGCGTCCGCTTGCATCGCGAATACCCCTCCCGTGACGCCCATCCGGACGGGCCTCGTGAGCACAGCCGCCGCATGGAGCACCTGCCCCATCAGCCCCCGTTCGAGTGCCCCCTTGAGGAATCCGACGAATTCATTGTCCCCCGCCTTTTCTGCCTTCATCGCCCCCTTTGTACCATAGAAGGGGATGTTAAGCATGAAGTCGGCTATCCCTGCAGGGGCCTGTCCAGCCACCTCCGTCAGCCAGTTGGTGATCGGTCCTATCCCTTCCTCCTGCGCGTATTTCCTGAACTGATCACCCCTGGCGACGGTGGCCTTCGCCATCTTGTCAAACAGCTCGCTTCTCGGCACCCCCAGATCCTTCGACAGGTACTCCCCCATATCGACGAACGTGGAGAGCATATGCCCAGCCGCCTGATATGCGGCCCCGAGGGTGTTCGCCCCAGCCGCCGCACCCGTCCTCAGCACCCCGTCTACTACCGGGTAAAGCAGCTCCGCATAGTCCCTCGCGGTTGCGCCGGTCATGGGGTCAACCCCCTTGGGTGCGTCCGGGTTGAAGGAGGTGAATGGATCGTGCCCCTTCGCCTTCCACGTGTCGCGGCGGGCAGCAAGCTCCTGCTCCACCTCATCGAACCCATCATACACGTCCCGGACGCCCAAGTTCAGTACCTGAGCATAATTGCGGGACCTATTCACCTTCTTTATCTCTTCGGCGTCGAGCTGGCCGAACAGGATGTCGTATGCGTCGGTCATCATTCCACTCGATCAAGGACGCTCTCGGGCGGAACCGTCCGAGAGTGTAGGTAGTCGTCTATGCTGTCGAGCGTCTTCCCGATCCAGCTTCGGGTATAGGGCTTCATTACGCTCTTCATTTCGGCGTTTATCTGCTCAGCGGACGCGTCCGGGTTCTTCAGCAGGAACTTCTCCATCTTCTTGAACGCGAGGATGAACTTCTCGTTGTTCCTCTCGTCCTTGGTGTCGAACACGTATCTCTTGCGGTAGTCGATGAGCTGATTCCCCACTAGCTTCCCATTGGGGGTGGTCCAGATGGCCTTCTCCTTGGACTTTTTCAGCCCGCTCAGGTGCTCAAAGGTCTTATAAGAAAGGCCCTTGCCGATGTACTCGGACATCTTGGTTATGTTCAGATTCGCGGGGTCCTTGATAGCCTGTTCGGTAAACTTCGCCGCAATCTCGGGATCATCCTTCAGGAACGGGTCGTTGGCCTTGCTCCACGCCTCAGCCTGTCTCGCGGCCAACTGCTCTTGATGCTGCATGCTGATCGCGCCGGTCATGACGCTAGGGGGTAGCTCCCCCCGCCTCGTCAGGTCGGCCACGTTCGCATGCCACTTCGCGAGAGCACCCCTCTCCCCCCTCCTCGACCCGTACCGGATGTCGTTGTAGTCGGCCCACATCTTCCCAGCGAGATCCTCCTGCTGCTCCCTTTTGAACGCCTTCAGGCGGGAAAACTCGGAGGCAACCACGTTCCCGATCGCATTCTTCTCCTCGATGGATATGTCAGTATAGTTCTCCGGGTTCATGAGGTGCTTGACCATACCCTCATAGTCTCCGGGGAACTTGGTCATCAGCTCGTTGGTGATAGTGGTGTGCTTCCAGTGCTGCACGTGGGTCTGCGCCTCAAGCTGAAGCCGGGACAGGTCCGCCTGCTTGTAATCGCTCACGTCCTGACCGGCGTAGATGACCCCCAACTGCTTCACGTGCTGGTCTATGGCACGGGTGATGAGATCCTGGTTCCCGTAGCTGTTGCGGATGGAGAGAACCGTACTGTTGATGCTGTCCTGCCTCAGGTCGTTCCTGTACTGGGTGAGCTGCTGGTACTCGTGCGCGGCGACCTGATTGAGAGACTGATCCACCTCCGACGCGGCGAGCCTCCGGAACAGGTTTCTCTGCCGGGTGGACCCCAGCTCCTCCGTCATCTCGTCAACGGAGGTGCTGAGCCACTCGCGGGCCTCAGGCTGCAGGTCTATGCCGTTCTTGCCCACCCGGCTCCGAAGCTCGTTTACGTACTCCCTCGTGATGTTTCTGAGCTTGGTAAGGTGGTCCACTACGGTCAGGGCGTCCCGGTCCTCCTGCAGCTTCATGGCGGTTTCGAACAGGCGGTCGGACGCCTCCCCCACCTTCTCCGCGCCGCGAAAGGCGGCAACGGATTCCACCATCATCTCCCCTGCGTCTATGGGAACGGAGGGATTTATTACCTTCGGGGCATCGGTGATGTCTACTCTCTGGATTTTCGGCATTATTTGTACAGGTCCTCTTCAACGATGGAAGATTTTTTTCCATACCCTGAGGTGCCATACGTGTTGGAAAGGCGTGCCCCATACCCCATTGTGCGGAGTCCGCCCGTCAGCAGGGTAGTGCCAGCCCCCCAATAAGAGGCCCTTGAAGACGCCTCCCCCTTTATTCGGGCAGCGGTAGCGGCGCTGAGTGCTCTACGAGCCTGCTGCTCCCCCGCCCACTTGATAGTCTGGATGGCAAGCTCGTTCTCCGTGGCCGTCTCCTCCAGAAGAGAAAGAGGGGATCCGGAACTCAGCTCCACCCCCGATTTGGCCAGCCCCGCTCTCTGGGACCCGACGAGGCGCAACCCCTGCTTCCTCCGGGCTTCGGCTTCGAGGGATGCCTGTTGCCTCGCGGCAACCGCCTCATTCTCCATAACGCGGGCGTTGTAGTCGGCCCAGGCTTTCTGATCCTGTCCCGCCCTCATTTGCTGAGCTATCCCAACCGCCGTAGAGGCGAAGCTGCTCATCAGTGCTATGCCCGTCATGGTTACAGGATCTAAACCCATTTTAATCCCCCTCTACAAAGGAGTAAAGGAAACAGTCAGTCTTGTCGATGTCGTATTTGCGCATCACGCCCTCTTTCTTGAACCCGAGCACCTCCGCGTATCTGGCACCGGCGTGGAAGTCCTCTCTTACCCACGCCTGTACCCGATGGAGGTTCAGGTCCCTCATCAGCTCCTTCATGTGAGTGGACACCTGAAAGTACATGGCCCGCAGGTACTTTCTGTCCGTACCCTCCTTGGACAGTACCATCCAGGCTTCGGCCACCCCCTCCTTTATCACCTTCAGCCCGACGCAGCACAGGATCAAGTCTCCCTCAACAGCCGTGAAGGACGGGCCGCTCGCGTGGCAAAACTTCGCCCACTCGTGCATCATGGTGCGGTACTGAGGGGACGTTGCTTCATCATCCCTCAGGTGTATCTTGAGCACGTGGTCCGGGTCAAAAGGGATAAGGTCTACCAGATTCACTCTATAGTCTCCAGTTTCGGCATCAGGGCCAGGATGGTGGTGGGGTTGGTAAGGTCTTGCACTATGTACACGTCTCCGGGGAACCCGTAATCCCCGTCAAACTCGATCGACAGATCCCCGGTATACAGCTCGCTGTTGATTTCAAACGGGATGGACTTGAGGTCGTCTATCGAGGGTCCGTGCTTGAACGGGAGGGAATTGTGCACCTTCACGCCCAGCCGGTGCACCCGCTGAGTCTCGCCCTGAGACGTACCCATGGTGGCCCCCGCCTCGAACGGCATGGGGAGAACGATGCTGCTGTACCCAAGCCCCACGTGTAAGGTATTGTAGTAGGAGGTGGTGGCGATCACCCCGGACCCG
>Ga0302248_1002334_pt1 | contig 11684 bp, 10 predicted proteins | sample AAG_UR_Leu_MG_FD_193528 | JGI IMG/M metagenome (GOLD analysis project Ga0302248, IMG submission 193528) | Enriched activated sludge microbial communities from anaerobic digester in WTTP, New Holstein, Wisconsin, United States - AAG_UR_Leu | ecosystem: Engineered > Bioreactor > Anaerobic >... | reverse complement strand
CCATGACTGACCTATATTCCAGATTCTCATTCGCTTTTGCCACGACAAGTCATGGATCTTTGGTGGCTATGCAATTCTTTAAAGCCATACAAGCATTCTTTCCTTATCCCATCCAAAACATATTAACTGATAATGGCAGTGAGTTCATGAAGCATTTTGATGCTGAAATACGCAAACAATGTCTTTTCCACTGGCATACTTATCCTAAAACCCCTAAGATGAATGCGCATTGTGAAAGATTTAATCGAACCTTACAGGAAGAATTCGTTAATTATCACTCTTATCTACTTAAGGACACAACCGCGTTCAATGATAAGCTAGTTGACTACCTTATCTGGTTCAATGCCGAAAGGCCTCACAAATCTTTAAATCTTCGTTCGCCCATCCAATTCTTAACCCAAGAATACTCCAAGGAGTGCCATATGTGGTGGACGCGTACATCATATTGACGATTTGTTTATCAAAGATTATGCTTTGGTTATATGAATAAAAAGATTGCTAAAATTGAAGTTGATCGAGATGTTTGTATAGGCGCGGCGCCTTGCGTAACTGTGGCGCCTGGAGTGTTTCAGCTCGATGAAGAAAATAAAGCTATTGTTATTGACGCCAAGGGTGCGGATGATGATACGATTAGGCTTGCGGCTGAATCATGTCCGGTGCAGGCTATTAAATTGTTTGATGAAGATGGGGAGCAAATTTACCCTTAATAAATTTAGCTTTATTATTTATTAGTTTCTAGCTAAATCTGGTTAGGGTTTATTGTTTTTGTGAATAAAATTGAAAAATTTTTATTGTGACTTAGTTTAGTTTATGACATAAAAAGAAAAGCCCCACGAGAATTTCGTGGGGTTTATGGTTTTTAAGGTTTGGGTTTAAGAGGAGGCTTATCTGGATCAGAAAATTGATAGGCTTTGGTTGTGCGCATATCTTGGCTGTCAACCCAATCCATGTCATCTAGAGCTTCTTGAACTGATACTGAAGATTGTTGATTTTGGACTGGTGTTTGACGCCAATCTTCTTGGATTTGGCGTATGTCAGTATCTTCTTCGGGGAAATCAACAAATGGAGATATTGAAGTTTGGATTTGCGAAGTTGAATGTTTGGAGGGTGTGGAAGTGGTGTTATTGCCTAATGTTTCCATGAAGTCGGATACGGAATCGTCTACTCCCCAAGTTTCATCATCAGCGCGCGTATTGTTTTTTTGTGTTGTGGAAACTGGATTATTAGAGAATTCAGACAAAATGTTTTGCATTTCGTTTTGGCTTAAGCGAGTTGGTTTTTCGGTTTTGGAATGCTTTGTATTTGTTGCGCGAGAATCGGATAAAACCGGATCTTGCGATCCGAAACTTAGAGTTTTAAAACCTCCTTCATCGCGATCAGCTTTGACATATACAACGCTATCACGAGCCGGCGGTTCTTCGCCCGTCAACAACATCATCACATCTACGCTTAAATACATGCCGGGATTGTCTTGAGCCATTAACTCAACCGCGCGATGCATTTTTTGGGTCATATCTTCAAAATGTTTCGCTGCTTCGCGGAAGCGTTTTGCATGCTCTTCTAAATCGCGTAATTCTCTGCTTTCTAGTAAGTAAAACGTGGATGGGAATTTAGTCTGTGTAATAATTTTGTCGCGTTCTGCTAATAATTTAGTTAATTCGGATACACGTTTTTCCAATGCTAGACGCATACGTTTTTCGAAATTTAAAGATTCTTTCACAGAGCGAATCTCAATTTCTAGAACTTGCTTGTTTCGACTCAAAATGGAATTGGTTTTTTTAACGGTCTCTAATTTTTTGGTAGTTTCTTCAATTTCTTCGTGTAAACTTTGGATAAAGAGAATGTCGCTGTTTTTGCGATCCGATTTTTTTTCTTCGGCTCTTTGCAAGGCATAGCCAGTCAATTGTCGAAGTTTATCCTCACGGCGAATTGCGGTTTGAATGAAAGAAGCGAGGATTTTTGATAATTTTTGCGGATCTTTGGGAAGCATATCCAAAGTAACTCGCATGATTACAGTTTGGCATTGAGCTCGATAACGAAGTTCAATTTTATTGTCTAATTTAATATTAAAGAGAGCGTTTACGTTAAAATATTCGCCGGCTTCGATGTTGTCGAGTTCGATTTTTTTTAGGCCGTCTGGCGCGGGTAATAACATTTCTACCATTACACTGCCCTGACGAACTATGTAGCAAGCTGTATCATTCGAATCAATATTGATTATTTCACCTTCCGGATAAATTGTGTCGAAAGATCCTTTAGGCAATGATTTAATAACAGGATTATCGCGTTTGATTGAAGGATTATCTGATGCCATGGCTTCTCCTTATATGTTTTTGGTTATGTCAAAAGATCAATAAAGAACAAGGTACTTTAGATTGAAAAATGATTTTTGTCAAGGATTAGGATAATTTTAAAATATGTATATTCCGTTTAACGAATTGATTTTCTCTACTATAAGAAAGGTTGTTTTTAGGCGATGCTAAATAGTATCCAAGGTATTTTAAGTGTGGAATTATATCTACTTTAACACGACCATTGAAATTTTTATATTCGGGGGTGACTATGACCAATGAAGCTTTTGGTTTTAGAATATGTCGAAGAGCTTGTAAAGAATTGATCCAAAGATTGAGAATTTGATCAGCATTTTTTTTCAAAGTTTTTTGTGATTCGGCGCCTCGTAAAGGAGGGCCTAGATATCCTTCGGTTACAATTGCGTCCACAGATTTTGGCGCAAGAAATTTTTGAATATTCATAACATCGGCCGTAAAAATTCGAAATTTTTTGGCGTCTTTGGAAGAAATGATTTTTTCTTTAATTAACCAATTATTATTGGCTTCGGAATATTGAATTTGTTTGAGCTCGATATCACTGCCGATTATTTGTTTGGCATTGGTTGCTAAAATGGCTTCCATGAGGATCGTACCAGAGCCACAAAATGGATCGAGTATGATTCCATTAGAGGGGATTTGCGCTAAATTTACCATCATGCGTGCAAGTTTTGGAGGTAGCATGCCATTTTTGCTATCACGCTTGGGGCGATTGTAATCTCGTTTGCTCCAAGCATCTGCGTTTTGAACATTTGTGGTTTTGCCTAAATATACTTTATCTCCATTTATCATTAAGCAAAGATCGGCGTTGGGTATATTACATAAACCGCATTTGACGACTGCGGACGGAGAGATGGGCTCTCCTTTTTTACTGGTTACCCAGCGTACTGAATAACCCTTGGCGCGTAAATCTTTTTTAAGTTGGATAGGAAGTTTGAAGAATTTTTTTTGAGTTAATTTGGATCCGTAAATAGTTAAGCCGAAATCCAAAGAACGTTTTTGTTGTGGATCAGCATTTGTTGGAGCGATGAGATTGGCGATTAAAGATGAGCTTAACTTGGCTATTGGCCCTTGATAAATTATATCGCCAAGTTTAATTGTACCACCAAGTAAATTCATTAATTTATCTGAATCCCAATTTTTAGATTCCAAAAGGAGCATCTTATCAGATGAGAGAATATTTTTAGCTTCTGGAAGTACGGCATGAATTTCGGATATACTCAAATCGGGATGAGAACCAAGAATACAAAAATGCATAAAGATTGATTAGATATTATAATGAATAGAGGCGAATAGCTAGAGTAAAATAAGAGATTTTTAATAACTTAATGAAATAAAAACTGAAGTTATTGATAATTGATGGATATATTTTATACTAATAGTAGATTTAATTCCGTTAAAAGTCCATCAAAAGCCAAGTATAAAGTTTTAATAAATGTATAAAATACTCTTTGATTGAAAGGAGAATATATCATTTATGAAGATGATTTGTTTTTTTATGATAGTTTACTTGTTTTAAGTCACTGATAAAAGCTAAAGTATGCTAGGTTGACAGAAATATTAAAATATGGTGGGCTATAAGATGTTCATGTTGTAGAATGTGAATAGAACCTTGAAAATTCAGCGTAATAACAGTTTGTTGCGTAACAAATGAAAGGAAGATGCCATGAAAAATGAATTTTTGAAATTGCGTTTTTATGTTTCATTTCTTATTTTTTGCTTACAGTTGTTTTTGCCGAGTACGGTATTTGCGCAGGTTTATTCGCCTTGTATACAAGATGTAAAAAATGTAACAATTCAGGGAGCTCGTTATCGGCAAATTACTTTAAGTGGCGAGAAAGAGTGCGATTTGTATGTCGTGGCTCGCAATTTTCCTCAACTGGATGAGAACGGTAAGCCTTTACCAATTCAGCAACAGTTGCGATCTATCAAGGCGGTTAATGACAAGTTAATGCAAGGAAAACCCGGTTTGAGACCGGTGCATAGCGCCTGTGTGCCAAATTCTACGCCTTGGCCGGATCAAACCGTGGCTGAGCGCGACATGTGTCCAAATCTTCGAGTTAACTATTATCCTGTTGCCAAGCAGATTTTGGTTCCTCGAGTTCCAGAGTTTTCTGAAAGTGAACAAATTCAAATGCTGGGCGATAAAACATGCAGAATTTTATCCGGTATGACCAATCCGACATCAGAGGTCAAGCGTGTTTTAATGGAATGCCAAAATTATTTTGCGAATATTACAATTCCTTCACCAAGCATTACAACAGAGCAATTGGAGTTGGCAAATGCGCGTGTAGAAATCGCGAATTTGAATAGATTAGTAAGTGAACAGAATAATGACCTTACTGTATTAAGAACAGATAAAACTCAACTAGCAAAAACTAAGTCGGTATTTAGCGTATTGACTTTGCTATTTGCATTTTTGAGTGTAGTAGCAACAGTCGTTGCGATTAAAAGTACTGCTAAACAATATAAATTGCGTAATTTGGCACATTTAGCAATTGCACGGATCGAAGATAAGGCAAAAAAAGAATTGGAAAAACGAAAAGCAATACCAACTCTTGATGAATATGAATCGTTTAAGATTGATCATGCCACATTGCAAGCCAAATTGCAGATTGAAGTTAATGAGAAAATGGCTCTTTCTCAAAAATTGGCTGATGCAAAGCAGGAGATTGACAAGATTGCCACAGATGCGGAATTGACAAGAGCAGAACTTGTACATCGCGTGGAAAAACTGAGCGCAAAAAGCGCAAGGTTGATGCAAAAGATTTTAGAACTGAATGCGGATTGCAACAAAGCAAATTCGCGTATCAGTGAACTTGACGCAATTAACGTTGAGTTAAAAAAATATGGTGACACGCTTTTTCTGCAATTGACGCAATTGTACGAGAAGGAGCGGAATGTTCGCGAAGAACATTTGCAAAAACTAAACGATTCGGTTGAATTGGCGCGTAAAGTTATTGTTCAACTCGAAAGACGACTTCATATGTATGTGAAGAATGCGGAAAATAAAAAAGCTGAAGCGCTTATGACCAAATTGGAGTCATTACATGAAGTATTGGTCATGAGTGTTACTGAACGAGATGCACGTTTACGGGCGTATAAGATTCTTTTGGAAAATGATCCTCAACAAACTAGTCCAACGAGTTTTTTGTTCGAACTGCAAAGTAAGGATGATGTGACGAGAGTTGATAGACTAGGTTCTGTTGTTGCGCTAAACGTTGAACTCCGTAATTTGAATTACGATCTCTCATTGGAAAGAGAAGATGTTTTGGAAGAATTGATACGGATACGTAAAGAGAATGCGGAATTGAAAGATCTTTGGCGCTCCTTGATTACTGGAGTTGCGCGAGCTATGCAACTTAATCTTTCGGTAATTGCTAATTTGGAGCCTAAGCAACAAGCAGAGCAATTAGCATTTGGAATTAGCGAATTGAAGGCGCAAAAATTAGCCTCAAGCGATCTTGCGGAAAAGGTTGATTTGTTGCAAGATCAATTAGCTGATGTGAAAAATCATAATGCGGCTCTGCGCAAGGCTATGGAAGGTGAACCAAATCGTACCACTATTGCCACTTACGAATATATGGCTATTGTAGCAGAGGCGCAGAGAGCGTCGCTTGCCAAAAAGCTAGAAGAAGTTGAGGCAAACTTGGAAGCTAGTAAATTGGCAAATTGTCGCTTGCAAGAATCTGTAAAATTAAAGGGCGCGCCTGGCCTTTTAGCTCTGGAAGCTTCGGAGTTAGCAATTTTGCCAACTGAACGCATTATGCAATTTGTGCAGGCTGGTATTTTGGCCCTTTGCGATCGATCAGATGTGTTGTCCAATGCTGAAGTCGTTATCTCTAATGACCAGGAGTTGAAGGCTTTGCATGGATTTTTGCATCTGCCTCTTGTTAGTGCTCATTCTTATAGACTTCCTCCGGCATTGTTGACCAATATGGGTCCTTTACAAGTTTTGCATGTGGCTCATGAAACTTGTAGCATGATTTTGGATCCAAAGCCGGTTAGTAAGCAAACTTTGCGACCTTCAGCTCAGCCGGTTGTGGCCGAGGATCTGCGCAAGCAGACTTTGCAAGGTTTGGGCACCATACAAGAGATTCTAACCATGCAACCGTCAAGAATTTCGGAATTCTATGAAATTTTAGAAGATCCGGATAAGGGTGATAAATCGACCCATTAACCTTGAATCCCGCCAATTAGGCGGATTTTTGTTTGATAATGTGCGCTTTAGAATTATTGACAAGTATCAAAATTATTGATAAGCCATATCAAATTTCAAAAAAATATAAATATTGAAAACAAAAAAACTAAATTTCGCTTCCTTGACTAGTTATTCTAGTTTTTTACCATCAGGAGGTATGAAAAGATTTAAAGCCGTATCAGAGAATCAAGGTAAAACAAAATCCAAACATTTCAACCAGTAAGTGGAGGAGACAATGAACAAGGAAGAAACAAAAAAAACAAAAGAAGAAAAACGTCGCGATCTTTTACAACAAATCGTTGCTTGGGCAAAAAAATACGATCTCGGTGATGAAGCTTTGGTAGAGAGATGTTTTGAATTCAATGATGATGGTACAGTGATTTGTAAGACTAATTTGAAGTTGGATTCAATGATAGAACCGGATTTTCCGAAAAGCATCAAGCGTGTAGAGGGTCATCTCTACCTTGATAGCCTCATTTCAACTGTAGGCCTCAAATTGCCAAAGAAAATTGGAGGGGGTCTCTATCTTGATGGCCTTACTTCAGCCGTAGACCTTGAACTTCCAAAAGAAATTGGATGGAGTCTCTCTCTCAATGGCCTTACTTCTGCTAAAGGCCTTGAACTTCCAAAAGAAATTGGAGGAAACCTCTACCTTAACAGTCTTATTTCGGCCGTAGGTCTTGAACTACCAAAGAAAATTGGAGGAAGACTTGAACTCAATGGTCTTACTTCAGCCGTAGATCTCAATCTGCCAAATGAAATGAGATGTTTGTATCTCAATGGCCTCGCTTCAGCTAAAGGCCTTGAACTTCCAAAAGAAATTGGATCGAGCCTTGAACTTAATAGCCTCACTTCAATTGCAGGCCTTGAACTGCCAAAGAAAATTGGAGGAAATCTCTCCCTTAATGGTCTCATTTCAATAGCAGGTCTTAAGCTACCAGATAAAATTGGATGGGATCTCTTCCTTAATGGCCTTTTTTCAGCTGAAGGTCTCAAACTACCAAAAGAAATTAAGAGGAATCTCCACCTTAATAATCTCACTGCAATTGATGATCTTGATTTAACTGATATTAAGGTTAGAGGATGTATCTATCTTGACAAAGCATCAAACGATGAAAAACAAAAACTTCGTCAAAAATATCCTAACTTAAGGATTAAATAAGTTTTTATTAGTGTATAGTTATTAAACTAAATCCTCCAAAGCACATTTTTGGAGGATTTTTTATAAACTTAATGTATTTCAAAATTATCTAAACAAATTACCTAGATTTATGATATAATTAAATTATGCCAAATTTCGAAAATCCTTTTATTATTTCTCAAAAAACAGGAACACCCAATTTTGAAGGCTTTGGTGATAAATTTTTATCAAATGGAGATGCAGCACGATTTAAAAGTATATTAGGAAAAAAAGGTGAAAAAAATCCAGGAAATTCAAACCCCAAAGGTATCAATTTAGAGAGCGCCATGAGCTATGAAGAGATAGAGGAACTAAAAACGGTAGAAGAAGAACGTCTTGATCCTCTAAAACGAATCATCGCTTGGGCAAAAAAATACGATCTTGGTGATGAGGGTTGGATAAAAGAAAACTTTGAATTTGAAGATGATGGTACAGTTATTTGTAATACTAGTTTGTATTTAGATTTCGTAACAGAGCTGGATTTTCCTGAAATTATCAAATATGTGAGAGGTTGTATATACCTTAACAGTCTTATTTCGGCTAAAGGTCTCAAACTGCCAGAAAAGATTGGAGGAAATCTCTCCCTCAATGATCTCGCTTCGGCCGTAGGTCTCAAACTACCAGACGAAATTGGAGGAAGTCTCTCCCTCAATGGCCTCACTTCAGCTGAAGACCTCAAACTGCCAGAAAAGATTGGAGGATATCTCTCCCTTAATGGCCTCACTTCAGCTGAAGACCTCGAACTGCCAAGAGAAATCGGAACCCTCTCCCTTAATGGCCTCACTTCAGCTGAAGACCTCGAACTGCCAGAAGAAATTGGTAATCTCTTCCTCAACGGTCTCACTTCAGCCAAAGGCCTCAAATTGCCAAAAAAAATTGGATGGAATCTCTTCCTCAATGGCCTCACTTCAGCTAAAGGTCTTAAACTGCCAAGAAAAATCAGAACTCTCTGCCTCAATAACCTCACTTCAGCTGAAGGTCTCGAACTGCCAGAAGAAATTGAATTTAATCTAGAACTCAATGGCCTCACTTCAGCCTTAGGTCTCACGTTACCAAAAAAAATTGATAGTCTCTATCTCGACGGCCTCACTTCAGCTAAAGATCTCAAATTAACTAACATTAAAATTGAGGGTTATATCTATCTTGACAAAATACCATATTATGAAAAACAAGAGCTTCGTAAAAAATATCCTAATTTAAGTATTGTTTAAGTTTTTATTGATGTATATTTAACTATCTTTGATAACAACTAAATCCTTCAAAGTATATTTTTGGAGGTTTTTTATAAATTACTGTATTTCTGCACTCGTTCAGATGCATCTTGCACTCTTCTAACCACAGAAGAACATGTAAATACAAAGAGTGCAAAGATAGGCGGGCGCGTACAGATTGTTGACAAAAAAACGAATCAAGCGTAGTCTTTTACTATTATAAATTTAATAACTTTTGCTGGCCATAGCCAAGAATCAGGCTTCCGCTACAAGATTCAACAGGATCCTAAAGCGGACGTGTAAAAGATGTATATGAGAACATACGAACTTCTCTATATTATTCCCGCGATTTTAACCGACGAGGAAGTCGCACAAACAGAAAGCGATATTTTGGCGCTTATCCAAAAATATGGTGGAAACCCTAAAGAAAGTCGTCGTTTAGGCAAATTTAAATTTGCTTATTTAATCAAAAAAATTCGTCATGGATATTATGTCATGGTTTATTTTGATTCCGAGCCAGAAAATGTGGCTAAAATTAATGAAGCCTTGCGTATTCATGAACGCGTGATACGTCATTTGATTTTGAACAAAGAAGAAGCCGGTGGAGAAGAATTTAATCTTGTTCAATTTCAAGAAGTTGTTGTTGATGGTTCTCCTAAAGACAAAGAAAATAAGAGCAAACGTAAAAAATTTGATAAAAAATCTGATTTGACTTCACAGGATGTACAAGTGGCGGCGGAATTAGATAAAAATGATGAAGTTGAAGAAAATACGGATGAAGCTGATGATATTGTTGGGATTAAAGAAAAATCTGAAACAATTGAAGATGTTCTTTCCGGATTAAGTTCAGAAGAATTAGATAAAAAAATAGACGAAGCTTTATTTGAAGAAGCAAAGTAAGTGAATTATTTGATTTTAGAAAAGCATATATTTGTTTGTAAAATTATTAAATGAATTATAATAGTAAGATTTAAAAAAGAATTAATAATATCTATCAAAAATATTATATATGTCCATGAGTTTGAATCGCGCGCAAATTATAGGTAATCTCACTCGAGATCCTGAATTGCGCACTACAACAACAGGTCAAAGCGTGACAAATTTTTCTGTAGCCACTTCGTCTCAATGGACGGATGTGAACGGACAAAAACAAGAACGAACTGAATATCATTCAATTGTGGCTTGGGGAAAATTGGCTGAAATTTGTCATCAATATTTAGGAAAAGGACGCAAAGTGTTTGTTGAAGGAAGGTTACAAACCAGAGATTGGGAAACTCCTGATGGAGGCAAACGACAAAGAACTGAAATTATAGCTGAGAACATGATTATGTTAGATAGAGCTCCTGCAGGGGGTTCTTCAGTGATGTCACCTTCTTCTATGACATCGGATTTATCTAATTCGGAAATTGACCAAGGAATAGGCGATCAAGAAATTCGTGTTGAAGATATTCCATTTTAAGATATAAATAATTATGAAACTACAAAAAACTTGCCCATTTTGTAAGGCGAATATCAATCATATCAATTATAAAGATACGGATATGTTACGTAAGCATCTTTCATCTTTTGGGAGAATTGTGGCTCGTAAACGCAGTGGAATGTGTGTTTGGCACCAGCGTAAATTGGCAGTTGCGATTAAACGTTCGCGTTTTATGGCATTGCTTCCGTATTTAGTACAATAAGAAAAATGACCCTAATAAAGGGTCGTTTTTAATTTGTTATTTAATTGCTTAAATGATTAAATGTTGGATATGACTGGAGATAAAAAATACGTTCGTCCTGGTTGGGATGAATATTTTATGAATATTTGTAAAGCCGTTGCTTTGCGATCACATGATGAAAATACGCAAGTTGGATGTGTTATCGTTAATGCTAAAAAAAGAATCGTATCAACTGGGTATAATGGATTGCCGGCGGGCGTTGATGATAGCGCTTGGGCAACAAAACGTGATCAAATTGTAAAAATACCTTGTGTTTATGAAGAAAATAATTTGGTTTATGATGTTGATAAATACGATACTGTGACGCACGCGGAAGCTAATGCGATAGTTTCAGCTTCGGAACCTTTGCATGAATGTTCGTTATATAGCACTCTTTATCCATGCAATGAATGCGCTAAAATGATTATCACAGCTGGTATAAAAAAAGTTTTTTACGAAGACATCAGAGAGTGGAAAGCGCATGCAATTACCAAATTATTATTTAAACAGGCAGGAATTGAGGAAATTTGTTTAAAGAAATGAATTTAAGTTTTTTAAGAGAAATTTAAAGTATTTTTAGTGAATTTTAATTTAGATTAATTATTTAGATTTGTTAGAAATTGTATATGTTATAAGTTTGACAGATAAATTATATGCATAAGCTCAGATACATATGGCACTCCTTGGATAAGCAGGGAGTATGCAAATCAAACGTCTCGGATATCAAGTAAGGGGCTTTTGGAAACTTAACGATTATGCCATACGCTATACTCGTATGGTCACAAATGAAGCTCAAAGAAGAGCTAAAATACTTGCCCATTGGCAAATATACGGCCTAGCCTCAACTTTACACGCTTTTAGGGTTTCAAGACGTACATTATTTCGTTGGAAAGCGAGACGTAAAAAGGATTTAGGCCGTATGGAATCCTTGAATCCCAGTTCAAGAAAACCCAAGAGGGTTAGAACTAGGAGATGGCCAATTGAAATCATACGGCAAATCAAAATACTGCGACATCAGCACCCTAACTTAGGCAAAGAGAAGATCCATGTATTGCTGAAGCCATT
>Ga0302248_1002329_pt1 | contig 11737 bp, 14 predicted proteins | sample AAG_UR_Leu_MG_FD_193528 | JGI IMG/M metagenome (GOLD analysis project Ga0302248, IMG submission 193528) | Enriched activated sludge microbial communities from anaerobic digester in WTTP, New Holstein, Wisconsin, United States - AAG_UR_Leu | ecosystem: Engineered > Bioreactor > Anaerobic >... | reverse complement strand
TTATCAGTAAAGTTTTGGCTTATTGGTTTACATAATATTCGATTTTGGGCATACTTCTCCCTTGTGCTCCAAAATCACCTGTAATTGCGTGAGCATAAGCCAGATATTCAATTATGCTGAAGCTAAAGTTGCTCATCCTGCACCTCAATTGTCCTCGAAATCATACCAACAGTTGGTGGCTTATTTTTCAGTACGTTTAGTTATCTTTGAAAGAGTATCAAAAAAGTTAAGAAAAATATCAAGTTTTCTATATTTACCACGAAATTGACCATTACAATCCATATTATGAGATTTTTCTTTACATCTGCTTCTTCTCTTAATCCAGCTTTTGATTACATGCAAATCTCTTATATACCCTTTGGCAATTCGCAGCACAAATTGAATTAACTGCTCGTCAGTAGTGTCTAAGACATATCCATTTCTTAACAAGAACATTTGTAATGATAATAGAGCTGTACGTTTATTTCCATCAATGAATGGATGGTTTTTTACCAGGGACCTTAAAAGAGCTGCTGATTTTAGAAAAAACCCCTTATAGTATGGCTGGCGACATGTCAAAACTGCAGATTTGAGTAGTTCTGTTCTAAAGGCTTTAGCATTAGCAATCGCTTCATCTGTAGAATCCCATTCTACTAAAATGAGATGTATAGCGGCCACTTCTTGAACTTCTAGATACCTTATATCTTCGTCTTTAAGACTAATACTTCTTCAACTCTTCCATAGCCTTTTTATATTTCTCTGCAACCGCTACTACTTGCTCGATGAATTCTATGGGGATATTATCCTGCCAATTTACTTCAACACCGAGATCCTTAAGTTGTTGCGGAGAAAACTGTAAATCTTTTAGTTTTTCTTTAATAGATACGGCAGTCATATGAATATCCTCCTTCCTAATGCTTTCTATAATATCCACGATTTCCGACGGATAATCGGGACAAGCTTTAGTTGTATGTTTATTATATCGGATAAATATACCATGCACAATAGATATTTTTATAAGTCTAAATAAGTTTTTCAGCAAAATCCGCATTCTTTGCATAATAGGCTACTCCCTACTTTATTTGTTCTAAACTATGTTGGATTTGCTACAATTATGAAAGTAATTTGTTTCTATTATTACCATGAGAGCGGATTCCAATCATAGATGTTTAGGAGAACCTATATAATCTGTTCAATTATAAGCAGATATTGTTGAAAATCAGATATATAAGATGCAGTATTGGTTGTCCAAATAGGACTTAATATTCTCTAAGTCTAAATTAGTAATGTAAAAATGCCGCAGAAAGGCACCTGTCTATCTATTTGTCATAGGCCTTTCCCGTTTTCCTTCTTCTTGATGGGTCAATAATTACACCACGGTATACTTCCTTTTGGAAGATCTCTATTCCCAGATCCCTTTCACATTTTCTTAAGAAAGGAACCTCCCTTTCTGTAACAATAGAGACTACCGTGCCGGACTCCCCCATCCTTCCTGTCCTTCCTGCCCTGTGCAAATATCCTTTGGGGTCTTCCGGCAGGTCCAGATTGAATATATGTGTTACCCCTTTTATGTCCAACCCTCTGGCTGCTATATCGGAAGCAACCAATAGCTTTATATCACCCTTCCTGAAGCCCTCCAATGCTTTTTTCCGCTCTTCCTTTGAAGCGCTGCCTGATATATCACAAGCACTGAGATGGTGATACTTAAGCTTTGCAGCCGTCAGCTGCAGCTCCTCGCTTTTATTAATAAATATTATGGCTCGTTCAGGCTTGATTGATGCCGCCAGCTTCCGGAGCACCTCAATCTTATCCCTTTTCTCAGCTTCCAGATATATATGCCGGATATCCGGACTTATTTTCCCTCTGTCTTCAATTCGGACTATCTGAGGGTCCTTCATGAATTCCCTTGCGGTACTCAAGGTTTTTTCACCTATGGTGGCGGAAAAGACCATAAGCTGCCTGTCCCGCAAGGTGGTTTTTATAACCTCCCTGACAGTGCCCAAATTATGCTCATCAAGCATTCTGTCTCCCTCATCAATGACTATGGTTCTTACCGTCTGGGCATTGATTTTTCTCCTTTTAATAAGCTCCAGCACCCTTCCTGCGGAACCTATGATTATATTTGGCTTCTCCTTTAGCTTTTCTATCTGCCGGGTGATGTTCACTTCTCCGATAACTGCTGCGGAAGTAACTGCAATGCCTGAGTTTGCAGCCAGCAGCCTTGCCTGCTTTTCTATCTGCATCACCAGTTCATGGGTCGGTTCCAGTACTATTGCCTGGGTCTCTCTTTTGCCGGCATCCACCCTTTGGAAAATAGGAAGCAGAAATGCCAGTGTCTTTCCGCTTCCCGTAGGTGACTGTCCGACTATATCCTTGTTTTCCAAGGCTAGTTTAACGGTATCGGCCTGTATTGCTGTCGGTTCCGTAATCCCCTGCTTTTTCAAGCCCTCAACCAGACGTTCATCCAGTCCCAGTTGATTAAATGTATTAATCATATACATCCCCTGTTCTATTATTTCATAATCAATTCTACCGGACAGTGGTCCGATCCCAGTACCTTCGAATGAATATCCGCGCTGATCAGCCTCTCGGCCAGCCTTTCAGAAACACAAAAATAGTCTATGCGCCACCCGGCATTATTAGCTCTTGCATTGAAGCGGTACGACCACCAGGAGTAAACACCTGCCCTGTCAGGGTAGAAATACCGATAGGTATCTATAAAACCCGCTTCCAAAAATTCGCTGAACTTGTTTCTTTCCTCATCGGTGAATCCTGCATTTCTCCTGTTGCTGCCCGGATTCTTCAAATCTATTTCCTTATGCGCCACATTCATATCCCCGCAGACCACAACAGGCTTCTTGCCGTCCAATCCCTTTATGTAACTCCTGAACTCATCCTCCCATTGCATTCTGTAGCCCAGCCTTGCCAGTTCCTCTTGGGAATTGGGGGTATATACCGTAACAATATACATATCATTATATTCAAGAGTAATTACTCTTCCTTCCTTGTCATGCTCTTCCCTGCCTATTCCGCAAGTGAAGTTCAACGGCTCAGCTTTGCTGAAAACGGCAACCCCTGAATAGCCCTTCTTCTCAGCATAATTCCAATACTGATGATAGCCTGGAATTTTCAGATCCACCTGCCCCTCCTGCAGCTTGCTCTCCTGAATGCAGAAAACATCAGCATCCGCTTCTCTGAAATATTCCAAAAAGCCCTTTTGTATACAGGCTCTGAGACCATTTACATTCCATGAAATCAGCTTCATATTATATCCCTCCGGGCAATTTTATATACATCATAGCTTATTTTAACATTTGTTGAACAATGTGGCAACTTGATAGGAATTGTCTTAGCATCCATTTAGTTCAAGCATTATTTCCTGCAAAATTAAGATAATAATATTGTAAATCAAATTATAAACATATGGAGGTACGAATACATGCCGGGAAAGAATGCAAAACAGCAAGTACAGGAGGTTTTCAGCCAGCTTAACAATGCTAAAACCTCATTGAATCAGGCTCTTAATTCAGCCGAAAAGCCTGAAAACAAGCAGCAGATTCAAAATACCCTGAATGCCATAGAAAATGCAATTAACACCACAAGTACTGCACTTTCAAATTACAAAGACTAACAGGATTTAAGAGGACACGGGGGGACACGGGGACGTTTCTCCTGTCCCGCTGAAAGCGGGACAGGAGAAACGTCCCCGTGTCCCGAGAAACGTCCCCGTGTCCTCTTAATTAACAGTAACATCCCTCATGCTGCTGCATATTGTGTAATGGGACAAACCGTTATATTCAAAATATTGCAGCGAAAGGAGGGAAATAATGATGCCAATGGTAACTTTCGGTTCAAAAAAAGAAAAAAAATATGTACAGCAGAAAGAATCCTCATATGAATACAAATTCATCGAGGAGACTCAGACCCATAATCATGAATTCTTGGGAAGTACAATGCTTCCTTCACAAGACGTGGAAGCACATAACCACAGATTTGCAGGAGTCACCAGTGAAGTGATATTTGTTCCCGGAGGACATGTGCACACCTTCATGACCGATACAGACTTCTTCTTCGGTCATATACACGGGGTAGGAGGAACAACAGGCCTTCAGGTTCCGGTCGACGGCGGCAGGCATGTTCACTTCGCCAGTGATACGACTACCTTTGACGCCTGCCACGATCATGATTTTCAATTTGCCACACTAATCGAGAACCCCCTTGAATAATTTAATAACTACGGGGCGGAATAAATACCGCCCCGAATCTAAATATTATTCAGTTCATCCTCGTACATATCAACCCTCATGCTCAATATATCTGCCAATCCTATAAACTCACAGCCTGCAAAGTATCCTTCCTCAAGCTTTTCCATCCGTATTATCTTCACTACTGCATAGAAATGGCTATCCGGTGTAAGCTGGATCTTCGCATCAAAATAATAGTTCAGCGGCAGCTCATGAGTACAGAAAAATCCTATACCTGTCTTAGATATATTCCTAATCTCAATACCCTCATTAATATCATCAATTATTTCATAATCCTGCCTGAACAATGAAGAAATCTTCAGTTCCAGTTTTAAAGGAAGCCTTTTGTGTCTCCTTTTCTCAATCATAGTTCCTTTATTCCTCCCCTTTTTACCGGCTAATACCCCTCAACACCTGCACACCCTTCTTACGCTGATGCTCCGTACTTGATATCACTTTATCCGGAAGGAATATAACAGATCTTAAGCAATATTTATTATAACATAATAAATATGAAAAACATAACAGTTTCCTGCAGTTTTTGTAAATATAATTGTTGAAACAAATAGTTTTAATTTTACTTATGTCAAATGCTATTGTATAGTATAGTATGGAAACACTTTATATCCGATAATCTGATACGGTTGAGGAGAGATTTTTATGGAAAGAATAACATGTACTATTTCAAGAGGGCTCCGTGCCCCTATTATCAGGCAGGGGGACAATATAGCAGATATTGTCGTGAATACTGTATTAAAAGCTTCAGAATCAGAAGGTTTCAGCATTAATGACCGTGATATTGTTGCTGTTACTGAATCGGTGGTTGCCCGGGCGCAGGGTAACTTTGCATCAATAGATGATATCGCAGAAGATATTAAATCAAGGTTCGGAAACAGTACAATCGGAGTAATATTCCCTATCATGAGCCGTAATCGGTTTGCCATATGCCTTAAGGGTATTGCAAAAGGAGCAGGGAAAGCGGTACTGATGTTCAGTTATCCCACCGATGAAGTGGGAAATCAATTGATAGATATAGACACCTTCAGCGAAAAGAACCTGAATCCCTGGTCGGATGTATTGACAGAAGGTGATTTTCGCCGATACTTCGGATACAGCAGGCATACCTTTACCGGTGTTGATTATATTGAATATTATAAATCCATAATCAACGAACAAGGCATTGAGTGTAAAATAATATTCTCCAACAACCCCTTAACCATTCTCAAGCATACAAAAAATGTACTCTGCTGCGATATTCACACAAGAGCCAGGACAAAAAGAATACTGAAGGAAAACGGCGGAGAAAAGGTATACGGCTTGGATGACATTATGTCTTCACCCGTTGGCAGCAGCGGCTTCAATGAGGTATACGGACTGCTGGGTTCAAACAAATCAACGGAAAGCAGCGTAAAGCTCTTTCCCCGCGATTGCCAGCCTATAGTTGAAAATATTCAGGCGATGCTGAAAGAAAAGACAGGCAGGACAGTGGAGGTTATGATTTATGGAGATGGGGCTTTTAAGGATCCGGTGTGCAAGATTTGGGAGCTTGCCGACCCTGTTGTATCCCCTGCATATACCTCAGGACTGGAAGGGACGCCTAACGAAATAAAACTGAAGTATATTGCTGATAATAACTTTGCTCATTTAAAAGGAGACGAATTGAAAAAAGCCGTATCTGAATTCATTAGGTGCAAGGGCTCAAACCTGGTGGGCTGTATGGAGGCACAGGGCACCACCCCCAGAAGGCTTACCGACCTGATAGGCTCCCTCTGCGACCTGACCTCAGGCAGCGGGGATAAAGGTACACCTATTGTGTATATTCAGGGCTACTTTGATAATTATGTAAAATAGCCGGCGGAGTGCACTGGTATAATAAAAAGAAAAAACAGTAATGTATAGTCAAAGTATGCTAATACGTGACTATATATTACTGTTTCGGCCTATTCAAGATAAACCTTTCTCGCATAATCGATATTTCCGTTAAGACGTGCCTGCTTTCCGGCGTTATTGTTCATGTAAGCCGCCAAGGGCCGGTATAAAAGCTTCGGAATATTAAATGTAATAAGTTTTTGAGATTCAGCGCCAATTTTTTCTCCCTTGAGAATATTATCCAAAGCCAGTTTGAAACCCAAGGTGATTTTTTCTCCCTTTTTACCCAGTCCCTCCAAAAAAGCTCCGTTTATCAACGGCCCCCCTCCGAAGGCAAGGCCCCCAAGCCACCTCATTTCAGTTTCTTCGGCAAATAGCCTGCAGCAGTTCAGCAGAGGCTCTATCCTGGTTATATCCGGGAATCCGCACTGCCCTACGGCGAAAAAACCCTTGCCCTCCAAGGCATCCCGATACTCATCTGCAAGCTTTTCCATAAGCCATATGACATGATAAGGAAGAGTATCTGCATATAACGGTGAGATAACTGCTATTATGTCGCTTTTAATAATCAGCTCCTTCAGGGACTCAAAATCCTCCTTACCGTCAAAGCAGTCAATTGCATGTATGATTTCAGCCGCATTCCCCGAAGCCTCCGCAAGCATTCCTATTGTCCTTGAAAAGCTGTAAGATGTTCCTTTCTTTCTTGAGCTTCCGTTTATTAAAACCAGTCTTTTAACAACCATAATCAGCATACCTCCCTTATAAGACTGCTTATTTCCTGTTTTATTTTCTCCCGTCTCCGGATGGCTTCAATACAAGGGTACGATATTCAGATTGCATGTTAAAGGCATTATTCTCCACAAGTCTACTGAAGCAATCTTCACTGTCCTTTGAATCTCCATCGTATACTCCTATGCCGGCCATGAATTTGCTGCCGTAACGCATGGGATGGAGCAGATGTCCCTGTTTCACCATATATGAAGGAAGGCCCAGAGTCATAAACTTATCCACAATTTTCTTCAGAGCTGACGCATATCCCCCGAATCTTACAGGAGTAAGCATTATAAAGGTGCTGCACCTTGCAATTGCTCTTAATACCTCATGGGAGTCATCCTGAATCACGCATTTGCCCGGAGACTTGAATCCGCAGGCTCCGCATGACCTGCAGGGCATTATATTCATATTCTTAAGCTTAAAGCTTATTATATCATGTCCGCTATCCTTCAGTGCCTCCTCTAATATGTTGGAAATACTGTTTTTATCCTCCATGGCGTCAAGTATTACTATAGACATTTTAATCCTCCCTCAATGCGTTTTCTATTGATTTAAGATAAGCTTTACAGGTAACTGTAGAGCCTGATACGGCATCAATCTTCGTACTTTGCTCTTCCAGTACCCTTTCGATTAATTCTTCCGTAACCTCCGGTTTGGGAAAACCGACAGCACAATTTTTATTAATAGTTTCATAATACATCCTCCGCAGCATTTAATGCATCCAGTTCCTCTATTTTTACCGATAGCTTTTCAAAACCTTTGAATATAATATCAATTTCCTCATTACTGAAATCCTTAAACAGGTTTTCCAAATATTCCTCATCCTGATTCTGTCTTTCTTCCCAGAAGGTCCGGCTTTTCTCCGTCAGCTTGAGCCTTAAAGCTCTGGCATCCTGTTTATCCTTTTGGATATTCAGGAAACCCTTTTCCTCCAGCTTCAATGCAAGCTGCTTCACATTCTGCCGGGAGCTTCCCATTAACTTTGCTACCTCACTTAATGTAGGGGGATTATCCTGAAACTGCGATATCATTACTGTCAGCAGCCACTGCTTCGTAGTCATGCCGTCACTTTCAAGATACTTGTCTCCCAATACCTGCAGCCTGTTAGCAATCAGGAAGATATTGCCGAATATATACTTCTGCTTTTCCACAGTATCCATTGCATCTACCTCCAAATTTAACCCATGTGCCGTTTCCGTAAGAAGTTCCGGCGCGGGAATAAAAAACGCGTTTCATGACGCCTTTTTTTTCGCTAGGGAACCCTATGGTTCCCTTCGACGCTGCTCCGCAGCTGAGCACCCTCCTTCATCGGCAGGGGGCTCCTCCCCCTTGCATCCCCCGTTGTATAGAAAAGTATACTTTCCTATACAATTAAAAAAATACGTAATATATTACCCACTTAAGTAATATATTACGTATTTTGTGATTTGTCAATAGTTTTTTATATTATACTTTCTTCCCAGCAATCCGGGCGGTCTATTCCCAGCAGGGTTGTTACAGTTGCCGCAATATTTGCAAGTCCGAAGTTCCCTTCCTTTATTTCGTGCCTTTGTACTTTGTCGTGGATTATAAAAGGAACAGGATTAAGTGTATGGCTGGTTTTTGCCTTTGCAGTACCTCCCTTGGTTTTTTCCAGCATCTCATCTGCGTTTCCATGATCAGCCGTAATAATGAGTATGGCTCGGGACTCATCCACTGCCTTTATGACCCTTGCAAGACAGAGGTCAACGGCTTCTACTGCTATTCTTGTGGCATTAAAGCTGCCGGTATGGCCAACCATATCTCCATTTGGGTAATTGGCTCTTAAGAAGTCGTATTTGCCGGATTTCAAGGCATCTATAAGCATATCCGTAACTTCCGCAGCTTTCATCCAGGGACGTTCATCAAAGGATACCCTGTCTGAAGGTATTTCCTCAAAAACCTCAAGCTCATTGTCAAACTTCTCGGTTCTATTGCCATTCCAGAAGTATGTCACATGCCCATACTTCTGTGTCTCAGATACGGCATACTGCTTTATACCATGCTTAACCAGATGCTCTGATAATGTATTCTTTATATCCGGAGGCGAGACCAGGAAATTTTTCGGCAGCTTCAAATCGCCATCATACTGAAGCATGCCGCAGAACATAACCTTAGGGTGCCTTCCTCTTTCAAACTTTTCAAAGTGTTCATAGTCAAAAGCCATACTTATTTCCAATGCCCTGTCTCCTCTGAAATTGAACAGCACGACACTGTCTCCGTCATTTATAGTACCTATCGGGATACCATTTTCCGCAATTACAAAAGGAGACAGATCCTGGTCAATTACCCCGGGGAGTTCCTCCCTATATGTGCATATTGCTTGACTGGCGGAACCAAACTGCCTGCCTTTTCCCAGCACATGGGTATCCCAGCCAAGCCTCACCATATCCCAGTTTGCTTCATATCTATCCATAGTAATCTTCATTCTTCCTCCGCCGCTGGCTATTCTTCCGTCAAAGCTGCCGTCGTTCAGCTCCTTGAACAGCTTTTCAAGCTGTTCCACATAATCCAGCGCTGATGTTGCCAATACATCTCTCCCGTCAAGCAGGGCATGGACTCTTACTTTTCTGATTTTGTCCTCCTTGGCTCTGATAATCATTGATTTCAAATGGGCAATATTGGAATGTACATTCCCATCCGAAAGAAGGCCAATAAAATGCATGGCAGAACCGTTGGCAGCACAATTTCCGGCTATCTTGCGCCATGTATCGGAATTGTACATTTTCCCATTCTCTATTGACTCATTTACCAGCTTGGCACCCTGGCTGAAAATCTGTCCGCTGCCCAAAGCATTATGGCCTACCTCGGAATTTCCCATATCCTCATCAGAAGGGAGGCCAACGGCCGTACCGTGAGCTTTTATCAATGTATATGGACTGTGATTCATAAGCATATCAAGAGTTGGTGTATTTGCAGCCTTCACTGCATTGCCCTTTTCCTCTTCATTTATTCCTATGCCATCCATAACAACCAATACAACAGGTCTCTTACTCATCCGATCCACTCCGTCCTTTTCAGTAAATTGGGACAGTCAGGAACTGTCCCATACTTACGGTAATTATATTAATTTTCCCCAACACTGTCAACAAAATATACAGAATAACAACCATTCTTAAGTATTGCAAGAATCGAAAGCAAAGCACTTTATCCGGTATTCAACCCTAGTAGGCTTTACTTATTATGTATTCTAAAACCAATTCGGTAATTTCTTGTACTCTGGCCCCATCGACTGCTTTTATCGTGTCATAAGGACTGTGATATCCATACGATAAATCCATGTTTATAAGACATACTGACGATACGCCATAATTATCAAAAACTGCATGATCACTAGCGCCTTCATATTCCTTGATATAAGAAATACCCAGGTTATCTGCGCATTCTGTCAAGTCATCCCTAAGGCTGCTATCGCTTTTTGAAGAAGCTATAGCTATTGTAAGTGGTACCTTTGCAGCAGATCCCACCATATCAAGATTAATCATTACAGCTTTTCCCAGGGGACTAACCGGGTTTTTACAATAATATCGAGCTCCGCATAGGCCGCTCTCTTCCCCATTTAGAGCAATAAACAGTATAGATTGCTTTGGTGGTATCTTGCTTTCTTCTATGATTCTTGCAAGCTCCATCATAACTGCAGTACCCGATGCATTGTCCAATGCTCCCGGATTGTAACTGCCGTTCATATTATCACCAACATGATCAAAATGTGCACCAATTATGATATGATTATCTTTCAACTCGGGATCACTTCCGGGTATTAGCCCTATAACATTAGTCGCGGTGTTATGGAGGTTAACTTCGGAATAACAACTGAATTTCAGTTTATTGCCATTCTTCATACTCTCCTCCAGCTTGGAAAAAGTGTCACTATCAACAAAGATAAAGGGCTTATAGTCCTTTGATGTCATCCATGTTTCAAATAGTGGCCTTATTTTCAGATAATTGTATCCAAGATTATTCTCAGATAAATTAAATTCGCTTATAACAAGACTGGCACCAAACATTTCTGCTAAATCTGCCGGGTTATTCTGGCTGTTAAGTAAATTGTAATGCTCCCATGGCAATAGTAAAGCCTTTTCTGTAAGCTCATTATTGTTCAACCGCAGCATCTCATAGTCTTCAATCAAGCACATGGAAACTTCCATATCCAGTGCGTTAGTACCACTGGACAATCTGCGCAGGACAAAGTTATCCGGATATTTAAAATCATTTATTACTTTTCCATCCTTATCAATTACCTGCAGCACCGGCTTATCTGATAATAGTATTGAAGGTTGAACATATGACTGCATATACATATCCAACCCCTCGGGACTTTCAAGGCCTATTTTTTTAAAATAATCCGCTATATATTGAGCAGCCATCCTGTTCTCTTTGGTTCCGGTCAGCCTTCCCCTGTACTGTTCAGAGGTAAGCTCCTTAATAATATTCATCAAATTCTCTTGCTGAATGTTTTCATTTCCCAAACTTACTGCTTCAATATAAGTTCCTCCGGCATTCTCTTGCGTGCATCCCACCATAATAGTAAAAATCAATAATAGAGTGACTATAAGGCTGATAAGTCTCCTATGCATTTTATTCAATTTAACCCCCCCCCATATTATATAACCAATCTGTTTAAATTTTAGCATAGGTTTCCTTATATGTATATTTTTATCACTTTTTTTAACATGGTTCTCAGGATGCATTTTGCCAAATAAAAAAAAATGCGGTGTGTACCGCATTTCAGACTGAAGACAAAGTATAAAATTTTCGAGAGAATCCTTGAAAACAAAAAGGATTCTCTTCTTTTATGTCGAATATATACTCTAAAGTATTGATATGGTGGTGTTTTAGATGTTAACAAAGGA
>Ga0302248_1002319_pt1 | contig 11800 bp, 8 predicted proteins | sample AAG_UR_Leu_MG_FD_193528 | JGI IMG/M metagenome (GOLD analysis project Ga0302248, IMG submission 193528) | Enriched activated sludge microbial communities from anaerobic digester in WTTP, New Holstein, Wisconsin, United States - AAG_UR_Leu | ecosystem: Engineered > Bioreactor > Anaerobic >... | reverse complement strand
GACTGAAGGACCGCCGCCGACCCACATACCGTATAGCCAACCCTGATTTTCCGATGGAAATGTCCCTTGACAGGCAAATACATCCCCCATATACTCCAAACCATCAAAAGCAATGTCTTATCAATGATCCCCGCAATGTCTCCGACTTTGAGATCCTCATGCTCCTGGCCATGTCCCATGACGCGATTCCCGTTTATATCCCAATCAAGCGAAACGAACGGGGACAGGGCGGCTACCTCTATGAACTGAAGCAGGCGATCCACGACAGCATGGAGGAGTCCAAGCCGATCTTTCAATCCGTCTGGAAGATCTCGGGTATGCTCTCCCAGGAGAAGGAGCGGGCCGTCAAGAAGGCCCTCATGATGAACCGGTGGATCTCGCCGGCGGAGACCAAGGAGATCGAGAACAGCTACGAAGTCTTCAGCGGCGCCATCAAGCGGGTCGGGGAGGACTTCAGTTGGTTGGCAGAGCCCCTGGCGTCCCTGGCTAGGGAGATTCGCTGGGACCCGCGGGCCATTGCCAAAATCAGCAATCTATCCCAACGGCTGATCTACGGCGTCACCGAAAAGGGACTTGCCCTCTCGCAGATTCGCCTGCGGGGTCTGGGCCGGACCTACATCAACCGCCTGATCGCCGAAGGCTACGACACCCCCGAGGCCGTCGCCGAACTGACCCTGACGGAACTGGAAAGGCTGCTTCCTAAGCACTTTGCGGAACGACTCTACCGGCATTTCCATCGGGACTATAAGGTGCAGGAGGAAGCGGCCGGGCAGGAATCGGCAGAAGGGATCCGTGAGGGGGCTCCCAATGCTGCTCACGACAAAGAATCAGCCGAACGAGCCAAAATAGACTCAATCTCCGCACCGCCTGCCACTGCAATACCAACGGGCGGTGTTTCTTTCCCTTATCCCTTGGCCGATATCCTTCATGGTAATGTTCTCCTTACCGCCCTGCGCACCCGCCTGGCCGACGCCAAGGACCTTTGCGATCTGATCACCGATCCGCCCGTCATCTTCATGGACGAAAGACAGCAACTCTTTTTCTACCGGGGTCTTCCGATAAAACTGCAACCATCCTGCTTCCATTACTTGTTGCTCCTCGCCGAAAAACCGAAACAGATCGTAGCGCGCGACGAAATTTATCGCCGCCTCTGGCCTGGCCCCATGAATTACGATGGCACCAACAAGCCCTATGATCGCCAGATATCGGACCACAAGCGCCGCTGCATCGCACAGATCAAGAAAGGCATCGCGGGAAAAATCGCCGTCAAACCGGGGGAACTTGAAACCCTGATCTTTACTAGACCGAAGGTAGGTTACATGCTGAACGTGGGGAAGGAGGATGTGCTGATTCTCACGCCTCATTGAGCGGGAGGTCTTGTTTATGCGGCGCTTTTGCGGTCTCCAGACCGGCAATTACTTGACTAATTCATCTGTAACACGCAAGGAAATTGCGTGTTATGGCAACAGGGATCAAGCTTAGGAGAACGAGCTTATCCTCGGACGAGTTCATTCCTTTCGGATTGGAAGGGTGTAAAAACAGTTGACAAAAGCCCTGTGTTTCACTATTTTACGCGTAACTCCTCCGCCAAGTAAGGAACGGCTATTATCGTGAAACAGGAAAAAACCAAACTGGGCAAATATGAAATGCAGCTTCTCGCCTATGCCCAACTCAGGAGAAAAGAATTCATCTCTTCAGGTGAAATTGCCGCCGCACTAGATATCAGCGCCGAACAGGAATGGAAACTCCTCAACCGGATGGCGACCTCCGGTCTGATAATCCGGTTGAAAAGGGGCATCTATCTAGTGCCGTCCCGCATGCCCGCAGGCGGGCGGTGGACGGTCAGCGGTTACTACATCCTTTCCAAGCTTATGCAGGTCCTTGACGGCCGATATCAGATCAGCGGCCCTAACGCCTTCAATCTCTATGGCTTTGACGACCAGGTTCCGAACCGCACTTATGTTTACAATAACCGGATTTTCGGCGAAAAGCGGATCGGCGGAACGGACTTCGTTTTTATCAAGACGGACGTTAAGCGACTGGGCTCGACAAAGAGCTTGAAGACACCCGACGGCATCGACGCCGTCATGGTCACGAAAACCAGAACATTGGTCGATGCCGTGTATGACTGGTCCCGGTACAACACCCTTCCCCGCGCCTATGGATGGATTGCGGATACGCTGACAAAAGATCCGGAAGTCACTGATCGATTGATTGACGATACACTCAAATACAGCAACAAGGGAACAACAAAGCGCATCGGCTACCTGCTTGCCCAACTTGGCATCGTCGATGATTGTCTCAGTAAAATGAAGCGCCAGCTCGGTCCCACAAGATCGCTAATTCCGTGGATACCCGGCCAGACGGCCAGGGGCAGTATCACCAAAGAATGGGGATTGATTATCAATGGCGCCATCCCGCAATAGCAGAATACTGGTCCATGAAGATCAGGCATTTTTTCGTGAAGCGGTGCTCTTCACGGCTGGCCAAACGGGATTGAATGCCACCCTCATTGAAAAGGATTATTTCTGCACCGTCCTTCTACAGTATCTCTATGAACAACCGGACAGCCCTCTGATTTTTCGGGGAGGCACCTGCATCGGCAAGGTCTATGCAGATTTTTACCGGCTCAGCGAAGACCTCGACTTCATGATTTCAACGCCACCGGAAGCGAGCATTTCTGTGCGACGGCAACGAATTACCCCGGTCAGGGAATGGGTAAGGAAAATTTCAGAGGAGATGAACATCCTGACCTTGCCTGAAGATTTCACGGGGCATAACAGCTCCCGGCAGTACGTCACTTATGTGACCTACCCATCCGTTTTTCTCACGGAAGAAGCGGCCCGCATCAAGATTGAAGTGGGTTTGCGCGAAACGCCCCTGATGCCATCGGTGCAAATGAAGGCCAGGACGCTGTTGCTGAACCCTTTCACAAGAAAACCCCTCGTACCCGATATCGAATTGACCGCCTTGTCCATGCAGGAGGCCATCGCCGAAAAGCTGCGGGCGGCATTGACACGTTTGGAGCCGGCGATTCGGGACTTCTTTGATATCGATTTCCTGGCCTCCCATAATCACCTGGATCTGACGGATCGGCACCTTATCGCGCTGCTCATTGAAAAGCTGAAAGTTCCTGGAAATCCGCCGATCGATCTATCTCCGGCACGGAAAGAAAAACTCAAAATCCAGGTCAATACGGAATTAAAACCGGTGCTGCGGTCTTCGGATTTCGGTGGCTTTGATCTGGACCGGGCGTTTGGCCTGGTAGCGCAAATAGCTGGAAATTAAAGACATGGGATATACTGTGTGTTCTGAACGTATCAAGAGCTGGCCAACAAAGGAACGCCCTCGCGAAAGACTCCTTGCAGAAGGTCCGGAACGGATGACGGATGCAGAGCTACTCGCCATCATTCTGCGCATCGGCTCAGGTACATTCAATGAAGGCGTTCCGGGAAAGAAAGCCTATGATGCTGCCCATTCTATCCTAAGGGATTTGCAAGAGCAAAGTAATATTTGCCGGATCTCCGATCATAAACGCCGCTGCATTGCCCAGATCAAGAAAGGTATTGCGGGTAAAATCGCTGTCGAACCGGGCGAACTGGAGACACTCATTTTTACCAGGCCGAAAGTGGGATATATGCTAAATGTAGGAAAGGAGGGTGTAGCTATTTTGCCTCCTTATTGAATCGCGATGCTGGTTTTCCCCATTTATTCTGTATTTAGTACGGCAATGGCTTGACGATTCTGCTCATAACCTGTAAGAAAATTGCGGGTTATGGCAACCTGATTTCATTACAAGATGGTTTGATAAAGAATATGACAATGTATATGAGGTGCCGTTTGATGAGTCACATCCGTTGTTTAATTCTATAAATACGTATCTATAATCATAATAGAGGGATAAGAATGAGCGACACAATCCGCGATTATCTGCAACAAGCCTTAGGTGAAGGGCATCTGCAATTCATCACTAGCGGCAAGACCGAAAGGGTTCGCTATGTTGCCGTCAACCACAGCGAAAGGTGGAGCGACCCGGAGGAGAAAGTCCGCGCCGCCTACTACGCCGAGTTGATCTACCGTTATGGCTACGACCCGGCATGCATCGGCGTGGAAGTCACCGTTCCTGACCGCACCCCCAAAGACAGCGCCGATCTGGTCGTCTTCCGCGACAAAGAGCATACCAAACCCTTTGCAGTTATCGAATGCAAACGTGACGGCGTTTCCGATACCGAATTTAAGCAGGCCATTGAGCAAGCCTTTGGCAATGGTCACGCGCACAAATTCCGCGCCGAATACATTGGTGTCATCGCCGGACAGACCCGCGCTTTCTATGACTGTTCCGACCGTTTCGGTGTGCTGGAACGTGAGGCCAACATCATTGCCGATCTTCCCGCTCAATACGGGAAGCCGGTGGAATTCAAATACTACTACAAAGCCAAAAAGAAACCTGACATAGTTGCCGTCAGCCGTGATAATCTCATCAAGACCATTCGCAAATGCCATCAAACCTTGTGGGGAGGAGGTCGTTTGTCGCCGCCTATGGCCTTTGGCGAGCTGACGAAGCTAATCTTTCTGAAGACCCGCGACGAAAAAAAGCCACGTAAAAATGGCGAACCTTACGACTTCCAGATTAAAACCAACGAAAAGCCGGAACGTTTGGCCGAGCGCATCAAGGATCTCTACGCCATAGAGAGAGCCAAGGAACCGGGCGTCTTCAACGACGATATCAAGATCGACGATACCACCCTCAAGAATGTTGTACTCCATCTGGAAAGCGTGAACCTTTCCGCTACTGACCTGGATACAAAAGGCGTGGCCTTCGAGCAGTTTATGGACGGCTTTTTCAAAGGCGATTTCGGCCAGTACTTCACCCCGCGCAACATTATCGCCTTTGCCATCAAGATGTTGGACATTAAAACCGATGACACGGTGATGGACCCGGCTTGCGGGTCAGGTGGTTTTCTATTACACGCGCTCGACCATGTGCGCAAGCTTGCCGACGAGTATTTCCCGGGAGAGGGCGGCGGCGAAGGCATTGAGGAAACGGCGCGCCATAAGGAATATTGGCACAGTTTTGCGGAAAAGCGCCTTTTTGGTATCGAAATCAATGAAGAGATCGCCCGCGTGGCCAAGATGAATATGATTGTACACGACGATGGCCATACCAACATCATCGGCCATGATGCACTCGAGCCCCTTGGTGATATTGCCAAGGGAAATCAGGGCATGTTTGATATCCTGGGGCTCAACAGAGTAAAAGTCCGCAATGATAAAACAGGGGAAGATGAAGAGGTTATCAGGCGAGATGAATCCAAGGGCTTTACCAAAATTCCCACCAATCCACCCTTTGGCGCCGTTATCAAGGACGAGCTGCACAGCTATCTCAAAAGCTACGAGCTTTCGCGATACATCGGCAAGGAAAACAACAAAACCGAGGATGATCTGGAAGATGATAGCCCAGATCCAATGGCAGGCAAAAAGGCCATAAAGCAGCGTTCAAGCGTAAAGACCGAAATCATCTACTGTGAACGGGTCTGGCAATTGCTCAAACCCGGCGGTCAAGCTGCTGTGGTGCTGCCCGATGGTTTGCTCACCAATGCCAGTCTGCAAGGTGTGCGCGACTGGGTACTGGAACGCTTCAAGGTGCTGGCGGTGGTCAGCCTGCCGCAGTTCGCGTTTGCCCATTTCGGCGCGGGTGTCAAATCCAGCGTAGTGTTTTTGGAAAAACGTCAGCACAACGTGACCGCCTCGGATGATGAAGCCATCTTTATGGCCATGGCCGAAAATATCGGCTATGACGCAACCGGCCGTACTACCTATCAGGAAGATATGATTTCTGAATCACCGGGAAAAGAATGTGTTAAGCGCCAGCACTGCGACCTCTTTGACTGGCAGGTGGCGTTTGACTGGGTGCCCGGCGAAGGCAGGAAACCCGGCCATTGGTCCGAGCGGCATCGCGAGGTCGTGCCCGGCAGTGGACTTTTGGGACAGTACGAAAAATTCAAGAAAGACCCAGACCCTTTTTTCGTATGACCCCCGTCCCTGCAGGGCAAGCGGTTTGCTTTGCAGTGAGGCGGGGGGACGTAACTGATCGGCTCGACGTCGGTAGTTTTTCTCCTGCGTTAAATGCGTGGCGCACGGCAATTGCAAAAGGATCAATTCAGCCTCATAAAGTTGCTGAGGTTATTGATAATATTCGATATGGAACGGGTAGCCCGCCCCCTCGTGTAGAGCCATCGCCTGATTCAGCACCATTCTTACGTGCGACCGATATTAAGGATGGGCAAGTCCTAACGGGTAATCTGCCGCACATCAGCCGCCTGCAGCCACCCTTTATGGACAAATGCCGCCTTGAAGGCAATGAGCTAATTATTGTTCGTAGTGGCGTTAACACTGGAGATTGCGCAGTTGTACCGCTTGAACTGAACGGAGCCTTTGCAGCATATGATTTGATTCTGACAATCAACAAAACCAAGGCGATGCCAGAATTTATATCGGCCTGTTTATATACAGGTTTTGGCAGGGCGCAGATTGACAGCGTCAAGAACAGGGCTGCACAGCCGCACATCAATGCTGAAGAAGTAAAATCGCTGGAAATCCCCCTTCCGCCCCTCGACGTGCAACGCCGCTTGGTGGAAGAACTTGACGCCGCCCGCGCCGAACGTGATGGTGCAATGGCGGAAGCGGAAGACATCCCCGCACAGCTGGATGTCCAAATTCTGGCGGAAATGGGTATAGGCGCCCCAATAAAAGACACACGGGAAACCTACGCACTCAAGCTTTCTGCTATTCGTGGCACGCGTCTTGATGCGTCATATCACCACCCGCGATTTTTAAAAGCCTTGCGTGCCTTGAATCAGGGAATTGGCGACAAGACAATATTGGGAACAATTCTTTTGGATATAAGTGGTGGTGCCACCCCGCGTGCAGGAGATGCGGCGCTCTATGCAAGCGACGGCATCAAGTTTTTGCGTATTTTAAATGTGAAGCCCAATAGAATCGAACTAACCGATTTGAATTTTATTCGGGAAGAGGTGCATGAAGGACTATTGAAACGCTCTCAACTTATAGCGAACGATGTTCTCATGACGATCACCGGACGCGTGGGAACTGCTGCTGTTGTATCAGATGATCACCTGCCTGCCAACATCAACCAACACATCGTTCGGCTTCGCATCGACACTAATCGCTGTCTGCCTCGCTATTTGGCCGCTTACCTTAATACATCCATTGGTATGTTGCTATCGAATCGACCTGTTAGCGGTGGTACACGGATTGCGCTTGACTACGGCTCTATCCGGCAGATTCCTGTATTGCTGCCATCAATTAAAAAGCAAAAAAGGATTGTTGAGCTTGTACAAAAATTATTGACTGAGGAAACGCGTCTTCGTTCCCAAGCCGAAACGATCTGGCAAGAGGCCCGTGCCCGCTTTGAACAGCAATTGCTGCAAGGAGATAACCCATGATCTTCTCAGGTATTCTGCACACTTCCTTGGGTGGCTTCACCGTGATCCGCGGCGTTGCACCACTGGGCGAGCTGGCGCGCTGTTCCAGGTTCGACCTGGAATACCAGCGCAACCTGATCGAAACCCACAAGGCGGAAATCGAGCGTTTTCTGGCCGACCGGCAATATTTGTTCTTCCCCGAAGTAATCCTTTCAGCTTCGCTGCAATTCGACTACCAAGCTTACAAAGGCCAACAATCCATTGCGCCTGTGACAGATATACTCGCCGGAAAAGGATTCAAATCCAACGTCAACGGTCTTGCGGTGAGGGTGGTCAACACCAAACTTCCCAAGGCTTTGGAGGTTGTCGGCGGAACCAACGCGCCGCAAGTAGCTTATCTGGAACTGCCGGATGCAGAGATTGAAAGCGGCCTGAAACTCTTTCGCATTGACGGGAACCACCGCCTGAGCGCCGCGCAAGAGAGCAAACCCCGCGAAGCTAAATACACCCTGCCTACACCTTTTTGCATTGTCCTCCATGACGATCCAACCCAAGCACAGCGATTTGAGAAGGTTGTCTTCCACAACATCAACGCCAAACAGATTCCCCTCACCTCGGAGGAGAACCTGCGGCTCATTCTGGAATCAGGACCGAATCAATTATTCGATGACGAGACACTGCTCACCAGCCCCAGCTTTGGCCCGGCCTATTATCTGGCGCGCAAGCTGCTGGCGGAAATTGATGGCCGCTACCTTGCCGCACTGAATAAGCCATTGGAAAATTGCCGTTCGTTAGCCCTGGCGCTAACCCAGTTCCTGGCCGACCGTGATGAGGCTATCAAGCAAGCCAAAGATGCCGCTGCGCTTGATGCACAGTTGTCGCGATTGAGAAAAGCATTTCAAGACGTCAACGCGTTCTACGAGAGATACCATAAACTTTCGGAGAATGGCTGCCATGGCGTGCTCGTGGCTTTTCTCTATTTTGCCCTGCATAATGAGGGCAAGCAGCTTTCCGCCTTTGCCCGTTGGATAATCAAGAATCGCATTGACCACTTGAGGCCTGCAACCACAGCGCAAGGGCTGGGATACCATTACCATTTGGGGCGTATCCAGGCGGTGGATGCGGCCAGCCTGGTCAATGTTTTCGAAAGCATCCTGACAGCAAGGCACAGGGAGATTTTCGTTTCTATGGCCTTCCAGGAAGAGACCAAGGAAACCTACGAGACGATTAAAAAAACAGTTGCTCAGATCAATGAAAAACACAAGTTGGACATCACTCTACGCGAAATCCGCATCGACCAATTCAATAAGGGGTATAGCTACACCATAGACGATGAGATTCTCAAGGTAATCGAAGGTTCCGGGTTGCTGATTGCCGATCTCACCTTTGGCAATCGTAATGTCTATCACGAGATCGGCTACCTGATGGGCCTCAATCGCGGTAAGGGTCTGGAGCAGGAGAACTTTATCCTCATTGCCGACAGGAAAACTCGTGGTAAAGAACTGGAAAGCGATATTGCCTTCAACCTGAAAAGCTGGCAGCAACTACGCTTTGAAAGCACGCGCCAGTTGGAGATAATGCTGACCGATTCGCTGGAGACATACTACACGCTTAAGGCTGACTAAGTAGCCGATCAGCCTTCGAGAACAGACCTTATAGGCTTGTGGTTGACTACTTGGGGATCAAGGAATAGCAAGGAGGTGCCCTTTGAATAATGCCCATCTGAAGAAACATATCAGTGCTTACAAGCAGAATCTGGCAAAAGATCACGAAAAGCACACAAAAGACCTTGCCGAAAGAAAGGAGCGGATTGCTTACTACCAGTCTTGGACGAAGGAGCGCATCCTTTCTATGACGGAAGAGGATTTCTACAACTATCTCTCCAGATTGTGGGCCATGCTCATATGGGGCAACAAGCATTATGTCGTGGATAAGATGATTGCTGACAATGGATTTGATACCCTGAAGCGGGAATTGTCCGAACTGATCTGGGGTGAATCGCCTGTTATAAAGCGCTGGGACAATTTCTTGAAAAGCGTGAAGGGATTCGGTCCGGCCACGATTAGCGAAATCCTGTGTCACGTCTATCCGGACCAATGCATGCTCTGGAACCGACGGGCCTACGTAGGCTTGAACTACCTTGGCGTAACAGGCCTTCCTAAATACAACTATCAGATGACTGGTAAAAAATATGCGGAGCTGTCCAGTGTAGCGCAAAAGATTGCGGACGAGATGAGGGTCGAAGGCGTGGAGGAAGTGAATCTGCTAACCGTCGATTATTTCATCTGGGATGAGCTGCAGGTTGAAGAAAACCTCAGTAAGATTTACGCACCGGGGAAGAAACCGAAAACGGCGCCGATAGTCGAAGAGAAACTGGATGCCGAGACGGCCGACTTCATTCACAACGAAATTCGCGACAAGCTATCGGATATCGGAAAGTGGCTCGGGTTCAACGCAGACACGGAAAAGAAGGTGGCCGAGGGATCGAAAGTGGATACGATCTGGGAATCCACGATCGGCAATATGGGGCGGATCATCTATGTCTTTGAAGTGCAGACCAAGGGGAGCATAGATAGCCTTATTATCAATCTCCTCAAGGTTCTCAACAATCCGGCGGTGCAGGGCGTGGTCGCCGTTTCCGATGCGGCGCAACTGGACAAGATCCGAAAACATGCCGCACAGGTGCCAAATCTGGGGGCAAAGCTACGATACTGGGACTATAAGAAGGTCTTGGATGTCCACGACGCACTCGCGATGGTTAATGAATCGATCAACAGCCTCGGGTTGGTTCCACAGGGGTTCTAAGACTTTGGCTTAGTGTCTATAACGGGCAGCCAAGAGATTGCTATGGGAAATTATCCTGAACAACAAGGTCTGTTTGATGCCGAAGCCGTTCGCGCCCTGCTGGATCAACTGCTGACGGACTCGCGGCTCTACACCCAGAGCAAGGATTACAAGGACCTGCTGGACTTCGTGGTTCGGCTTCGCAATTTTGCACCGTTCAACGCCATGCTGCTTCAAGTGCAGAAGCCAGGTCTGAGCTATGCGGCATCGGCACGTGACTGGCGCGAACGGTTCGGTCGCATACCCAAGCCAGGCGTGCGTCCGCTGCTGATCCTGTGGCCGTTCGGACCGGTGGCCTTCGTTTACGATGTCCTGGACACTGAGGGCGACCCCCTTCCTAAAGATGTGGCTTCCTTTTTTGCGCACGGTCCCATTGATGAAGAGCAAATGAAGGCCTTCATCCCATTGATGTATAAAAAGCGCATAGAACTTTATAATATCGATGCCGGAGATTTTATGGCAGGGAAGATTAAAATGGTCACACGAATCGAGAAGGAAAAGGAAGTCAAAGACTACCAGATTCAGATCAATCGCAATCACACGACAGCGGTTCAGTTTGCATCCCTGGCGCATGAATTGGGACATTTGTTTCTGGGGCATCTGGGACCAGATAGAGCGCTCAATGTTCCCCAACGACTGCGGATGGATCACGGACAGGTGGAGCTCGAAGCCGAGTCGGTTGCCTTTCTGGTATGTGCACGAAACGGCGTTACGTCGAAATCCGAAACCTATCTTAAAGACTATGTGGCAAAGAATACCACGATTGATCAGATTGATCTTTACCAGGTAATGCGGGCCGCCGGGCAAGTGGAAACATTGCTGGGCCTGGTTGCACAGACAAGATATGACCGGCCTTTGAAAAGAGGGTATTGACGCACTTTCAATCCTGAACAGGTTCGGGAGTTTACGTACGCGGGGTGCTTATGATTGATCTTGTTAATGACACCAAGGACATCGATAAGGATATAACATGAGCGAAGAATCCACTTACCAGCCGCCTTACACCATCACCTCAGAGATTCTGAGCCTGGTTGCCAGAATCAGCGAGGTTGTCGGGCGACTGAATGTGCTCACCGAGCAGTTCAGAGCACTGCGACTGCAGCGGATCAGTCGCATCCGTACCATTCGCGGTTCGCTGGCCATCGAGGGGAACACGTTGAGTGAAGCGCAGATCACCGCGATTCTGGACGGTAAGCGTGTGATCGCCCCGCCCCGTGAGGTGCAGGAGGTGCGAAACGCGCTGGCTGCTTACGACCATTTTGAGAACTGGCAACCGGAAGTGGAAAAGGACCTTCTGGATGCGCATCGAATGCTGATGGCGGGATTGATAGACGAGGCCGGCATGTACCGGCGCGGCGGCGTAGGCGTGATGGCGGGCAGGCGCGTGATCCACATGGCTCCCCCGGCGGACCGGGTACCCCAACTGATGAGCGACCTGTGCCGCTGGCTGGCTGCAACCGATGCCCATCCGCTGATTGCCGGGTCTGTCTTTCACTATGAGTTCGAGTTTA
>Ga0302248_1002313_pt1 | contig 11826 bp, 2 predicted proteins | sample AAG_UR_Leu_MG_FD_193528 | JGI IMG/M metagenome (GOLD analysis project Ga0302248, IMG submission 193528) | Enriched activated sludge microbial communities from anaerobic digester in WTTP, New Holstein, Wisconsin, United States - AAG_UR_Leu | ecosystem: Engineered > Bioreactor > Anaerobic >... | reverse complement strand
CCACCTGGTCACTGCCAAATCCCTGTATTTGCTGAACCCCGAACCGTTGTCCGTTACCATTACGGAATAATCCCCATTTGACAGCATGTGCACTTCCGGAAGTATGTTGTTGTTCAGTCCGAGAACTTTGGTATATTCTACGTCTTCTTTCACAACTACTTCAAAGGGTTCGATTTTTTCCTTGTAATCTTTTGCAAAAATCACCTTTGAGGGTATCTTCTCCTGCATGAGTATTTCCGCCGCTTTTATGACGGGTTCCCTGTGGAATCTTTCCTGCAGTATATAATTGTTGATAACATTATTCAGCGCCATAAAGCTCATACCCTGATGATGAGCCATAAAGCTTCTGACTATACTGCTTCTCTTTCCCCTTTTTAATCTTTCGGGAGTATAATCTATGGCTTCATAAAAGCCATAAGGACTATCCAGACCTTCCTCCTTCAGTATCAAGATATTTTTGAAGGACTCTTTCGGATTCACCATCAAGGCCATAACCGTAGCATAGGGCGCTATTACCGTATCATTAATCAGTCCCCTCTTAAGCCCCAGGCTCGGTATTCCAAAAGCCTTATACTGATAGCTCAGCCTGAAGTCAAAGCTGTAGTAGCCGGACTCCGAAACCCCCCAGGGTACTTTCCTCTTATTTCCGTAATCCTTTTGGCATCTTACTACGAAGTCATATGTCTCATGGAGCAGTGTGTCCGAATAGTCCTTCATAATAAGAAGGGGCATAAGATATTCAAACATTGTACCTGTCCATGAAAGCAAGCCCTTGAAGCCGTCAACTTCAGTCAGTGTCCTGTTGAGCATGAACCAATGCTCCTTCTTGACCTCACCCCTGGCTATGGAAATCAGGCTTGCCTGTCTTGCTTCCGATGCAAGAAGGTCGTAATAGGACTTTGTAAGCTGTTCCTCCTCCTCATTATAGCCTATTGAAAACAATTTTCTTTTATTATCAAAGAGAGGAAGGAAGGATGTTTCTTCAATAAGTTTGTCAATCCTTTCAATCAGCCCTTCCGATTTGAACATCAGCTCCTCATTGTTTTCCTGCGCAATTCCGCTGTTTATTTCCTTGAGAAAAGTGATTGCGGACTTATGGAGCTTGATGCCCCAGTTGAATCTCTTCAAATCACTTTTCCCGATAATTTTTGTCAGCAGCTCAATAAAACCCTGCTGCTCAAGCATATCCCCTTCCAAAGCCTTGTCAAAAATTTCATCAGGCAGGCTCAATTGTTCATCCTCCAGCTTTACAAGCTCCGAGGTGTCCTTAAGCCCCAGAACCATTCCCGAATCAATTGAGGGTTTGTTCTTATACTCCAGAAGCCCTTGCCTCAAGGTCATCAGGTATCCGATAAAATTGCCGCTGTCCACTGTTGAAATATAATTTGGCCTCAGGACCTCCAAGGTAACGGTATCATACCAGTTATACAGGTGCCCTCTCCATTTCTTGAGCTTCTCTATTGTAGTAATTGTATTGTCAAGCCTTTCGAGCATTTCCCATGTACTTATGTAACCCAGGTCCCTTGCGGATATTATTGAGGCAAGAAGTAAACCTATATTCGTCGGTGATGTCCTGTGAGCTACTCCGTTCGGAGGGTCTTCCTGGTAGTTGTCGGGAGGAAGGTAATTATCCAATGCACTTACAAAATCCTCAAAAAAACTCCAGGTTTTCCGGGCCAATAACCTTAATTCCGCAATCTCTGTTTTGCTCAGTTCATTTTTTTTCTCAGCTTGAGGCTCACTAACCCAATAAGCTGTTGCCGGTGCGGCAATCCACAGCAAAACAACGGGAAGCACCGCGATGATTGCTTCCGGAACTTTGAACATACTCAGCAGCAATAAAACTGCCCCGGCTGCGGGACATAACCACATACGCTTCCAATAGCTTGCCATATCATTTTTCAGCGCAAGCTCCATATCTGCCGCCGTGACCCATTCAAGCAGGTTTTTTCTTGTTATCAGAACCCTTACCAAGGTTCTGACTATTGCGTCCAGCATAAGCTGTGCTTGATGGGGAAGAAATGCCAGTGTAAGCAGCGACTGCAGGAATGGCCTTTTCAGAGTTCCCAATTCTCCCCGGGCTGACCCTTCATTCATCCTCCTGCCATATTTGGTCATTACCACTTCAGCAAAGCTTACAAAAAGCGGGAAAACTGCGGCTATTAACGTGAGCAGCAACCATACCAGGGCACTTCCGGGCATTAACCACAGGGAAAGAAAAAAAAGCAGAACTAAACAGGGCGGGACAAGGCTTCTTCTCATGTTGTCCAGTATTTTCCACCTGTTTATAGGCGAAAGCGGATTCCTGATGAACTCTCCCTTTGCATTGCGCACCTTTGAAAAAAGCCACTGCAGCAGCTGCCAATCACCCCTTACCCATCTGTGAAGGCGCATTGAGCTGGCATTATATTTGGAAGGGTATCCGTCAATAAGCTCGATATCCGTGACCAGTCCTGTCCTGACATGGGCTCCTTCAATAAGGTCATGGCTTAATACTGTGTTCTCTGGTATCATATTTCTTAAAATCCCCTGAAAAACTGCAAGCTCATATATCCCTTTACCTGTAAATATACCTTCTCCAAAGTAATCCTGATATATATCAGAGACGGCATTTGTATAAATGTCTATACCTCCCTGTCCCGCAAAGACTCTTGCAAACCTGGAGGTATTTGCACTTACTATGTCAACACTGATGCGGGGCTGCAGCAATCCATAGCCTTCTTTTACGACACATTTGCTCTCATCCACAACTGCTTTGTTAAGAGGATGAGTAATTGTGCCAATAAGCTTTTTTGCTGTTTCAATACTGAGTTTCGTGTCTGAATCAATGGTTATAACATACTTTACATCTTTAAGGACACTGATATTTCCCTCAATATGCTCGAAGGATGCTCTTTTGCCTTCCAGCAGCAGTTCATTAAATTCATAAAGGGCGCCTCTCTTGCGTTCCCAGCCCATCCATCTGTTTTGGGTTTTGCAGAAAACCCTTCTTCTATGGAAAAAAAAGAACTTGTCATAACCGCTTCCGTATTTTCTATTTAACTCCCTTACCTTCTCGCTTGCTGCCAGAATAATCTCCTGATCCCCTTCGGCTTTTTCCCCGTCACTGTCCTTATAATCTCCAAGCAAGGCAAAATAAAGGTTTCCCTCCCTGTTTGCAAGATAGTATTCCTCAAGCTTCAGAAGCAGCTTTACAGCACTGCTGCCCTTTGTTATCAGTGTAGGCATCACTACAATTGCAGCTGCATCTTCCGGTATTCCGTCCTTAAGCTCAAGCTTTGGCAGAAATGCCGGGGGCTTTATATGTACGAGTATCCAATTGACTGCCGAAACCGAAACATCACTTGCCGGAATTAATACTGCAAGGGCTATCACAAGCTGTGTCCAAAACCCCGCTGCACCTTCCCTGTATGAGTAGTTAAGCATCAAAAACACTAAGAACGCCGTTAGAGTAATAATTGAAAAGAAATAAACCCCTGCCGGGGAATAGATAAACATCCCCTTGCGGGCAATTCTGTCCAGCAGCTGCTCCTTCTGCTCCCTGAACAGGTAATATCCGATATGCCTGTTATCTTCCACAGAGCACTCTATTAATTTTCTTGCAACCTTTATCTCCGATACCTTAAGCTTTTTGGAAAGTATCTCCAACTCATGGCGATATTTATCCCTTGAAGCAAAGTCCATCTTCTGGTATATACCTGCCGGATCCTGCCTCAAAATTTGTTCAACCTGGCTGAGTTCTTCAAAAATCACCTTCCAATCCAAAGTGGATATGAACCTCAGGCTGGTAATGGAATTGCCCATTGAAACCTGGCGGGCAGCCTGTTCCTTGTGTTCCAGCTGGGTGATGCTTTCCGAGGTGGTATGCTGCTCGGACAGCCTTTCATCAATGTAATGTATTATGGGGGCTATTTCTATGCCGTGCTTTTTAAGCATATTAAGCAAGTGTTCGCCATAGGAGGGGCTGATATTCTCAAGCTGCCTCATGCTTTCCTTGGCAATGGCAAGCAGTTCTTCCGGCTTTCTGTCCTTATATGAAAGAATCTGTTCAGCAAGCTTTTCAGCTTTATGCCACTGCTGCTGCGATAATGAAATGCTTTCACAGACATGCCTTACATGTTCAATAAGAGCCATTCTGATCATTATCGGTATAGCCCAGAGTTCCCCGTTTGAAAGCAGTGATTGGGACTGATAAGCGGATACGAAGCCTACCAGCTGCTTATCGTCAAATCTGCCGTCAGTATGGGAAACCAATTCCAAGGCTATGGCATAAACCCTCGGATATCCCTTCAGGAATCCCGACTTCAGCCTGGGCAGCTGGTAATAATACTTCCTGGATAAGTTCTGCCTTATTTCCTTTACCTGTTCCTCAATAATATAAAAATTATCCAGCAGCCATTCTGCAGCCGGAGTAACACTGCTTCTTTCATTTGCATATTCATTCAGATCCTTGTAGACGGAGGTAATGAACCGGAAGTTTTTATTCATCCTGCCCTCAAGACTGAAGTAATGTTTTGCCCTCTTACCCACAACATGCTTGCGTGCCAATTCCAATGCGTGTTTTTCCAATTCCTCCGCATTAAGTATCGCATCATATACTTCCGGTTCATCTCTGTCAATAAAGTATAGGAGCCTGCTGAGCAAGTATATCAAAACAGCAGCAAGAACAAATGCTGCCATATAAAAATAATTAGCTACCAAATTCAATATAATCCTCACCATTCCTTCAGTTCATATTTACGCTGCAGAAGAAAATTACGCAAATATACAGGTTTGTAAAGTACTCCGACTGTAGGGGAAGTATGTTCTCCTCACCTTCCAAAGCCAGCAAAATTACTGGCGAGGGTCCCATCTCTGCGGGTCCGTCTGGTTATTTTGCCTGGAAGCCTTTCCGTTCCGGGGTCATGTGGAAGGTTTCGTCGAAGATATCTTCCCCACGTCGGTATTTACATTCTCTTTATTAATAATGCAGTATTCTGAAGGATGCATAACCAAGCAAGAGCTTGTATAGTATAGCAGGGCACACTTTTATGTATTTTGGCAACAGACCTCTGATATGGCTTTGGTAAAAAGTTCGTGAGGCCGGCATGGACGCCGGCTTAGGTGTCTCGGGTCATGGAGGGCCTTTTGGCACCGTCAGAACTTTTCCAAAGGCATATCAGTATATGAGACATGGGGACGTTTCTCCTGTCTCACTGAAAGCTAGACACGCGAAACGTCCCCCGTGTCTCATATACTGCTCTTGCTTTGTTATGCAAACCTATTATATCGCATTCTTCTACTTATCTTCAGCAGAGACTATTTTTTTTATTTTGTCGGTGAACTCGGCTGCAAGCTCTCTTGCATACTCCTCGGATGCTCCTTCCGCATAAACATTGCACACGGGCCTTTCGCTGTCAGGAAGTATGAGAACCCATCCGTTTTCATTATTTATCCTTACCCCTTCAAAGAGTTCAATCTCTCTGTTCTTGTTTTCCTCAATGATTTCTCTTATAACCCTTCCCTTATGCTGCCAGTCGCACTTTACTTCATTTTTCTCCATATGGAAATGGGGAAGCTCATTTACCAGGTCATACAGTGTTACATTATTGCCTGCCATAAAGTCAACCAGATTTCCTATACCCCAAATTCCGTCAAAGTTAAGTATATATTGGAACAAAGATTCCTCCATCCCGGTATTTTGCTGAAACATCTCTCTCATAATTGCCGCAGGGGTATTCTTGGTTCTCACTACCTCTATGCTGTAGCACTTGGCCATTTCCTCTATTACTCTTGATGCCGTATGGGGAATTATAAGCCTTTTGTCCATTCCTGTCTTAAGTATTATTAATGAAGTCAAAGCAATCTGCTTATCCTTATCCAGTATCCTCCCCTTATGGTCAATAAGTACAAAACTTTCTCCATCCTCACTGAATACTACTCCCATACATGACCCGCTCTTGACAGTCAGCTCGGCTATATGTTCGTAGTATGCTCTGGCACTAATATTATCCTTGGCCGGCATCTTATACCTGTCCCAAACGCTATCCCTCTCTACTGAACAACCCATATTTTTTAGATACATTTGAGCTAAACCGGCTATCTGTGAGGATATTGAAGCTGCAACCAGCTTAATCCCGGAACTCCTTATTCTGTCTGTATATTTCAGCATGTTTATGCCGCTTTGGATATAGAAATCCGTGAAATTACCCGCACTTATTATGTCCTTGATTCTATCTGCATTGCACCTTTTGAAATCCTCCCTGATAAAGCTATTCTCGATTTTTCTCTCAACGGATCTGTCTATGCTTATTCCTTTGCTGCCTGAGAATTCAAGATGCACTTTGTTCTTATCACTATAATCCTTCCATATATGAACTCCGCCTTCTGCCTTGTAGAATCTGACGGCGAACCTCATTATAGGCACTGCTGCGTTTTCAATACTTATTACTCCTACACCTGTAGACAGCACTCCGGATATCAGTGATTCCTTCATTATCTCAGCAGAGTTCGAACCGTCGCTGCTGACAATGATTCCGGAATCATCCTTCAGTATTGAGCCGAAAGCGGAACCAAGCCGCGAAGCAAATTCCGGCGTAAGGTTTATATTTACATCCCCGCTGACATCCCTGTGGCCGAATATAGTTTTTGATGCTTTCGTACCCCATACAAGATTTTGGGCCACTACGGCATCTTCCTCAACAACCTTTTCAGGCCATATCTTGATATCCGGCTTTATTATCGCGCCTGTTTCCAAAGTAGTATTACTGCCTATAACGGTATTTTCAAAAATATGCACTCCGCTTTTTACTGCTGCACCGCTGCAAATTACTCCTCCCCTGCACTGGACATTCTTTCCTATATTTGAATTCTTCCATATTATGCTTTTCTTTATGGAGGTTGCTTCCTGTACTTCCGTGTCATTGCCTAATATTGAGGCTTCTATTACTGTCCTGTCTTTGATTCTGCAGTTGTCTCCTATAAGCACCGGTGCAATAAGATTACAGCTGTCGGAAATCTCACAGCCGTCACCTATCCATATTCCCTCCCCATGCTGCCTGTATCCGATTGTTGTCTTGACCTTTCCTGACAAAATGTCGAAATTTACTTCCTTGTATACTCTCAGGTCACCGATGTCATTCCAATAGTCATCGGTTACATATCCGTACATGGGGATATTATCTCTTAACAGCTTTGGAAACAAATCCTTGCTGAAGTCGAAATTATCACCCTTACTGTAATAGTCAAGCACTTCAGGCTCAAGTATATATATACCGGTATTAATGGTGTCGCTGAACACCTCTCCCCAGCTGGGCTTTTCCATAAAGCTTGTTATTCTGCCTTCTTCGTCAATAATAACAACTCCGTATTCCAGGGGCACGGGTACTTTTTTCAATATCAGCGTAGCTTTCGATCTTCTGTATTTATGAAATTCCAGTGCTTTTTCAAAATCTATGTCAGTCAGGGCATCGCCGCTGACGATAATAAAAGTATCATCGTAGAAATCCTCTGCATTTTTTACACTTCCGCCGGTTCCCAGGGGGGTATGCTCAATATAGTACCTTAAACTTACGCCGAATTCTCCGCCGTCTCCGAAATAATCGGTAATCACTGCGGGAAAGTATGCCAGTGTTGCGGCAATATCAGTTATATTATGCTTTTTAAGCAGCTCTATGGTATATTCCATTACCGGCTTATTAAGAACCGGCACCATTGGCTTTGGTATTCCGCAGGTCACCGGCCTGAGTCTTGTACCTTCTCCCCCGGCCATTATTACAGCCTTCATCCTGTCACCTCATAACCATACTTTTGCTTATTTGTAAATTGCGCTATGCAATATTTTCCCCTATAAGCCGGATTTTATAACAACATTTCAATGAGGGCTTTAACCGGTTTTAATTAATATTCGAAAAAATAGTGAAAATATTATCAATTAATGTTAAAATAATATATAGTTAAATAAATACTGTAATTGTTAATAATATGGTTATAATAATATCAATGAGAAAGGGTGTTTTAAAGAAATGAGTAAACCAGTATTATCCGCTCACTTTGAATCAAGGACACCGTCAAGTGTCCGACTGGCCCAGATGAAATATGAGGAGCGGAAGGTCAAACCCCAGGCCGTAATTAATGTAGGTATAGGTAATGTTTCACTTCCTACCAATCCTGCAATGCAAAAAAGAATGTTTTCGCTTGATGCACCTGAAAGCCCCTTTGCAAAGGGTGTCATAAGGTATACAACAACTGCCGGCCTTATAGAGTGCCAGGACGCATTTAAGAATATCCTCAAATGCGAAGGCTTCGACACAAGCAAGCTGTATGTTCAGATAACTGACGGCGGATCTGCTGCAATGGAATTACTGTTATTGGGGGTTTGCGGACCGGCAGGTACTGATGAAAAACCTCTTATGGTAATTGACCCGGCCTATACCAACTATATTTCTTTTGCCGAGAGAATCGGACGAAAAATAGTTACTGTAACCCGTTCATTAAATGAAAACGGCAAGTTCAGCCTTCCAAAATTGAACGAAATCGAAGAAACTATTAAAAAGTATAATCCCGGGGCACTTCTTGTTATACCTTACGACAATCCGACCGGCCAATTCTATGATTATGAAACCCTTAAAGGGCTTGCGGCATTGTGCGTAAAGTACAATATGTGGTTTGTAAGCGATGAAGCGTACCGCGAACTCTTCTATGAGGAAGGCAGCAAGCTTGTAAGCATCTGGGGAGTTACCGATGCGGATGTACCCGGTATCGAAGGAAGAAGAATGAGCATTGAAACTGCATCAAAGGTTTGGAATGCCTGCGGACTGAGAATCGGTGCCCTGATTACAGACAGCCCCGAATTCAATAACCGTTCAGTGGCTGAATATACTGCAAATCTTTGCGCTAATGCAATCGGCCAGTATATATTCGGCGCACTGGCTCATGAAAGCAAGGAGCAAATAGCTGCATGGTGCAAGAGTATAAGAGAATATTACAAGGAATTGATATTTAATGTGTATAACGGACTGAAGAAACAGGAACCGGGCTTAATAGTTTCAAGCCCTGATGCGTCCATCTACTCGGTAATCGATGTCAGAAATGTTGTAAAACCGGGATTTGATGCAACTGAGTTCGTACTGTACTGCGCAGGAGAAGGATCGGTCAACCTGGATGGGGTTGAGACAACTCTTCTGGTAGCTCCAATGAAAGGATTCTATAATATTAAAAAAGGAGAATACAACCCGGGGAGCACACAATTCCGTATTTCCTTCGTAGAAACACCGGATAAAATGGCAAAGGTTCCGGAGTTGTTTGTCAAGCTTCTGAGACAGTACGAAGCACAAAGATAGAAGTCAATAAATAAAGGGTGGAAAGCAAGCTTTCCACCCTTTTAGTTTGCAGATGATACGTGGGGACATGGGGACATTTCGGGACACGGGGACGTTTCTCCTGTCCCCCTGCCTCTTGTTATTTTGCTACTTCACCATGTTTTTCAGTATCTCCGGCACTGCGTCCAAAGCTGCTGCGGCTTTATCCAGATCCTTTATTCCCCCCTGTGCCATGTCCGGCCTTCCGCCGCCGCTTCCTCCTGCAGCCTTTGCCGCTTCCTTTATGATATTTCCTGCGTGCACTCCCTTGGAAACCGCATCCTTTGATGCCATTGCAACAAGGATTGTCTTTTCTCCGTCAAAGGAGGCAAGCATCACAAAGGAGGTTCCCAGCTTATCTCTTAGTTTGTCTCCCATTTCTCTCAGGCTGTCAATGCCCATGTTGTCAAGCTTTGTTACAAGATATTTTATGCCCTTCTCCTCTTGTGCCCCGGCTGCAAGCTCATCCAGCATTTCCGCCGCCATTTTTGATTTCAGCACAGATACTTCCTTTTCCGTATCCTTAAGCTGCTTGAGTACTGTATCCATTTTCTTGACACATTCGCTTGGATGGGCCTTGAGTTTCCCGCACAGCTCATTCATCAGTTTTTCTTCTTCCTTAATAAATTCATAAGCTTTTTCCCCTGTTGCCGCTTCAATCCTTCTGACTCCGGCAGCTATGCCCCCTTCGCTTATTATTTTGAAGAAGCCCGCCTGGCTTGTGGCTTTCAAGTGTGTTCCCCCGCAGAGTTCAATGGAATAGTCGCCCATTTTGACAACTCTTACCACTTCACCGTATTTCTCTCCGAAAAGCGCCATAGCTCCAAGCTTTTTCGCCTCATTTATGGAGGTTTCCTTTGTAATTACCTCATAGCTTGCCAGAATTGCTTCATTTACTTCTCTTTCTATCCTGTCAAGCTCTTCCTTTGTCATCGCCTTGAAGTGAGTGAAGTCAAACCTTAAACGCTCCGGCGTAACATAAGAGCCTGCCTGCTCAACATGAGTGCCAAGGTATTTTCTCAATGCCTTATGAAGCAGATGAGTGGCCGAGTGGTTCCTGGCGGTAGCCATTCTCCTTTTTGAATCAATTTCTGCTATACAGGAGTCTCCGACCTTAATTTCACCGCTGATTACCGTACACACATGGGCAAACCTTTCCCCGGTGACCTTCTTACAGTCTTTTACATCCAACTCGAAGCCTTCCCCGATTATTCTTCCGGTATCGGCTACCTGTCCGCCGCTTTCCGCATAGAAAGGTGTAATATCAAGTACTACGCTTATTTCATCCCCTTCATTGGCTGAGTCTTCCAGTTCATTATCCCTTACTATTGCTTTGACAATCGCTTTTGCGGAAAAGCTTTCATATCCCACAAACTTAGTCTTTATGCTCCAGTCGATCTTTGCATATATATCTTCCTTCCAGCTTTCAGCGCTGCTGTCAGCCCTTGCTGCCCTTGCCCTTTCCCTTTGGTTCTGCATCTCCTTCTGGAAGGTTTCCTCATCAACAGATAGTCCCTGCTCCTCCAGTATGTCTTTAGTCAGATCCAGGGGGAAGCCGTAGGTATCATAAAGCCTGAAGGCATTTTCTCCTGACAATGTGTCTGTATTTGTCAGCTTCAACTCGTCAATATAACCCTGAAGTATTGAAAGTCCCTGGTCCAATGTCTCATAAAACCTATTTTCTTCAACATCAATTATATTTAGGATATAATCCTTCTTTTCCCTCAATTCGCTGTATGCGTCTCCGCTTACTTCGATAACCTTCAGGGCAATTTTGCTGAGGAAAGAATCGGTCACACCCAGTAGCCTTCCATGCCTTGCAGCTCTTCTTAGAAGCCTTCTAAGAACATATCCTCTGCCTTCATTGCTTGGAAGTATGCCGTCGGATATCATGAAGGTAACTCCTCTGATATGATCGGTAATAACCCTTATTGAAACATCCTTCTTCGGATCCGCACCGTATTCCACCCCTGCAAGGCTGCAGATGCTGTCCAATATATACTTTATAGTGTCTACCTCAAATATGTTGTCAACTCCCTGCATAACCGCAGCCATTCGCTCCAATCCCATGCCTGTGTCTATATTTGGCTTTGCCAGTCTGTTGTAATTGCCTTCTTCGTCCTTATCAAACTGTGTGAATACAAGGTTCCAGAATTCCATATACCTGTCGCAGTCGCAGCCCAGCTTGCAGTCTTCCTTACCGCAGCCTGTACCCGGCCCTCTGTCAAAATATATCTCTGAACAAGGTCCGCAGGGGCCAAGGCCGATTTCCCAGAAGTTGTCCTCCTTACCCATTCTAACAATCCTGTCCGGCGGCAATCCTATCTTGTTATGCCAGATATCAAAGGCTTCATCATCGTCCAGATAAATAGTAACCCAAAGCCTGTCTTCCGGCATCTTATATACCTCAGTGCACAGCTCCCATGCCCAGGCTATTGCCTCATCCTTGAAGTAATCTCCGAAGGAGAAATTACCCAGCATTTCAAAA
>Ga0302248_1002304_pt1 | contig 11876 bp, 8 predicted proteins | sample AAG_UR_Leu_MG_FD_193528 | JGI IMG/M metagenome (GOLD analysis project Ga0302248, IMG submission 193528) | Enriched activated sludge microbial communities from anaerobic digester in WTTP, New Holstein, Wisconsin, United States - AAG_UR_Leu | ecosystem: Engineered > Bioreactor > Anaerobic >... | reverse complement strand
AAGACCACAACCGTGGAAACCTTTGACAAGACGGTCGTGGGGTCCGGTTTTATCACAGGCGACGACCTCAACGTGGAAAGCGGTAATGACATCAATATAATCGGAAGCACGGTATCGTCGGGAAAGGACATGACGCTCTCCGCCGCCGGGACGGAGAACATTGTAGCGGTAAATGACGAGCACTACTTCGAGAAAGAGACGAAGAAGAGCGGCCTCGCCCAGGGCGGGTCGATCTACGGGAAGGAAGCGCGCCGGGACATGACCTATGATAGCACGGTGCAGGGCTCCAGTGTGGACATTAAAGGGAAGTATGCGTCCCATTCCGGAAAAGATACCAATATCATAGGCAGCACCCTCTCCGCGGGAGATATGGCGGATATTTCGGCGGACGGAAACATTAACATTGTAGCGGGCTATGACCGCCACGACGAGTTCCACGTCACGGAGAAGACCGGCATAGGCGGCGCAAAGGACATCTACAGCAAGGAGCTGGACTTTAAGGAGAGCGGTTATACGAAGGCCGTGGGCTCGGTCATAACGGCAAAGGAGCTTACGGTAAGGAGCGGAGCGGATGTATATGTAGAGGGAAGCGCGATAAACGCGGAGAACGCGACCATCGACGCCGCGGGGAATTTTACGGAGACGAGCGCGAAGAACACGAGCTATCACCGCGAGGTGCACGAGAAGACGGGCGTGAGCATACTGTCCGCCGTCAAGTACGCGGGGGTAATGACGCTTACGGGCGGAATGGCGGCGCCGGCAAACGCGTATCTTACGACACTCGTAACCGGGCACGCCACGAACAAGCTGGCGAAGGTGGAAAACGGAAGGGTTTCGGTTGAAGTGGGCCGGGTGGACTACGGGCGGAGCGAGAAGAGCGTGGAGACGATCACGCAGGCGTCGTCCATCCTGAACATAACGAACGATCTCGCCGTGAGCGCCGGAAAGGACCTTACGATAGCGGGCTCGGAGGTAAAGGCCGGAGGGGACGTTACGCTAACCGCCGGCGGTAACGTGAACATCATTAGCACGGAGGAGAGCTCGAAGACGACGAGCGAGACGATAAAGGGAAGCGGCGTGGTGACGGTGGGCGCGAAGCACGCGGCGACGGACGTGTACTACGCCGGGAAGGCGCTGGCCGAGGCGGTAAAGGCGCTCGAGACGGCGAAGAAGGATTATGACGACTACAAGGAAAATCTCCGGAAGGCGAGGGAGGATAAGGGGAAGGGCCTCATCGACGAAGACGACTACGAGGCGCTGGAGTCGATGGAGAAGTACTACCTCGCGAACATAGCGCTCCTTACCGAGAACGTGGTGGCGAAGACGGCCAACCTGGTAAAGGCGACGGCGGGCCTTGGGTCGAGCGGGGAGACGCTGGGCTTCAGCGGCGACATTCAACTGGACATAGACGCGAGCATAACGAAGAACAAAGAGGAATCGACGACGCAGAAGGGCTCGACCCTCTTTGCGGGCGGAAACCTGAGCATACAGTCCGGGAAGACGGCGAAGATAGAGGGGAGCGAGCTCGGCGCCGAAGGCGAGCTTTCGATCGACGCGGAAGACGTGGAGATAACGGCGGCGCGGAACACGAACAAGTCGAGCTCGAGCACCAAACAGGCGCATATCAACGGAAGCTACAGCACGAACGGCTCGTGGGGAGTAAACGCCGACGCGAGCTACTCGGAGATGGACTCGGAGAGCACGACCTGGGCCAATTCCCGCCTGAACGCGACGAATATCGCAATCAGAAGCAAAAACGACACCACGGTACGCGGGGGCGTGGTGACGGCGAACGAGCGGCTTGACCTGAACGTCGGCGGGAACCTGGTGGTGGAGTCGCTGCAGGACAAGAGCAGCTCCGGCTCGCACAGCCTGGGTCTGAGCGCCGGGTACAGCGAAAGCAAGGACAGCGACGGGAAGACAACCTCCAGCGGTAATTTCGGAGGGAATTTCAGCGTATCGAGCAGTACGAAGAAGTGGGTAACAGAACAGACGAGCCTTACGGGAAACAGTGTAAATATTTACGTTGAAAATAAGACCACCCTGAAAGGGGCGGTGATCGCCGCGACCTCCAACGATCTTACTCTCGATACGGGATCGTTCGAGTACATCCATATTAAAGACAAAGACATCTCCTATAACGCGGGAGCGGGCGTGAACCTGGGGTCGAACAGCACGGGCAAACCCGAAGAGAAGAACAATACGTGGAGCGTGAACGCGAGCTACGGTTTCTCGCAGAAACGCCAGACGAACTTCGCGACCATAGGCGAGGGGACGATTATTGTACGGGATGGGGATACGGACCTCTCGGGGCTGAACAGGGATACATCAATCTCACAGTATGGCACGGTGGATATAGGGCTTAAGGGCGGCTTTACGGTTGATAGCTCGACGGTGGCTTTGGTGACCTCACCGGTCAAGACGATAAAGGAAATGCATGAGGCTTTAGAGAAAGGGTATAATGACGCAAAGAAGACGAGTACGGATATATATGCTCAGTCAATCGTGGTGTATGAGAAAGTAGGAGAGATAATAGGGAGCAATTTATTGCATGACGATGCCAGGATTCGCATTCAGGCCGCTATTAAATCCGGCGATTATATTAAATATGGTTCGCTTGATTACTTTAACAGCAAGATGGATCTTGGATATTACGCGGAAGGCGGAGAGGGAATTCATTTTGTCCGCGACGATCAGGGTGGGGTGACAGCACTCGTGGAAAGATCGGCTGACGGAACCGGCTATGGGGTGTACAAGTACGGTAGCGGGAGCGAACTATATTCGACACTTGACTATACTGTTAATAACCCCGATTTCAATTTAGCGGGAGGATTGACGAAAGACGATTACAGGAACAATACCGATTATGTATTTGGAATTCTCCGGGATGTATCCGATTCAGCGGGTATTATTAAGAGCGATGAGCTATTCGGTTTTATCGTTGAAGGGGCACGGTCGTATTTTTCGAAGCTTACATTTTCCGACCAGGGACAGCTCAACTATACTTATGCCGGCATTATGGATAACCTTGGGAATCAGTTTGACGGTAGTATATCCTACAGTACAAAGGCCGTTGTAATTCAGGGAACGATGACACCAACCTCATCGATTGACTGTTCATCGTATGTCGCCGCCGGAATTCATATTTTAGGACTGAACGAATCGGGAAAGACCGGCACTGCCATCAATCCGCAGTACTACAATCCATCGGATTTCAGGTATACGCCGACTGAGCAGTGGGGCACAAGTCATGCTAACGGGCCAGCGGTTCTGACGCACAACGAGAGTGTTGTGACGAAATATGACGCGAGCACGATGAATGGTGTTGATAAAACGGGAATGATAGGGGTGACGGTTGTCAATCGGGGAAAGATTTTCAGTGATTTGAAGCTGGATCATGTGTATGTGAGTCTGGATAAGGATTCGAATGAAATCACTGAAAGTCATGGTTTGAATAATTATGGGGTTAATGCGAAACATGACAATGCATATAATAGTGGAAATAGGACAAAATATTATTTGCAGTTAAATTTACCTAAGGAGAGAGAACAAAAAAATGAAAAATAAAGCTATAATAACAATAGTAATTATATTTACCTTCATTAACTGTTATAAAAAGATCAGTGCTGAAAGTATGATAAATAAATCATGGCCGGAGAATTCTGCTGAAAAAATAAATTTTATTCTGAGCAATTTTGAAAATAATAAGAAATATAAGATATCTGAAGATACAGAAAGATTTAGAAAATTATTTATAGACGGGATATGGGGTCTCCCTCCAGCACAAGCGTTGATCATCAAATCAAATGGCGAATATGATATAATTGATTACGATGAGAAAAAAACAGCTTCAGGTGGGTATTGGAAGTTAGAAGGAGATTATTTTCTACTTAAGAGTAGTAATAGCTCTAAATGGGTAAAGAATGAAGTTCTTTTTTACAAAGTCCAATGTAATAATATAAAAAATAATAATAAATGTGAAGTACGGATTAGATTTTCTGATACTGTGCTTGGAATGAGTAATTCTTTCCTGATAATAGTAAAGCCTGACACCCCGTGAGGGTGAAAAATTGGATATGCGACATGACGCGAGCACGATGAGCGGTGTTGACAAAACGGGAATGATCGGGGTTACGGTAGTGGATCAAGGGAAGATTTTTCATGACTACAAACTGGATCATGCATATGTGAGCTTGGATAAGGATGCAAGTAAAATCACTGAGAGCTTGGGTTTGAATAATCAAGGGATTTATGAAAAGCATGATAATACATATCTTGGTGGAGCAAGAGATACCAAATATTATCTACAATTGAATTTAAATGATAATCGGAGGTCTAAGTAGCTATGATGAAAATGCCTTTAATAAAATGGGCATCCCTTTTTTTAATTATAACTTTCGGAAGTTATTGGTTTACTAATCATGTTATGGCCAAGGACTTTTCCTCTGATGAAAAAATTGTGCGAATTCTTCCTAAACAAAATAAACCTGAAAAAATTATTTCTCTTAAGAGTCACTATAAAATAAAGGTGAAATATAAAAGCATTGAAGATGAAAAATCTTTCAAAAATACTTTAATAGGGGTATGGGGGGCACCTCCGCAAGGTACAGTTGAATTCAGATCTGATGGGAAATTTGAGAGCAAGAACTATGAAGATAACAAAGTACTGTCAGGTTTATGGGAGTACCATGATGGAGCATTGAAAATTAGTTTCGATGGTAAAAAATGGGACGTTTATAAAATACTTGAATATGGTCTAGATTTTTTTGAAGATCGAGGGAAGAAACATTACAGCTTCAAAATAAAGTTAGATAAAATGATTTGTAATTTGTCTGACATAATTTTTATAAATTTTAATACCAAGAGTCTATCACAATAGGCCTGCAGGGTGAAAAATTTTATCGGTCATGCTGCTTTTCTTTGGTAATTTTGGAAAAGACCACCGAAAATGGGTCTTTTGACAATGACACATCATGCAATTGATCTGCTGAGTTCTTTGAAAACTTGATTCAGATGAACGGTTAACCTGGTCAATGCCGCCGTTGGGACGCTCGCGAACGCGAAGACCCTTGGATTCAGCGCCGATATCCAGGTGGATATAAGCGCGACGGTAAAAAAAGACAGCCATGAATCGACAACCCACAAAGGCTCAAGCCTTCTCACTGGCGGGAACCTCATCATCAAATCCGGCAGTACGGCAAAGATCGAGGGAAGCGACGCGGCCGCACAGGGCGATATTCTCATCGACGCGCGGAACGTCGAGATTACGGCCGCAAAGAATACGGAAAAGACGCACTCGACCAGCTATACCGAACACCTGAATTATACCGCAAGCTACGCCACCAACAATTCCTGGGGGATAAACGGCGACACGAGCCACACCTGGAGTAATTCGGAAAGCGAAAGCCGGGTGAACTCGCATCTGAATGCGAACAACATAACGATTAAAAGCATCGCCGATACCGCGGTCCGCGGAGGGATGGTAGCGGCCAACACCAGCCTGGACCTCGACGTGGGTGGGAACCTGGTGGTTGAATCGCTCCAGAATAAAAGCTCCTCGAGCTCATACTCCTATGGTGTGAACGGCGGGTACAGCGAAACAAGGGACAAGGACAACAATAAGACCGGCTCGGGAAACGGCGGCGCCAATTTCAGCGTCTCCATGAGCGAAAGGAAGTGGGTGACGGAACAGACGAGCCTGACGGGAAGCCACGTGAATATATACGTGGAAAAGAAGACCACCCTGACGGGAGCGGTGATCGCTTCAACCTCCAATGACCTCACTTTAAACACCGGTTCCTTAGAATACAGCGACATAAAGGACAAGGATATATCCTGGAACGGAGGACTTACCGGGAGTTACGGCAAGAGCTATGTAACGAAAAGCGACGGGGACAATAACGACGGCGATAAATCGAACAGCGCGAAATACAACACCTGGAGCGCAAGCGCCAATTACGGTTACTCCGAAAAGCGGCAGACGAATTTCGCGACCATAGGCGAGGGGACGATTATTGTTCGGGATGGGGAAACGGACCTCTCGGGGCTTAACCGGGACGTTACGAAGGCGCAGTACGGGACGGTGGATATAGGGCTTAAGGGCGGCTTTACGGTTGATAGCTCGACGGTGGCTTTGGTGACCTCGCCGATCAAGACGATCTCGGAAACATATGCGGCTCTTGAGAAGGGATACGAGGACGCGGCGAAGACGACGGAGGAGATTTACGAGAAGTCGGTGGTGATGTATGAAAGGACGACGAACTATATAAACGACAAAGGGTTTTATACAGATAAGGAGATACGAATAAACGAATGCATACAGATGTGGAATGACGATTCAAAGTATGGCATAGGGGCGCGGCTTTATGAAAAATACAGAGGTGAGATATTAGGCGATAATTTCTATCGTGACAGCAAGGCGGTTACTGATTTAAAACTCGCGTATATTAATTTACTCGGAATAGATACCGCGGGAAGTATATTGGGCGAAGTAAAAGGACTGAGAAAGGGATTATATGATAACAACAACCAGCAAATTAATGGCGGAGGAATTATATATTTAGATTTAAGCGCACAGGAAAGGGGAAATATTTTGGCTTATTCGGCCATAAACAAGGAGATAAAAAACGGCGAAATAGTGAATTACATGATCAAATTGCAAAAGGAGGATTATGAGAAATACGTCACACTCGAACAGGTAAAAGAGGCACAATATAATAAAATTGTATCGTTGGTGGTCGGGATATCGCCATTAAGTCCGGTAAAATCCGCATTAGATATCGCTACAGGGAAAGATGTAATAACACGCGACCAGCTTGCGACTTCTGACTATACTTTGGCAGCTTCAGATATACTATTACTAGCGGCGGGACCGATCGGTAAGATAGGAAAGGGATTAGATGCTATCAACGATATTGCCAAGATGGATCGTATTGTTGATGCTGGGAAGGGTGTTAATGCTGGTGATAAAGTTTACAGGGTTTGGGGAGGCGAAGCTGCTCCATGGGGTCGATCATGGACTACTGTTGATCCCAGAACAGTCTCCGAATACAGAAATGCTGCAGGTCTTCCGAATCAAAACACTGGACGTTTTATAAGCGAAGGTATATTACAAAATACTGACGGCATTCTCATTAAACAAGCAGATCCCTTGCATGGGAACAAGGGAGGTTTCCCCGAAGCTGTCATCCCAAATCCTCAAAAACAAGTAATACTACAAAAAGTCGAGGGTCTTAATCCAGAGTTCTGAGGTGATGGCATGATGACTCCTGACTTTTATCTCGCTTCGACTGAAGGTTACGATCTTGAAAAACCAAGGAAGTGTTGGATAATTAAAAGATTAAAAACAATTGATCGAAACGATCTTCTATTGATTCACATAGAGCCACCATTAATGGGCCAGAAATATGGTCTTGGTGGTCGTGATATTGATTGTGTCATTGTTGCGACTCGCCATAAAAGAGATTCGCTGTTTTTAGCTACAACTTGGCCTGTGGATGTCCATGTTGCCCGCCTACTGATTCACTTACCTGATGATAAATTAGAATTGGAGAGTTCTGATTTTGAATTAATAGCTTGGGCAGAATTATATAAGACTGAGAAGGATGCAATTGATAAGATGTGGGGGTGAAAAATCCCATTTATCACGCCGCCCTTTGTCGTAGTGATAAAAGAACGCCGAAAAGAAGTATTTATAATGGTTGCACATTGTGCAAATGATGTAACGTGTTCTTTGAAAACTTGATTCATGCGAAGACGGCCAACCTGGTAAAGGCGACGGCGGGCCTTGGATCGAGCGGGGAGACGCTGGGCTTCAGCGGTGACATTCAACTGGACATAGACGCGAGCATAACGAAGAACAAAGAGGAATCGACGACGCGGAAGGGCTCTACCCTCTTTGCGGGCGGGAACCTTGTTATACAGTCCGGGAAGACGGCGAAGATAGAGGGAAGCGACCTCGGCGCCGAAGGCGAGCTTTCGATCGACGCGGAAGACGTGGAGATAACGGCGGCGCGGAACACGAACAAGTCGAGCTCGAGCACAAAGCAGGCGCACATAAACGGAAGCTACAGCACGAACGGCTCGTGGGGAGTAAACGCCGACGCGAGCTACTCGGAGATGGACTCGGAGAGCACGACCTGGGCCAATTCCCACCTGAACGCGACGAATATCGCAATCAGAAGCAAAAACGACACCACGGTGCGCGGCGCCGTGGTGTCGGCGAACGAGCGGCTTGACCTGAACGTCGGCGGAAACCTGATAGTGGAATCCCTGCAGGACAAGAGCAGCTCCGGCTCGCACAGCCTGGGCCTGAGCGCCGGGTACAGCGAGAGCAAATCCGGTAATGGTTGGAACGGCGGTGCCAATTTCAGCGTATCGAACAGTACGAAGAAGTGGGTGAGCGAACAGACGAGCCTTACGGGAAACAGCGTAAATATTTACGTTGAAAATAAGACCACCCTGAAAGGGGCGGTGATCGCCTCGACCTCCAACGATCTTGCGCTTGATACCGGTTCCTTTGAGTACATCCATATAAAAGACAAAGACATCTCGTATAACGCGGGAGCGGGCGTAAACCTGGGATCGAACAGCACGGGCAAACCAGAGGAGAAGAACAATACGTGGAGCGTGAATGCGAGCTACGGCTTTTCGCAGAAGCGACAGACGAGTTTCGCGACCATAGGCGAGGGGACGATTATTGTACGGGATGGGGAAACGGACCTCTCGGGGCTTAACCGGGACGTAACGAAGGCGCAGTACGGGACGGTGGATATAGGGCTTAAGGGCGGCGTTACGGTTGATAGCTCGACGGTGGCTTTTGTGACGAACCCGGTAGGAGAGATAAAGAACGCGATTGATTCGTTGAAGAAAGGATATGGTGACGCGGCGAAGACGACGGAGGAGATATATGCTCAGTCCATTGTGCTCTATGAAAAGGCAGGAGTGATAATAGGACGTAATTTGTTTTATAATGACAGGGATATACAGATAAAAGAGTGCATTGGAATGTGGAGTGATAAAACAGAAAGCGGCATGGGATGGCTGATCGTAAAGAGAATTATTTATGATCATGATAGTAATAACATAGCGGATCGGTATGGTGAAGGATTCCATATAGTTATGCTTGAAAACAGTACGGTTGAACCGTACCTGGTGAAAGGCTTGGATGAGTTTAATGGGAAAGGTTATATTATAGAAAATGGTAAGGTGCAGTACTATAATGTAGGAACTTCGAAGTCCTCAATTACCCCCGGATACAAAGATTTTAACGGCAATGCAAGTAATATAAATGCAGGTAACAATATGCTGCCGGGTGATTATCTAATCAGTGGAGTGATCTATGAAAAGAACCCGTTTAACAAGATAAAGGTTTTGAATAGTAAAGGTGGTACGGTATTACCTTCAACAGGACCAGGTGGAACGCAGAACTATATATACATGCATAGCCCATTAAAAACGGATACGTGGTCCGGAGGTATTGGTTGCCAACTGTTAGATAAATTTCAGACTTGGTCACAAGGTTATGCTGAGTCAAAAGGTGGAAAAGCTATTATTGAAGGTAGTTATCATTTAATAGATATGAGTGTCTATACGAAATAGAAGGAATGAACAAAGAAGAGGGATAGCTCATTGAAATTTGTCACTCAATTATTATTTATTATATTTTTTGTTTGCCTCATGAGAGTGTATTTAAATAGTGCTAATGAGTTAATTGATTTATACCCCATTAAGACAAAGTCTGTTCGTGGCCATGAAGGGTACATAGATCCGGAAGAAGGCGGTGTGCTAATATTAGAAAACCTTGAAACATCAAATCATATACAAGATAACAGCGGTATCGATTATAGTATAAAAAGCGCCAGAGGAGGACTTCGAACTCAAGCATGGTGTATGCACGGCGATGGCAAAGGAGAGTGGTTTAAAGCCGATATATCAGAGAGCCAATTGATTCAGAATAAAGGCATTGTGAATGTGTACAGAGTTAAAATACAGAATGGATTGGTTGCCAACAATAAATTATATTACGCGAACAATAGGGTAAAGACAATAGAAATGGAATTCAGTGAAGGAGAAAAAAGGTTACTTCATCTTAAAGACGACGATTTAGAGTTTCAGTATTATCGTATAAACATAAAAGCACGCTGGTTTAAAATGACAATTAAAGATGTTTATAAAGGCACAAGATATAATGACACGTGTGTTGGGAAAATATTGTTTGAGACGATGGAACATCCTGATGAGATGACTCCAAAAACACGAAAACGTTTAGGGTACGAATAGTTGTGGCAGCCGCCTCGTATCATAACAGATATCAGTTAACGATGAATGAGCTTCTGATGAAAAAAGTGATCCTTTCCGCTGTGGCATCATTAGTGGTCCTCGCCGGATGCGCTTCAGCACCGCCGATCCTGACGCCGGACGCGAAACTGGCCCTGGGTGACTTTGCCGTAAACCTCACGCAAAAACGTCAGGTGGAGGGATACCCGGTACAGCCGGAATTTACGCGGATAATGAAGGAAAAATTCATTGCGTCACTGAAAGCGAGGAACCTCCTCGCCGAACCAACGGCCGATTCCGTCATGACCGTATCGATACAGATAGATTATCGGCGTATATTCACCGGTGAGGATACTCCCATCGTGTCCAAATCGGCCATTTCACCCGAGGTAAGGTACACTCTTGTGGTTTCCGAACACGGCATAGAGAAAAAGCGGATTGCGGAATCCCGTTTAAGAAGAGATAGAGGTTTTTTAGGTAACCTTAAAGGCATGGCTACCTTGGGTTTTGGGAGAACACCCGAGGATGAATTGAAGGATATAGAGGTATTCGCCGATTACCTGGCGAATAAAATAGAGTCATTGAAAAAATAGCATTGCTTTTAGCGGTTAATGACCTCAAGCGGCGCGCCGTTATGGTAATGAAAACCATAGCGGGCGTGTTTGTTCATACCAGCGTATAATACCATGTTGTACACGCAGCCAGACGTGTGAATAATAGACTTGTTGCGTAACTTTTAAAAATCTCATCGCGAGGAGGCCGCAGGCCGACGTGGCGATCTCTAAAGGCAACAGGTCGATTCATGGAGCTCTGTGCATAGAGAGATTGCCACGCCCCGAAACGGCCGGGGCTCGCAATGACACTGACTAAAGTAACAATGCTATTGATGATGAACGGTATGAGAAAACCGGTAAAAACCATAAGGCGATTTCTGGGGCGCGCGTTCGAGTACGCGCTGGTGTGCGTTCTCATAGCGGAGCTATCGGTGTTCGCGCTTCCCGCCTCAGCCGGTGAGATAACGGTGGACCCGTCCGCCGCCGGCAACAGGCCGACGCTCGATACCGCGCCCAACGGCGTACAGATGATAAACCTGGCGAAGACCGACGGGCGCGGCGTGTCGCATAACAAGTTTACGGATTATAATGTAGGTCCGAACGGGGTAATCCTCAACAATTCGACCGCTGACGGGGTGTCGGTGCTGGGGGGCGCCATTTACGCCAATCCGAACTACCGGGGCGGCTGTGCGGCCTCGCTCGTCATAAACGAGGTGACGGGGAACAGGGCGAGTAACCTCCGGGGCTACACCGAGATGTTCGGCAAACGCGCGGACTTCATCCTGGCAAATCCGAACGGGATCGTGCTGAACGGCGCCGGATTCATCAACATCCCCCGGGTGACGCTTTCGACCGGGGTGCCCGTTTTCGACGCGGGCGTCTTCCGGGGGCTCGACGTAGCGGGCGGAAACGTTTCCATAGAGGGGAGCGGCGTCGACGCCACGCAGGCGGACTACTTCACCATCGTTACGCGCATGGCCTCGCTCTCCGCGCCGGTGTGGGGCAGGGACGTGAGCATCATCACCGGTACGGGCTTCTACAATC
>Ga0302248_1002298_pt1 | contig 11898 bp, 6 predicted proteins | sample AAG_UR_Leu_MG_FD_193528 | JGI IMG/M metagenome (GOLD analysis project Ga0302248, IMG submission 193528) | Enriched activated sludge microbial communities from anaerobic digester in WTTP, New Holstein, Wisconsin, United States - AAG_UR_Leu | ecosystem: Engineered > Bioreactor > Anaerobic >... | reverse complement strand
GCAACGAAAGCAAGCTAGGCTGGGCTTCCTGTCTCCTGCGGCCTTTGAACGATGGTTCTATGAAAAACAGGAAAAACAGATCTCTGCTTAAAAGGTTTGGTGTCCACTATTGACGACCGACACCAATCAGATTGCGTAGGCACTCCGTAGGCACCAAAGCCGAAGAAAATACCTAATAAAATTGAATAAAAATGGCGGAAGTGCATGGGAATCGAACCCACCTGGGACGGTTTTAGCGCCCCACACCGGATTTGAAGTCCGGGAGGCCCACCAGTGACCTTGGCACTTCCGCGGGAAAAATTTGCCCCCGTATATCCTTACGGGGTTATAAATTCAAGCTGAATCTGCCTGACGCACACTTGCCGTCAACTGTCATCGGGGTGGTCGGTCTGCTCCAGGGACCTGTCGAGGATTTGTACCGCCACCTCCGTGCCCCGTGGGATTTTTGTCGCCGTCTCCGGCAGGACGATCAAACCGTTGGCCCGGACCATGGACTTGAGGATCCCGGAACCCTGTTCGCCGGTGGACCTGACGTAATATCTTCCCGTTTCCCGGCGGACCTGACCGCGGATAAAATAACGCACCCCTGCCTTTTTTGTCTGGTCGTCTTCCAGGACGGCCCGGATCTGTTTCCGGAACAAGTTCTCATGTCCCATCATCTTGAGGAGGGAGGGTCGGACGAACTGTTCGAAGGAGACCATCGACGAGACGGGATTGCCGGGGAGGCCGAAGACGGGGACGCCCTTGATGGACCCGAAGGCCAGGGGTTTGCCCGGTCGCATGGCCACCTGCCAGAACTGCATGGCGTTGCCCACTTCCTGCATGATGTCCTTCACGAGGTCGTAATCACCCACGGAAACGCCGCCGGAGGAAATTATCAGGTCCGCCCGGACGGCCGCCTGAAATTTTTCGATGAGATCTTCCCGGCGATCCCTGACGATACCAAGCTGCAAAACGGCGGCACCGCTTTCCAGAACCTGGGCCGCGGTGGCGTAGCTGTTGCTGCTGATGATCTTCCAGTCGGACGGCGGCTCGTCGATATCCACCAGCTCGTCGCCCGTGGCCAGGATCGCCACCAGGGGCCGCTGATGGACGTAAACGAAGGAACGGCCGAGGGCGGCCAGCATCCCCACTTCCGCCGGGCGGATCACCGCGCCGCGGCTGATCACCTTTTCCCCGACACCCACGTCTTCTCCGGCCAGGCGGATGTCCAGTCCCGCCGCCGCTTCGACCAGGATGTGGACCCGCCTTCCCTCCTTGCGCGTGTCCTCCATGCGGATCACGGCATCGGCCCCGGCCGGTAACGGGGCGCCGGTCATGATGCGGGCCGCCTGCCCCGGCGCCAGGGTCTTGCGGGGGACCGTCCCCGCCGGAATGTCCTCAATGACGTCGAGAACAACGGGATTTTGCGATCCGGCCCCCTGCGTGTCCACGGCCCGGACGGCATATCCGTCCATGGCGGAATTGTTTTTCGGGGGGAGATTGCGGGGGGCGATTATATCCTCTCCGATCACCCTGCCCAGGGCGTCCAGGATATTGACCTTTTCCAGGGGCAGCGGCGCGACGTTGCCGAGGATCGTCTGCAGTGCTTCATCGACGCGAATCATGACGAGAAGCTATCTCAAAAGGCAAATCTTGTCAACTTGTACCAATGAGCCGCCAGATCCGCAGGTGGCATATCGAAAAATGTAAATATTCGCGTAGTTGCTTACATTTTCAGCCAAGTCCTTCTTCCTTGAGTCTTTCAGGGTTATATTCCCCGAAGCTTGCCTCGTTCCTTGGGTCTTAGATACCCCGAAGCTTGCTGCCGATGGTTCGTTGCACGTTGGTGGACGGCAACTATGGAAAATGACGACAAAACCCGATTATACCAGAACGAGGATAGAAGCATGTTTGTTCTTGAAGAAAAGGTGTTTATATTATAGAAAGTTCCAATTGATCAAGAAAAGAGAAAGCTGATTACGTGCTCGCAGTTACAGCACGGTGGGGATGTGGTTGACAAACACACTATACATGAAACTGTCCACGACTCCTCGATAATTTCCATTTTTCGCATTGCCCGTCAAACGGGTATGGCGACTGGACTAAATACGGGGTTACACCGATGATTGAGCAAGAAATGCAGAGAGAGATTCGTAACCTCCTGCGGGAAAAGAACGCCATCCTGCTGGCCCATTACTATCAACGGGACGAGGTACAGGAGATTGCCGATTATGTGGGAGACTCCCTGGGGTTGAGCATCGAGGCCGCTCGGACGGATGCGGAGATCATCGTCTTCGCCGGGGTGCACTTCATGGCGGAAAGCGCCGCCATCCTTTCTCCCGACAAGACCGTTCTCCTTCCCCGACAGGAGGCCGGCTGTCCCTTGGCGGACATGATTACGGAAGCGCAACTGGCCGCCGCCCGGGAAAAATATCCCACAGCGGCGGTGGTGACGTATATTAATTCCTCCGCGGCCATCAAGGCCGCCAGCGATATCTGCTGCACCTCCGCCAATGCCCGGAAGGTGGTTCAATCCCTTCCCGGTTCCGGACCGGTCCTCATGATCCCCGACGGCAATCTCGCCCGTTATGTTGCCGGGCAAACGGGCCGGCAGATCATCCCTTGGGAGGGATACTGCCCGGTCCATAACCGTCTAAACGCGGAGACGGTTAGCGCCGTGAGAAAACTCCATCCGGATGCCGCCTTTGCCGCCCACCCCGAATGCAGGCAAGAGGTTCTTGCCCTGGCGGATTTCATCGGTTCCACCACCGGCATTATCGCCTACGCCGGCGGACCGGAGGTGAAGAAACTCATTGTCGGCACGGAACGGGGGGTATTCTACCGACTTCAATCCCTTTATCCCGAAAAAATCTTCATCCCCGCCGCCGATGATTTTCTCTGCCCGGATATGAAACTCACGACCCTGGAAGACATTCTGAATTCCCTACGGGATATGCGTTACGTAGTTGCCGTGCCGGAAGAGGTCCGTATCCCCGCCCGGCGGGCCCTGGACCGGATGTTGGCGCTTGCTTAGGGCGAATTGGTTCCGGTGAGACGGATATCGGTTCCGAGGTATGGCCCTTCCCCCGTCGGGAAAGAGAAATGATGTTCATGGTCGAAGAAGCTTCCATGATGACTGACTTTACAAAGCACCAAATATGGGCCGTCCGTAGTTGTGCCTTGCCATGAAAAGGATTGTGCGGCCGGTGAGGAATAGCCGGGATCCGGCCCTGGCGGAACTGCTGGCAAGGATTGAGCGGCAGGAGCGAAGCATCTTCGTCCGGGGACTGGAGGGAACGGCCCGGGCCTTTGTTATGGCCCTGCTGCACCGTCAGCTTTCCCGTCCGGTACTGGTGATCACGCCTACGGAAAAGGAGGCCCGGCAGCTCTATCGTGATCTGTCTTTCCTTTCCGGTTCCGAACCGGTCTTTCTCTACCCCCCCTGGGACGTGGTTTCCACGGACCTTTTCACCTGGCAACGGGAGACGGAGCTGGCCCGGAGCGAAGGGCTCTGCCGGCTCCTGTCGGGGGAACCCCTCCTGGCCGTCGCACCCGTGAAGGCCGTCCTCCAGAAGCTTCCTCCCCGGGAGGACATCGCCGCCTTTTGCCGCCGTGTTTCCCTGGGCGATTTTCTCGATCGTGACACCTGGATCCTCTCCCTTCTTCAAGGCGGGTATCACCGTGTCACCCTTGTGGAAGGGAAGGGGGAGTTCGCCGTCCGCGGGCACGTGCTCGACCTCTTCCCGCCCACGGCGCCGCACCCCTACCGTCTCGAATTCGTCGGGGACGAGATCGAGTCCATTCGCCGGTTCGACCCCCATTCCCAACGCTCCCGCCAGGAAATAGACGAATTTCTCCTGACTCCCGCCCGGGAAATGATCATGACGGAAGAGCGCCAGGCTTTGGGGATACGCCGTGCCAGGGAGCGGGCCAACGATCTCGGACTTCCCAGGGCGGTGCGGGATCGCCTGGTGGAGCGCATGGCCAACGGCCTGACCATGTCCCTCAATCCCCTGCTGCTGCCGCTGTTTTATGACGACACTGCGGCGCCGGGTTTCCTGCTGGATTATTTTTCCTCCGCCGGGCTGCTGATCTGGGATGATTCCCTGGCCGTCGCCCGCGCCGGCGAGGATCTGTCCGGCGAGATCGACCGTCTTCTGTTGAAAGCCCGTCAGGAAGAGAGGTTCTTCCTGGAAAGGGATGCCCATTATTGGCCGGGCAGCCGCCCGGCTCGGGACGGTACCAATTTCCAGCAACTATACCTCGACAATCTGGCCTTGGGTGGCCAGGCCGACGCGCTGGTCCTGCGCGCCGCGCCCCCCACCGGCGTCAAATCGGCCCTGGAGATTAGGAGTGAAGAGGGCGTAGTTCTTTCCCCGCTGGTGCAACAGCTGCGGTCCTGGGTGCGGGACGGCCATGCGGTCTATTTTCTGTACAGCGGCAAGGAAGGGCGGCAGCGGCTCTCAATGCTGCTCGACGGGCATGGCCTGGCCTATGGCTTGCTGCCCCCGGATAATACGGGGACGACCGGCGAGGCCCAGGAGGAGCAGAAAATCATCATGGGCCGGGAAGAGGCAGCCGCGGAAACGGAATTTTTGTTTCTGGAGGCCGTTTCCTCTCCCCCCGGCAAAGGCGGCATCACCCTCTGCCCGGGGAGGTTATCCGGTGGTTTTGTTTATGAAGCCCTGGGGCTTGTCGTCCTTTCCGACGAGGATCTCTATGGAAAGAAGATCCCGGGAAGGCGCTTCCGGCCCAGCCGGGAGGGGTATTTCCTCAAGTCCTTCGGTGAACTGCGGGAAGGGGATTTCGTCGTGCACCGGGAACACGGCATCGGCCGCTACGGGGGTCTGAAAAAGCTGGTAGTGGAGGGGGTAGAAAACGACTTCCTGCTTATCTCCTACCTGGATCAGGACAAGCTGTACATACCCGTGGACCGGCTGGATTCGCTCCAGCGGTACCTAGGCCCCGACGGGGCGACACCGCGTCTCGACCGCCTCGGCGGCTCTTCCTGGGAAGCGGTCAAGGAGCGGGTGAAAAAATCGATACGGGAAACGGCGGAGGAACTCATGGCGATCTATGCCGCCCGGGAGGTCATGGACCGCCCGCCGCTCGCCCCCCCCGACGGGTTGTACAACGATTTCTGCGCCGCCTTCGAATACGAGGAGACCCCCGACCAGTCCCGGGCCATCGAGGATGTGCATCTTGATCTGAGCCGGGCCAAGCCCATGGATCGTCTGGTCTGCGGAGACGCCGGCTTCGGGAAAACGGAAGTGGCCCTGCGGGCGGCCTTCCGGACCGTGATGGAGGCCAGACAGGTAGCCGTTCTCGTCCCGACAACGATCCTCGCCGAGCAGCATTATCAGACCTTTTCCCGGCGTTTTCAATCCTTTCCCGTGCGGGTGGAGGTTCTCAACCGGTTCCGGACCAAAGCGGAGCAGACGAAAATCGTGGCGGAAATCGCCCGGGGAACGGTGGACATCGTCGTGGGAACCCATCGTCTGCTCCAGAAGGATGTACACTTCAAGGACCTGGGGCTGGTCGTTATCGACGAGGAGCAGCGCTTCGGTGTGACCCACAAGGAGAAGCTCAAGAAGCTGCGCACCCTGGTGGATGTCCTCACCCTGACGGCCACGCCTATTCCCCGGACCCTTCACCTTTCCCTGGTAGGCATCCGCGATCTGTCCATCATCCATACGCCACCGGAGGATCGTCAACCCATCAAAACCCATGTGGTCGAATTCCATGAAGATATTATCCGGGAAGCGATCACGTGGGAGTTGGACCGGCAGGGGCAGGTCTTCTTTCTCCACGACCGGGTCCGCTCCATATACTCCATGGCCCGCTTCATAGAAAGACTGGTGCCCAGAGCGCGGGTGGCGATCCTCCACGGACAAATGAAGGCCGGCGAGATCGAGGCGACCATGGTGCGGTTCATTCAGCGTCAGTGCAATGTCCTGGTATGCACCACCATTATCGGTTCCGGGGTGGACATCCCCACGGCCAATACGATCATCATCAATCGCGCCGACCGTTTCGGCCTGGCCCAGCTCTATCAGATCCGAGGCCGGGTGGGTCGGGCGAAGGAGGAAGCCCGGGCCTACCTCCTCCTGCCCAAAGGGGCCATGATCTCCCGGGACGCCCAGAAACGTCTCCAGGTGATCATGGACTTCTCGGAGCCCGGGGCGGGCTTCCGGATCGCCGCCAACGACCTGGAGATCCGGGGTGGCGGCAGCCTCCTGGGGGTATCCCAATCCGGTCATGTCACCGCCGTGGGATATGAACTCTACACGGAGCTCATGGAAAAGACGGTGCGGGAGCTGAAAGGCGAAGCCGTTCCGGCCGAGGAAATCAGGCCGGAGATCAATCTGTGTCTGCCGGCCCTCATCCCCGCCGGGTATATGCCCGACGAACAGCGGCGGCTGGTGACCTACAAGCGCATCTCCCTGGCCGCCGGTGAGGAGGATCTGGAGGAGATCCGGGACGAACTGGCGGACTGTTACGGGTTCGTACCGGAGGAAATAGACAACCTCCTGGAGGTGATCCGGATCCGGAACATGCTCAAGACCATGAAAGGCAGAAAGATGGGTTATGACGGCAAGCAGGTCGTGATTTCCTTTCAGTCCGACAGCCCCATCGATCCGGCCCGGATTCTGAAGCTTTCCCGGACGGTGGCCAAAGGGGTTAAACTGACGCCGGATTTCAAGCTTGTCGTCCCCCTTCCCGGGTTAACGGGAAAAAAGATCACCGCGGCGATCAAGGAGCTCCTGGCGGCGCTGCGGGACGACCGACCTTTGGCTATGGTAAAATGATCACAATCATGATAGACACGCAACGTGCGCCAGGCATACCGGCGGGAATCCTGTCTCGGCAAATTTTTGTCCCGTCGATCGATGCCGTCAGGGTGCGGAAAACGAGGGAAATATGAAGAAAAGATATCCGGTCATGGTGACGGTAATATTGGTGCTTGCCCTGGTTGCGACCGCGTCCGGCGAGGTGGTGGACCGGATCGTGGCCATTGTGAATGACGATGTCATAACCCTTTCCGAGTTGAACAACGCCTTCGACCCGTTCCTGAAGAAAATCGAGGCGAAACTCACCGGCCAGGACAAGGAGCGGATCATCGCGGAAGGAAAAACGACCATCCTGAACCGTATGATCGACAGCAAACTCATCGAGCAGGAGGCGAAAAAATCCGGTTTGACCGTCAAGGACGACGAGGTTATGGGGTTCATCAACGATATGCTCAAGGGCAGGAATATGCAGATGTCGGATTTGATGCAGGCCCTTGCCAAGGACGGCCTGACTTTTGAGGGCTACAAGCAGGAACTGCGGGATCAGATGTTGCGGCAACGCCTGATCCGCAAAGAAATCCGCGCCAAAGTCGTGATCACCGAGGAGGAGATAGGGGATTATTACCGGCAGCATCGGGACGAATACGAAGGCAAGGAGGCGGTGCGGCTCAAGCAAATCCTGATTCCCGTGCCGGTCGCGGCGGATGATCTGATTCGCAAACGGGCCCGGGAAGTGGCTCAGAACGCCCTCAAAAGAATCAACGGCGGCGAGAGCTTCGAAGCGGTGGCGGTGCAGTATGCCCAAGGATCGGCGGGTGCCGCCGGCACCGACATCGGCTTTGTGGAAAAGGGGAGCATGCTGCCGGAGGTGGAAAAGACAGCCCTGACTCTGGAAATCGGCGCGGTGAGCCCGGTCATCGAAACTCCCCAAGGGTTCTACATCATCCAGGTCGTCGACAAACGGGGGGCGGGATTGAAGCCGATAACCGAGGTACGTTACGAGATCAGGACAAAGCTGGAGGACGAAAAGGCCGCCAAGAGGTTTGAGCAGTGGATTGCCGAGTTGCGCGCCAAGTCTCTCGTCGAGGTCAAACTCTGAGCTTTATGGGGTTCATAAGAGTCAAGGGGGCTTCCCAGCACAATCTCAAACATATCAATGTAGATATCCCCCGGGATAACCTGGTGGTCATCACCGGGGTGAGCGGTTCCGGCAAGTCCTCCCTGGCCTTCGACACGATTTACGCCGAAGGCCAGCGGCGCTATGTGGAATCGCTTTCCGCTTACGCCCGGCAGTTCATCGGTCAGATGGACAAGCCGGAGGTCGAATCCATCGAAGGACTGTCGCCGGCCATCGCCATCGAGCAACGCACGGCCAGTCAGAATCCCCGCTCCACCGTCGGCACGGTTACGGAAATATACGATTATCTCCGCCTCCTCTTCGCCCGAATCGGCATTCCCCACTGTTACCAGTGCGGCCGGGAAATCCGTTCCCAGACCATCGACATGATGGTGGACGCCATCCTCGCCTTCCCCGAGAAAACCAAATTCAACATCCTGGCACCGGTTATCCGGGGTAAGAAGGGGGAATTTCACAAGGAAATGCGGAAACTCCTCAAGGACGGCTTCATCCGCGTCCGAGTGGACGGGGAGGCGAGGGAATTGGGGGAGGAAATCGTTCTGGACAAACAAAAACGACATGATGTCGATGTGGTTGTAGATCGCCTCGTCCTTAGGGAGGGGATCCGCAAGCGGCTCCGTGATTCCCTGGAAACGGCCTCCCGGCTTGCCGACGGCCTGGTTTGCATCCAGATTGCCGGTGGGGAAGAGCTGCTCTTCAGTGAGAAGTATGCCTGTCCCGATTGCGGCATCAGCGTTACGGAACTGGCTCCACGCATGTTCTCCTTCAACAGTCCCTACGGGGCCTGCAGCGAGTGCGATGGTTTGGGCAGCAAGATGTTCTTCGATGAGCATCTCGTCGTCCCCGACGCCGGCCTTTCCCTGCGGGAGGGGGCCATTGCCCCCTGGGCGGGCCGCAATTCCCTGAGCTATCACCAAATGCTCGACGCTTTGTCCGGGCATTACGACTTCGATCTCAACACCCCCTTCGCGGAGTTGCCCGCGGCGGTCCAGCGGGCCCTGCTGTACGGTTCGGGAAAAGAGAAGATCCGCTTCTATACCGACCGACGGGGCCGACGCTATTTCTACACAAAATCTTTCGAAGGCGTTCTGAACGAACTGAACCGCCGCTATCTGGAAACCCAATCCAACGCCGTCCGCCTGGATTTGTCCCGCTACATCAACCTGCGGGAGTGCCCCGCCTGTCAGGGGGCGCGACTGAAGCGGGAGAGCCTGGCCGTGACGGTGGGAGGGAGAAACATCGATGATCTTTGCCGGATGTCCATTCGTGAACTCGGCGATTTTTTTGCCGCCCTGCCCCTAACGGAAAAAGAGACGCGTATTGCCGAGCGGATCCTGAAGGAAATCCGGGAGCGCCTCCATTTCCTCCTCGATGTGGGGATGGATTATCTGAGCCTGGATCGTTCTTCGGGAACCCTTTCGGGGGGGGAGGGCCAGCGGATCCGTCTGGCCACCCAGATCGGGTCCGGACTCGTGGGAGTCCTTTACGTTCTCGATGAACCGACGGTGGGCCTGCACCAGCGGGATAACATGCGTCTCATCGCCACCCTGAAAAAACTCCGGGATCTGGGCAATACCGTCTTGGTGGTGGAGCACGACGCCGAGATGATGATGGCGGCCAACCAGATCATAGACATGGGACCGGGGGCGGGTCTGGACGGCGGGGAGGTGGTCTTCCAGGGGACTCCGGAGGAGATCTGCCGGGACGAACGATCCCTCACCGGTCAGTATCTCTCCGGGCGCAAGGCCATTCCCGTGCCGGTTCGCAGAAAATCCCCGGACGACCGCCGGATCGTCATCGAGGGGGCCCATGAACATAATCTGAAAGACGTGGATCTCCGTGTCCCCGTGGGGCTTTTTACGGCAGTCACGGGGGTGTCCGGATCCGGCAAGAGCACCCTGATTATCGAAACCCTGTACCGGGCCATGGCCCGCCGGATCAACCGGCAACGGGGAGGAATGGGCAAGATCCGCCGGATCGTGGATCTGGGGGGGATCGAACGGGTCATTCTCATGAACCAACAACCGATCGGCCGGACTCCTCGTTCCAATCCCGTGACCTACACCGGGGTGTTCGTCCATATCCGCGATCTCTTTACGGGATTGCCGGAAGCGCGGATCCGGGGATACAAGCCGGGACGTTTCAGCTTCAATGTCAAAGGTGACCGCTGCGAGGCTTGCGAGGGTAACGGCCTGATCAAGATCGAGATGCATTTCCTGCCCGACGTTTATGTAACCTGCGATGTATGCCGGGGCAAGCGTTTCAACCAGGACACCCTGGATATCTATTACAAGGAGAAGAACATCGCCGATGTCCTGGACATGACCGTCCAGCAGGCCCTGGGTTTCTTCGAGAACATCCCGGCCATCAGACAGAAGCTGCAACTGCTGGCGGATGTGGGACTGGGTTACATCCGTTTGGGACAGTCCGCCACGACCCTGTCCGGGGGCGAGGCGCAGCGGATCAAGCTTTCCCGGGAACTGGGCAAGCGGGCGAACAGCAACACCCTGTACATTCTCGACGAGCCGACCATCGGCCTTCACTTCGAGGATGTGGAAAAACTGTTGACCGTGCTCAAACGTCTCGTCGACATGGGCAACACCGTCGTGGTCATCGAGCACAATCTCGACGTCATCAAGTCCGCCGACCATATCATCGATCTGGGTCCCGAGGGCGGCCCCGGCGGCGGACGGATCGTGGCGGAGGGAACCCCGGAGGAGGTTGCGGCCAACAAGGAGTCCCTGACGGGGCAATTCCTGAAGAAAATGCTCACCCCTATGTTCCCGCCGAACAACTCCAGAGTGCTTGTTAATTAAACTGCTTGAAGAGCAGGATAATAATATGGTATTAATTCGACAGCGTACGGGAAACGTTTAGCAGAAGCAGCAGCGTCAATGGTGTCGACTGGGAAGGCATTGCACCCGTAATTGTTGATGTTCAATAAGGAAAGGGGAAGAGGAAATATGAAAAGGATACTTGTCATTACGCTGGGGATCATCATGTTTGCGACCGGGGTGGCGATGGCTGACTCGAAGCCGATTCAACTCAGCCTTACCCCGGGTATCGCCATTTTTGACAAGAGTACAACGATTGAAGGTTTCAGCCTCGGTATATGGAGCGAAAATCCTCAAAAAGCGTTCGCCCTGGGATTTGCCAATGGATCTACCGGTAACAGCGCCGGTTTCAGCTTGGGTTTTCTCTTCAACTATGCGGAAAGTTATAAAGGCGTGCAGTGGGCGGTGGTCAATTACACGCAGAAAGACTTCGCCGGCTGGCAATCCGGTTTCATCAACTACACGGACGATTCTTTCAAAGGCCTACAGACCGGCTTCTTGAACTATGCCGGACAGCTTACCGGACTTCAGCTCGGCTTTTTCAATTATGCCGCCAAGGCGTCTTCCGGGGTGCAGCTCGGCGTTATAAACATCATCTCCCAGAATAAATGGTTCACCAATTTTCCCGGCGAATTGGCGCCAGGGATGATAATCTTCAACTGGCGTTTTTAAAGCGGAACGATCCGCAAGGACACAGAAAAACCAGCTAAACCATCGAAATACGTCGGTATGAACCGTGCCGCCATGTCCCGCGCGGAGATGGAGATGACCCTTCAACTTCGGCCATGGCCTATAATTCGATAAATTGAGTCGATGTACTCAAATTATCGCGATATTTTAGAGCCATGAAAACAAAAAGTTTTAACGCCGCAGTATTGAAACCTATGCCTTCGATGAAAATCTCCCGGGCAGACACATGGTCTTGCTGGCGGGACCCAGACAGGTCGGCAAATCAATGCTTGCTCAAAACTGGTTGCAAAACAAAGGATGTTCTTGGAATGCACCCCCGTCGTAGGACAAAATAAGTTAGAGTAATCGGCAGGACCGAACATCCCGGAGAACGGGAGGAAGGATCTTGCCATGAAGCACCGAAGAAAGTTCAGAGTCGGACTTAAACGCCAGGTTGTCGAAGAACTGCTCAGGGGGATGAGTA
>Ga0302248_1002297_pt1 | contig 11903 bp, 5 predicted proteins | sample AAG_UR_Leu_MG_FD_193528 | JGI IMG/M metagenome (GOLD analysis project Ga0302248, IMG submission 193528) | Enriched activated sludge microbial communities from anaerobic digester in WTTP, New Holstein, Wisconsin, United States - AAG_UR_Leu | ecosystem: Engineered > Bioreactor > Anaerobic >... | reverse complement strand
CGTCGCCAGTTTCGCCAGGGGGACGCCGATGGCCTTGCTCACGAAGGGGACGGTCCGGGAGGCCCGGGGGTTCACCTCCAGGAGGTAGAGCTCCCCATCCTTGATGGCGTACTGGATGTTCATCAGGCCCACGACGCCCAGGGCCGCGGCGATCTGTTTCGTCTGCGTCTCGATGAGGGCGATCATTTCCGGGGACAGGGTCTGGGGCGGAAGGATGCAGGCGCTGTCCCCGGAGTGGATCCCCGCCTCCTCGATGTGCTCCATGATGCCGCCGATGACGGTGTCGGCGCCGTCGCTGACGGCGTCCACGTCCACCTCCACGGCGTCCTCCAGGAACTGGTCGATGAGGATGGGGTGGCCGGGGGAAACCAGGACGGCCTTGGCCATGAAGGTCCGGAGGGTCTGCTCGTCATAGACGATCTCCATGGACCGGCCGCCCAGGACGTAGGAAGGGCGGACGACCACGGGGTAGCCGATCCGCGCCGCCGCCCGGACCGCCTCCTCGGTGTCCATCGCCGTGTCGTTGGCCGGCTGCTTCAGCTCCAGGAGGTTGACGATCTCCTGAAAGCGCTTCCGGTCTTCCGCCCGGTCGATGGCATCGGGGGAGGTCCCCAGGATCTTCGCCCCGGCCGCCGCCAGCCCCTGCGCCAGGTTCAGGGGGGTCTGGCCGCCGAACTGGACGATGACCCCCCGGGGATTTTCCCGGTCGATGATATGCAGGACGTCTTCCAGGGTCAGGGGTTCGAAGAAGAGTTTGTCGGAGGTATCGTAATCCGTGCTGACCGTTTCGGGATTGGAGTTGACCATAATGCTTTCGATGCCTTCCTCCCGGAGGGCGAAGGAGGCATGGACGCAGCAGTAATCGAACTCGATGCCCTGGCCGATGCGGTTGGGCCCGCCGCCGAGGATGATCACCTTGGGGCGGTCGGAGGGGTTCGCCTCGTCCTCAGTCTCGTAGGTCGAGTAGTAGTAGGGCGTGTAAGCGGCGAATTCGGCGGCGCAGGTATCGACGAGCTTATAGACGGGCAGGATTCCCCCTTCGTACCGGCGGCGGCGGATCGTCTCCTCGTCGGTGTTCCAGAGCTCCGCCAGGCGCCGGTCGGCGAAGCCCATCTCCTTGGCGGCCCGGAGGAGCTCCGGGACGGGCAAGGCGGACAGGGTCTCGGTTCCTGTCGTTGACGGACTTCCAGCAGGGGAGTCACCGGGGGTTGCCCCGATCTTGTCCGTTGCGGCATTGGTGACTGCCGGGGTCGCGATCTCATCAGCGCCGTCCATCGTATCGCCGTCTCTATCGTTCCTTGATGTTGCCCCCTGATTTTCTGCGAGGTTTATGTTTTCGTCGCCGGTACGCAGCGACGCGAAGGCGGGTGAAAACGGACGATCCGTAGAGAGATCGTCCCGAACCACCTTCCCCAGCGTGGTCAGCTCCTTTTCCGCGGCGACGATTTCCTCGATATGGTAGAGAAACCAGGGATCGATCTTCGTCAGACGGTAAATCTCCGCCGTCGTCATCCCGGCGTCGAGGGCCGCCGCCACCTGGAAGAGGCGGCGGGAATTGGGGACCCGCAGCTTCGGGGAGAAATATTCCCGGGGGTTCCTGATGGCCTCTTCCGGCAGCTTGTCCAGGAGGGAAAAGCGGCCGATCTCCAGGGAGCGGACCGCCTTCTGGAGGGATTCCGGGAAGGTCCGGCCGATGGCCATGGTTTCCCCCACGGACTTCATGGAGGTGGTGAGGAAATCCTCCGTCTCGGGAAACTTCTCGAAGGTCCACCGGGGGATCTTGGTGACCACGTAGTCGATGGTGGGCTCGAAGGAGGCCATGGTCTCCCGGGTGATGTCGTTGGGGAGCTCGTCCAGAGTGTAGCCCACGGCCAGCTTGGCGGCGATCTTGGCGATGGGGAACCCCGTGGCCTTCGAGGCCAGGGCGGAGGAGCGGGAGACCCGGGGATTCATCTCGATGACGATCATCTCTCCCGTGCCGGGGTGGACGGCGAACTGGACGTTGGAACCGCCGGTTTCCACGCCGATTTCCCGCATGATGGCGATGGCGGCGTCGCGCATGTGCTGGTATTCCCGGTCGGTGAGGGTCTGGGCGGGGGCGACGGTGATGGACTCCCCCGTATGGACGCCCATGGGATCGAAATTCTCGATGGAACAGATGATCACCACATTGTCCGCCCGGTCCCGCATGACCTCCAGTTCATATTCCTTCCAGCCCAAGGCCGACTCCTCCAGCATGATCTCGTGGATCATGCTCGCATCGAGGCCCGCCTTGGCGATCTCCACCAATTCCTCCCGGTTGTAGGCCACGCCGCTCCCCGTGCCACCCAGGGTGAAGGAGGGGCGGATGATGACGGGAAAGCCGATCTCGCCGGCGATGCGCAGGACGTCGTCCATGGTCCGGGCGAAACCGCTCCGGGGAACCCGGAGGCCGATCCTCTCCATGGCGTGACGAAACTTCTCCCGGTCCTCCGCCTTGTGGATCACCTCCAGGGAGGCGCCGATCATCTCGACGCCGTATTCCGCCAGGACACCGCTTTCCGCCACGGCCACGGCGGTGTTCAGCCCCGTCTGCCCCCCCAGGGTGGGGAGCAGGGCGTCGGGGTGTTCTTTGGCGATGATCTTCGCCACCGCCTCGGGGGTGACGGGTTCCACATAGGTCCGGTCCGCCGTCTCCGGATCCGTCATGATCGTGGCGGGGTTGCTGTTGATCAAGACGACTTCGTAGCCCTCTTCCTTGAGAGCCTTGCAGGCCTGGGTCCCCGAATAGTCGAATTCGCAGGCCTGGCTGATGATGATGGGGCCGGAGCCGATGATCAGGATCTTCTTAATGTCCGTTCTTTTCGGCATAATTCAATATTGGGGACGGTTCTCATTTTCCCTTTTCCTGGAGGTTTCTTCTCGAGAAAAACGAGAAAAAGAGAACCGTCCCCATTTATTCCCATTCGATGGTGGCGGGCGGTTTGGAGCTGATGTCGTAAACGACGCGGTTGACCCCCCGGACCTCGTTGATGATCCGGTTGGAGATCTTCGCCAGGAGTTCCTGGGGGAGGCGGGCCCAGTCCGCCGTCATGGCGTCGTCGCTGGTCACGGCCCGGATCGCCAGGATGTTTTCGTAGGTCCGCTGATCCCCCATGATGCCCACGCTCTTGATGGGGAGCAGGACGGCGAAGGACTGCCAGAGCTTCCGGTAAAGGCCGGCGGCCCGGATCTCCTCCAGGAGGATGACGTCGGCCTGCTTCAGGATGGACAACCTTCTTGCCGTCACGGCGCCGATGATGCGGATGGCGAGTCCCGGGCCGGGGAAGGGCTGCCGCCAGACCATCTCTTCGGGAAGCCCCAGCTCTTTCCCCAGGAGACGGACCTCGTCCTTGAAGAGATGCCGCAGGGGTTCCACGAGCTTCAGTTTCATTCGTTTCGGCAGCCCTCCCACGTTGTGGTGGGACTTGATCACGGCGCTGGGGCCGCCGAAGGCGGAGCGGGATTCGATGATGTCGGGATAGAGGGTCCCCTGGGCGAGAAATTCCGCCCCTTTGATCTTGCCCGCCTCACGGTCGAAGACCTCGATGAAGGTCCGGCCGATGATCTTGCGTTTCTTTTCCGGCGCTTCCACCCCTTTGAGACGTTCGAGGAAGAGCTTTTGCGCCCGGATAAAGCGCAGATTGACATGAAAATGTTTCTTGAAGACCTCCTGCACCTTTTGGGCCTCACCGTGACGCAGAACGCCGTTGTCCACAAAGACGCAGGTCAACTGTTCGCCGATCGCCTGATGGAGGAGGACGGCGGCCACCGAGGAATCCACGCCGCCGCTGAGCCCCAGGATCACCTTGCCGTCGCCCACCTGCTGACGGATCTCGGCGACGGCGTCCCGGGCGAAGGATTTCATCGTCCAGTTTCTTTTACAGCCGCAGACAGCAAAGAGGAAGTTGCCGAGAATCTTTTTCCCTTCCGGGGTGTGCACCACCTCCGGGTGAAACTGGAGGCCGTAAAAGCGCCGTCCGGCGTCTTCCGCGGCGGCCACGGGGGTGTTGGGCGTGGCGGCGGTGGCGCGAAAACCGGCAGGCAGCCGCCCGATGGCGTCGCCGTGGCTCATCCAGCAGCGTGTCGTCTTTTCCACCCCGGTCAGAACCCCCGTGGCATGACGGATGTTCAGCTCGGCAAAACCGTATTCCCGCTTGGCGGCGGCGATGACCTCGCCCCCCAGGGCGTGGACCATGAATTGCAGGCCATAGCAGATCCCGAGGATGGGGATGCCCAGGTTAAAAATGCCCGCGTCCACCCGGGGACTGTTTTTCTCGTAAATGCTCGCCGGCCCGCCGGAGAGGATGATCCCCTCGGGGTTCAAGTCCCGGATGACCGCCAGGGGGATGTCCGGCGGCTCGATCTGGCAATAGACATGGTGCTCCCGGACCCGCCGGGCGATGAGTTGGTTGTACTGAGAACCGAAATCGACAATCAGGATCAAGAGGCGTCGCTCCTTTCAGCTGGGAAAATTTTCGACTTCTTTTAGCGTTTGTTTATCCATCATGGCCACGAACCGGTCGAACAGATAAGCGGCATCGTGCGGTCCCGGGGCCGCCTCGGGGTGGTACTGGACGCTGAAGGCCCGGAGATCCGGGTAGGACAGTCCCTCCGAGGTGCGGTCGTTGAGGTTTTCGTGGGTCGCTTCCCGGCGACGGGTAACCGAGGCGGGGATGACCACGAAGCCGTGGTTTTGGGAGGTGATCTCGATCTTCCCCGTCCCGTGGTCCTGCACCGGCTGGTTGAGGCCGTGATGGCCGAATTTCAGCTTCTCCGTTTTTCCCCCCACGGCCTGGCCCAGGATCTGGTGCCCCAGACAAATGCCGAACACCGGCACCTTGCCGAGGACCTGAGCGGCGGTATCCACGAGATAAGGCAGGGCCGCCGGATCGCCGGGACCGTTGGAGAACAGGATGCCGTCGGGCTGTCGGGCAAGGATCTCCGCCCCCGTGGCCGTCGCCGGCACAACAATCACCTCGCATCCCCGGGCTTCGAGATGCCTGAGGATATTGTACTTGACGCCGCAGTCGACGACGACGACCCGCCGGGTTCTGCGGTCCGTTTGTTCTTCCGGCGGGATAGGCCCCCCCTTCCAGATATAGGGCGACCGGCAGGCCACCTCCCGGACCAGGTCCCGCCCTACCAGACCGGGATAAGCCCGGACCTTCTCCAGGAGGGTCGGGATGTCCGCCGTCCGGGTGGAGATGATGCCCTTCATGGCCCCGGAGAGGCGCAGTTTTCTGGTCAGCGCCCGGGTGTCGAGGCCGGCCATGCCGATCTTCCCGTGTTCCTCCAGAAATTCCCGGAGGGTCTGCCGGGACCGCCAGTTGCTGGGCCGGGGATGGTACTCCTTGACGATGAAACCTTCGAGATGGATCCCCGCCGATTCCATATCCTCCGGGTTGATCCCGTAGTTGCCCACATGGGGATAGGTCATGGTCACGATCTGCCCCTTGTAGGAGGGATCGGTGATTACCTCCTGATACCCCGTCATCCCGGTGTTGAAGACGACCTCACCGCAGGCCTCGCCCCCCCCGGCAAAGGCGTAACCGTAAAAGACGCTCCCGTCTTCAAGAACCAGGATCGCCGGTGTCTGTTGTCGCCTCAGCGGCATAATAACCCCTTAATGAATACATCTTCATTGTCGGACGAGGACATTATTCGGCTTCTTCTTTAGGAATTAAATGGTCAACCGCCTATCGGCAAGTTACGCACACGAATTCTATTTTCATCAAAAACGACAACACAACCATTTTTTAGATTTTCCGTTAGCGTTAATAGGTTTGCCAATAGGATCCGCAGTTGTGTTTCTGGTCGGCGCGTTGCCATGCCTCTAAATAAGATGAAGGAAGGTTTGATCTCATCACGAAGCGCCAGCAATGTTCCAAAATCGGTATCCGCTTATACGATAATGCGATTTTCATTGAGAGCACGCTCCAATATGTCTGCGTCTGACGCTTTTTGCATTCCATAATCGCGTACATGAACGCTATCGTATCCTGCTCTTCGCAACCCGTCTGACACCATTGGAGATAAGGCATTATCGATCAGAAATTTCATGCCTGCATTGCCAGTGGTAACTCACGTTCGCGTAAAGCCTCCGCCGCATATCTTAAGGATTCGGAAATATCACCCTTTTCGAGATCAGGGTAGGCTGCCAGGATCTCCTCTTCATTCATCCCTTCCGCCACCATAGCAACAATCGTTGCTACAGGAATTCTTAAACCTCGGATACAAGGGATACCGTTCATTTGCGAGTGATTAACGGTTATGCGTGTAAACTTCATAGATCAAACCCCTTCATCCTGCTGCCCGTTATCCGACATTTCTTTGTCATCAATAGCTGCTTTCAATTCCCCTTCGCTACTTAATGGTTATGGTTGCGCTTGTAGGTACGATGGCAACTCCGTTGCGCGTGGAAATTGTACTCGAGTAAAAGTTCATTTGCAAGCAGCTTGATCGGGCCGGGAAAATTGATCAACTGATAAAGAGCATCTCCCAGAATTTCGGCAGGGGCCACAGCTCGTCGTCCACCATGCCTTCCAGTTCGTCTACGTAATCCCGCAGTTCGTTCATCTTCGTTTTCACCTTGTTGCAGAGCATCTCCGCCTTCTTTTGCTCGTCGTGGACCGCTTCGGCCTTGGCGACGCCGGCCAGGACCTCCTGACAAGAGCCATAAACCTTGCCTACGAGCTCCACCACCCGCTTCAAAACCTGCTCCTGGGCAGACAGGGGAATCGCTTTCCCCAGGGCCTCCCGGGTTTCGGAGACGGCCTCCGCCAGGCGTGTCTGATAGACCGTGGCGGCGGGGATGATCTGGCTCTGGCAGATGTTGGTCAGGCATTTCGCCTCGATCTCCAGGTCCTTGATGTATCTCTCGACCCTGATCAGATACCGCGAGCGCAGCTCCACATTGGATAACACCCGGTATTTCTCGAACAAATTCAAGGCCTTTTCGGTGATCAGCGCCTTCAGGGCCACGGGGGTGGTCTTGTTGTTCGGCAACCCCCTCCGGGCGGCCTCCCGCTCCCATTCCGCCGAATAATTATCGCCGTTGAAGAGGATCGGTTTGATTTCCTTCAACTCGTCCTTGATAACAGAGAGGGCGCACTTCTTGACGTTCCCGGATTCCCGGCATTGGGCCTCGATCTTTTCCGCCAACTCGTCGAGGCTTTCGGCGATGATGGTGTTGAGTACCGTCGCCGGAAAGGAGATGGACTGGGACGAACCCACGGCCCTAAACTCGAATTTGTTCCCCGTAAAGGCGAAGGGCGAGGTGCGGTTGCGGTCGGTATTGTCCTTGTTCACTACCGGCAGGGCGGAGATCCCGAGATTGATGATCTCCTTGTCCGTGGCCTTCGTGGCCTTGCCGCTTTCGATGTCGGCGAGGATCTTGGAGAGCTGATCCCCGAGGAAAACGGAGATGATCGCCGGCGGCGCCTCGTTGGCCCCGAGACGGTGATCGTTGGCATAGGAACCCACGGAGGCGCGGATGATGTCGGCATGACGATAGACGGCGCGGATGACGGCGACGAGGAAGATCAGAAACTGGACGTTGTCCTGGGGCGTCTGTCCGGGATTCAGCAGGTTGGTCCCCTTGTTGTCCGACAGGGACCAGTTCAGGTGCTTGCCGGAGCCGTTGATGCCGGCGAAGGGTTTCTCGTGGAGAAGGCACGCCAGTTTGTGCCTCTTGGCCACAGAGCGCATGGTGTCCATGAGGATCTGGTTGTGATCCACCGCCAGATTCGCCTCCTCGAACACCGGCGCCAACTCGTACTGACTGGGGGCCACCTCGTTGTGCCGCGTCTTGGCCGGCACCCCCAGCTTGAAGAGTTCCTCTTCCATGTCGTGCATGTAGGAAGCGATCCGCTCCTTGATGCTGCCGAAGTATTGATCCTCCAGTTCCTGCCCCTTCGCCGGGGGGGCGCCCACCACAGCCCGACCGCCCAAGACGAGGTCCTGGCGCTTGTAGAAGTAGTCCGCATCGATGAGGAAGTACTCCTGCTCGGGCCCCAGGGTGGCATAAACCCCCTTTACCGTGGTGTTGCCCAGGAGCTTCATGATCCGCAGGGCGCTCCTGCTCACCGCCCGGCTCGACCGTAGGAGCGGGGTCTTCTTGTCGAGGGCTTCGCCGGTGTAGGAGATGAAGGCCGTAGGGATGCACAGGGTCGTGGAGATGCCGTTGCGGCGGATGAAGGCCGGGGACGACATGTCCCAGGCGGTGTAGCCCCGAGCCTCGAAGGTGGCCCGGATGCCGCCGCTGGGAAAGCTGGAGGCGTCGGGTTCTCCCTGGACGAGCTGCTTGCCGGAGAAGCGTTCGATGACCTCGGTGACCCCGATGAGGTCGATGAAGGCATCGTGCTTTTCCGCCGTGAAACCCGTCATGGGCTGAAACCAGTGGGCGAAGTGGGTCGCCCCCTTTTCCAGCGCCCATTCCTTCATGGCGTGGGCCACCGTGTTGGCGGTGTCCAGATCGAGGATCGTCCCCTCGTGATAGGCATCGATGATCTTCCGGTAGGTGTTCCCGGGCAGTTTGAGCTTCATCACCCGGATATTGAAGGTGTCTTCACCATAGTATTCGGAAACGGGAATCTCCTTTTCCTTGGCGACCTCGTAATCCCTTTCCACGGCGATGATCGGGCATGTCTTTTTCATAACTCCTCCATTAGAAATCTGTTTTCGTATAAATTGATTACTCTAAACGACAACTTTCGGGTCGGGTCTTGCCTTTCTTGAACGCCGGCAGCCATGTTCCTTTTAGCGCCGCCGCTCCCGTTACCACCCTTGGGTCGCCCTTCATTCATCCGTTTGCCCCCCTACCCCGGGGGCGCTTGCCTATTCCAAAGGCGTATTTTCCGTCAGCTCCCAGATGCCGCAGGGGCAGGCGGCAGCACAGAAGCCGCAGCCGATGCACTTCTCCCCGTCCACGACGTATTCATAGTCCTCTCCCTCCAGGGAACGCCGCGAGATGGCCTGCTGGGGGCAGAGGGTCTCGCAGAGGCCGCAGTCCCGGCAGGCGCCGCAGGAGGCGCACTGGGTCGAACAGGAGTCGAGATCTCCCGCCGGGTTTACCCGGGGATCGTAATACTCCAGATGGATCCGGGCCGGTTCCATGGCGGGCAGATGGTCATAGGCATCACTCCGTCCCCGCAGGAGGTCGTCGATGGCCCGGGCGGCGATGCGCCCCGCGCCGATGGCCTCCGTCAGCAATCCCAGCCGCACGGCGTCGCCGATGGCGAAGACCTGGGGATCGCTTGTCTGATAGCGCTCATTGACGGCGAGAAAACCCTTCTCCCGGATGATCTCCTCGGGCAGGAAGCTCAGGTCCGGGGCGTCGCCCACGGCCATGATCACCGTCTCGGCGGGGAGCAGGGTGCCGTCGGCGAGCTCCACCCCCCGCTCCGTGACGGCCTTGGTGAAACGCGGCCAGAGGAACTTGGCGCCCACGGCCTCGGCGTGCCGCCGCTCCACCCCGAAGGAGGCCGGTTCCTGAATGTCGATGAGGGTGATGTCTTCGGCGCCCAGGCGGGCCGCTTCGGCGGCGGCGTCGCAACCCACGTTGCCGGCGCCGATGATGACGACCTGCCGGCCCACCTGGGCCCGGCCGGCCTTGCTCTCCTGGAGGAAATCCAGGGCCGCCAGGGCCCGTTCATGCCCCGGCACGGGGATCAGGCGGGGTTTCTGGGCGCCCACGGAGATCACCACGGCGTCATGTTTTCCTTTGAGTTTCTGAAATTCCTTTTTCGTCAGGGGCTTCTTCAGCGCCACCTGTTCGATCCGCTCGGCCACCCGCTGCAACTCATGATTTATGACCTCGTCGGGGATGCGGCTTCGGGGAATCGCCGCGGCGATCTTCCCCCCCAGTCGTTCCCGCAGTTCGTAGATCACCGGCGCATGTCCCCGCATCCACAACTGCCAGGCGGCGGAAAGACCGGCGGGACCGCCGCCGATGACGGCCACGGTCTTTCCCGAAGACGGCGCCGGCGTCGGCGCCTGGGCGGTCAGGGAGGCCCGGCCGAGGGCGGCCACATCCAGGGCGGGGAGCCGGGAGATTTGGCGGGTGCAGTTGGTCATGCAGAGATTGGGGCAGAGATAGCCGCAGACCGTGGCCGGAAAGGGGGTGTAGTTGAGAGCCAGGTCCACGGCTTCTTCCGTTTTGCCCTGACGGATCAGCCTCCAGCGCTTCTGTACCGGGATGCCCGTGGGACAGGAGGCCTGACAGGGGGGGAGATGTTTTTCGTTTTCCCAGCTCGGCACAAATCGGCGCAGCTCACCGGTGGCAATCACGTCGATGGCCGTCCGGGGGATGTCCGTCAGATCGCCGATCAACCCTCCCGCCCCCAACTCCCGATCCCACACCTCCGCGCAGAACTGGCGCATGCTCCGGGTGATCCGGTGGGCTTTTTCATAAGGTTTCCGGGCGGTGAAGAGCTGCCAGGAGGCCCGCTCGGCGGTGAGGACGGAATATAGTTCCGTGCGTCCCGTGGCGGTGAGGAAGGCGGCCATGTTGTCCTTCAGCCATTTCCAGTCTTCGTCGTCCAGGGGGGTCAGTTTGGCGTCTTCTTCACTGTAACCCTGGTGGGGGCCCCGGAAAAAGATCTTGCCGCTTACCATCCCCACGCAGGGACGGTAGCCCATGACGTTCTCCTGGCGCGGCGTGTCGTAGCCGCAGATCACCGCCACACCGCCGGCCATGAATTCGGCGAAGGAGTCCCCGACGCTGCCCAGAACCCAGAGTTCCGGGGGGGCAAAGCGGGGGTTGTGTTTGGTCATCGTCATACCCCGGGCGCCGATGTCCCCGGCGATATAAATCTTGCCCTGGGCCATGGCGTTGGCCACGCCGTTGGTGGCGTTGCCCCGGACGATGATCCGGGCGCCGGCGTTGAGCCATCCCACGTCGTCGGAGCAGGGGCCGAAGACGTCGATGGTGGTGTTCGGGAAGCCCATGGCGCCCACCCGCTGTCCCGCCGAACCCAGGACCCGGATCAGAACCTCCTCCTCCCCGGATTTCCAGATGCGCCCGCCGATGCCGTGCTGGCCGTGGGCGTGGATCTCGATACACCGGTGCCCGGCCCAGACCGCCTCCTGAACCGCCGCCTCCAGGGTGCGGGTGTCCACGCGGACGCCGTTTTTCATCCCGGGGATGATGATGGTGGGTTTATAGAGCATACGGGATTCTCCTATAAAACATGGCGGATCTGAAGTCGGGCGGCGGCCGCGGCGTCGGCGATGCCCAGGGCGTCCGACATGCCGATGGGCAGCGAGGTGGAGCGGCCCAGGGGGGCCATGATCTTCCGCAGTTCCTGGTCGAAGGCCAGATAGACGTCCACCACCCGCTGGGCCACCTGTTCCGGGTCCAGACGCCGGTACAGGCGGGGATCCTGGGAGGTGATGCCCTTGGGGCACAGGCCGATGTTGCAGATGTTGCAGCGGTCGGCCTCGGAGCCCAGACAGCCCGCCGCCGCCTGCATGATGTACTTGCCGATCTGCACCCCGCTGGCCCCGAGCATGATGAGGGCCGCGGCGTTGGCCGCCAGGTTGCCGTTCTTGCCGATGCCGCCCCCGGCGAACAGGGGGATCTCGTTCTGCTTGCCGATCTTCACGAGATTGAGGTAGGCGTCCCGGATGTTGCTGGCGATGGGATGGCCCATATGGTTCATGGAGACGTTGTAGGCCGCCCCGGTGCCGCCGTCTTCGCCGTCGATGGCCAGCCCGGCGGCATAGGGATTCCGGGTCAGGTTGTTCAGAACCGCCAGCGTCGTGCTGGTGGCCGAGATCTTGGGATAGACGGGCACCCGGAACCCCCAGGCCATGGCCATGGACTGGATCATCTTGGCCACCGACTCCTCGATGGAGTACTTGGTCTGGTGGGTGGGCGGGCT
>Ga0302248_1002295_pt1 | contig 11911 bp, 11 predicted proteins | sample AAG_UR_Leu_MG_FD_193528 | JGI IMG/M metagenome (GOLD analysis project Ga0302248, IMG submission 193528) | Enriched activated sludge microbial communities from anaerobic digester in WTTP, New Holstein, Wisconsin, United States - AAG_UR_Leu | ecosystem: Engineered > Bioreactor > Anaerobic >... | reverse complement strand
AGGTTGCAAGTTGCTGCCAACACGGGAGTAAGAAAAGAGTTTCTATACAGGATTTATATGGAAGAAGAATATTCTCGGCTCCAAGTGTCCATAGCAGAGGCTCAGTCATTAATGGTTGCTTACGTGACGGGGCAGCGGCATTCAGATCAACCACATCGGTATGAAGATACCTACGAAATATTGGGATTATTGCTGAACAAGCTTGGCATAGCAAACCCAAATCCGCACAAGACCCTCCATGAATTCGATGCGTTTTGCAGACTACGTCATCTTGATCGCTATGATCAAAGAAGAGACTATGTGGAGAATTTATATCAGCATATCCTGGATAATCTCTTCGAAAGGGGTCACGACAAAAACTCATCATATGGGATGCAAACAGAAGCACCCTCTGCCAAGGACGAATTGATATCGGACAAGAAGAGAGTGTTTGTTGTGCATGGCAGAAATTCTAGACTGAGAAGTGATTTTTTTACATTTCTACGTGCGCTTCACCTGGAGCCTATCGAATGGTCTGAAGCGATTTCTTCCACGGGAGAAGCTAGCCCATACATCGGCGATGTACTGAGTGCCGCATTCTCTCAAGCTCAGGCAATTGTTGTATTGATGACACCAGATGATCTTGTGATTTTGAAGAAACCATTTCAGAGTGAAGACGATGAACTCTATGAAAAAACATTCTACGGCCAAGCTAGACCAAATGTCCTGTTTGAGGCAGGTTTAGCGTTTGGTCATGAGCCTAAAAGAACGGTTATCGTTCAGGTCGGGAAACTGAAACCATTTAGTGATATACATGGTAGGCACATTGTTCGTCTTGATAACTCGCCTGAACGACGTCAGGAAGTTGCGAATCGACTTCGTACGGCAGGTTGTGCTGTACGAACGGAGGGTTCTGATTGGCTTTCCGTTGGCGCCTTCCTGATTCAGCCAGAAGAAGATGAAGCAGAGAAAAAGGGGATGGACGAGGAGCAATACAAAGTGATCCTGGGTCTCTCCGAACAGACGAAATTGCAGATGGAAAAGAACCTTGAGAATCTAGATTACTATGAGCGGTTTAAAGAAAAGGAAATTGAAAACATAGAATTGAAGAATGAACTTGAAAAAAGAAAGCGGGAATCGAATTGGGGTGTGTCGATTCGGAAAGGCAACGACCCTCTCAGCACCTGGTTCAAGCGAACAATAAAGGGAAATCCAGACTACATTTTATCCGCGAGCAGAAAAGAATTAGAAATACTTGTCGCCAACACATTTGCAGAAGAACAGTCCACGGCATTTATTCAAAATGCAAAGAAATTGGGTATGGTTGATGACAAATTGCGCCTTACTGAAAGGGGATTCAGTAATCTCATCGCTGCAGCAAAAGCCCTATCTTCAATTGGGAATGAATTCTAAAGAGTGCCGACATTTCATGAGCAGTAAAGATACTTTTTGCTTTTTGGTACTATAAAATGTTTCCCCCTATTTTCAAGAGGAATGTATGGACAGATCTGGAATGTTGAGAAGGATTCGGGCGAGAGAGAGCATAGAGGCCGAATGCAAGGGCTCAATTGAAGAGAAGATAGACAGATATCTTGAGATTGAGCATCAGGAAATAATAGGGGGGCATTATTTTGCTGCTGCATCTTCCGAATGTTTACACTTATACAGGGATGGCTATTTTATCGGCGCCGTTATGATGAGCCACGCAATAAACGAGGGAATAATTAAATTTGTATCCGAAAGAAATTCGATTGAGAGAGCAAATAAAAAGGGCAGTACAAAAACAATTGAAGATCTTATCAACGAACTCAAAGAGAAAAATATAATTTCGGAAGCGTGTGGCGATGCGTCAATGCATATATGGAAGAGTTATCGCAATGACATTCATCATATGAACCCGACAATAGCAGAAATAAACTTCAAAATGCTTGCAAAGAAGAATCTTCTATCTCTAACGAGGATAGAAAAAGAAATCTTCAAGGTGCAATACAAGAATGGCGCTATCATTCCGGAACAACCCAGATATTGGGACATCAGAGGTGATGGTACAACCCAGGTATTTTTAAGAATCGATTAGAAGACGATATACAACGCATTTCTTTCACCACATAATATTGTTCCCTCGCTGTGCAGGGTCTCTATCACATATAAGATGCTATGAACGTGAAATATTAAGCTTCTCAGGAGAAAATCATGGCACTGAAAGAATGTGGTGATTGTGGGAATAAAGTAAGTACAGAAGCTGCAAAATGTCCGCATTGTGGAAAACCAAATAGGGAAATAACCTCAAATATATCTCGTGAGCAAACAATTATTCTTGCTGCTTGTCTACTTTATAGCATCATATGGTTGAAACCTCTTCTTGGTCATGTATATAGGCTATTAGATGGAAATGCATTTGTATGCAATACATTCTATTGTCTTAGAATGGCCGATCCGTACAATTATTCTAGAGGGGAACTTTACTATTGTCCGCTGCATATAGAACCCACCACTCACGTTAATGTGCTCCTTAAAGCGTTTTATTATAGCCCTGGATTGCAATCCTTAGTTCCATCGATAGTGTTTGGTCTAGGTGGGATCATATGTTTGATGGTTCCACGGTTAAGAAAGAAACTGTTAGATTTTGTATCATCTCTATAAGTTTCAGATAATTTCCAATAATGAGCAAGACTCCTCCTGACAATATCGGGATGGATACTTATCGATAGTTATGGGGCTGTTTCATACATTGACATTATTTTGCTCTCGGTCTTACACGTCCTTTTTTTACTTTACACGCCATACACACCCATGCCCGCCATGGAGGATGCATTTATCCTCAGGACCTTCTGGACGCTGTCTTTCCACCTAATTCTAGGGTCATCCCTGTACAGGGAGTATAGACTCCAAATGTATTGGTCTGAAAGAGATCGCAATAAGCTATCTGCTCTTTTTCGAGTGTCGTTATCAGTGTGACCATTCAGTGATAAGCGACTCTTCAACAAATTAGGCTTCCCGATCCAGACAGTTTCTGTTACGTAGGGCATCACCTGCTCCACGACATCTTGTATGTTATCGTCCAGCATCGGTTCGCAGGAAACACTTGTCTGATATCCCTTCGAATAAGCATATTTCAGGGATCCCAGTCTCTCTTCGAATTCAGGGGCGCCAGGCTCCCAGAATTTGAGCGTATTGGAATTGCTGGACCCGATGGTGAAGCGGAAGATGAACTGGTTTTTGAACAAGGGAAGGACTTCACATAGTGCCTGGATACACTCGAAATGGGGTTTGGTCACGATGACCCCCTCATTGCCTGGCGTAAGAAGGTTGTACAAGAGTTGGATGCACGCAGATAAATTGGTCGGGGTGATGTCGTGCGTGCTGGGGAACATGAATCTGTCTGGTAGCTGGTTCGAATATTCTTTTGAAAGGGCAGCTGTATTGACTTTCTCATCTTTCCACGTATTGGAAGTCATTCGTTTATACTGAATAGCCATGGATTTCGCGTAGCAATACTTGCAATCGTGACTGCAGCCAGAGACACAGTTAACGCTGTAGTTCGACCATTCCTTGGTGCCAAATAATTTCTGCTTGTCCTTTTTTGACTTCTTCATCTTCACTACCTCCTTAAAATAAAAATGCCACCTCTTCTTGAGATGGCATCCGAATTCGCTATATTCTGTCTCTTACACAGTCAATAATCCTTCAGTTAACTTCTGCTCCTTGGTTTCAAAACACGCACAATATTGCCCCTTGATTATTTCCTTCGTTCCCCTTTCCCAACAATACTCTTTGAACTGCCCATCATTCCTATCCTTGACTCCATCGTAATGCTTACAACCAGTCCTGCATATCTCAGGGGTCATACTTACCTTTCCTATCCTATTGACCCCATCACTCGTGAGGTTGGCGAACTCCACTGACAGCTCATCCGCTTTCTTGTCAGGCATGAGTTCCTTCTTCGTTACCGTTGCTCTGACCAACTCAAGAGCTTCTTGTTTCGACATGAGACTCGACCCCTTGCTCTCATCAATTTCATTATCTTTATCCCCCTCATTATCGCTAAACACCTTAACACCTGTGTCTGAATTATCTGATTCCTCAATAGTATCAACGATATTGTTGTCATCCATGGTGTTTAGGTCAGGTGTAAACACCTCCTGAACACGACTAAACACCTGGCCAAGGTCCACTCGTTTGTCCAGCTCGAGGTCGTATTGCTTCAGCAGCTTGCCTCCTTCCTGCCATTCAGTGTCTCCAGTTAATTCATGGGGAGTGGGGAGACCAGTTATAGCAGCAGGGTTGAAATTCTCTGATATCCTCAAGTAGGCAGTTCCAGAATGCTTTGCCCTTTTCAGCATTTTATCATCGCCGAAGTAGTCCCCATTCTCGTCGCACCAGGCAAGAATACCTTCCTTCACTTTCTTGGATGTCCACTGGGATAGTCCGGATGCAGTCACGCCAAGCTTTTCCACCAGCGCTCTGGGAGTGATCTTTTCACTCTGCTCGATGATGGCCAATCTATCCTCTGACTTCCTATCCTGTTGCCCCATGTTCTCGCGAAAAGCTTCGCTCACAATCTGTAGCGCCATGTAGTAGTCGCTGACCTCGGCAATAACGTATCCATTCTCAGCTCTTTTCCTTTGATGCTGATAAGAGCATGCAACAGCTTGAATCACACTCAGCACCCGCTTGAATGCTCTCCTTGTCGTGATGGGAACGATTCTGTTTTTATTGATGTGGTCGGCTATCTTCACTGCAAAGGGAATAACGAACCGAACAGGTTGCAGGGATTTATGGAACTCTTTCCATGCAGAGATGGTCTTTCCATCCACTCCTGAGAACTGACCTGACTTCTGCATTGCCGTCATGGAGATGATATTCTTTGTCTGCTCCACCCCTTCGTCGGGGTGTATTGTGAATAACCGGTCTTCCAGTTGGGGTTCCAGCTTTTCCATGATGGTCGTTGTAATGAAGGAAGTGGGTCCCTCAATTCTTTTTTCCATCGTTAACTGTTTCCCATCCTCGTCCTTGCCAACGTAGTTGTACTTCAACTCCCCTTCTGAAAGCAGTGTTCTTACTGAATAGACCAATTCAGAATCATCGGCATTGTTTTCCTGGAATTGAAATCCCTCGGTCACAATCAATGCTTGATGCTTAAGTCCTACTTTTCGATGATAGAGACTCTTGGGGGAACCATTCGTGATCATACAGTAACTATTCTCTGGGCAGAGCTTTGTGCAGACCGTAAGGGTATGAGACTTTCCAGAACCGAAGTGACCAGAATTCTTTGTGGCAAGAGCATTCGTGGCATCTGTTCCCTCATCATTCAGGAGTAATCGACTGTCAACAGTGCAGAAATACATGGCAATGTTCTTTCTTTCCCCGACCACTCCCATTTGATTGACCAGGTCGATTCTCTTTTTAAAAAGTAGAGGGTCATGAGCGATGGAAAGAGCTGCCTTCTCAATCTCGGGGTCTACCTTGTTCGCTTCCTCCTTTTCCTTTTCTTTCCTCATTTGCTCATCAGCTAGTTCTTTCAGATTTCTCCGTTCTCGAGCAGACTCTATTTCTTCATCAATCACGGTTTTCTTCACCTTGGTCTGCTTGGCAATCAGGTCGGTGTAATACTGCAACTTTCCCTTCTCCATATCCATCAGCAATGGAGCAATCTCATTCTGGATGTCGGACTGAGCTCTGAGGTAATCACCAGGCAGTTGGTCGATGAGAACCTGGGGGAGTGATTTTGCTTCCCTCATGACCTTCTTTAAATCATCAGCAGTGTGGTCCTTGAGGTAATCATTCAGATCAACTTTATCGACCCCATCCGGTCTGGGCAGCATCACGATAAAAACGTTTCTTCCTTTTTCAGTGAGATATTTCCCTGTCTTCAATGCACCCTTTAATCCTGCTTCGTTCTTCTCGTTGTCATTGATAATGTATATGGCCTTTGCATGCCTGGTCAGCCGCTCGAGCTTCTCTATGTCCTGACCCCTGAAGGATGTAGTGACAGGGGAGATGGCAGCATACCCTTTATCCATGGCACTAACCCAATCAGGAGCTCCCTCAGTAATAATGATTTCCTCGGCACCCCTAACATGGTCCTCTCCCATGAAGACGTCATTTTGGATGTGCTTGGAGATATGCTTTTTCTTTTCATCATCAGATTCGTAGGTTCTTAGCTTCTTGTATTTGCCATGATCATCATCGGGAGTCAGCTTAGTCTCTCTGGCAGTCATGTAGAGGACCTTCCCACCTCTCCAGTAGGGGAATACGATTCTGCCCTTGAAGTAGTCCCAATACGGTCCTGCGGGTGACTTGAAGTTGAATAATCCTGTCAGGTGAATCTTTCCCTTGAACTCGGGGAAGGAATTGAGGTGATCCGCAAGCTCTGAGAAATTTTTCTTTTTCTTGGAAACCGGGGCAAACCCGATTTTCAATTCCTTTATAACGTCAGCGGAGAATCCATAGTGCTCATCCATGAGGTATTGGGCAATCTCGGGGAAATCCACCAACTGACGATGATACCAGTTGGCTGCTTCCGTAAGCATGTTCTCGACCAGTACCTTTTCCTTCAGCTCAGCTTCCCTCTGGGCTAATTCTTCGGGAGTCAGCGTGTTTCCTCCCCAGTAAGGCATCCCTGCTTTGTCAGCGAGATATTTGACTGCAGTCTTGTGATCGCAGCGCTTATACAGCTCCACAAGGTTAATCACATCACCTGCTTTGCCGCAGTGATAACACCTCCATGCTTGAATATTGGGCCATATCACGAGGCACTTGTGGCCAGAGCTTCCATGAGCGGGGCAGTCTCCCTGCAGACAGCTCCCAGTTCTTGTCCCAGAGTAATTGAAAGAGTTTGCAGTAGTAACTATTTCGTTTCGGGATTTCAGCTCGGAGTAGAAATCATTGAGCTGAACTTTCATTGCTGAAGCTCTCCCGGTATGTAGTGTCCAGGTGCTGAACAATGATGTCCCTTCCCAGTCGAGCTGCACTCCATACCTCGTCTGGATGAGACATATTGTGTTCCGCTGCCATCACTCGCAGCTTGTCCCGATAAGATTTGGGAATGTAAATCATCAGGGGTACAATTTTTAAATTACACATAGACATTTCCTCCTATACTATTTTGCCCTTTTATAATTTATTCTTCGGTAGAACCGAAATCGGCATGAGAAACTTTCCGAAGAGGGATGGACAACAAAAAAGGGATTGAATCAGTTAAAGAAATGATTCAATCCCCTCAAAAAACGAACCCGGTTCGTTTTTCTACTTCAGACTGTTCACGTAATTCTCGAACTGAATCGTCGCGTAGATATTCAATATCTGTCTCGGAAGATAGTTGTGGAGGTCATTATACGTGTATTTGAAGTTCTTGCGAAGGAAGTCCTCTATCTCCCTCCAGAAGGGGGAGTTCTTGATGTGCTTTGCCTGGGTTGATTCTGCCCCACCATATGAATAGGAATATCTCTTGTTGTCTGTCGCTCGCCAATAATAGACAGTGCCACCTCTCCCTGCTTGATGTGCCCAACCTGCGGAGTCTGCCGAATAGGGTCTGTATTGTTTGAGCAGCTTCATGTTGAGCTGTCCAAACATATGAATTTTGATTGTGGGATATTCCTTCTGAATTTCTTCTATCACCTGTCGGGAGATCTTCTTCCTGGCACCCAGCGACCCCAAGGCAATGTATTTATGCCCCAGTCCCACATAGGTGCGAAACTCGGCAACAGGTTGCAGGTAGTCATGTATGACTGGAATGGGTTTCCATGACTTTCGGTAAAGCTCCTGTTCTAGAAATAATTGGTTATCCAGGTTGTGCTCTGCATCGTCAAACCGGTCATCCATCGTAAAGCAAGCATCGAAGTAATCGCCATACCTGTTCAGAAAGGCAGCATACTCCCTCACGTCCACCTTGGAGGCGCCTGTGAAGACGCTGAATGCCCCAGAGTCCAGATAGAGCGACCCAATCATGGACCTGTAGGTCTTGACCAGCTTGGAGATGTTCCCCTCCTGGTATGCATAGGAGATGAGGATGTTCGGTTTGATGCCTGTCTTGTCGTAGAAGACCGGAACAATCTCGGCATCGGTAATGGCATGGAAGATCTTCATGATTTCTTTTCCTTCTTTTCCTCACCGGGTTTGAGTCCCATCTTCTTCATGTACAGCGTAAAAAAAGCATGTGCTTCAAGAGTTGCATCGCTGTCCAGAATTTTCCGTTGAGCTTCTATCCATTCCTTGTTGTCCAGCTCAGCTTTGCGCAGAAAGTTCAGAAGCTTTGCCACAAGGTGATTGAAGCTGTAACTGGGTCCTGCTGGTTGAAACGTATGCTCCGAAGCAAAGGTCATGCGGTCCATGATGAAGTTGTCGAAGAGCTCTGCCCATTGCTTCTTGGGGTGCTTGTCCAACCAGCGCCTGATGTCCTCTGCTTCTCTTACCGGGATTGCCTGTTTCTTGTAGGCAGCGATGAGTCTTGCATGCTCTTTTTCCGCAACGTCGATTCCTGCATGCCTCAACCGGTGGAATGTAGTCACGCTGTCGACCCATCTCTTGACGAGTTCCCCATCCAGATCTTCTGAGATATCCGGAATGGGATTCTCTTTGAATTTCTTCGCAGGAATCACAGCATCCTTGATGTCCTTCTCGGGCGGGGTCTGAACCAGCAGCTCCTCGCAGCTATCGACTTCTTCAACTTTCCGGATATGCTCTATCTGAAGCAGTCTCTTCTTGCCCATGGCAGCATAGCGTTGAGCAAAGCGCCCCATCTTGGCCAGCTGCACTGCCTGCTGAAAGTATCGAGTCTGTCTTTCGGAAAAATTATCCCTCCTCCATTTGACAAACTGGGATTTCTTTTCGAAGGATACTTCGATTTCCAGAAGGATGGTGCCCATGGCAATCAGGAACAAGGTGGTGTAGAGCTCGGTGTGGACGCTGAGGGATATTGTTCCGTGCCACGTCTTCAGAATCTGTTTCTTTGCCTCTTCCAGATATTGGTTTCTCTGCTTCCTGAGGGAGACGAGTTTATTCAGGTCGTAAGTATTTCTGACGTCATCTATGATTTCTCGGGAATAGGTAACATTGTCCACGATGCGATATTCCACCAGTGCTGTACTGTCGTGGCCGAGAGCTTCATCAATGATGCGCCGCTTTTCCTTCAGAACCTTCTGAACCTTGGATTGCTCCTCGGATGAGGAGGTCCTTTCCGGCAGGCTGGTATCATCGGGTTTCTTCGCTCCCTGGTCCTTGGTAATTGCCTTTTTCTTATTGCTGGCCATCATCAACCTCTTTTTCTTTTCCGCTTCTGCTCGTAACGAATCCTCTCCCTCTCCCTGCAACCTTCTGGGTCCTTTTCCCACAGTTCCTTCTGCTTTGCCTTGGAAGCACAACCCCTGCAGTATGATTTCCCCTCCCTGGTGATCACGATGACTTTTTTGCAGTGCCTGCATCGACTGAACAGGTCTGTGGGGGCATCTCTCAGAGTGTCCAGGAACCCATTGACGATATTCAAATCCCTTCGCGGGAATCCAACCTTTCCCGATTCGAAGGAGAGGGTGACGGTATAAGCAGTTCCCCTGACCTTGAGGTCGTAGAATTTCTCTGGAGAGAAATAGGAAGTGGTCATGAGGTCTTGGTATTCATGCATGGGCGATGATGGATCCTCGACTGCCCTGACCATCGACTCGTGGGATGCTCTCTCAGGGAGCACATTTTCTTTAAAGTCAAAGAGCGCTTTCTTGAACTTCCTCCAAACCGGATGCAGGATCAGGTGCCATTCGATCAGCACCATGCCGAGATCCATGTCTTTGAGATCCTCGGTGTCAGGTTCGTTGACGGCGAGGGTATTCCTCATCAGGATTCCATGCAATTTCCAGAACAGCTCTTCGGACGCAACCTTGTCTGAGTGATATTTTTCCAACAGGAATTTCCTATCCATCTCCAGGAAGTCCTCGACCAATGCCTTGATATTCCGTTTCGCTTCGGATGGATATTTATTTTCAGTCATTGTCGTTTTCATGGTTTTTAATCTCAATACCTTGTATTCATTATTGTAAGCTGTGTCAACAAGATATTTACCATGAAAGAATATTCATTGATGAATCGTGCTTATAATTATGTAATAAACTATAAAATACAATATGTTATTGACTTTATCCTTTATATTATTATAGTTTTTGTAAAACTATTGAGGAGAAAGGAGGGCAACTGGGTCAAGAGGTTCGTGGACATGGATACAGATAAAAATTTAGAGGGATCAGCAGTTTTGACACAATTACGTTTGGGGCGCTCCAGGATGACCCTCTGAGTAGTGCCCACTAAACAGTTACCCCTGATCCTGTGGGGTAATGAAAATGGAGGTAGAATCAAGACCGGTTGTTTATTTGACGCAGAAAGAGGTAGCTGCTAGGTTCAGAGTGTCCGCTGGCACTATCATGAACTGGCGAGAGAGAGGGCTGCTCAAGTATTTCCAAGCGCCAGGGTCCTCTAGGGTTCTCTATCCCATGGACGCAGTCGAGGAACTGGAGCGGCAGTCCATCAAGCAGAAAAAGGAGGTGGTGAGGCTACCCGAAATCAAAGGAAATAGACCGCGATTACCTGCCCAACCGCAGAAGGTATGGAGGGTATGATTGTGGTCGAAGAAAAGAAACGAAACAAGAATCACAACATGGTGCTGCGAGGTGTGACCTGGCACTTCGTAGCAAAGATCAACGGGAAAAAAGTCAAACGAGCTCTTTCTCAGTCCATTACCGAAGCTCGGCGTCTTCGGGACGATTATCTCAGGGAGCTCATGCTTCATGGAGATATTCCGGGGCGGCGCCCTAGACCGAAAGAGGGGCAGCTGTTTGGTGAGGTTGCTCAAAAATGGGTCAACATCGTCACCAAAGAGATCAAACTCTCGACCTTGGAGGATTACCGCTACAGCATGAACCGGTACATCCTTCCCCGCTTCGGGAATATCCCCATAGGGAACATTGGTTATATGGAGATCCGGGAGTTTGTCAGCAAGCTCGACTGCTCTCACAAGCGCAAGAACAATGTACTGGTTCCCATGCGCTCGGTGTTCAAGATGGCCTTTCTCAATGGCGACATCGACCAGAACCCGATGGACAGGATCAAGAATGTCAAGGTGACCAAACCCGACATTTATCCCCTGTCCATGGAAGAGGTAAAACTGGTCCTGGCGCATGTCAGCCCACGGTTCCGCAACTTTTTCATCGTTGCCTTCTTTACCGGTATGAGGTTCGGGGAGATGGCAGCTCTGAAATGGAAGCATGTGGACTTCAAGCTTGGGGTCATCAAGGTCCGAGAAACCCTAGTCAAAGGGGAGACCGGGAGCCCCAAAACCAAGAAGTCGGTCAGGGACATCAGGATGCTCCCTCCCGTAGTTGAAGCGATAAGGGATCAGCGGAAAGCAACCATGGGAAAGTCCGAGTACATCTTCCTGAACCAGTATGGGAAACCAGTGGAACCCATGCCTACTAACTTCCATGTCTGGAAGCCGGCGCTGAAGAAAGCGGGACTGGATCCGAGGTCGCTGTATCAAACTCGCCACACCTTCGCCACCCTGATGCTCGACGCCGGGGAGCATCCAGGATGGGTTCAGAAGATGATGGGTCATGAGACCATGCAGATGATCTACGAGAAGTATTACAGCTACATCAAGAACTACGAGCGGGACGAGGGGAGTGCCTTCATGGAGAGGGTCTACAACCCTGCGGCCGAGAAAAGCACCCCTGACAAGGTTCAAGCACCTGCGAAAGGGGACCCAAAAGGGACCCAAAAAGAAAGGGAGCCAGGACCGCAGATCCTAACTCCCTGATTTCAGTGGTTTCCCACCTAGTTGTCTGGTGCCGAAGCCGGGATTTGAACCCGGACAGGCGTACGCCCACTAGACCCTGAACCTAGCGCGTCTACCAATTCCGCCACTTCGGCACGTTTTCAAAGAGAGCTAAATCTA
>Ga0302248_1002291_pt1 | contig 11921 bp, 12 predicted proteins | sample AAG_UR_Leu_MG_FD_193528 | JGI IMG/M metagenome (GOLD analysis project Ga0302248, IMG submission 193528) | Enriched activated sludge microbial communities from anaerobic digester in WTTP, New Holstein, Wisconsin, United States - AAG_UR_Leu | ecosystem: Engineered > Bioreactor > Anaerobic >... | reverse complement strand
CAGAGGCCGATCGTGACGCTTGCGCCGCCGGCGTCAACGGGTGAGGAGGACGGGGATGGCGCTGTTGCGGATGACGTGGGAGGTCGTGCTGCCGATGAGGAGTTCCTGGAGGCGGTTGCGGCCGTAAGCCCCCATGACCATTAACTCCACGGAACCCTCCCGGATGAACTGCAGGATCGCCCGGTCCTCCCGGCCGGCCACGACCACCGTATCCCAATCGATGGCAAAGCCCTCCAGATAGGCCTCGGCCTTCTTGGCCCATTTTGCGGCCCGGCCCTGGTCATCCGTGACCATGAGGAGTGTCAGGGGCCAGGCCATCTTTTCCGCCAGGAAAACCGCCAGTTCCAGGGCGTGCTGGGCCGGGGGGCTGCCATCGTAAGCCAGGGCCATACTTTCTATATCCTGATAGCGCTGCGGCGTGACGAGGACCGGTTTACCGGCGTGGCGGGTCACCGCTTCGGCGGTGGAGCCGAGGATGCCGCCTTTGGCCAGATGAAAGTGTTCGCCCCGCTGGGCGAGGACGATCCAGTCGTGATGTTTCGCTTCGGCGATGATCGCTTCGTCGATGACCCCCACGGCCTTCCGGGTTTCCGCCTGGACGCCGCCGGCGGCGCAGCGCTCGGCAAAGGCCTGCAGGATGACGTCCGCCCTTTCCTCGAGGCCCTTTTCGATAACCGGATAAAATTCCTGATAGGGAGGCAGGCCGATGGAACCGGAGATGTCGGTGATCACCGGCCCCTGCATCAGCCGCACATCGATGACATGGAAACCGGTAAGGGTCGCCGCCAGGCGTTTGGAGATATAGATCCCGTAATCAATGGCGGTGTTTCCGTACTCGGAACCGTCGGTCGGCACCAGAATCGTTTTAATCATGGGGATTCCTTTCCTGTTTGCTGAAATTACCGAGATTTTTCAGCAGATCGTCCACCATCTGTTCCCTTTCCCGGATTTCGTGCTCGTCCTCTTCCGTCTCTCCCTCGCCGTTGGGAGATGAGGCGGTGAGCACGTTCCCCTTCTCGTCGTAGGCGAGGAACTTCCCCACCAGCTTGCCGTTCCGGTAGGTGGCCTGCTCCTTGATCCTTCCATTCCGGTAGTAGGCCACGTATTCCCCCTCCCGCTTGTCGTTCCGGAAGCTTCCCTTTTCCTTTATCTGGCCGCTCTTGTAATAGGAGACGTAATCGCCCTCGAAAAGACCGTTTTCGAAGTTTTCTTCGTCCTTTATCTGGCCGTTACGATAGTAAAGCCGGTATGGGCCGTGAAGTTTTCCCGCCGCGTTGTAGTTTTCCTGTTCCCGGATCTGACCGTTTTCATAATAGGAGGTGTAGGTGCCGACAAGATGATCGTCCTTGAAGGTGCCCTGCTCGCGCAACTGGCCGTCCCGATAGTAGGAGCAGGCCTCGCCGTTTTTCAGTCCCCCCTGATAATGCAAGCGGACCATGATCTGCCCGTTGCCGAAATAAGACAGGTATTCCCCCTCCGGCTTACCGTTCATGGTATAGCGTTTTTCGATGATCTGACCTTTGTCGTTGCGGGAGATTTCCTCTTTGATCTTCATCTTTATCGGCATGGAAGCGATCCTTTCCTGACCGTTATATAGGGGATGCTAAGGTTGGTGTCAATGACCTTTCGTTTCCCGGTGTTGCTTCAACTGTGGTTTCTTAACATCAATTCGGCGGGATGGGGGTGGAGATAGATCTGCTCGACCAGATAAGGTTCGCGGAATTTCCGGACGTAATGGGTCAGCATGGTGACCGGGACGATCAGGGGCAGTTTGCCCTGACGGTACCGTTCGATGAGTTCCAGCATCTCCTGCTTGTCCTCGGCGGCAAGAACCTTCTTGAAATAACCCAGCATGTGCATGAGGACATTGGCCTGTTTCTTCGGGGTGGCGATGAGCTTCAGACCCTCCATGAGGACCTGCAGGTAGGCGGCGGCCGCCCGGGGGAAGGGCAGTTGTTCGTGATTGGCCACGAGGCGGCCCAGAAGTGTTAGGTGCTTCACGCTGTGGGACATGATCAGCAGCTTGTGCTCCCGGTGAAACTGTTCCAAGTCACGAAACCTTGGCCGGCCCGCCATCAGGTGTTGCCAGCGCCGGTAAACGAAGACCCGCTCGATGAAATTCTCCCGCAAGAGCGGATCATGGAGACGACCGTCCTCCTCCACGGGGAGGAGGGGGAAACGGGCCATGAAGGCGGCGGCAAATATCCCGACCCCACGTTTGACGGGCATTCCCCCGGGGGTGTAAACCTTCACGGCGGCCATGCCGGAACTCGGGGATTTGCTTTTGAAGATGAAGCCGCAGAGGGATTCCCCGGCCAGGGTTTCGAGCTTCTCCCGCGCCCAGGTCTGCATCCCCGCCGTGTGATCGATGGCGGTGCGAATGGTCATCAGCCGGGGCGCCGCCGGGTCGCCGACGAGACGCATGGCTTCCCGGGGGACGGGCAGGCCGTACTCCACCTCGGGGCACACGGGAACCCAGGCGAAGTAGCGTCCCAGGGTCTCGGTTATATACCGGTCCCACTGATGCCCGCCGTCATACCTTACATTCTGACCCAGCAGGCAGGCGCTGATGCCGATCTTGATCTTTTCCATGTCTTCCGAAAACCTCCGGAACCGGTTTCCCCGGTGGGTGAAGGGGTCCGGATAGCCGCACCCCGCAAGGATTCCGGTTCCGCCCTATCGCACCGGTGGCTTGCACGGCTTGCCGCCCTTCTTGACTTCCCTTTGCGTCCGCTTGCGCCTTTTGCCATCATACTATAAGGTAAAGAACGTCCGAAGGTCAAAGAAAATTTAGGAAAGTTGTTAATGGGTATGAAGGGATGACCATCAGGTGCGGAATGACCCTTACCATGAGGATCGATGGTGTGGCCTTCGGTGGCGCCGGGGTGGGGCGGTATGAAAACATGGCGGTCTTTGTTCCCTTCACGGCGCCGGGCGACGAAGTGGCCGTCACGGTAAAGGCGGTGAAAAGGCGCTATGCCCGGGGCGACCTTAGGGAAATCGTCACGGCCTCTCCGCGACGTGTCCCTCCCCGGTGCCCGTATTTCACCCGTTGCGGGGGATGCGACTATCAGCACCTTCCCTACGCCGAACAACCGGCGATCAAGGAAGGACAGGTGCGGGAGATCTTCCGGCGGCTCGGCGGCTTTCCCGAGCCGCCGGTAGCCGCGATCGTTCCCTCGCCCCGGCCTTTCCATTACCGGGGGAAAGGGGAATTCTGCCTCCGGCGGGAGAGAGGTAAAACGACCGCCGGTTTCCTCAGGGCAGGCAGTCACGAACTTGTGGAGATAGAAAGCTGCGCGATCGTACATGAAACGATAAACGATGCCCTGACGGCGCTGCGCCGCTCCGGAGACGGAGAGACAAGGCGCCGGGGATGGCAGAAATTGTCCCTATGGTCACATCCGGAAACCTTTCCCGACGCCGCATCCCGTAACGATCACCGAGGGTTGTCCTATGTGCGCCGGGAGGTTCTGGGGAAGACCCTCCTGGTTCCCCGCGACGGGTTCTTTCAGGCCAATCTCTTTCTTACGGGGAGACTCGTGGAGGAGGTGTCGGCGCTGTGCGCCCTGACCGGACGGGAAACCGTGGTGGATGCCTATGGCGGCTCCGGGCTTTTCTCCATCTTTCTCGGTCCGGCCGCCCGGAGGATCGTGGGCATCGAGGTACAGGAATCGGCGGTGCGCTGCGCCCGTCTCAATCTGGAGCGGGAGGGTTTGGCAAACGGGGCCTTTGTTGTCGGAGATGCCGGAGAGGTGTTGCAAGAGATGTTCGTCCGAACCGGGAGTACGGTGGATGTCCTGCTCCTCGATCCGCCCCGGATCGGTTGCGGGCATAAGGTTTTGGAAGCGGCGGCCCGGCTTGGGCCGGCCCGTATTGTCTATGTTTCCTGCAACCCGGCGACACTGGCCCGGGACTGCCGTTTCCTTGTGGCGAGCGGCTATCGCCTCCGCCATCTCCAGCCCCTGGACATGTTCCCCCAGACGGCGCATATCGAGATCGTCTGCCTTCTCCAACGGGCGGACCTGATAGCCGGTTGACGATCTGGCCGCCGGAACCGTCACCGTCTCCAAGCGCGGCGTCGTGGCCTATAAAGAAGCCGCCATGGCGAATTTGCCGGGCCTTTCCCACGATAAAGTCGTCCTGTCTGGATTTGGTGTGAAAAAGCGGGTTTCCTGTTTTTATCCCTCGCGTAAAAAAGCAAGTGTTTACGCGGAGAACATCTTTATCCTGGGAGCTTTTTGTTTGACCTTACGGAGGACATAGGGTAAAAAATCGCCCATGAATGAATCTGTTTCCGGAAGTGACCGCCATGGGTGCCACGGGGGTCATCATCGAGATATTGCCCCGGGATCGCCGTCGGGTGACCATCTTGCCGATCCCGGCCCTGCGGCCGGTATGAAGGAACCTCCCTTTCAATTCTATTCATTGGCCATGTTCTGTGGGGGACAACGGATTTTCATGTCCCGGGAGGGAGGGCTCAGGCCGCTGGTGGAGTGGCTGGCGATATACGAGGGGAAGTTCCGGGGCTGTCTCCTCCACGACCGGGTCATCGGCCTGGCGGCGGCCCGCCTGATTGCCTATTCGGGGATGGTCTCCCGGGTGGTGACGCTCCTTGCCTCCCGACCGGCCCGGGAATTTCTGGATGGCGAGGGCATTGCCCTGGAGGCGGTGCAGACGGTGGACCATATCCTGACGCCGGACCGATCGACGGTCTGCCCGGGGGAGGTCATTGCCCTGGAAACGCCGGAGCGGCAGGAATTTCTGGCCCGCATCTACGGGCTGCTGAAGATTGATCCCGGGGATTACGAGAATTGCCGGGGGAAATGCGGTTATACACCCTGGTGCCGCCAGTGCGTGGAATCGCGGGGCCTGCGATAGCCGGGATGGTTAGGTTCCGGAAGCGCAAATGATTTCTCAGCGGCGGCGAAGACATTATCCCAAGGTCTCGTTTCGGCGTTGTTCTTACCGGGGAAAGAGTCGGGGATGTGACCACGGAAGGAGGAGCCATCGGTAAGGATGAGAGAGCCCGAACCAGCGTCAGACATTACGGATCTCCTGTGCTTGATCAGGACCCTCCGCGGTCCGGAAGGTTGCCCCTGGGATCGGGTGCAGACAGAAAAGGAGCTGGGGCGCTATCTCCTGAGCGAGGCTTATGAGGTCCTGGACGCCATCGGTTCCGGTTCCCCGGTCGAACTCCGGGAGGAGCTGGGAGACCTCCTCTTTCAGATTCTCTTTCTGGTCGTCCTGGGGGAGGAAAGGGGTAGCTTCACCCTGGAGGACGTGATCCGGGAGATCTCGGCCAAGATGATCCGCCGCCATCCCCACGTCTTCGGCGATGCCGAAGTCCGCGATGCCGGGGAAGTGAAGGTGAACTGGGAGCGGATCAAGGCGACTCAGGAGAACAAGGTTTCCAAGGACAGCCCCCTCTTTGCGGGGATCTCCCGCTCCCTGCCCGCCCTGGCCCGGGCTCAGGCCGTGACGGAACGGGCGGCCACCGTGGGCTTCGATTGGGAGAAGACGGAAGAGGTGCTGGCCAAGGTAGACGAAGAGCTGGTGGAGCTCCGGGATGCTATCGCCCGTCGGCAACGGGAAGGCGTGGAGGAGGAGCTCGGCGATCTGCTTTTTTCCCTCGTCAACCTGTCCCGCTTCCTCGGCGTCCAGGCGGAGGAGGCGCTGCGCGGGACGACGGCGAAGTTTCTGAAGCGGTTTCGATATGTCGAGGAGCGTCTCCAGGGGACGGGAAACAGCTTGGAGACGGCCTCTCTGGCGGAAATGGACCGCCTTTGGGAAGAGGCGAAACAGTTTTGCTGACCCCGGCGCGGCCCGATACATCCCTTCTGAGGGGGTTCTACGAAAATACTCTTTGAAAAAAAGATTCCCCAGACCTCCCCTTGATGAGCAAGGAAACAAATTTTTCATCGTCCGTGGTGCTGGCAAGCCGTGATGTTGGTTTCATACAGTTGTGGGACATAGCGGGATGAAAACGTCCGTAAATACAAGATAAATTTTCATTATTGTTATGCCCGCCCGGCAGGCATGGAGGGTTGATCAAAAAAAGCTGGAAAAAAGAGCAAATATTATATATACATAAGCCGATTTTCATTACCGGGGCGGCAAACAGCGGGTGGGTAGCCGCGGTGTACCGCAAGCCGGGCCAAGATCCATCAGGGAGGCCGGAGTGAAAAGTATACGAAAATATTGCATGATTACCATTTTCGTTCTTCTGGTGTGGGGCTTGGTAGGGGTCCCCGGTGCCGTGGGAACGGTGATTGCTCCCGAGGCAACCAAGGTCGGAACGGCGAAAAAGATAAAAAAAACTAAAAAGACAACCAAAAAGAAGCAAGCCATAAAATCGGCAAAAAAAGCCAAACCAACCCCGGCCGCGAAAACTTCCTCCCTACAAAAGAGGCACCGCACCGTAAAAAGCCCGGCGCCGCCGCCGCAAAAACTGGTGTTGCATTCCGCCTTTGCCCTGGTGGAGGACCAGCGGACCGGCGAACTCCTCGTCCAGAAAAACCCCCAGGCCGTGGTGCCCATCGCCTCCATCACCAAACTCATGACCGCCATGGTCACCCTGGATGCCCAGCTGGATCTCAAGGAAGCAATCGTCATCCAGAAGGAGGACATCGACACTCTGCGCCACAGTCATTCCCGCTTGCCCGTGGGGACGCGGCTAACCCGTCAGGAGGCGCTGCTCCTTGCCCTGATGGCCTCGGAAAACCGGGCTGCCCACGCCCTCGGGCGTACCTATCCAGGTGGTCAGAATGCCTTTGTCGCCGCCATGAATGCCAAGGCCAAAGTCCTGGGGTTGAACGCAACCCGTTTTACGGAACCTACCGGACTTTCCGGCGGCAACATCTCATCGGCCCAGGACCTGGCCCGGATGGCGAACGCCGCCTATAATTATCCGCTGATCAGGGAATTCTCCACCTGCGAGGAAGCGGTGATTCAAACCGGACGCCGCACCTTGGCTTTCCATAACACCAATCGCCTCGTCCGGAGCCCGCGGTGGCAGATCGGACTTTCGAAAACCGGCTTCATCGACGAGGCGGGCCGTTGCCTGGTGATGCAGGCGGAGGTAGCCCACCGTCCGGTCCTGATCATCCTCCTCGACGCCCAGGGCCGGATGACCCGCTTCGGCGACGCCAACCGTATCAAGCAATGGATCGAGCAGGGGCCGTCCGCCTCCCGCACCGTCCGCGAAGGTTGATGAACTTGTAAAAGCTCCGTCTCCCTCCCCTTCAAGAACCGGGGTGGTGAGGGGCTTATATACCGCCGTCTTTATCCCCCTTCCCCTCCTGAACTCCCCTATCCGGAAGGAGGGAAAAATCTTTTACGATGTCGTCAATACTGAACTAGGAAAAAAAGACGACTTACCGGCGCCGGGCATCTTGGGTCGAGGGTGGAAAGAGAGAAGGAGAAAGGCTATGCCTCCGGAAATGATCGCCAAGATCGAGGCCGTTCTGGAACGGGTCAAGGATCCGGAGAGTGATCTTCCCGTGGGGCGGTTGGGACTGATAAAGCGGTTCCGTTACAGCGAAAAGGAACGGAAACTATACGTCTTCATGGACGTTTATCGCCATCTTCCCGGTTGTGTCACCTGTGCGGCCATCGCCCGGTTGCTCGTGGCCGGGATCGTCCGGGAGCTGACGGCGGCGCTGCAAGAGGAGTTTCCCGCCCTGACCATCGAATTCGTTTGAAGCCCCCTCTTGCTGGTCATCTCCTGTCTCCTGCCTCGAAAGGCTTACCCAAGAATATAACCGGGAAAAGATGCCTCTGTCTGAGGCGTAACCTTATATTCCGGCAGGAAAATGGCGGCGGGATAAAACAAGGGGGCGGCTTCCCCCGGGAAACCGCCCCCGGTTACTTCCGCGTGCCTTCGCCCCGTTTTGCCCGTGGGTAAGGTGCCATCTCGGCGGGCGGCTCGCGGCCGGAGCGGTGCGGAATCTAAAAGAACCGGCCGAATCGCAGGGCGGCGTAAGCCGGATCGTGATCGGCCCGGAGATTGGCCACCATGACCACATGGGATTTCTCCTCCTTGGCGATCTTTTCTAAAAACTTCTTCTGGTTCTTGTCTTTGGAGAGTTTGGCCAGTTCGGTGTAGAGGAGGATGGCGTTCTTCTCCGCCGCCATGGCGACGGCCGCGGCCTGGGCCACCGTTTCCACCTTCTCCAGACGCTTGTTGACCGTTTCGCCTTTGGGGAACAGTCTCTCCTGGATGATGGATTCGAGGTAGGCGTCGATCTCCGGGCTCTTCAGGAACTGATCTATGCCCTTTCCTTCGGCCTGCTCCTTGAAATCGAGGAAGATCTTCATGTGGGTGGCCTCCTCCTTGGCCAGGCTGACGAAGAGATTCTTGAGGTCCTGATCGGCGGCGAATTTCTTGGCCGCTTTCATGTAAAAGTCCATGCCGTCCTTTTCCGCCTTGACGGCGAAATCAAAGACACCCAGATCCTGTTTCTTTGCCATCTTTTGACCTCCTTTCGCTGATTTACCGTCCGTTGATTACCAAGGCGGGGTCTGTCGTTTCCCGCGCCACTAACCTGCATATCCCTCCTTGTCCGGCAAGGATCATTTCTGATTTTAGGGGGTTACCTACAGAAAATCTCACCCCCTCACTACCGCTGGTGTGCCCGGTTGCTCCGGCCCGGTTGCGGCGCCTTCCCGGCCGGTATCCTTCATCGGCCCGCCGACGGTGGCTTGTCCACGTCGGGAGGGGCCTTATTTCCCCGGCGTCTTGAGGCCCCCGGGGAGCCACTGATAGACCGGGGCCAGGCCGGCCGCGACCTGGCCCCGGGTGGGAATCATGAAAACGAAGGCCTTTTTCTGTTCCGGCACGAGGGCGATATGGCGGATCGCCCCCGGGGTCTGATTCCGGTTGAGGAACTGGCGGAGCCGCTGGCGGATCGTTTCGTTACTGTAGTAGAGGAGGAAGTCGTTGTTTCCCCAGCGGACCGCCTCCTGTTGGAGCCGGTCCGCATTGGTGATCTTCGGTCCCCGAAAGCGGGCATAGGCCGTTTCGATGAGGTGACCTTCAGCCAGGGGTTGATGGCGGAGATGGAAGGTGATGAAGAGCCGGTCATATTTGCGGATGAGCAGGGAGATGGGCATCCAGAGGAGGGCTTGACGGGGCAGAAACGTGATCGTCGCCTCCACCAGCGTCACAGGGTCGGTCTTTCTGGTGACGAGTCGGGCGTGATAGCCGATGGTGCCGCCGATATTGGTGAAGGTCTGATCCTGTGGCCGGATGACGGCGACCAGATCCTGAAAGGCGTCGCGAAACATCCGCTCGTTGACCCGCTTGCCCCGGAAAAAGGCGATGCCCAGAAGGGCGGAGCAGACGACAAAGAGGTAGAACAGCGGCTGGGTGATGATTTCCTCATGGGCGAAGAGGTTGTTAAAATCCAAGTTCCGCCTCCAGATCTTCGGGGAGATCGTAGAGTTTCCCCGTATTCGTTGCCAGGGTATCGCTCAGGGCCACGAAACGTACCGGCACATCCTTTCCGGCGGCCTGGCGGAGGGAGGTCGCCACAGCGGCGGCGATCTTTTCGTTGGCCGTCGTCACCTTGTTCTGGATCAGGAGGCGCAGGGGGAGTTTGAGATCCCGCAAGCCCTCGATGAGCCGCTCCGATTCCCGCCGCGAGAGGAGATCGGGATTGAAGACCAGCACGACGCCGCAATCCTCTCCCTGAAGGATGCCCGTAAGCTGCCGGTAGTGGTCGTGGAGCGTCTTGAGACGTCTCATGATCTCGTCTTCGTCTTCGCGGAACCGGAGTTTGATTTCTTCCGCCCCTTTCCCTTCCGGCCGGGGATGGCGGATCTTATGGATGGTGTAGCGTTTCTCCAGGATCTGCCGGCGGATGGCGGTCAAACGGTCGATCCAGGTGACCGTCACCTGGGGGAGGGCGAGAAACCGCAGGGTGAGGCCCGTGGGGGGCGTGTCGAAAATGAGGTAATCGAAGCCCTTCTCCTCCCGGATCGTCTTTTCGATGCTGGTCAGGAGGGCATATTCCTCGATGCCCGGGGAGTATTTCAGGACTGAGAAATACCGGTCGAGATTGAGGGTCGTCAGATAATTGTAGGTATCGGTGAGAACCTTTGTTTCCCGCTCCAGATAGGACCGGGCCATCTTCTTGAGATCGACCTCGTCCAGATGGAGGTGATCCGTAAAGCGCCGCCGCCGCCCTTTGATGGCCACCCCGAAGATGTCCCCCAGATTGTGGGCCGGATCCAAAGAGACGATGAGGACCCGCCGCCGCCGGGCGAGCTGCCAGGCGGCAGCCGCCGCCAGGGTGGATTTTCCTACCCCCCCCTTGCCGGTGAAAAAGAGGATTTTCATCAATCCACCCCCAGGGAACCCATCATTTCCGCCAGCATGTCGTGGGCATCCTCGGCCCGCTGGTGGAGGACGCGGAGTTCCCGGTCCATAAACGGCAGGAGTTCCACGGAGAGGAAGGTCGGCGGGGCGGGGAGCCCGACGAAGGAGCCGAGAAGCAGAAGGGCGAAGATGTTTTCCAGTTCCTGAACCTCCAGGCAGGTGAGGGAAACCGCCTGCTCCCGGTGGGCGGTTTCCATGCCGGCGAGGAGGTCGCGGCACTGGCGGAGGAATGATCTTTTCACGGCCACTTCGATGCTGGGCTGCCCCCGTTTAATTGATGTGCAGTTATCATGACGGCCTGCCGACACCAAGGGGATGAAAGCGCAGCTTAGTGTTCATAAAGTGCAGCTTGATGTTCATCACGTGCGGGCCAGACCCCTCCCCACCCTATCCCTTCCCATGAAGGGGACGGAAATTATTAACAAATGCTTACAATCATCGCCGCAAAAAACATTTGATTCGCTGCTTGCGAACCATTTTTCCGCCGCTATGCAAAGCTTTCTTATTTTCGTATTTCGGTATGTCCACCCCCGGTGTGCCGGTCTGGTGAACCACCTGTTACCGCTCCCCGGCACCGACCGGGGAGCGGGGAAAACAGCCCGCCGCCGGGAAGGTGTCTGTCCTGCCCTGCGGCGGGGGTTGTTCATAAACGCCCGGTCATTCCTTCTTCCTGGACTTCGTGAAGTCGTAGATGAACAGGAAGTTGAGGATGACCATGATTCCCATGATGATCTGGATGGTCCAGCCGGGGCCGGCGGCCTTGGCGATGGAAGCCGGCATGACGACGGCCATGAACCAGAGGATGGCGCAGGTCACGGTGAACCAGAGGAACCAGGCCGGCACGACGGCCATGACGGCGAACTGGGATTTCATCCGTTTGGCTACGTAAGCGGCGCCGGTCATCAGGGCGATGGATGCGATGAGCTGGTTCGCGGCACTGAAGGACGGCCAGAGGATGTTGAACTGCCCGCTCCAGGCCAGGTAGATGCCGATGGCGGCGGGGATGAGGGAGGCCGTCCAGCGGTTCGTCAGGGTACCGTAAAGACCCTCGGCCGTATTCTTGAGGGGTGCCAGCATCTCCACGAGGCAGTAGCGGGCCAGGCGATTGGTCGTATCCAGGGTCGTCAGGGCGAAGGCGGAGATCCAGAGACCGGCGATGACCTTGACGATCTTCGTGGGGATGAAGGACAGGAAGCTTGCCGCCACCATGTCGGCGAAGCACTGGACGATCATGTTGGGCGGCGCCAATTTGAGGGTTGTCGTCGTTTTCGTGTAGAGTTCACCCCAGTTCTCCAGGGTGAGGGCCAGGGGCGGCGCGGCCGGAGCGGCAGGGGCGGCCCCGGCGGCGGCGCCTGCCGCGGCAGCACCCGCAGCACCCACTGCGGCGGCGGCCCCGGCAGCAGCGGCCTTGGCTGCGGCGGCAGCAGCGGCGGCCACATGGGCGTTCTGGATGGCCGTATAACCGAAGCCGCCGATGGCGCAGATGATCACCGTGGAGAGGAAACCTTCGGTGAACATGGCGCCGTAGCCCACGAAGAGA
>Ga0302248_1002282_pt1 | contig 11962 bp, 7 predicted proteins | sample AAG_UR_Leu_MG_FD_193528 | JGI IMG/M metagenome (GOLD analysis project Ga0302248, IMG submission 193528) | Enriched activated sludge microbial communities from anaerobic digester in WTTP, New Holstein, Wisconsin, United States - AAG_UR_Leu | ecosystem: Engineered > Bioreactor > Anaerobic >... | reverse complement strand
ATGTTTATGTACTTCATAAGTGCACCTATAGCTCAGTCGGATAGAGCAGCGGTTTCCGAAGCCGTGTGTCGTGGGTTCGATTCCCTCTAGGTGCACCATACCTAATCAATCAGCTCTAATTCTCTGGCGCGAAGGATTGCATCCATCGCATTATTCACTTCCAGCTTTTGATAGGCAATCTTGGTATGGGATCTGATTGTATTGATGGAGAGTCCTGTCATTTCTACAATCTCGGCGTTTTTGTAACCCTTGGCCAAAAGTTCAAGTACATTTTTCTGCTGCCTGGATAGTTTGACAGGTTTTAGGCCGGTGGCACAAGTGATGCCTTTATGCCGTTTTGATTGTTCGCAGGCCGCCAGGTATATTTCCTGTAAATAGCTGCAGGCAGGCTTGTACGAACCATTCTCCCTGTCTGATTCTTTTATAAGGCTTTTTAAAACAGGCAGAATCGCCTTTCCTTCGTCAGCAAACACTCTTACAAAATGATACGGTTCCGCATTGTCTAAAGTAGTTTTAAGCATTGCTGCGGCCTCTTGTTTTTTCCCTGTCGCCCACTTTATAATAATCAATAATACTTCAGCTTCAATTGAGTCAAGGAGCCTGCAAAAATCCTGAGCCAGCTTCTTCAGCATTTCACATAGATTTTGTGCTTTTTGGAAATCTCCCAGGAGAATATATGCCCTTACCGTAGTGAAATGCAGATAAATCCTATGAAGCTCCGGACTTTGCGTCTCGGTTACAAAATAGTTTTCAAGCCAGGCCTTTGCCGCTGCATAATCCCCGTTCATAAGCCTTATTTTTGTTTCATAGGACAAAAAGACAGGCAGCAAATACAAAAGGTTTTCCTTTTCCAAAAAGAATTTTATATCCGACCTGCACTGAGCTGCTTCTTCTTCCTTACCCATGGCATAATTGCAGGCTGCAATCTGCATTTTTGACAAAAATACCAGTTCGGCGGAGTTCGTCTCAGGGTTTGGCTTTACAAGAGCAGCCGCCTCTTTTAACAGGTTCTTTTCATACAGGAGCCCCGACTTTAACCCTGATGCAATGATTTCATAATCATTGCCGAGAACTGCAAAAAACATATGACGGAACTCGGCAAAATGCTCTTCCATATTCAGAGCGTAATGGGAAAAGTCCCGATAGGTTCTGTGAAAATAGGGCAGATTATGGCCCAGTGATCTAAGTGTTTTCGGGATGTTGAGGTTCTTTGCCTTTAGCCCGATGTCGGTTTGAAATCTGGCCATTTGCTCCATAAATGAGTATCGGGGATCAACGGCAAACACCATTATCGCTCCTTCCAGGAACATGTCATATTCTTTCTCGATATCGTTGATCCTGTCATAGCATCTGTCAAGATAATAATACATTTTCTTTGTATTTCCAAGTAGAAAGAACTAAAGGCGCAGATGATATACAAGAATGGATTTTTCTCCAGAACATCTGCGGGAAGCTCATTTATAAAATAAATTTTCGATATTTCCGAACTTGATTGGCAGTTATACTCCAAAAAGCTATATAAAGCGGAGGCTATCCCTCTGCTGTCTCCGGATTTTAAATAATAACGAAGCGCATTAAAATAGTCCCCTGCATCGAGGTAATAATCTGCTGCCCTTTGATATAGGGCTTCCCGGTTAATAGAAGCTTCTTTTGCCGTCTCCTCCCGCAAAAAATCCAGGAACAGATGATGATAACGGTATTCATCGTCCCACCGGCTGATAAATATGTTGCCGTTGCGAAGCATTTCAAGAATCTGCTGGCTTTTTTGGTTTCCCGTAATCTGTTCGCAAAGCTTTACTGAAAATTCATCAACAATGGAGGTTTTCATCATGAAATGCCGTAAAGCCTCATCAAACTTATTCCATATCTGCGTTTTGATATATTTCTCCAAAGGATTGTTTTTTAATTCTTTATCAGCCGTAATCTTTCCGCTGAGAACCAGGGCATTAACTGCTATAGCCCAGCCCTCGGTAAGTGAAAAGACTTCCTCGGTTTCTTCACTGGTGATAAACCGGCCGTAGCTTGCAAAATACCGGCGTATTTCATCACTTTTAAAAGCAAGGTCTGAAGCGCCGATAAAGGCTATTCTGCCGCATTCATCCAGAGGGGATAAGGCTTGAGGCAGCTCGGTGCGGCTTAAAATCAGCACAGTTATGGATAGGGGGAGCCGCTTTAATGTATAGAGAAGGGACTTGGTGATTTCCTCGTCGGTTATAAGATGAAAGTCGTCGAAAACCAGTGCGTAGCTGTGCTCGCCAAAGGAAAACCGCGACAATACTTCGATGGTATACTCAACGGGAGAAGCGCTGAAAGCCGGAGATCTGATTATCTGGATTAAGTCCTCATCCTGGGGGATAACGGAAAAAAGCGCGGTACAAAAGAATCGGTAGAATGCAGCGGGCGTATTATCGAATACATCGAGCCCAAGCCAGATGGTTTTTCGGCCTGATTTTTGTATCCATAAAAGAGTGGATACGGTTTTCCCGCAGCCGGCTGGAGCGCTTATGTAAACAAACTGTTTGTCAGAGGCCTTGTCAAATTTGTTGAGCAGCTCTGCACGGGGAGCACAGATTTCCGGAAGCTCGATTGGAATCATTTTGTCCGTTAACAATTCCTTGGGGCTCATGGTGCACCTCCTGACTTATCGTTAAGTTGATTATAAACCAAACTGGAAGGAAATTCAATTTGTTAGATTCAATGTGGGAATTTTTAAGCAAAATGCAAGTTAAATAAAAGAAATTCTTGAGAAAAGCTTTGACTTTTCCATTCGTATCATAGAGCTTATGGGGTGGAAGCTGAATATTTACTGGAAACCATGGCGAAAACAGGATATTTGACTAAAAAACAAAGCCAACCCATTATAAGCGACTGCAGGGCACTTAAGACACAGGTCACAAAGCTGCTTTGTAAATCAAATTAGGAGACGGAGGAATTGATTATGAAAAAGAAATTTATCTTAATCCTGTTGGCTGTTTTGATACTTTGTGCTCAAATAACGGTTCCGGCAGCGGCAGGCACTGTTTCGGAAAGCTTATGGTCCAAATATACCGAAGCTGACGGGAGTATTTCCTTCTATTACCCGAAAGGCTGGTATATTGGCTTGAATTATTCAATGCTGGTGATTGAAAATCCCGCGGCTGACGAACAGATGATAATGACATTGATTCCTTTTGACCGGAATAAAAGCCCGCAGGATTTGGCCAAGGGATTTATTGCCATGCTGAAGCTCGGTAACCCCAATGTCTGTGCATCCAATTGGCGGAGCCAGCCTGAATCGGAAGATGTCCAAGTAATCTTTGATCTGGATGATAACAGCGGCGGCAAAGATTATTCCGGCCTTGGGATCGTTATCAAATCCGATCAGCAAGCTTTCTGGTTTTCTTATTCTGCTCCGGTATCCGGTTACTACCAGGTCCGGGGCGCCAATATACTGCAGGGGTTTATCGGGTCCCTGGCTTCAGGTTTTGCTTCAAATGCCCCGGAAATTGACTATAGTGTCAGGACAGCGGAAAGAATTGACCGCAATGCAGAGGCTTTTATGTTCGTTCTGGAATTTGCACTGGGGGCTCCTTTTACCCAGAGCCAGGAAGATGTGATTCTTTATGAACTTAAGGATGGTTGGCGGTTAATGCCGGAAGGGGAGCTTCAGAAATATGACCAATATCCTGCTCTTATGCAAACCATTTTGAAAATGGGGCAAAAGGATCTGGAGAAGCTGCGGGCTGATCTTGAAAAGTCCGTTCGGGAATGGCTTGCTGAGGCAGACCAGTCCGATAAGGCAGTAAAGGCAATTAACAATCAACTAGAAAGCCGGGGCCGGGTTGTGATTGAAGGCAATCCTCCGCTGACGGAAATGTCTCTGACCGCTTACAGCGAGATTATTGCCTATTCAAGGTTGTTGCAGCAGAATCCTGCTGCAAAACCGGAACAGATATCTCAAGAATCGGTAAATGAAATTAAACAGCAAGTACAAAATGTATGGGAATCCTTTTCAATCAAGGACAGAGAGAACATAGCCGCTACACCGGGCTTATGGATCTGCCTGAGGGTGCTGCTCCAAAACGGCTCACAGGAGGAACAGGATAAAATCATAGCCGGTCTGAAAGAACTGGAGGCAGTCACCCGCGATATAGGAGCCGGTAATAGTACCGATACAAATAGCAGTACCGGATCAGGGACCCAAAAACCAATGGATATGATCTCTCACGCAAGTCTGATGCAGATACAGCAGATGACTTTCAATCACTATATGTGGACCCACAATATGGGAAGCTGGGGATGGTAATTGATGAAAGGGAGGTGTTTGAGTATTAAAGCACCTTTTATTTCAATATTATTATGCCTTGTTCTGGCATTATGCCCATTTCCGATTGAAGCGGCTGCCGCCGCGGAAAATACTGCTCGTGTTTCAGTGGGCAACAATTACTGCCTGGCAATACTGGACGATAATACATTGTGGGGCATAGGACAGTTTACCCATGAAGGGCGGCTTGATTCAGGCAACAGGGAGTATGCTTTGAAAACCCTTGATGATTTTCTTGCCTATTCTGATGCAATGAAAAGATATAAGACTATTGTACTTACAGACAATGTGAGCGAAATCGGTGCGTATTACAACCAGATGCTGATAAGAAAAAATGACGGATCAATATGGACATGGGGCTTTAATGAACACGGCGGGATTGGTGATGGCCAGGAGAAAAGCAATACTATACGAAGTAGCAAAGTATTAAGGCTGGAGTTTGATACGGCAGCAGAGCAGCTTTTTATATCGGATAACCAAAAAAGCAGGCTTCTTTCCGATTGGACGGCAGAAGCCGTGGCTTCAGGGGAAATCCCGGCTTGTAAAACAGGCTTCAGGGCTGACTGGAACGGATACTGGGATTCAAATGTTGCAGGGATATTCGAGGCAGTACAGGCCGGTAATGAAGTATCCGGCTATAGTGAACCCAACCATTTCTTTTTTATAAGAGGATCGATAAACGGCAATAAACTTAAAGGCCTATACCGGGGAGGAGTGTTTGAACTGACAATGATGCCTGACGGCAAATCCTTTACCGGTTACGTTTTTCTGCACGGCAGTGCGGAGCCTGCAAAATGGACCGGTAAGAAGCGATGAATTGTGCAGGGTAATCTTATTGAATTAATTTCTGTGAATGGAGGAATTGATCGTGAAGAAGAAGTTTATCTTAATCCTGTTGGTTGTTTTGATTCTTTATGCCCAAATGGCAGTTCCGGTGAACGCAGCCGGGCTTCCGGACAAGTGGGAGGCCCCCAGCGGCCTGATTCTGACCGATGCCTCTATATCAAACGAAGAGTTTATGCTTAAGCTCACTTACAATAAGGGTGCCGGCCTGTCCGAATACCTCTCCCTGAAAATAGCCGACCAGCTGGCAAAGTACGGCTATAGCTGCGGTAAAGCCGTCATCCAGGTGGACTGGACGGCCGACAGCACTGAGGACGGTTGGAAATACCACGAAAACTGGGATGTAATCAAACACGGTGAGGGAAGCCACGGCAGCACAAACTGGGAATACTATTCCATCGGATTAAGGCCGCAAACCACCGACAATTTGACCATTCTGCGCCTGGCACATGAAGACGATTGGCGTTGGAAAGACCCGGTTCAAGGGATCGAGCGATTTTTAGAGGGAAAAACATATAGCTTCAAAAACGGATATGGGAGGATCGCCCACTTTATCGATCTGACGAAACACACCGTATATGTGCGGGCGCGGTTTGTAACGATGCTGCAGGATGCGCAGTATAATCAAACCTACATGTTCTCCGACTGGTCGGACATCGTCGCAATTGGGAAGGACGCCGACAGACTGCCCAAAAGGCCGGAAAGCTTAGAAACACCGGTGCTTTCCAATCTCCACATCACCGACGAAATCATGAACGGCGCGCCGGTTGCCGCCTTTAATCTATCCAATCCCCAACAGGTAAAGGATGCCAGCACATACGCAATTTCACAAGGCGAGCGCTGCATAGTCGTATCCGAAGTGAGTGTCAACAACGGCCCATGGATCGAGGTAGGGCTGGTAAACAGCGACGTTAAGGACGGTGTCTACAAGGCCCCGCTGTTCAAGGCAGCCCCCGAGCTTCAAAAAGCAAGCAGCTACGAGCTTATACCTGATTCCCTGAAAGGTGCGGACATGACACAACCCATCACCCGTGAGGAATTTGCAGAAATTGCAGTGAAACTGTATGAGCTGTATACAGGGAAGAAAGGGCAGGCAGGAAATGTGAGATTTACGGATACGTCCAATCCCGAGATTCTGAAAGCTGCCAACATGGGAATGGTCCTGGGGGTAGGGGACAATAAGTTTGCGCCGAAGCAGCTTGTCACCCGTGAGCAGATGGCGACAATCCTCTTAAGAGCATTGAAGGTTTTGAAGCCTGCTGCAGATTTCTCCATAACCGGCGTTTCAATGTTTGCTGACGATAAAAACATTTCCGCCTGGGCGAAGGACGGTGTCTATTACAGTTCAAAGGCAGGCATCATCAAAGGCGTCGGCAGCAACCAGTTCGATCCGAAGGACAACAGCACCCGTGAGGCTGCAATTATTGCATGCACCAGGGCTTATGAGTACTTTAAATCAAATGTTCAAGCAACGGGCGCAGCAGATATCAATCAAGTTCTGATAGGTAAATGGTCTTTAAATACTCCCGACGGAACTTATTTCTATCAGTTTAAAGAGGATAAAACACTTGAAGTTTCAAAGGAAAATGATTCAACAGGCGGGCACCTTACATTCATGTATGAATTAGAAGGTAACCAGCTGACTGTATACTATTACTCAACTACCGAGTTTGCGGTGAATGGCAGCAGTATTACAGAACCGGAATACTCCAATAAGCAAGTTTACCAGCAATGTAAAGTTCAGGTTGTCGATAATGATACGCTTCTGATGGATGATGTTCGGATTGTTCGTGTGAAATAATAGGAACACTAATGGATATGGAGGTGAACTATAGGTGTCTAAAAGAATGATTTCACTTCTGACAATTGTGATGATGCTTTTTTCGGCATTATATCTGCCGGTTTATGCAGAGGCAGACACGGCAAAAATAATCCGAATTGCCGGTGAGGCCTATGACAATAACCTTAAACAATTGAGTCCAATACAGCAGCAGGATATGCAGAATCTCCTGCGAAATATCGAAAATAAAATGCTTGGAGATCCGGAGGGGCATATATCCATGGCCTATATGTCCATGGTGACAAACGGAACGGATCCGAAGGCGCAGGCTGTCCTTGCGGCCTGGGGCGCACGGAAATATCCGAAAGCTTTATGCCTGGTGAACAATTTGGGATATGCCTTACATCTTCTTAAGGACTATGGAAATGCCGCGGAAATCTATCGGAAGGCTCTGGGAATAGACGGTGAAAGCCTTGAAACCATTGTGAACCTGGGCAATGTTTATATGGATATGGACCGGGATGAGGATGCCAAAAAGACATATGAAAGCGCTCTGAAGATAGATGAGGAATATTACAAGGCCTGGGAAGGGCTTTACGGTTATTATATGAAGAAGAAGCAATATGACAAGGCTATGGAAATAATCGCCAAAATGAAGCCGCCAGGCTTTGTGCAAAGAGCAAGAGACAGAGTTCAGGAGGAGATGGATAAAGAGAGCAATGATGAAAAGCTGGAACATATAGACGACGGGGATTCCTTGGAAGTAATGGAACAGAAAATAGACAAAATAACCCGGAAAAAACCTTTGAATTTGGCGCCCATTGTGGAGGAAATAGATCCGGATATGGCACAGAAAATAAGAGAGGAAATGGGGAGCCTGAAGGTTACGGTGAAAGCCCCTGATAATCCCTGGCCTGTGGATTTTTCCAATGCAAAGAATCATTATATTACATCAAAAGGCTATGAAGATAGTACCCTGATGCCCGAAGAAATCCTCACTCCCCAAATTGATCCGGAAATACTGGAAAAAGGCGAGCAGATAGCAGGAATGTCCGATAGTGAAATAGACAGAAGGATAGACAATTTTTTAAATAATGCAGGCAGCGTCCTGGAAAATGTTGAAGACATGGATCTGTATGATTATTCCCAGTTGATGGAAGCCCTGGGCAGTTTAAGAAGTATAACGGAATCGGATATTTTCGCCGATCTGCCTTCGACGCAGGGGAACCAGCAAGCTTCAGGCCAGGCATCCGCCACTTCGACGGAAGAGCAGCTGGGGAAAGCGGAAAAGGATGGAATTGTGACAACCGGCAATTACTATAACTATACTGCACATAAGAATAACTTCGAAAAGTATTTAAAAAAGATTAATACCGAGTTTGCAAAGAAAGAAAATGATGTTAAGCAGCGCTTTGACGATGAAATGAAAGCTGTGCGGAAAAAACAGGACGACAAACGCGCAGAGTATGCAAGGCAAGGCAAAACAGTCCCCCGCCAGATCGAAAATCAGTGGACAAGAGAGAGGAACAGCGTCCGGGATAAATATGTGAAGGAATACGGCGATATGCTGTCAGATTTTTATCGCAGCCATGTCAGCCCGGCGATAGAGAAGGTGGAAAACGCCCAGGCACTTTATATCAAGAACATGGCAAATAAAAAACTGAAGAATATGCAGGCAGAGCAGATGAAGGCTGAAATGAGCGGATTTCTGCAGAGATTTGCAAAGGCAAAGGCGCCTGTTGACGATTATGAGCCTGAATCCGATGCAGCAGACAGAGAGTTGCAAGAGCAGATTGAAAAGCTGAAGGCCAATGCGCCTATGGCAGGCCAACCACTGCCCAAGCTAAAGGATTATGAAGACGGGCAAAAATCGCTTCTGGAAAAAATCTATGAAGATGTCAAATATGAAGCTTCAGTAGGATTAGTAAAGGTAACATTTCATAACAATGAGCTGACAATTGGATTAAATGATCCGTTACATGATGAGTATATGGATTTTAGTGTAAATTTTGCTGATTCATCCGTTTCACTGACCGAAGGAAAGGGCTCTGAGGTAGGCTTTACGGTGGCCATGGGGGCAAAAGGGACTAAACTGGAAGGCATCGATGCAAGTATCGGGCTTTCAAATCGGCAGGCAGGACAAAGAACAACCCTTTATTTTGACGGGCTTAAGGTTGTTGATGCTGAAATTACTCAGACAGCCAGCTCGGAGCAAGGCTTTTCCTCGGGGGTGGGCATAGGCAAACTCAGCTTAAAAGGCGGAGTCAAAATAGAGACTACAGCGGAAGGCACCAGTCAATTTGTCAGTTCCATAAAAGCCGGTACGGGGAATTGGACTTTATGGGAGAAACAGTATAAAGAGAAGTTGGAGCCGTAGGCTTTGAGAAGGCAGGAGTTGCTGCAGGCCGTGATTCTCCAAAGTAAAAGCCCTGGTGATGTAATTCATCAGGGTTTTTTAATGGGAAAAAAGTTGATAATGCTGAAAAAGAACTAAAAGTTACAAGATAAACGGGAGGAATTAATTAAGTTTCGTGAAATATATCTATAAAATATGGTTAACAGCTATCATAACTGTTTGTGAGTTAGAAGAGCATAATTTAGCTCTCTTAATAGTATATTAAATGGCACTTGCAATGATCGCCATAATCTGGGGGTGAAAGCTCCAAGGGGGTGGGGGTGGTTTACAAATCCTAAGAAGGCGTTATACAATAAGATTTATAATAAAACTACGTTTGCCAGAGGAGGCCTGGATATGTCAAACAAGGTACTTGACGGAATAATGGGCTTATGCGTTGCCGACGCCTTGGGGGTGCCGGTTGAATTCACGGGCAGGAATGGCTGTCAGTGATAGTGAGGCGGGATTATGTTGAAGGTATCTGTACCAAGCTGAATGAAGTGGTAAGCCTAAAGGAGGAAGCAAAATGAGATATACAGTGGATGAAGCAGTATTTGAAATCAATCCGGAAATAAAGTTCGGAATTCTGATTGGAAGCAATATAAAGAATTCGGAGACTTCCGCAGAAGATGAAAAAAGGTTAAGAGAAGCAGAAGAGAATATGAGAAAAACCGTTAAGGCGGAAGAAATCAGGGCACTGCCTAATGTTGCCCTGTACAGGGATGTTATGGCCAAAGCCGGAATAAATCCCAATAAATTTCTGCCTTCTGTTGAGGCTATGTTCAAGAGAATTCTCAAAGGGGGAACACTGCCCAAAATTAATGCCCTGGTTGACTTATGCAATGCTGTGTCTATCGAGCAGATAATTTCATTGGGGGCTCATGACCTGTCGGATATCCATGAGGATCTTGAAGTCTGCTTCAGCAGGGGAGGAGATAAATTTATCCCCTTCGGTTCTGAAGAACCTGAGATGGTAGAGGAAGGGGAACTGGTCTTTAAAAGCGGAAACTATGTTCAGACAAGAAAATGGATCTGGAGGCAGAGCGAGCTTGGGAAGACCACTCTCGACAGTAAGGATATCTTTTTCCAGTTGGTAGGCTTTGGGGATGATCCGTCTTTGAACAATGCAATGGCCGGGATAGAAGATTTGATAATTAACCGATTTGGAGGAAGTTCCAAAAAATATTTGGTAGACATAAATAATCGATATATCGATTTTTAGAAGTTATTTGCTTTTGCCGGTATATGCTCTTCTTGTATTTAATAATTTTCTTGATGAGGTCGAAAAATGAAAAAAAGCAAGTTTTTTGCAGCTAATATTCTTGTTATTATTATAATATTGCTTTCGGATGTTCGGCTGACATAAGTTCCGGTGATTCAGGCATTGATAACGGCGTTTTGGATCTGACAGCCTGGGATTTCGATTCCGGCAGAAATATAAAGCTTGACGGCAAATGGGAATTTTACTGGAGTAAATTGCTGAACTATGAAGAAATAAAAAATGAAAAGCCCGACATGTATGCGGAAGTTCCGAATGCCTGGAATACATACACTCTGAATGGGGCTGCACTGCCCGGAGCAGGCTATGCTACTTACAGGCTGCATGTCAGGACAGGCCTTCCCAAAGGAACTCTTCTGGGACTCAGGCCTTATGCATTCTCCAGCGCATATAAGCTTTTTATCAACGATAAGCTGATTGCTTCCAATGGAAGAGTGGCAGTGACAGCTGCGGAGGAATCCGGGGAATACAAACCCCAGGCGGCAGTATTTGAGATACCTGCCGAAGAGTTTGACATTATTATTCAAGTGTCAAATTTTCATTATGCCAGGGGTGGTTTCTGGTACAGCATGTATATGGGCACTGCCGGGAATATTCTGAACCTCAATGATGTAATCATGGGGAAGGAGATTTTTCTTATCGGCGCATTGCTGACTATCGCCTTATTCCATTTTTCGATTTTCATGATGAGGAAAGAATTGCGTTATACCTTGCATTTTTCATTGTTTTGCATTACTGTGGCAATTGGAATAGACATGGTAGGACAATATTTAATACCCAGAGTTATTCCGGGTATGGATTTAAGCACTGTAATACTTATCTGGTATTCTTCCGGTGTATGGATTGTGTTTTTATTAATACAATATGTGCATGAGCTTTTTAAATCCAGAATTTCTACTATAATCAAAAATGTTTTTTTGGGTTATGCAATAATATTTCAGGTTCTTTATATTCTTACCGACCCTGCCTTTTATTCAAGAACCGGCTATGTTAGTAATATGATAGAGATTGTCGGATATTTGTGCACTGTTGTAATTGTGGCAATCGGTATAAGGAGTGGGATCAAAAGCGGCTGGATGAACGTCATTAGTATGATTATTGCATTGGCGGCGTATACCCATGATATACTATTCTGGACAAATCTAATCAGGAACGATTTTGGTGAAATGTTCTATTTGGGCTTATTTTTATTCATCTTTATCCAGATGGTAATACAGGCACAAAGGATCAAGCTGATCCATGACAATGAAATTGCAGCTGAACTGTCATTCCTTCAGGCTCAAATCAAACCCCATTTTCTGTATAACACCTTGAACACTTTTGTATCTATATCGTATTTCGACATGGACAAGGCCAGGAGCC
>Ga0302248_1002276_pt1 | contig 11976 bp, 9 predicted proteins | sample AAG_UR_Leu_MG_FD_193528 | JGI IMG/M metagenome (GOLD analysis project Ga0302248, IMG submission 193528) | Enriched activated sludge microbial communities from anaerobic digester in WTTP, New Holstein, Wisconsin, United States - AAG_UR_Leu | ecosystem: Engineered > Bioreactor > Anaerobic >... | reverse complement strand
GGGAAGGCCCCATCCGAAACTCGATTTTCCGGTACCATGGCCTGACACCTCCCTATGTGTTTGCACAATATGTATCTTAGTCAGGCTCACTTGTCAATCATTAATTTATTTAAGTCTCGTTGTAGGGTTATTATGGTGACCATATTTGCCTGTGCGGGTATGACCGGCGCGGATACAACCATCTACGACAAGAATTATAATGTGCTGGGACACAAGAAGGAATCCGGCGGCACCACAACGGTATATGACAAAAACTGGAACCGCACCGGCTATGAAAAAGGCGTTAAGATTTATGACAAGAACAGGAAGGTAAAGGGATGCAACAAGGGGTATGGATGCGGGGAGCAAAGCAAGGACGGATGAAAAACCTTTTTCCCGCAGCTACTGGGTCATCCCCGGCAAGTTTTTGGCGGGCTATTATCCAGGTGACCGGCAAAAAAATGTGATGAATCAGAAAGGGAACTACGGCGCTACGATCCCAAGGCGCACTGGCCGTCTCCGGAAATGCCGGAGCAGGTCGGCATGGTGCTTTCCTGGCGGAAAGGGCAATGACGTTTATATGATTTCGCTTACCGATGAAAAGCGACTCGACCGATACCGGGATGGCGGCTCGGGCTCGCCGTCGGCGATGCATTGGGGACCACACCGGAGTTCCGACTTCCGGGGAGTTTCACGCCCATCACCGACATGATCTTGCGTATACGGCAGCAGATAAATATTTTTCTGGAGTTTGACAAATCACCGGATTTGAATCATAACCACCCTGTATTCCGAATAACAACCCATAATTTAGAAAGGAGGTTTATTATGTTTATCGCCAAAAGGTTGATTCTATGTATCGCTTTATTTTCATTTATGTTCACCGCAGGGATTTGCCTTGCCGATTCTTCTATCCCGAATCTGCTGGGGAAATGGGCTCTAAAGGGGGAACGCCTGGTTGTCGCAAAAACCGGCGCCCCGGAATCAAAGACTGCTTCCACCGTGAATTACCACCCCTTTGCCGCGGAGATCACCATAGATAAACAGCAAGGCAGGATGTTTCAGGGGACTTTCACGAGGCAGAACGAAACCGAAAAGATAGTGGGCATCATCGGGATGGACAACAAAACCATCCACCTTATTGATGAAGACGGATATCAAGATGCAAAGATAATAAACAAAAACAGGATACAAGGAGTTCACCGCCACTTTAGTCCCACAGAAGCGGCCATAGCCGTCGATGTCTGGACAAGGAAAAAGTAGGCCGGCGGCGCCCCCGGAGCCTGCCGACTTCAAAATCCTGATTTTTGCTTTATCATTATATTGAAACGGCCGGGTAAGGACAAAAAGAGAGCTCCGGGCTTTCAGTACCGGCATGCCCGATATTCGCCGGGTTGATGACCGAAAATCCGCTGGAAGCGGGCGACGTCCTCCGCCCGGCCGAGGGCCTTGGCGGGATTGTCGCTTAACTTTACCGTGCCGTGGCCGTTGGCCTCGGTAGCCTTGATGATGAGGGAAAGGGGGGCCAGACCCAGATCGTTGGTGAGATTGGTGCCCCAACCGAAGGCGGTGTTGATCCGCCCGGAAAACCGCCGGTAAAGCATGATGATCTCGTCCACATCCAGGCCGTCGCTGAAAACCACCGTTTTTTCCCGGGGATCGATACCCAGTCCTTCATAAAAGGCGATCGCCTTCTCCCCGAAGGCCACGGGATCACCGGAATCCTGTCGCAGGGCGCGCCAAGCGGCTGCCTGGTCCGGACGGAAATCCCGGAAAAAGAAGTCTGTGCCGTAGTTGTCCGCCAAGGCGGTGGACAGACCGGCGCCGTACATCTCCCACCAGTCCCGTAACACCTCGTGGTGGGAGTTTCTGATCCCCGCCTCCGTATCGTGGCGCACCCCGGACATCACCATATACATCTCGTGGGCGAAGGTGCCGATGGGCGCCACCCCGAGCCGGCGGGCCAGATCGACATTCGACGTACCGATGAACTGCCCCGGCAGTTCCTGTTTCATGGCCGCCAGGACCTCCTCCTGCCAGCCCCGGGAAAACCGGCGCCGGGTGCCGAAATCGGCGAATTTTATGCCGGGATACGGGCGAAGCTTGCTTATCTTTTGGATCAGGCGCCGGCGGCCGGTCTCCACCGCCAGGGCAAGTACTTCCGGATCCCCGGTGCGCGCTCGGCAGTACAACTCGTTGACGATGGCCAGGGCGGGGATCTCCCAATAGATCGCCGTTCCCCAGGGTCCGGAGAATTCCAGGCGGCAGCGACCGTCCCGCCGCCGTAGTTCATAGGGAGGCAAGACCAAACCGCGGAGAAAATCCAGATAATCGTCATGGAAAACGCGCCGGCCGTCGGCGGTGAGGCCCGCCAGATATGTCAGTTCCTCCTCCCGGAAACGCAGCTCCCGGACATGATCCAGCTCGGCCCGCAGTGCGCCTTCGGGGACAAAGTCCGCCACATTCACCGCCGCGGTGCAGTTGATAAAGGCATACCGCACCGGCACCCCGGCATATTTTCTGAACACGAGCTGGCCCATGGTCAGTTTGTAGTAATCCGTATCCAGCAGGGTGGCAATTATCGGTTCCACGTTTTCATCCTCCCGCCGCCGGCCCCAGAAAACGGTCCGTCAGGGTTTGCAGGGCGGCGTAATCATCTCCCGCCAGCCAATGGATGGGCACGCCCTGACGCTCCATCCGGCGGAACCAGGTGAGCTGCCGTTTGGCGAACTGATGGATGCGGGTATTGAGGATCCGCACCATCTCTTCATAGCCGAGGAGCCCCTGGAGGTACAGGCCGATATAGCGGTACTCCAAACCGAAACGATGGAGCCGCTCCCAACTCACCCCCCGCTCGTGGAGGACGGCCACCTCCGCCACCATCCCGGCGTCCAGGCGGGCATGCAACCGTTCCGTAATCCGCCGGCGCAGCGCCTCCCGCTCCCAGGCCACGCCGATGACCAGAGGACGGACCGTCGGCCGCGCCTCAGACGGCATCGCGGCCCGCTCCCTGGCAGCCACGGCGATCTCGATGGCCCGGACCAGGCGGTCACGATCCACCAGATCGGTCTTGTTGTGCTGCTCCGGCTGCACGACCAGCAGTCTCGCCGCCAGCTCCTCCATGGTGAGGGTCGCCAACTCCCGGCGCAACTCCGGGTTTTCCGGGGCCGCCGGCAGGTCATAGGAACGGATCACCGCCTCCAGATACATACCGCTTCCCCCCGCCAGGACGGGCAGGGCGCCCCTCCCCGTAATCTCCCGGAAGGCCCGGTCAAAAAGACGTTGATAGGCAAAAAGATGGAACTCCTCCCGGGGATCCGCCACGTCGAGGAGATGCACGGGCACGGCAGCGCCGTCGCAGACATAATCCCCCCGGTCCTTGCCCGTCCCGAGGTCCATCCCCCGGTACACCTGACGGGAATCGGCGGAAATGACCTCCCCCCGCCTGCTCCGGGCCAGGCGCACCGCCAGCCGGGTCTTGCCCGATGCCGTGGGCCCCAAAATGACGATCATGTTGGGTTTGCCGTTCATGCCCTTACGTCTACACGGCAACGATGACTCATGTCAAGACGACGGCAGGACGCAAGGACCGGGACAGGATCTGCGGCGAGCCAGACGCGGCGGAAGCACGCTCCGGAAGAGTGGTGTCAGCCCGGCAAGTCGGCGAACCGCCGGAAAAAAGGTTCGCCATACTTCCGGAATGTCGGAACAATTGACGCCGTCGTCGAACTCCGCTATAAAATACACACTACTGCTCCACATAAAACAGTAGTGAAGGAGGAAAAAAAAATCATATGTCGGAGTCATCCGTCTGTCCGCAACCAAGGCTCACCACGGGAGAGACGACCGCCGGGTTTCAGATAAAAAGGGTGGTCGGAATTCCCGAAATCCGCGTCACCGCCTACGAAATGGAGCATCAGACCACGGGAGCGCAGATACTGCATCTCCATTGCGACGATCGCGAGAACCTCTTCGCCGTCGCCTTCCGGACGCCGCCCCGCAATTCCACCGGTCTTCCCCACATCCTGGAGCACGCCGTTCTCGCCGGATCGGAGCGTTATCCCGTGAAGGACGCCTTTAACGAACTCCTCCGGGGAAGCCTACAGACCTTCATCAACGCCTTCACCTACCCCGACAAGACCATCTACCCCGTGGCCAGTCAAGTGAAGGCTGATTTCTATAACCTGGCCCGGGTCTATGCCGATCTCGTTTTCCGCCCCCGTCTCCTCGTCGAAACCTTCCGGCAGGAGGGACACCATCTGGCCTGGAGTGAAGGACAGGAAGGCAAGCGGACCCTGACCGTCTCGGGAATCGTTTACAACGAGATGAAGGGGGCCTATTCCTCGCCGGACAATCTCATGTACAAGGCCCTGCAGGAAAACCTTTTCCCCGATACCGTCTATCGCTTCGATTCGGGAGGAAACCCAAGAGACATCCCCGACCTGACCCACGATGATTTCCGGGCCTTCCACCGTCGTTTCTACTCCCCCGCCAACGCCCGTATCTTCATCTATGGAGACATCGCCCCCGAGGAACACCTCCTCTTTCTTCAGGATGTTCTCCAAGGTTTTCCAAGGATTTCCGTCAATTCCTCCATCCCCGTCCAGCCTCGCTGGGAAAAGCCGCGAACCGCCAAGGGGGTCTTCCCCATCGGCAGGGAAGACGATCCCCGGGGCAAGGCCAATGTGAATCTGGCCTGGATGCTCGCGGAAAACACCGACGAGGAGACGGTGATCCTCCTGGAGGTGATCGGCTCCGTGCTGGTGGGCAGCGCCGCCGGTCCCCTGCGCAAGGCCCTTATAGATTCGGGTCTGGGACAGGACCTCTCGCCGGTGACCGGTTTTGAGCGCGATTACCGTCAGACGGTATTCGCCGTCGGGCTGCGGGGCACCGACGCGGACAAGGCCGGAAAGATCGAAGCCCTGATCCTCGCCACCCTGGAAAAGGTGGTCCGGGACGGCGTGGACCGGGAACTGATCGAAGGATCGCTCCACCAGATCGAGCTCCAGGGCCGGGAGATCGTCCGTAAAAATTATCCCTACGGCATCGTCCTCATGTCCCGGGTGTTTCACACCTGGATGTACGACGGCGATCCCCTTCACAGCCTCAATTTCCCCAGGCTCATCGCCATGATCCGCCGCCGGTGGCAGGAGGATCCCCGATTGTTCGAGAAACTGATCCAAAGCTGGTTTCTGGACAATCCCCACCGGCTCCTCTCCGTGATGGAGCCGGACCGCACGCTTCTGGAGGAAGAAGAAACGGCCTTCGCCAAGAGGATGGAGGCCCTCTCGGCAACCCTTTCCGCGGAGGAAAAGGAACGCATCGCCGAGGAGCAGGAAAACCTGAAGGCCTTTCAGACCACACCGGATTCCCCGGACGCCGTCGCCACCCTTCCCCGTCTGAAAGTCCGGGATATCGAACGGCAGGTGGAGATCATCCCCACCGAACAGGCCGCCATGAACGGAACGAAGATCCTCCGGCATGAGCTCTTCACCAACGGCATCGCCTACCTGGATCTGGCCTTCGACGTCAGCACCGTTGCCGACGACCTTCAGCCGTGCCTTCCCCTCCTGGGCAAACTCGTCACTCAGATGGGGGCTGCCGGAAGAAGTTACACGGAAATGGCCAAGCTTATCGCCCTCAAAACCGGCGGGATCCGCCCCTCGGTAAACGCCGGATTTGTCGCCGGCGGCAACGGGGCCTCGGACTTCCCCCGGAATAGCTGGCAGCAGATGGTCTTCCGCCTCAAGGCCCTGGACAGAAATATCCCGGAGGCGATGGAAATCCTGGCCGATCTCCTCGGGGCGGGAGACATGACGGACCGCCAGCGACTGCGGGATCTCCTCCTGGAGAAAAAGAACCGTTTCCAGGCCTCCATCGTCCCTGCAGGACACATCTTTGCCCGGCGTCTGGCCGGTGCCTCCCTCTCCCTGCCCGCCTGGCGTGATGAGCAATGGCACGGTCGATATCAGCTCAAATATCTTCAGGACCTCAGTGGGGCCTTTCCCGATCGGGAGGCCTTGGTGGAGGAGTTGGTGCAGTTGAAGACGTCGATCCTGTCCAGGGTCGGTCTGACCGTCAATATGACGGCCGGTGCCGCCGGCCTGAAGGTCATGTCGGAACGTTTGCCCTCCCTCCTTACCCGGTTGCCGGTAGGCCGGGAAAAGGAGAAGATGCCGCCCCCGTCGCTCACCCCTGTCAATCGGGGGATCGTGATTCCTGTCCAGGTATCCTATGTGGCACAGGCCCTGCCGGCGCCGATTTACGGACATCGGGACACCGCCGCCCTGATGGTGGCCTCCCGTTTCCTGTCCAACGGCTACCTCTACAAAAGCATCCGCATCCAGGGGGGCGCCTACGGCGGCATGTCCGCCTACGATCCCCTCTTGGGCGTCTTCGCCTTCATGTCCTACCGCGACCCCCACATCTCCAGGACCCTGCGGGTCTATGAGGAGGCGGCGGCGGCCCTGGAACGGGAAGGCATCTCCGGGGAGGATCACGAAAAGGCGGTCATCGGCACCATCGGCAGCCTCGACCGGCCGATGGATCCCGCCGGTAAGGGAATGGCCGCTTTGATCAGACATCTCTCCTCCCTTACCGACGCCTATCGGCAGCATCTCCGGAACGAGATCCTCGACTTGCGCCGTGAAGACGTCCGGGAAACCGCGGTCCGATTTCTGGAAAAGGCCGTGGGAAAAAGCGCCGTGGCCGTCTTCAGCTCCGAAGAACGGCTGCGGGAGACAAGCGAGCGTTGGCAGGGGGGAAAGCTGCATCTGGAAAGACTCGCGATGGAGTAAGGGAAGGAAAGATTGTGTCTTGAGGTGCGGGGGGTCAATGAGTCGTGATGCCGGGGCAATGAATGTTTACCGAAACAGGTGCGGCAAGGATGAACCCTTTGAAAGAGGGCTTCACCGCCGCGCGGATAAACGTTTACTTCCCTGACGGCTAACCATTTTCCCGCAGTTATGCAAAGTTCTCATAACATCTTTAGTTTTCGCGAAGGAGATTTGAAAATGGCACGGAAAGAACGGAAAGCCATGAGCTGGATCTTGGCCCTGATTGCCGCCTTGACAATCTGTGGCTGTCTCGGCGGCCGGTATGGAAACATCCTACCCGATGGGCAAACGACGAAGGACTTCGATGCCTTCCGGATCGATCCGGGGATGAATTATTACTACAGCGGCCCCGATCTCTACCCCAACGCCCTAATCGGCCTGAAAAAGGAATACGTCCTGGATAACGACCTCTGGAAACCCATCCAACCCACGCCGGCCAGTTTCCGGGACATGATCATCCACATGCAGGAAAAGGCAAGGGATTACCGTGAGTTTCAACACGGATTCCTGATGTACGACGATCGAGGAAAGCCCATCGGCGTGTGGTACTCCATCCTCAAGGCCCGCACCTTCGTCAAGATGGGGGAAGGAAACAAGGTGGTGGTCTATACGCCGGATCTCATGATCTATCAGACCGGTGGGCCCGGCAGCGCCGATCAAAATCCGGAAAAGAAATAGCAAGGTAGCCGCCCGTCGCCCCCGGGGCGAAGTCCCCAAACTTGACGACGCTGACTTCATCAGCAGATAACCTTGCTACCGACAGGATTCCCCCGAATCAGATAAGCTCCTCCAGTTTGGCCAAGGCCCGCTCCAGGTTTTCCGGCTGGGGGCCGCCCGCCTGGGCCATGTCGGGGCGGCCGCCGCCGCTCCCGCCCACGATGGGGGCCACGGCCTTGATGATGTTGCCGGCGTGATAGCGGTCCGTCAGATCCTTCGTCACCATGCACAGGAGCATCGCCTTGCCCTCCACCTTGCTGCCCAGGAGCATCACCCCCGAGGCGAGCTTGTCCCGGAGCTTGTCGCCGAAGTCCCGGAGGGTCTTCACGTCCGGGGCTTCTACGGTAGTGGCCAGGACCTTCACGCCCTTGATCTCTCTGGCCCGGCCGATGAGATCCGCCGAATCCCGGGCGGCGAGCTTGCCCTTCAGGGCCTCGATCTCCCTCTCCAACTCCCGCTGGTGTTTCAGGAGGCGGTCGATCCGTTCCGTCACCTCCAGGGGATGGGCCCGGAGGAGCCCCGCCGATTTCTTCAGCTCCGCCTCCACGGCCTTGAAATACTTGATCGCCTCGGCGCCGGTCACGGCCTCGATTCTCCGGACCCCCGCCGCCACCGCCGACTCCCCGATGACCTTCAGGGCGCCGATGTCGCCGGTGCGGTTGACGTGGGTGCCGCCGCAGAGTTCCATGCTGAAATCCCCCATCTTCACCACCCGGACGTTGTCGCTGTACTTCTCGTCGAAGACCGCCGCCGCCCCGGTCTTCATCGCCTCCTCCTTGGGCAGGACCCGGGTGTTCACCTCGGCGTTCCGGCGGATGTAGTCGTTGGCGATATTCTCGATGGCGTCCAACTCCTCCGCCTCGATACGGCTGAAGTGGGTGAAGTCGAAACGCAACCGCTCCGGGGTCACCGAAGAACCCGCCTGTTTCACATGATCCCCCAGCACCTTTCTCAGGGCGGCGTTGAGGACGTGGGTGCCCGAATGATGGGCCTCCGTAGCCCGCCGGGCCGCCTCGTCCACCCGGAGCTGGACCGTGTCGCCCACCCGGATCTTCCCCTCCTTCATCTTGCCGATATGGGTCAGCAGGGTATCCGTGGGGCACTGGGTATCCCAGACCTCGAAGAGGGCGCCGTCACCGGCGATGACCCCCGTATCGCCCACCTGTCCGCCCTTCTCGCCGTAGAAAGGCGTTTCGTCCACGAAGATCTCGCCGTTTTCCCCCGCCGCCAGTTCCTCCACCTCCTTATCCTTCTTCAGGATCGCCGTCACCCGGGCGGTCGCCTCCGTGACCCCGTGATAGCCGATGAATTCCGTGGCGATCCCCCGGACGGAGAGTTTCTTGTAGCTGTCCGCCACGGCCTGCTCGCCGCTCCCCTTCCAGGATTCCCGGGCCTTCTCCCGCTGGGCCTCCATGGCCGCTTCAAAACCCTCCATGTCCAGGGTCAGGCCGTCCTTGCGGACGATGTCCGCCGTGAGGTCCACGGGGAAACCGAAGGTGTCGTAGAGCTTGAAAACCACTTCGCCGGGAATGACTTGCCGCTCTTCCTTCTTCAGCAGGGCCACCTCCTCGCCGAGGATCCGGAGCCCCGTGTCGAGGGTCTCGATGAACCGCTGCTCCTCGTTGACCACGACCTTACGGATGTAGGATTCCTTGTCGCTCAGGTCCGGGTAGGCCTCCCGCATCGCCGCCGCCACCAGGGAGACCACCTCGTGGAGGAAGGGCCGGTCGATACCCAGGAGCTTGCCGTGCCGGGCCGCCCGGCGGAGGATCCGCCGCAGGACGTAGCCGCGCCCCTCGTTGCTGGGCAGGACGCCGTCGCCGATGAGGAAGGTCACCGCCCGGCTGTGGTCGGCGATGACCCGCATGGAGACGTCGCTCTCGGCATTGGCGCCGTAGGCCCGGCCGCAGATCCCGGCGATTCCTTTGATGATGGGCGTGAACAGGTCCGTGTCGTAGTTGCTCTGCACCCCCTGGACGATGGCCGCCAAGCGCTCCAGACCCATCCCCGTGTCGATGTTCGGTTTGGGAAGGGGATGGAAGTTGCCGTCCTTATCCCGGTCGAACTGGGTGAAAACGTGGTTCCAGATCTCCAGATGCCGGTCGCAGTCGCACTCCACGGAACACTCCGGGCGGCCGCAGCCCACGGAAGGACCCTGGTCGTAAAGGATCTCCGAGCAGGGGCCGCAAGGTCCCGTCTCCCCCATCATCCAGAAATTGCTCTCCATCCCCATCCGGACGATCCGCTCCGCCGGCACCCCCATCTGCTTATTCCAGATCTCGAAGGCCTCGTCGTCGTCCTGGTAGATGGTGATCCAGAGTTTATCCTTGGGGAGACCCATGTTCACCGTGAGGAACTCCCAGCCCCAGGCGATGGACTCCTTCTTGAAATAATCGCCGAAGGAGAAGTTGCCCAGCATCTCGAAGAAGGTATGATGGCGGGCCGTGTACCCCACGTTTTCCAGGTCGTTGTGCTTCCCGCCCGCCCGGACACACTTCTGGGAGCTGGCCGCCCGGGTGTACCCCCGGTCTTCCAGTCCCAGAAAGCAGTTCTTGAACTGGACCATTCCGGAATTGGTGAACAGGAGGGTCGGATCGTCCTTGGGGATCAGGCTCGAACTCGGCACGATGGCGTGTCCGTGTCCCTCGAAGAATTTCAGAAACTTTTCCCTTATTTCACTTGCCGTCATCGTCATGCCCGTCTTCCTCCTCCGCGCGGTTAATCATCTCGTAAATCAGTTCCGGGGGGAATCCCCTGCCCAGGCAGTGGCGTATCAGCTTCTGCCTCTCCCGGTGGTTTTTCCGGTCATATCCGGCAAGGGTCTTTTTTCTGATCAGGGATCTTAAAGCCTTCTCTTCGCTCCAATCCCGACGGACGGCTTCGATCGCCGCCGCCGTCAGCTCCTCGGAAATCCCCCTCCCCCGAAGAAAAGAGCGGAGCCGCCGGTCGCCGAGACCCCTTTCCTCCGCCAGGCGCCGGGCCTGTCCCGTGGCGAACCGTCTATCGCTCAAATACCCCAGTTCGCGAAAATAAGCAATCGTTCCGGAGACAATCTCTTCATCAAACCCCCGGCTGAGGAGTTTTTGCGCCAATTCCCGCTCCCCGTGATCACGCCGGGCCAGAAGGCGCAACCCCGCCTCCCTCGCCCTGGCCAACCCCTCTTTATCCTCCATGTTTCATACCGTAAGCCAGCCTTGCAGCTCCCGCCCCTTCAGGGGGAAGGATGGGCTGGGAATGGGGTCATACCCGCCGGTACCGGGTTCCTGGAAGCATGACTCCCTGACGGGTCGGTCCGACCGGTCAGCCATCCGCCGGCGCCGACCACGTTCAAGCCGCCGGTTCCGCCGCCTCTTTCAGGCCGAACTTTTCCCGGACCACGGCCTCGATCTCCTGGAGAATCTCCGGATGCTCCTTGAGGAACGTCCGCGTGTTGTCCCTCCCCTGCCCGAGGCGCTCACCCTTGTAGGAGTACCAGGCCCCGCTTTTTTCGATGACGGCGTTTTCCGCCGCCAGATCGAGAAGGTCCCCCTCCCGGGATATCCCCTCACCGAAGATGATGTCGAACTCCGTCTCCCTAAACGGCGGCGCCACTTTATTCTTGACCACCTTGACGCGGGTGCGCATGCCTATAACATCCTGCCCCGCCTTTAGGGAACTCACCTTCCGGATATCCAGGCGCATGGAGGCATAGAACTTCAAGGCGTTGCCGCCCGTGGTGGTTTCGGGGTTACCGAAGAAGACGCCGATCTTCATCCGCAGTTGATTGATGAAAATCACCGTCGTCTTTGACTTGCTGATGCTGCCCGTCAGTTTCCGGAGGGCCTGGGACATGAGGCGCGCCTGGAGTCCCATCTGGGCATCCCCCATTTCCCCCTCCAGTTCCGCCCGGGGTACCAGGGCGGCCACGGAATCCACCACGAGGACATCGAGGGCTCCGCTGCGCACCAGCGTTTCGGCGATCTCCAGGGCCTGCTCGCCGGTGTCCGGCTGGGCGACCAGCAGCTCGTCGGTGTTGACGCCTATCTTTCTGGCATAGCTGACGTCCAGGGCGTGCTCCGCGTCGATGAAGGCCGCCAAACCGCTACGTTTCTGGGCCTCGGCCACGATATGCAACGCCAGGGTTGTCTTTCCTCCCGATTCCGGGCCGTATATCTCGATGATCCGACCCCGGGGCACCCCGCCCACCCCCAGGGCGATATCCAGGCTGAGGGCCCCCGTGGGGATCACCGGCACGTCGATCTTCTCCGAACCGCCCAATTTCATTATGGATCCCTTGCCGAACTGCCTCTCGATCTGACTGATAGCCAGATCGACGGCCTTGTTTCTGTCCAAATCCACCCCCATCACCATCCTCCTTCTTTGTGTCAAATAGGTTGTCATACCTCCTGCCCCCGGAGGGGGAAGGAGGCCAGACGGGTGTAAATCGCACCCCCCGGCGTAAGTT
>Ga0302248_1002269_pt1 | contig 11999 bp, 12 predicted proteins | sample AAG_UR_Leu_MG_FD_193528 | JGI IMG/M metagenome (GOLD analysis project Ga0302248, IMG submission 193528) | Enriched activated sludge microbial communities from anaerobic digester in WTTP, New Holstein, Wisconsin, United States - AAG_UR_Leu | ecosystem: Engineered > Bioreactor > Anaerobic >... | reverse complement strand
TAATAAGACATGCTGAAAATTTGCCAGAAGGCACGCTTATTGGAATTGAGCCTTTTGATATCAATTACGGACTTACTTTAAGTGATGCTCTTCAAAGTCGCTATCCAAACATTTTAAGAGATGTTCAGATATATTTGTCGGACATATTAAAGAATAGGGAAGGAGGAAGGAAAAATGCATGACACTTTTCTGTTGAAAAGGATTTCCGAAGCACTTGGCTTTTTTTGTGAAGCAAACAGGTTTTCAAGGGTAACATTACTAAGGGTTGTCACAAGCCTTAACAGTCATGTCGGGCATGACTCTCTTTATGAACAATTGTCAATGGATCACAGTAAGGAAGTAGGAGAGTGGACAGAGATAATTGTTGAAAAGAGGGATATTAATGATCTTACAGCCGTGATTGAGAGTGTGGAAGGCGAAACTCTTGAATGATACCGATGAAAAAGCGTTATATTATCCGTTTGTCCGGAATTGTACAAGGGGTAGGCTACAGGCCTTTTGTCTATCGTAAGGCTCTTGAACACAATATATGCGGCTGGGTAAACAATACAGGGGCTGCTGTTATTATTGATGCAGAAGGCGAGGAGTACAAGCTGAGGATTTTTATCACAGATATAATCAGGTATACTCCCGTACTCGCATCAGTGGAAAAATGCGAGATAACTCAAGAGAAACTGAGGGGCTATGGAAATTTTGAAATAAAACAAAGTACAGAAGAAATGAGCACCGCGAGGTTTATTTCTCCGGATATCGGAGTATGTGCCAAATGCATGGAAGAAGTATCAGATCCAAACTCACGCAGGTATCGATATTCCTTTACCAATTGTACTGATTGTGGTCCCCGCTACTCAATAATAAAAGGCCTTCCCTATGACAGGCATAATACTGTAATGAAGAAATTCAGTCAGTGCGGCAAATGCAGTGAGGAATACAACAATCCCGAAAGCAGGAGATACCACACACAGCCTAACTGCTGCAGTGATTGCGGACCTTCACTTTTTCTTACTGACTGCCGGGGTAATGTCATTGATTGTGATGACCCTATAACAAAAACCGTTCAATATGTAAAGGAAGGCCGAATTGCAGCAATAAAAGGCATTGGAGGCTTCCATCTATGCTGTGACGCATTCAATCCCGAAGCCATAAATGAGCTTCGCAGGAGAAAATCAAGACCCCATAAGCCCTTTGCAGTCATGGCAGCAAATATTGATTCTGTACTCAAGCACTGTGAGCTGTCAAATTATGAGCAGGAGCTTCTGTCATCCGTCAAAAGGCCTATCGTGCTTTTAAGGAAAAAAGAAAACTCATTGCTTCCCGGGAGCATTGCACCGGGACTCAAACGCCTGGGTATGATGCTGCCCTATTCTCCTCTGCATTATCTGCTTTTTGATGAAGGTATTAATTTGTTGATAATGACAAGCGGAAATACTGGAGGTGCTCCCATTCAATATGAAAACAGGGAGTCAATTCATCGTTTAAATGAAATTGCGGATTTTTTTCTGCTTCACAACCAGGATATTTACAATCCTATTGATGATTCAGTAGTTAAGGCTGCGGCCGGAAAGGAAATGGTAATCCGAAGGGCAAGGGGCTATATCCCCTATGCCCAAAAACTATCTGAATCAGATGAAACCATTGCCTTGGGAGCTGAGGAAAAGAGTACGATTTGCGTCGCTCACAGCGGATATGCATATATGAGCCGGTATCTTGGGGATTTGAAGGACTTTGATACTTATGAACAATATGTAAGTGAAGTTAAAAAGATGTCTTCCTTGTATCAATTTAAGCCAAAGGTATATGTCCATGACCTGCACCCGCAGTATATGTCCTCACGATATGCCTCAGAACAGCAAGGCGGAATAGCTTCAGTCCAGCATCACCATGCACATATGGCAAGCTGTATGATGGAACACAAGCTTTATGACAATGTAATCGGTGTGGTTTTTGACGGCACAGGGTTAGGGGATAATGGAAGCATTTGGGGCGGTGAGTTTCTGCTTGGAAACAGGAAGAGCTTTCAGAGGGCAGGACATTTAAAGGCTGTACTGCTTCAGGGCGGAGACATGGCAATCAAAGAGCCCTGGCGATGTGCGGCAGCATATCTGTACCAGCTGGGATATGACCCTGAAGACTTTCTGGAAGAAGTAAGCGGCACGGATATCAGGATTGTTAAACAGGCTCTGGCTTCAAACCTGAATTGTCACTTATCCTCAAGCATGGGCAGGCTTTTTGACTGTGCGGCATCTATTATCGGCATAAGGCAGAGCATCACCTACGATGCACAGGCAGCAATCGAGCTTGAGAATATCATTGACGCTTCCATTGATGACCAACATTATTCTTACAGCATAAATGAAAATAATGATATGCTCGAAATTGATTATTCTGCTATTATTTCTGATTTGCTCATAGACAGGAAATGCAGGGTCTCTGCTTCAGTCATGTCTGCAAAATTCCATAACACTATTTCAAAGGCTGCAGTTGATATGCTAATTAAACTTAGAGAAAGGCATCAAATAAACCAAACCGTATTAAGCGGCGGTGTTTTCGAAAATATGTACCTGCTTGAATCCGTTTATAAGAAGCTTAGGGATGAAGGCTTCACTGTGTATTTTAACCAGCAGGTACCCATAAATGACAGCGGCATATCTGTCGGACAGCTGGCTGTGGCTGCAGAAGCATTAGGGAGGTGAATATATGTGTCTTGCCGTACCCGGAATAATTGTATCTATAGACAGGGCCTGGGCACAGGTTGATGTAATAGGGGTCTTGAATACGGTAAATATCCAGCTTATCGATGAACCGGCTGTCGGTGACTGTGTGCTGATTCATGCAGGATGTGCCATACAGAAGATAAGCAGTGATAACTTTTCTTTTTTGAGTAGTATATTATCCGAGTTCTTGATAGGGGCAGAGAAAAATGAATAAGGCTATATTAATAAAAAAAATAATTAATGAAATACATCAAAGCAGCATTGAAAAACTGAATATAATGGAGGTGTGCGGAACACATACTCAGGCAGTTTCCCGATCAGGAATAAGAAGCCTGCTTCCTCCCAATCTTGTGCTTCTGTCTGGGCCGGGCTGCCCTGTGTGCGTTACTGATAAGAGTCTTATTGATGCTGCAGTTGAGATTCTTAAAAATGATATAATCCTGGCCACTTTTGGCGATATGGTAAGGGTCAGGGGTACATTGGAAAGCATCTCGGACCAGCTGCATAAACGAAAAAACATATTTGTTATATATTCTCCTTTGGATTGTCTTGAACTGGCAAAAGACAAACCGGAAAGGCAGGTGGTTTTCTTTACGGCAGGCTTTGAAACCACAGCTCCGGGTATAGCCCTGGCAGTAAAGCTTGCACATAAGGAAAATTTGCATAACCTTTCCTTTCTGACCTCTTTGAAACTAATGCCTCCGGTACTGCACAGCATATTAAGAGAAAAACAGAAAAAAATTCATGGGCTGATCTGTCCCGGACATGTGGCTGCAGTTATGGGTGCAGGTTATTTCAGGTTTGTTGCCGGAGAATACGGTATTAATGCAGCCGTATGCGGCTTTGAGCCATTGGACATTGCTTCAGGGCTGCTTTTTTTAACTAAAAAAATATCCTCAAGCTCTGAGGCGGCTTTTGCAAACCTCTATGAAAGCTGTGTCAGGGAGGAAGGCAATGAGACTGCCCGGAAAATAATGATGCAGGTTTTTGATATAGCGGACGGAAACTGGAGAGGTATTGGTGAGATAAAAGAATCTGCACTTGTCCTGAACCAAAACTATTGCTGCTTTGACGCACTGAAGAAATTTAACATAAGGCCGGATAAATTTGCTTCTGATCAACACTGCAATTGCAGTGATGTAATCCTTGGCAACATTATGCCATATGAGTGCAGATTGTTTGGAAAAGCCTGCACTCCGCAAAAACCTGCCGGGCCTTGCATGATATCCTCTGAGGGGTCATGCTCGGCATATTATAGATATTGGGAGGCCAGTTTTAAATGAAAGAACAAATAAGTCTCAGCCACGGAGATGGCGGAAAATATACAAGTATCCTGATAAATGAATTGTTCTATAAGTATTTTGGAAATGAAATATTGCTTAAAGGCGGCGATTCTGCGGTTTTTTCAATAAAGAGCAGAAGAAAGCTCGCGTTTTCCACCGATTCTTTTGTTGTTAAACCGCTTTTCTTTCCGGGTGGAGACATCGGAAAGCTTGCAGTATGCGGTACAATAAACGACCTTTCCGTTTCAGGGGCAAAACCTTTATATCTCAGTGCAGGCTTTATTATTGAAGAAGGCTTCAGTATAAGTGATCTTAAGGACATTGTACGGTCAATGGGCCAAATATGCAAAGAAACAGGGACAATGATAATTGCGGGAGACACAAAGGTGGTAGAAAAGGGAGATATGGACGGCCTTTGTATAAACACTGCAGGGATTGGTGTCGTCGAAAATGGTTATATGCCAAAAAAAATAAAAAATGGAGACCGGATTATAATAACCGGAAGCATAGCAGAGCATGGAACTGCAATCGTTCTGGAAAGATACAAAATAAAGGCATTAGGGGCTTTTGTCAGTGATTGCGCTCCTGTTTACAACATGATCTCCAGTCTTGCACCCTTTTATAAAGGAATAAAGCTGATGAGGGACCCTACAAGAGGAGGGGTAGCTACAGCCCTTAATGAGATTTCAGCTTCAGCAGGCAAAGGAATAAGGATATATGAAAATGCATTGCCTATAAGGAATGAAGTCAATGCAGTATGCAGCATCCTGGGTTTGGATCCGTTGTACCTTGCAAGTGAGGGCAGAGTAATACTAGTAGCAGATCCCGATATGTCACAGGAAATATTAGAATGCATCCGCAGCTGTAAAGACGGGGAAAATTCAAGTATAATCGGAAGCTTTTTTGATAATAGCAGCAGTCTTGTATATATGGAAACTGAAGCAGGGGGGAGGCGCCTGCTAAATACCCTTGAGTTTCCGATGCTTCCAAGGATATGCTGATTAGTAACAAGTATTATCATTCTCATTTGAGAAATATTTTCATAGATAAATAATTGAAAATACTATGTACTTTATTTTCATTTGCAATTGACAAATGTATATAAATGTAATATTATTATATAAGAAATAAAAATACCGGAATAGATCAGGCAAATTGAATTCAATTTAGCCGGGCTAAAATTAGCAGCAGGTAAATATACTTGTGGGACTATAATAAACAGTCTTACAAGTATTTTTTTTATAGGACTGCAGGGTATAGATTCATTTAAAATATATTGGGGGACGAAATCATTGAATAATCTGTTAAGCAAAATCACCGATCTTTTTATTATAAAATTTATTAAAAACACAAAGCCGGAAAAAAAGGTAGCAGATCCGGCAACACGGCGCAAATATGCTTATTTGGAGGCATATGTCAGTATTGTCGGCAATCTGCTGCTGTCCGCCGTAAAGGTTGCACTGGGATTATTCCTTAACAGTATTTCCCTTTTGGCCGATGCAGCCCATACTGCGGCAGATGTATTGACCTCAATAGTCGTCCTTCTCGGATTCAAGCTGTCAAGCTCACCTGCAGATGAGAAGCATCCTTTTGGGCACGGCAGAATAGAACTGATCGCAACCTTGGTGATTTCTGCAATGCTTTTTTTAGTAGGCTTTGAATTTGCGAAATCTTCTTATGAGCGCCTTTTATCAAACACTCCGGTCAAAGGCAGTTATATTATAGCATTAATAATGATATTTGGAGCCATATTCAAAGAATGGATGGCCAGGTTCTCCATAGACCTTGGCAGCAGAACCTCCTCATCAACCCTTATTGCGGATGCATGGCACCACAGGACCGACGGCATAGCCTCAATACTGGTGGCTGCTGCAATAATAGCTTCGGAATTCGGTTATTATAAAGTGGATGCCGTATTCGGGCTTATGGTTTCTGCGCTGATAATCTATACAGGGTATAGTATTTCAAAAGATTCCGTTTCACAAATCATTGGGGAAACACCGGCGGAAGAGGAGCTCAATAATATTGAAAACATTGCCTTGACTGTATCGGGAGTTCACAGTATCCATAAGGTGAATGTCCACAGTTATGGCTGCCATAAGGAAATATCCCTGCATGTACAGGTGGATAATGATATGTCCCTGGTTATGGCTCATGATATTTCCGAGCAGGTGGAAAGAATAATAGAAGAAAATATGAACTGCAAGGCAATCGTCCATATAGAACCCCTTGAGGAGGTTTATTAGCACGGAGGAGGCAATAGCCCGGACCGGACCCTTGGCTGCATATCTTTATCAGAAGAATATGTCCATATAATATGGAAATATTCAAGTAATTTTTTGAGACAATATATCGCTAATGATAATCGTTCTCATTTAAAATAATTGAGTCTGAAGCAGCAGCCATAAAATAACCAAAAAACAGACAATAATATTTTTTAGTAATTTATGCAGGCGCGATACATTTTATATTTTTAAGAATTAAATGCATTTAGCACATTTTTCTGAGATTATAATTTACTTAGTTTAAATTTTTCTTGGATAATAATTCACAGCGATTAAAATTTACCGAAATATGATTTGTTGAAGAAGCTTGACACGTAATTCAATATATTTTCTCATATTTTTTGCTTGAAGCACCCAGGAGTATTGATATTGCTGATGTTACAAAAAACCCTCAAAAAAACGACGCGTTTAAATCGCTTCAGAGCGATTTTTTTTGATAGGGTAATATAATTAGACCTCGTGATTTTTCTTAGCAGAATACGCAGCCGGCATACGGGCGGCTTTTAACCGGATTCATAAGGCCGATTATAAAATTTCCGGATAGAGGTGATTTTTAGAGCTGATCTTGAAAGGGAAATTATAAGTAATCACGAAATAGTAAATTAATGAGCATTTAGTATTACAGATAATCAAAAATTCGTGCAGAAAACGCCAGTTTAAGCAATTTATAAAACTTTATAAATAATTTATCAATAAAAGAGGATTTTACCTCTTCTGTGTCGAATATTTCAATTGCGCTAAATAATCATTTCGCGCAATATTGAATAAATAATCAAAAAGGGGATATGTAATATGACTAAGCTTCCTGATATTGCAGTTGAATTTCTTGAATACATGGAAACCATCCGCGGTAAATCAAAAAATACTATCACCGCTTATAGTTATGACCTTGCTCTCTTTTTTAAATATATAAAAATGAAACGCGGTTATTTAGTAACCGATATGGAAATTAATGAAATTCCCATTGATGATATAGATATGTATATGATCAACAATATAAGCCTTGCTGACTTATATTCCTTCCTCTCCTTCGCGGCTAACCAGAGAGACAATAAAAATTACGCCAGGGCCAGAAAGGTTGCATGTATAAGATCCTTTTTCAAATACCTTCATAAAATGAAAATGATCAAAGAAAACCCAAGCATAGAACTGGAATCACCGAAAATAAATTCCAGGCATCCTATTTACCTCACTCTTGAGGAAAGCAAGCAGCTTCTTTCGTCCATAGACGGCGAGAACAAAGAAAGGGATTACGCTATAGTAACTCTCTTCTTAAACTGCGGACTGCGCCTTTCAGAACTAATAAGCATAGATATAAACAAAATCAGCAATGACATACTGACCGTAATCGGAAAAGGCAGCAAAGAACGGACGGTATATCTGAACAAGGCATGCATAGATGCCATAAATAACTACTTAAAGGTCCGCCCTGTTGATGATGTTAAAGATAAGAATGCATTGTTCTTAAGTGAAAGAAAGCGCAGAATCAGCAAGAGAACCGTACAATACCTTGTGAAAAAATATATCGGTATTTCCAACCTTGATATGGAAAAATACTCCCCTCATAAGTTAAGGCATACTGCTGCCACTCTAATGTACAAGTACGGAAAAGTCGATATCAGGTCTCTTCAGCAGATTCTTGGGCATGAAAACATTTCAACAACACAGATTTATACGCATTTAGATGATGAAACTCTCAGGAACGCAATAAATGCCAATCCCCTTTCCGAGGAGAAAAAATAAATCTTCGAAATGATTAACATAAATATTTTTATGTTAATCATTTCCTTCTTTTTCACTGTAATCCACTATATAGTCTCTCTCATATTTCCATTTTTCCATATCTTCCATATCCAACTCTGCATCTTCCTCTTCTATTATCTCGTCTATCTCAATGCTGTTGTAATCAGCAGCCTTATCTATGCAAGTGCAGCAATTATCGCAAATCTTATTTGGATCAATGTCACATCTGTCGCATTCTCCGCAGTCGGTACATTCTCTGTCCGTTAAAACACACTCTTTCTTGTATTCCATATATCTTCCTCCCCAGTTTATACGTCAGCTCTATTTTACAATGTATTGGCACTAAAATGCAATCCGGTCATTAACTTGGGAAATTCTTCTATAATCTATTCAGAGAAGAATATATTATGCCGATATTATATTTAAATGCTTGCTTTATATTTGTATAAGAAGGCGGTGCTAATATTGATTAATGCTTCTGCTAATATCTTTGTTTTTACAGCTTATGTTTCCTTGCTGATAATTGAGTTTGTTTTTTTGAAAATACTATATATTGACTTCAGCACTCCCTGGCTTATTACCACATTAATATATGTTTTGTTCATAATATATCAGATACTGGTCAGAGTTAATGAACAAGTGGAAAAAGGCAGAGTAAAGGAAATTCTGTATTGTATCATTGACTCTATTAACGGGATACCGCTGGTCAATAAGGATAATAAAATAATTATACAATGGGATGTAATTTTTAAAAAACTGATTGATAAAAAAGAATACTTTCTATATGACAATATTATAAAGATAAAAACAAAAAACATTGACCGATATGTTAACCAGTATCCCTCCCTCCTATTTAACAGCTCCATGGATATGCTGGAAAGAAAAAACAAGATTGACACAAAATCTATTATTAAAGGAAAAGAATCCGCCCCGAAAGAGTTATCGGAAGAACTGGATATAAATGAAGAGATGAAGAAAGTGTTGTATGTCAAATATTTGAGCGCTAACAAAATGACACTGGCTAATCTTGATTCTTCCGTTTACTTTGATATTGTGTTAAATGATGAATATGAGCCCCCTGAATTTGAAAAATTCGGTATCAAACCTGATGACAGATATGATGGATTTTCATTGGTTGCTTATCATAAGGATAAGAAGTACATTCTGGTTCCAAGGATAATAGTATATTGCAAAAGAATCGACAAGGAAAAGTGGCTGTATCGAAATATAGACAGAATCATAAAATGTGCCGAAAATATAGCTGCAGGTATACAGGATTACTTAATAATTGTAGATGAGCTGAGTTTAAAAGATGTAACGACCGATTACTATGAGGAAGAAACCGAAGTAATACCGCCTTTCTATTTTGAGCGCTTAGACAATAACATCCTGGAGTTTTCCGGAATAGGAAAAGGCAGGGAAGTTGCAAGGGCTTACTGTTCATTGGATACATCTCATAATAGCTTTGAAATCAATCTGCAAAAATACGAGTTGATTATTGATGGTGTCAGCGAAGTTGTAGAAGAAGAAAAAACAATCGCCATAGGAAATGCGTATCAACCTGTTGTTGCCATAATGGAGAAAATGCCGATAATATCCAATAACATTAAACTGGCAATATTAAAGAAAGATATCGAAGACCTTGTAATTAAATAAGTATTCTATTTGAAGCCTGGAAAATATAAAAGTTCTCCGGGCTTTATATTTGCGTTCTGCAGGCCATTGATCTCCATAACCCTTGATATATATTCCCTTATATCCATATCCCCCTTATGCTTTTGTGACATGTTCCACAGTGTATCCCCCACTTCCACATATTCAGGAATCATCGTGACATCCTTATTCTCCCTGGCACTTACTGCAAGCGTAAAAAGCGAGGACATTGCAAATATCATTATAATTCCAACAGAGACTACAAACCTTGATTTGCTTCTGATAACATACCTTTTCATATAATTACCTCCATAGCGAACATTTGTTCTTTTCTCCATTATATGCGAACATATGTACTATGTCAAGAAAAAAATTAAAAATTTACGAACGTATGTTTGAAATTTATAACTTGTTATGTTATAATGATAGAAGAAATTAATGGGAATTATATATTGGAGAGTAATATGAATATTGATGATTTAAGTAAAAAGCAATTTGAAGTCCTGAATTTCATAAAAAAAGAAATCAACAAAAAAGGATATCCCCCCTCCGTCAGGGAAATATGTGATGCTGTGAAGCTTAAATCCACTTCTACCGTTCACGGCCATCTTGAGAGACTTGAGAGAAAGGGATATATCCGAAGAGACCCGACAAAGCCTCGTGCCATTGAAGTCCTCGACAGCAACAGCTCTATTGTTACAAAAAAGGAAATGGTAGAGCTGCCTGTAGTCGGCAAGGTTACAGCAGGCCTTCCCATACTTGCCGAAGAAAATATCGAAGATACATTTCCGGTGCCTATAGATTTTGTCGGAAACAGTGAAGCTTTTATGCTGATTGTAAAGGGTGACAGCATGATAAATGCCGGTATATTTGACGGTGATTTTGTAATTGTCAGGAAGCAGTCGGTCGCCAGGAACGGGGATATTGTAGTAGCATTGTTAAATGATGAAGCTACAGTCAAGACCTTTTACAAAGAAAAGGATTATTTTAGGCTGCAGCCGGAGAATCCCTACCTCATGCCGATAATAGCCAAGGAGCTTTCGATTCTGGGAAAAGTTATAGGAGTTTTCAGATCCATAAAATAAAAATAATCCGATAACCGCTAGATACTCAAGCTGGTTATCGGATATATTTTTTTGTTTTATTTCTTCCGGACAGGAATCCAAACTTCACTGTAAGCGTAATCTTTTTTATTTTTATCCATCTTAGTAAATGAAAAAGAAGGAGCATTGATTACTTCGTAATTCGACGAAGGAAGCCATTCTGAATATATTCTTGCCATTGTATTCTGCAGCGTGGAAGGAAATAATCCTTCATTCGGAAATACGGCCCAGGTACAGGCTTCTACGTGCACTTTTTCCAATAGATTACTTACATTATTTTCAGTGGTTAATATGCCTATCAAGTGAGTTAACTCTCCTTCTTCTCTTAAGAAGTCAGCATCAGCATCATAAGAAGCATTGACAATCTCATAAGGTTCCATATTTTGAAGAGAATGCATTTCTTCTTTTTGTTCCTCAGTTATGCTTTCCGCAAGCTTAACTATCTCTTGGTTGATACCTTCAAATTGCATAGGGACACGTTTACTTACACCGACTAAATTAAACGCCGGTTTGTCTTCAATTCTAAATTCCATATTCATTCCTCCCTTGACTGTTATTATAAATGAAAGCTTAGGAAAAGATTTGATTATGCCTTTTTTCATTACATCTGAGGGTAAAAATCCGCTCCATTTTTTAAATGCCCGGGTAAAGCCGTCCATTGACTGATAACCGTATTTAAAAGCAACATCAGTTACCCTTTCTCCATTTAATAAATCCTTATTTGCTTCCGACAGCTTCCTGTTCTTAATGTATTCACTAAGAGTCAAACCTGAAAGATAAAAAAATATCTTTCTGAAGTGATAGTCGGAAACTCCGGCATATTCGGAAATTATTTGGGGAGATAAATCATCGGTCAAATGGTCTTCAATATAGTCTATAACATGATTTAATTCCTTCAGCATTATATCCCTCCCTTTCATATCTATATAATACCAAAGCGGCCTTAATGATACTCGACTTTTTCAATACAAAAATTATCGCCCAACGAATATCGCTAACTACTTAAGTAGTTAGCGATAACCTTTTGATCTTTATAATTAAATATCTATCAAATTTTTCTTATAGTCATTATACAGTTCTTTTAATTCGCCCATTTTTTCAGCCATTTCCTTTTGAAGCTGTGACAGGGTTTCATAGTCCTTTTCTTTTGCAGCTTCTCTAACTCTCGTGAAGAGTGATTTTGAATTATAGGTGTCCTTCATCAGATAGTGCCTCAGG
>Ga0302248_1002264_pt1 | contig 12033 bp, 10 predicted proteins | sample AAG_UR_Leu_MG_FD_193528 | JGI IMG/M metagenome (GOLD analysis project Ga0302248, IMG submission 193528) | Enriched activated sludge microbial communities from anaerobic digester in WTTP, New Holstein, Wisconsin, United States - AAG_UR_Leu | ecosystem: Engineered > Bioreactor > Anaerobic >... | reverse complement strand
TAATTTGAGTCGGTTCCTTGGCTTTTAAATTATTTAATTGAATGGGTAAAACTTTGATTTCGATCTTTAAATTTTCTAAATCTGCCTTTTTGGAATTATTATTTTCTAAACCAAGTAAATTTTCAATAATTAAACCACTAGCACCTTTTTTGAAATGCTGATGTCTATGACTATTAAGTTCTAAAAAAATATCTCCTAAAGTTTTCCCTTTATGAGATTCTATTATATCTATAAATGGTTTTAATGATTTCAATTTAGTACTGGATAACATAAATTATTACAAAGATAAATCCTTATATCTCTTCACTGATAATTCAAGATATTTTTTTTCTAAGTCAATGCCAATAAATTTACGACCATTAAGAGCACAGGCTAAACCAGTAGTAGACGAGCCCGTAAATGGATCTAATACCAAATCTCCTTTTTCGGTACTGGCCATAACAATACGAACTAATAGATCAATTGGTTTTTGAGTGGGGTGCTTACCAAATTTTTTTTCGGCTGGTTTAGGTGTACCCATTGACCAAACACTGCGCATCTGCAGATTAGGTTTCTTCAAAAAATCTTCCGGCCAGTTACCATTTTTCATTAAATCATAATTAAATTTATGTTTAGTATTGATTAGTTTTCCGGTTTTAGGATGAATTAATTCTTTTCTCGCCCAAATTAAAGTTTCGTGACTGGCGGTAAAAAAGCGACAACTTAAATTTGGCGAAGCATTTGGTTTGAACCAGGCAATATCATTTAAAATTTTAAATTTGCTAATTTGTAAGGCAAAGCCACATTGATAAATAGAATGATAGGTACCAGAAATCCAAATTGTTCCACCAGGTTTTAAAACTCTATGGCAAGCTCTAATCCATTCTAATTGAAATTCAAAATCTTTTTTTAAACCATTACTTACATCCCATTCACCTTTATTAACACTAACCATGCGACCAGCATGAACGGTAAAACCGCCATTAGAAAGTAAATAGGGCGGATCAGCAAATATCATATCAACTGAATTTTCTGGCAGAGTAGTTAAAAACTCCAAGCTATTGGCCTGATATAGCTTAAAATCTTTATCCTTAAAAAATGGCTTTAGCATTTTTTTGCTTTTTTTCTTAGTTTTTTTAACCTTTTTTGAGACAACCATACTATAACAAATTGAATATGAAAAAAAGATAAAATTTTGTTCTATTATCTAATTTTACGTTTTTATAGGGTTAAAGTCAAACAAAAAAGGAAGCTTTAAAGCTCCCTTTTTTATTAAAATAACTCAGTAATATTATGGTTCTTTTTAATGAAAAGTAAGAAAGGTAAGAAAGGGGGATCATATTGTATCAATACTAATTCCCTATTTTTTCCAGATAGCTTCACTGAATTAAAAAAATAATTAAATAACCTTACTCAGTCGCCAACCTTATTCAACCACCAACCTTACTCAGTCGCCATTTTAACTTGCTCAATACATTTAGATTCTGTGACCAAGTGCATGATTTCATCAATTTTTGGTTCAATTGCCCTGATTTTCGTGCCATCCTTCAAAGTTGCTTCAACTTGCAAACTATGGGCTTGAAAAACTTTCTCTACTTGACACTTGCGGATTGCGTCTTTCATATTCTCCCAAGCTAAATGATTTTTATAAACTAACTGACGATTAATTTTTTCCATGGTTGAAACATCAACCTGCGTCAAATTATTTTGTACTTCTTCGGAAAAAATATTTTTTATATCTTCAGTATAATAAGACCCATCACGCGGGGCAAGATGAGAAAACCGACTTATATCATAAAAGGACAATTCATCTGGATAATTAACTTTGACCGGACCGGAAAAACCACTCAACTCCTGCCATTGATTATCTTCTATCAAATATTCCACACAATACACCCAAACGGAAAAAGGAAATAATTTATTTTCTGGTTCTAAATTTTTTACAGTACAGCGACGCCAACTTCCCTCTTGGGTTTTCCAACTAAATCGCTCCAAAAAATAACTTTCTAAAGCATAGGCTAATTGCTCATTATTAAAACCGGAATGAAAAGATAAATCTTCTTCTGAGATAAAATTTTCCAAAGAATTTTCTTTTTGTTTCTCGCTTTCTTCATTGTTTATTACCGGACTTTTTTCTGGCGAAAATAATCTCCCACTATCTTTTTTGAACCAGAAAAAAAGAGCGCTAAGCAAAAAAATGGCAATCAGAAAATAGATTAAATTTTTTTTCATATTTTTATCTTTGGTTTTATCTTGATACGTATTTAATTTTAACATCTATAGTTAACATCAGCAAAAATTAACTTAACAATTTCAGGAAACTTGGTAATTCTGAAATGCCCACCTTTGCTTTTGTAAATCACGATATGAGCGTTTTTTAATTTTTGTCTATATTTTTCGGCATGAGAAACGGGCACAACATTATCATCTTGAGAAAATAATAAATGAAGATTTTGACAATTTTTTTCAATTAATGATAAATTCTTTCCCAATTTAAATCCACCAACCAAATCTTCTTCCGGCAAAGTGTTATCAAAGGGCGGACAAACTAAATATACTGACAATGCTTTTTTACGAAGTTTATTTTCGGAAAGATATTTTGCTAAGAAAACTCCACCCAAAGATGTGCCAAGCAAAATATATTTATTTTTAATAAGTGATAAGTATCTTTCAAAATGTATTTTCCAATCTCTATATTTAGCAAATTCCCGCAAAGGCATGCGAGGCGAAATTATTTCAAATTTTTTTCCTAAACTTTTTTCTAAATAATCTCCTGTCCAAGATACTCTTTTTTCCGTTGTTATTTTTCTGGTTTTTAAATAATGTAAATAATCCTTGTCACTTTTAAATGTCGTTCCGCCGTGGATTAATAACACTTGAATTTTATTTTTTGTTGTTTTCATATTTTATTAGTGAGTATTATATTTCCATCAATTCAGTTTTTTTATATAAATTACCTCTTAATCTGCTCATTTTATATCCCCTGGCGCCTTCTTTTGACTTTATCAAAGTAATTTTCTGATTAAAAATTAAAATTTTTTATTGGATTAAATGCGTAAATATCAAAAGTTGAAATTTCGTCGCCATAATTAACATGTTTACTTGTTTTACTGCCCTCTGTAATAACAATATTTTTAAATATCATTTTTAATATACTTTCTATTTGTTCTATGGAATATTTCTTCCACCTGTTGTCTAGCAATTTCTCTGATTTGTTCTCGTGTTTCTTTTACATAAGCGTCAAACTTGTCCTGCTTATCTTTTTCTTGCCTATTAATATTCTTACTATCAGCTAATTTTTGCAATTCCTTATCATCTTTATTAGATCTAGTTCTTAATTCGCTATAAATTATTTTATTTGGTTTAATTTCTGGATGATTGGCAAAAAATTTTTCCCAATATTCTTGGCTGGAAATAGTCTGACTTGGTTTTTTCAAATTTCCGTCTTCATCCAACTCCGGTTTTCCATCCTTTATTACGTATTGTGAACCGGTTTCTGGATCAACCTTAACATCTGAGCTGATACATAAAATTCCGGCCTCAATAGGAACTCCCTGTCCGAAATTAAAAATTTCAAAATCATTATACTGCTGATCAATACCTTTCTGATTATGATATGTATTCATACCCAGAGTAATCTGACCCTCTCTGGTCTTTTGATAAAAATCATTATGCAAAATATATTCTACCGGATAATAAAAATAAAATTTATAATCATCTTCCGCGCCATACATTTTATGCAAATCTTTACCATAAGAAAAATGAGCAGATTCTCTATCTAGGGCATACATTGAACCGTATGCGCCCATTACTTTCTCAACTATATCATCAACTTCATGCCCTTTAGTAATTAATTTTGTAATCTCCTTCTCATTTAAAAAATCAATTCGCTGATTTTTTAGAATTGTACTAGTCATTGAATTTATTTTTCCGTCTTTTAGCAGTGGGATAAAACTGTTGACAAATTTCCCCTCACCCATATCATGGCCGCCGCCAGTTGACATAAAAGTATTTTCTCTCACTCCATAACGAGTAATGTGATAAAAAGCCTCGCCTGATAATCTTTTCAACAAAAATAAATAATTCTCCAAACTCATTTTTGATAGCGCTTCAGTGCTCAAATATTCATCGCGTTCTTCTGGACTTAAGGGACATTCCGACATAATCCGATTAAGCTCTTGATGATAATATTCCCATGCTTCTTCAATGTTTCTTTCTTTTTCAAACTTTAAATTAATATTTAAATTATTAATCATCTCCTTATGTTTTTCCGTTTTAAAAATCCTTCCCCAAATATCTTTTTTGATTTCTTCCAGTTCTGGACGAAATTCTGGAGATTTACTTTTTTTTAAATCTTCATAGCTTTCTGGTTTGTTACGAGCCTCCCTAAGACGACAAGCGGTTTCTTCGCGCAAATCAGGGGCTAATTCTTGAGAAAATTTTCGTTCTAGCTTCATAAATTTTATTTTTAGCTGAATATATATGTTGCTTTATAATATATATGTTGCCTTATAAATTATAACATCTCATTTTAAATCAATAAACTTATTATCAAAAAGCCCCTATTCTTATCAAAAAAAGCCCCTATTCCAGGGCTATTTTGGGGGCGGAGAGGGAGGGATTCGAACCCTCGGTACCCGTGAAGGTACGACAGTTTTCAAGACTGTTCCATTCAACCACTCTGGCACCTCTCCTTATCTTAAATTTTACTCTAATTTTACCTTAACAATATAATAAAAATTTAATGCCTTGTCAAAACACAATTATTTAACGAGGAAACTTGTTAAAATGAAATTATTTGACGAGGAAAATGGAACATAAACTAAATGAGTCGCTCTGATATTTAGTGAGTCAATCTGATATTTAGTGAACCACTCTGATATTTAGTGAGTCAATCTGATATTTAGTGAGCTGCTCCGATATACTGAGTTAATCTAATATTTAGTGGGCCGTCCGATATTTAGTAAACTACTCTGATATTTATAAAAAGTATCTCAAATTATTCCAAAAATGTCTTGCAAAAGATCAATAAAGGGTTTTAAATTTTTTTTATCAATACCCAAAAGATCATTTTGGCTTAATTCTACATAAGGTTTGTCATATCCAGCCGGAACCAGAAAAGAAGACATGGGATAACCAGGATTAATTTTATCTGAAAATAAATTAGTAAAATAATCTTTTTGAACAGCTTTGGCAGTTTTTAAAATATTATTTTCCGGATTGTAATAAGATAATCTAAAATCCCAAATAAACTGCCTATTTTCCCCTGGATGAAGTTTATCAATTTTTTTCCAAATATCTAAAACCTCTATATCACTTAATTCTCTTTTTTCCTTATTAAAACGACGAACAAAAACACCGGGCTGCTCATTGTTTGGCAGAAAATTAGTAGTAAGAGCTTCATCAATAGCTATGGTAGGCAAAAAACTAATTTTTGCATATTCCTTGGCCTTAAAAATAGAATTATTTTCAGGATTATCAAAGGGCTCATCAATTTTAATATTTATATTTAAATCTTGAAGACTCACCATATCTAAATCAGCAAAATCAGAAAAAAGATTCTTGTAACGTTTTAATTTTCCTTGATTGTGAGTGGCAATTAGAATTTTGGGCATTTAAAATAAATAAAATTAGATATTTATAAATTATTTATATTTAATTTATCATAATTTTATCTAAAAATCAATTTAATTTTAATCTAATATAAAACAAAAACAGAGCTTCAAAAAACTCTGTTTTAAACTGCTTCGTGCTAACACGATGATGCGGAGAGAGAGGGATTCGAACCCTCGATACGCTAATAAAAACGTATAACAGGTTAGCAACCTGCCGCTTTCAGCCGCTCAGCCATCTCTCCTTGAAATAAATAAAATAATTAAATAACTAGGATAATTCCCCAAAAAAACGCCATTCTTTCACCTTTTTTTTAATTTTATGTTATAATTACTATATAAAATAAATAATGCCTTGTCAATTAAAAATATGGCCGAAAATAAAACAAAATACTTAAAATGGCAGGTGCCGGAATACCGCGTTCCCGAAAGAAATAAAAACTGGTATTATCTCGCCAGCCTTTTTTTGCTAATCGCCCTTTTCTTCTGTTTTTTTGCAATCAGAAGTTGGCGAATTGTTTTTTTGGGTTATGAATCAAATTTCTTATTTGCGGTAATTCTAATTCTTGCCTCAATCATTACTCTAATTAATGAAAGTCGCCCACCGCTCATTATTGATATTGAACTTGGTCCAGAGGGCATAAGAGTTGGCTCCAGATTTTATGATTACGATGAAATTAAAAACTTTTCTGTTATTTACAAACCCAAACAAAGTGTCAAAAACTTATATTTAGAATTCAAAAATTCAATTAGACCTCGTTTATCTATTCCGCTTCGTCGAATGGATGCCTTAACCGTCCGCAATTTTTTATATCGTTTTCTTGACGAAGATTTGGAAAGAACTAATCCTCCCCTATCCGAACAGTTGACTAAAATCTTAAAATTATAATAATATAACTAGAGTTCTTAATTTTTAACTCGGTTAAATTGATAATTTTAAGAACTATTTTGCTTCCGTCGTTCAACGGATAGGACGCAAGATTGCGGATCTTGTAATCCAGGTTCGATTCCTGGCGGAAGCACATTTTAAAATTACTCTAATCTATTTTTCAGCCATCCCAACATTTTTCAGTCGTCCTAATTTATTTCAGTTGTCTTAACATTTTTCAGTTGTCCTAATTTGTTTCAGTCGTCCCAACCTACTCAGTTATCTTGACCCGCTCTATGCTACCCAGCTAAGTGAAAACTTAACTTTAACTTCATGCTTAGCTTATCAAGTAAAATTTCTGACTTACCTCGAGTCGGACCAGCCAATACAAAATATCTCAAAAAGCTCGGTCTGGAAACCATCCAAGACCTGCTTTTTTATTTGCCCTATCGTTATGATGACTTTCGTTTAAGAAAAAAAATTGCTGATTTAAAACCGGATGAAAATGTGAGTGTCCAAGGAGAAATAATGCTTATTCAAAATAGACGCAGTTTCAAAAGACGTCTGTATTTAACCGAGGCCTTGATTGCTGATGAAAGTGAATCAATAAAAGTGATTTGGTTTAATCAACCTTTCTTAACGAAAAATTTAAAAGTGGGCGACCAAGTATCAATCTCCGGCAAAACATCTTTTACTCAAGGGCAAATTGCCTTTATTTCCCCGCAATACGAAAAAATTTATGGTGGAAAAAATTATGGTGATAATTTAATCCACACCGCCGGCCTAATCCCTAACTATCATCTAACTGACGGATTGACACAAAAACAATTGCGTTATTTTATTAAACAAGTTTTAAACTTAAGAAATGAAATTGTTGATTGGCTGCCTAAAGAAATTATTCGTGATTTTAAATTACTGGATCTAAAAACGGCCTTAAAAAAAATCCATGCTCCGCAAAATAATAATGACATTGAAACTGCTCGCCGTCGTTTAGCTTTTTCCGAATTATTTTTACGTCAACTAAAATCGCAATTAATTAAAAAGGAATTAAGCACGCAACAGGCCTCGCCTTTAATTTTCAAAGAAAAAGAAACGCGCGCCTTTGTTGCTTCTTTGCCCTTTAAATTAACTACTGACCAAAGAAAAGCAGCCTGGGAAATACTCCAGGATTTAGAAAAGAAAAAACCAATGAGTCGCTTGTTGGAAGGTGATGTTGGTAGTGGTAAAACAGTAGTCGCGGCCTTAGCTTTATTAAACACCGCTTTAAATAAACAACGAGCGGTTTTAATGGCACCAACCGAAATTCTGGCTAAACAACATTTTGCTTCCTTAACAAAATTATTTAAAAATCAAAAAATAAAACTGGCCTTAATGACTGGCGCGAAAAAAAGTTCAGAGGCCACTCAGGCTGATATTATTATTGGCACTCATGCCCTGATTCAAAAAAATGTTGAACTAGAAAATTTGGCCTTGGCCATTGTTGATGAACAGCATCGCTTTGGCGTTAGACAAAGACAAAAAATCTTAGATTTTAATAAAAAAGATAAGCTGGTTCCCCATTTTCTCTCCATGACCGCTACTCCGATTCCCCGTTCACTGGCTTTGGCAATTTACGGTGATCTTGATTTATCAATCATTAAAGAACTGCCCAGCGGTCGCAAAAAAATTATTACTCGTTTAGTTAATGAAAAGAGTCGCAACCAGGCCTATGATTTTATTCGCCAAAAAATAAAAGCCGGACGACAAGCATTTGTGATTTGCCCTTTGATTGAAGATTCGGATCGTTTTGAGGCTAAATCCGCCAAGGCCGAACATGAACATTTGCAAAAAAACATTTTCCCTGATTTGAAAATTGGTCTGCTGCACGGCAAAATGAAAAGTTTAGACAAAGAAAAAGCCATGCAAGAATTTCTGGATAAAAAAACCGATATTTTAGTGTCCACTTCAGTCATTGAAGTGGGGGTTGATGTTCCTAATGCTTCTCTAATTGCTATTGAAGGAGCAGAACGTTTTGGTTTGGCTCAGCTTCATCAATTTCGCGGTCGGGTTGGTCGAAGTGAACATCAATCATATTGTTTGCTCTTTCCTTCAAACGCAACCACCATTAGCGAAAAAACTAAAGAACGTTTAACATCCTTAGAAAAATATCATGATGGTTTTAGTTTAGCTAAAATGGATTTAAAATTACGTGGAGCCGGAGAACTATATGGCGAAATGCAAAGTGGTTTTTCTGAACTGCAGATTGCTTCCTTATTTGACTATGAGATTATTAAAAAATCCAATGAAGCGGCGCGCGCTTTAGTAGTCAAAGATGCTAAATTAAAAACGCAACCGCTCTTAAAAGAAAAGTTGGGTGAATGGGAAAAGACGATTCATTTGGAATAAAAAACGTGGTTGAAAAACATGGTTGAGAAATCATAGCTGAAAAAACATAGCTGAGAAAGTATTGCCAAAAGTATTTAAAAAAGAAAAAAGCGCCTCCGAAAAAGTGGCGCTTTGAATCATGGTTCAATTTATAGGTCTAAAGTGGTTTGTCAATTCGGTAAATCGCATATACTGCCGAAGCAAGCATGGCAATCCCCAAAACAGGTAGTTCACGTATTATGTAAAATACAGACTCCAAAAGAGTTCCTGGATAGTCGGACTCACTAGACATATAAATTAAGAAACAAAAAATACCAAATCCTATGTATATGCCTGAGATTATCCCAAAGCTAATCAGCCCCATTCGTGCTATCCGTACCATTTTTCTGATTTTTGTTTCTTCCATTTTTCTGATTTTCAGTTTTTCCATGATATGTTTTTTTTTGGTTTTTCAAGGTACTTTAACTAAATAATATATAATATTATATCATATTTTAAACTAATTGTCAAATATTTCGCCCTAAAGACCGGGTTTGTACTCTAGGTGATGCCAGCAGGAAAATAAAATACTGAACATAATATGCCTAATATTACTTAAAATTGACAAAAATTTGCTTTTGAACTATCATCTTAATTATAAATAAATTGTTCTTTTTAAAAATAAATTATTAAACATGAGGGGAAAAAAAATTAAAGAAATCGCGGTAATGCATTATGATGAACAAGGAAAAATCAACGAAGTTTGGTTAGAAAATGACTGTCTATTTGCCTATTTTATTGGGCGTTCCTGCTCTCAAGGAAGAAGAGTAAAATTCTCCGAATTAAAACCTTTAAACAAGAAAGCGCAAAAACGTGCGGAAGAAATTGTTGATTCTTTTTCAACGAAACCTCAAAAAACACTATCCCTAAAACAAAAGACAGACCAAACAAAAATATTGTCTGTCAGCGCCTAAATCTTTTTTAAAAAAAATTAAGAGCAAAAAAAAAAGACGAGTTGATTAAGTCAACTCGTTTTTATTTTCCATTATTTAATGATGTCTTAATTTAATGATAAAATGACTAGTTGATAGTTATTTATTGGCGAGTTAATAGCTAAACAGTGAAATTATGGTAGATCAGTGGCAAGTTAGCGACTAAATATTGGTAAATTATGGTAGATCAGTGGCAAGTTAGCGACTAAATATTGGTAAATTATGGTAGACTAGTGGCAAGTTAGCAATTAGTTATTTATAAACTCAACCAAATCTTCTAAGTTTTTAATTTTAATTAATTTCAAAGCGGTTTCGGCCTTTATTTTTCCTTCCGGAATAAGCGCTTGTTTAAATCCTAGGCGCTTCGCTTCTTTTAATCTTTCTTCTAGGCGAAAAATACGACGCACTTCTCCGCCCAAGCCAACTTCACCCAAAACAATCGTGTCGCGTCTAAATGGTTTGTTTAAATAGGAAGAAACAATGGCGGCGACCGCGGCTAAATCAAGAGCCGGGTCGGAAATTCTTAAACCACCGGCTACATTTAAAATAATATCTTGGGCTAACAAATTAATTTTACTGCGTTTAGAAATAACCGCGCTTAACACCTGCAAACGATTAAGATCAAAGCCACTGGCTTTACGTTGCGGATAACCAAAAACTGTTTTAGAAACTAGGGCTTGTAAATCAATCAAAAAAGGACGACTCCCTTCAATGATGCAACCCAAAACCGAGCCAGCCAAAGCGCCGATTTCTTCATTAATAAACACCGAGGCCGGATTGGAAATTTCACGGAAACCATGACTGGTCATTTCTAAAACCCCTAATTCATTGACCGAGCCAAAACGATTTTTAGTGGAACGAAGTAAGGCATAGTTATGATGAGTTTCCGCTTCTAAAGATAAAACTGTATCCACAATGTGCTCCAATGATTTTGGCCCGGCGACTTGGCCATCCTTGGTAATGTGACCAATTAGTAAAACAGAAATGTCATGCTCTTTGGCTAATTCTAAAAAACTAACCGCAACCGCCCTAATTTGACTCACTCCACCCGCTTCAGTTACTACTTGATTGGAGTAAACAGTTTGAATTGAATCAATGATTAACAAATCTGGCTTATTAGCTTGCGCAGCGGCAATAATTTTTTCCACATTAGTTTCGGAAATAAATTTGAATTTATCCAAACGACAATTTAAGCGCTCTAATCGATTTTTGACTTGCGCGGCTGATTCTTCGCCACTCGCGTAAATAACTTTTAAATTACTATTCGGTGCTCCGGCAATTTGCGCGACCAAAGTGGATTTTCCTATCCCCGGTTCCCCACTTAATAATATTAAAGAGCCAGGAACTAATCCGCCTCCTAAAACTCGATCCGCTTCTTTTAAACCAGTGCTTAATCTTTTTAAATCTCCGCCTTTAATATCTTTCAAATCTATAATTTTGGCTGGACTGATTTTTTTCAATTCTTGCGCTTTAGCTTGATGACTATCTTTTGTTTCTTGCGCTAGAGTACCCCAGGCGCCACACTCTAAACAGCGCCCACTCCATTTTGGGAATTGGGCGCCGCAATTTGCACAAGAAAAAATTGTTTTTAAATTGGACATAAGTTTAATCTAACAAAATTCTCCTAAATCACTTTTAAACTTTTTATCAGCTTTAAATTAATTTTATTACCAATAAATCCTTGATTAATCTTCCTATCAGTTTTTAATTATTTTTTATCAATTTTTAATTAATCTTTTTGCCAGTAGGCCTTATCAACCAACCAGCTATCGTTAACTTTTTTCAGTGTTATTTCTATTTTTTGATAATAGGCCTGACCTTCATTAACTTGACTGGTGCTTTCTCGTCTTTGCGTATTAACCATAATTCGCGCTTGACCCGCGCTGTCATCATAACTTAAAACCTCGCTGGTTAGAGCCGTAGTCGTAATGCCAAAATATTCACCATTACTTTGACTCTTGGTTCTTAAATCTTCAACATAAGCATCTGCCCAAGTTTTCATTTCCTCGGTCATAAATAATTTCAAATCTGTGAAATTACTATAGTTAGAATAATTTGAGTAAGAACCAAAGCGTTCAGCAAAAGCTTGAGCGATTTTCACTAAATCATTTTCATCGGTTTGATGTTCGCCTTCAGCGCCAATTTCATATTGCTGATAATTACGGGGTTGATCACTGGGTGTGGTTGTGGGCGTATCTCCTGCTCCACTCGGTAATTGTCCGGTGATAAATGGGGTTTC
>Ga0302248_1002257_pt1 | contig 12074 bp, 10 predicted proteins | sample AAG_UR_Leu_MG_FD_193528 | JGI IMG/M metagenome (GOLD analysis project Ga0302248, IMG submission 193528) | Enriched activated sludge microbial communities from anaerobic digester in WTTP, New Holstein, Wisconsin, United States - AAG_UR_Leu | ecosystem: Engineered > Bioreactor > Anaerobic >... | reverse complement strand
GAAGCCTCCTCGCCCCGCAAAAACTCCTCAATCAAAATCTTTTTACCCGCTTTGCCGAGCGCGTTCTCATCCAGAAAAGAGCGGATGGTTTTTTCGGCGGTTTCCCGATTGGGTGCAAGCACAACGCCCTTGCCCGCCGCCAGACCGTCCGCCTTTATGACAATCGGAAATTCCCGAGTCTCAAGATATTTCAAAGCCGCGGCAGTCTCGCAAAAAGATTGCGCCGCGCCGGTTGGAACGTGGGCGGAAAGAAGAACGTCCTTGCAAAAATCCTTACTCGCCTCAATCTGGGCGGCGGCTTTATTGGGTCCAAAAATCTTTAGCCCCGCCTCCTCAAAAACATCCACAATCCCCGCTGCCAGAGGCGCCTCCGGTCCAACAACCGTCAGCCCAATATTTTCTCTTCTGGCAAAATCAATAAGTCCGGAAAAATTCTCTCCTTGGGCTATCGGCGCGGTATCCGCCAACGCAGAAATGCCCGCATTGCCTCCCGGACAATAAATCCTTTTTACACGGGCGCTCTGGGCAATTTTCCAAACAAGAGCATGCTCGCGCCCGCCCGTCCCAATAACCAGAACATTCATCTTCAACCTCGATTCTTTTATACAAACCGCACAGCGCCGCCGCCTTCCAACGCCGCGCCAATCTCATACGAAGGCAGCTCATGCCGCCGGCAGATTCGATGGACTGTCTGGGCGTCCTTATGAGCAACCGTCAAAATCAACCCCAGCCCCATGTTAAACGTCCGGAACATCTCCTCTTCCGGCACAGGTCCCAACCGCTGAATCAAATCAAATATGAGAGGCGCATCCCATGAATCGGGACAAATGACCGCGTCAATACCCGGCGGCAGAATGCGGCACAAATTGCCCGGAATGCCCCCGCCCGTAATATGCGCCATCCCTTTGATTTTTAACTTTTTCATCAAATCGTTTATGAGAGGCGTGTAAATGAGCGTCGGGCGTAAAAGAGCCTCGCCCAATTTTTCCCCCAAATCTTCATGAATCTTACCCAGCGGTAAATTTGATTTTTCTAAAAGAACCTTTCGGGCAAGAGAATATCCATTCGAGTGCAGCCCGCTGGAGGCAACGCCGATGAAAACATCACCCGCCCTGATGGTTCGTCCGTCAACAATATCCCTCTTCTCCGCGATTCCCACGCCAAAGCCCGCCAAATCATAAACACCTTTGGCATAAAGACCGGGCAGCTCCGCCGTTTCCCCGCCCAAAAGCAGGCATCCCGCCTGACGGCATCCTTCCTGAATCCCGCCGATGACCTCCTCGGCGTGGCTGACCATTAATTTGCCGGTGGCGTAATAATCGAGGAAAAAAAGCGGTTTTGCCCCGCAGACTGAAATATCGTTCACCACCATCGCCACAAGGTCTATGCCAATCGTGCTATGTTTTTTCACCGCCTCCGCAACCAGCAGCTTCGTCCCGACGCCGTCTGTGGACGCCACCAGCACCGGATTCTTCCAGCGCCCCGCAGAAAGGGGAAAACATCCGCCAAATCCCCCGATGTGTGGTGACTTTTCCTTCAGCCGCCGCACCAGCTCATCCCCAGCCTCAATATCCACACCCGATGATTTGTATGTTATCATAATTCCAGAAAATCCTTTCTGATGCTGTTCGGCTTCCCTCCGGGATACTTGCCGTCAAAACAGGCGTTGCAATAGGTCAGCATTCGAGGCATGACGCGGTGCAAGCCTTCGATGCTGATGTAACCCAGCGTATCCGCGCCGATAAATTGCCGAATCTCATCCACGCTGTTGGAGTTGGCGATCAATTCCTTTTCGGATGGCGTGTCAATCCCATAATAACACGGATTCACCCACGGCGGAGCGCTCGAACGGAAATGAATCTCCCGCGCCCCCGCATTACGGAGCATCGTCACGATTTGGCGGCTCGTCGTCCCCCGAACTATCGAATCATCCACCACCACAACGCGTTTTCCCGCAAGCAATCCCCGCACCGCATTATATTTAACCCGCGCCCCAAAATCCCGAATCTGCTGGCTCGGCTGAATAAACGTCCGCCCAACATAATGGCTCCGAATCATCCCATGATTGAATGGGATTGCAGACTGTTTGGAAAAACCGATGGCGGCGGGATTCGATGAATCCGGCACCGCAATTACAACGTCCGCCTCGGCGGGATGCTCAATCGCCAGCTGCTCTCCCAGCCGATGCCGGATATCATAAACGCTCTTACCCTCGACAATGCTGTCCGGACGGCAAAAATAAATATATTCAAACACGCAAAATGATTGCTCAGATGGAGCAAAGGGGAGATTATGCGAAATCTTATCCCCATCAATCTTTATGATTTCCCCCGGTTTTAACTCCCGCAAAAGCTGCGCCCCGATAATATCCAGAGCGCAGGACTCAGAAGCAAAAATGGTCGCCCCGTTCAGCTTGCCGAAGCATAGCGGGCGAAACCCGCGCGGGTCGCGCATCGCATAAAGAATATTATCACGCATAAGAACAATCGAATAAGAACCCTTCAAACGGATGAGAGAAGAATATAGAGCCTCCTCAAAGTCATTGGAAGGGGAGTGCGCTATCAGATGCAAAAGAAGCTCGCTGTCCGTGTTCGTCAAAAAAATCGCCCCGCGACTTTCCAACTCGCTTTTCAATTGCGCCGAATTTGTCAGATTGCCGTTGTGCGCAATGGCAAGACGCCCCCCTTTGTATTTCACATGAATCGGCTGCGAGTTTTCCGCCGTTGATGACCCCGTTGTGGAATAACGCACATGACCGATGGCAATGGAACCCGGAAGCGAGTCGAGAACATCGCGATTAAAAACATCCGAAACGCAGCCCGCGCCCTTTTGAGAATAAAAATTGCCGCCATCCGATGAAACAATACCCGCGCTTTCCTGTCCGCGATGTTGCAAGGCATAAAGCCCCAGATACGCCAGCTTTGCCGCCTCTGAATGCCCCGCCACAGCCATCACCCCGCAATATTCTCGCGGAGTTTCGTTAAAGTCGGTTTCCATGTTTTCCACTTTTCTTTTAGATTGATGTTTTATATCGAAAAAGATTCATAAGCCTTGCGAAGGCGCTCTAAAGGCAAGTTGCATACGCCTTCGATTTCAAGACTGCACCCGCCAACCAAGCCGATTTTTCTCACCGGCACGCCCGCCTTTTTTGCCCTTTGAATAATTTCAGATGCGAAATAATCTCTGCAAGTTATTACAATACGCGATGGCTCTTCGGAAAATAATTCAATCGCCGGATGGATATTTTTTTCGAGATTGATTCTTGCGCCCAACCCATCCTCGGAGAGCATCGCGCACTCGGCAATCGCTGCGCCAAGTCCGCCCTCGCTCACATCCTGCGCGCTTGCAACCATGCCCTGCGATATCATGTCCAGCAAAAAATCCTGCAAGGCTTTTTCTGCGGCAAGGTCAAGCGCCGGACATGGACCCATAATCTTATTTCTCAGCGCATAATAATACTGGCTGCCGCCAAGCGTGGTTGCCGGTCTGCCAAGCAGAATCACCGCATCCCCCGCCATTTTAAACCCCGCCGTTGTGATATGCTCCGGCTTCTCAATTAAACCAAGCATGCCAATCATCGGCGTCGGGAAAACCGCCACGCCTCTGTTCTCATTATAGAAACTCACATTTCCGCCAGTCACGGGAGTGTTCAACGCCCGGCAGGCTTCGCCGACGCCCAAAACCGCCTGCTCAAATTGATAATAGATATCAGGTTTGGTTGGATTGCCAAAATTCAGACAGTTGGTGATAGCAAGCGGGCGCGCCCCCGAGCAGACAACATTACGCGCCGCTTCCGCAACCGCCATCGCCCCGCCCGCGCGCGGATTAAGATAAACCATCATCCCATTGCAATCCGCCGAAAGCGCAATATGTTTTTCCGTTCCCTTGATTCTCAAAACAGCCGCCGAGCCGCCCGGTTTGACAATCGTGTTCAACTGCACCATGTGGTCGTATTGCTCATAAATCCACCGCTTGCTTGCGATGGTGGGCGTGGCAAGAAGCGCCAACAGCGCCTCGCCGCAATCATCGGGCGCCTCAAATTTCGCCGCATCAAAAACCTCAATCGAATCAAGATATTCCGGACGGCGGGAGGCGGGATTATATTCCGGCGCGGCGGTCGAAATCTCCTCCGCCGGAATCTCCGCAACCACTCGCCCCTTGTGCCGTACCCGCATCAAACCATCGGTTGTCACATTGCCCAAAACGCTCCACGGCAAATCCCATTTTTCAAATATGGCGCGCGCCGCTGAAAGCCGCTCCTCCGATACAATCGCAAGCATTCGCTCCTGCGATTCCGAAAGCATGATTTCATAAGCCGTTAAATTTTTCGAACGCTGCGGAACCTTGTCCAAATCTATGTCCACGCCGCTGCCGCCGCGTCCCGCCATCTCGCACGAAGAACATGTCAGCCCCGCCGCGCCCATGTCCTGAATCGCCTCCACAACGCGATTCTGAATCAATTCCAGAGTCGCCTCCAGAATCTTTTTTCCCATGAAAGGGTCGCCCACTTGAACCGCCGAGCGCCGCTCTTCTGATTCCTTGCTCAATTCCTCGGAGGCAAAAGTCGCCCCATGAATGCCGTCTCTGCCTGTGGCATTGCCGTAATAAACCACAAGACTGCCCGGCGTTCGCGCGCAGGCAAGCGTCAAATCTTCGACGCGCATCTGCCCCACGCACATCACATTAATGAGCGGATTGCCGTTGTAATGCTCCGCAAAATAAACATCCCCCGCCACAGTCGGAACACCCACGCAGTTGCCGTAATCGGCGATGCCGGAGATAACGCCGCCGATAATATATTTGTTCCTTGGAACGGAAGGGTCGCCAAAGCGAAGCGGGTCAAGCAGCGCAATCGGACGCGCCCCCATTGTGAAAATATCCCGCAGGATGCCGCCGATGCCTGTTGCCGCGCCCTGATATGGCTCCACCGCAGAAGGATGATTATGCGATTCAATCTTAAAACAAATAGCGCACCCGTCGCCGATATCCACAACCCCCGCATTTTCTCCCGGACCTTGAATCACACGCTCGCCTTTGGTGGGAAAAGTCTTCAGCATCTTCTTGGAATTTTTATACGAACAATGCTCGCTCCACATCACGGAAAAAATCCCCAACTCGGTGATAGTCGGTTCGCGCCCCATGATTTCGAGCAGTTTTTTATATTCGTCGCCGCTGATGCCGTGCGCCTGCACAATTTCCGGCGTTATTTTAACTTCTTTCATCGCGCTCCATCCTGTATGATGGATTTAAAAATATTAAGCCCGTCCTCGCCGCCAAGCGCCAACTCGCTGCATCGCTCCGGATGAGGCATCATACCGAGCACATTGCCCCGCTCGTTGATAATGCCCGCAATATTTTCCAGCGAGCCGTTGGGGTTTGCATCGGCGGCGGCTTTGCCGTTTTTATCGCAATATCTGAAAACTATCTGAACGTTTTCCTTCAGCCGTTTCAGCCCGTCCGCATGGATAAAATAATTCCCCTCTCCATGCGCTATGGGAATCGCCAGCGTTTTCTTTTCGAACCTTGTAAATATCGTCCGAGAATTCTCCACACTCAGATGGACAGGTTTGCAGATGAACCGCAGCGATTGATTGCGAATAAGCGCCCCCGGCAGAATCCCCGCCTCGCATAAAATTTGAAAGCCATTGCAGATGCCGATGACCGGACGCCCCGCCGCCGCATGGGATGCCACCGATTCCATGATGGGGGAAAAACGCGCAATCGCGCCCGTTCTCAAATAATCGCCGTATGAAAAACCTCCCGGCAAAACGATGCACTCGCAACCCTGAAGATCCCGTTCCTTGTGCCACAATTCCTTCACAGGGCAGCCTAAAACATTCCGAAGAACATGGATGCAATCTTGGTCGCAATTCGAGCCGGGAAATATCACAACGCCAAATTTCACGCCTCGCCTCCATTTTGCTCCACAGTAAACGTGTAATCCTCAATAACTGGATTGGTCAACAGTTTGTCGCACATCTGCCGCACCATGACCTCCGCCGCATCCCGGGACATATCCGCCAATTCAATCACAAAATATTTCCCAACGTGAACCCTGTCCGCGCCCTTGAAGCCGAGCGATTCCAGCGCCCCTTTGACGGCAAACCCCTGCGGGTCGGAAACATCCCGCTTCAATTTAACATATATTTTTGCGATTAACATGAAAAATCCTTTCCGGTAATGATTTTATATGCCTGAAGATAACGCTCGGTGGTTCCTTTGATAATATCCGGCGGCAACTGTGGCGCCGGCGGTGTCTTATCCCAGTCTGTCTTTTCCAGAAAATCCCGCACAAATTGCTTGTCAAAATTTACAGAGACCGCGCCCGGATAATAAGATTCTGTTAGATATATGCGCGATGAATCCGGCGTGATACACTCGTCAATTAATATAATTTCATCCTTGTATAAACCAAATTCAAATTTCGTATCAACAAGAGTAAACCCGCGCTCCTTTAATTGTGCATGGGCAAATCGGAAAATCTCCAAAGATTTATCCCGAAGAAATTCGGCAGTTTCCCTGCCGACAATATCACATGTCCGCTCAAAGCTGATATTCTCGTCATGACCCGACTCCGCCTTTGTTGAAGGAGTGAAAACAAATTCCGGCAGTGGATCCTTTTCGCGCAAACCCGCCGGCAGTTTTATGCCGCAGACTGTTCCCTGCCGTTGATACTCCTTCCACGCCGAACCGTGCAGATATCCCCGAACCACGCACTCAATAGCAAAAGGGTTAGCCTTTGCCGCCATCATCGAACGCCCGCGCAAATCTGCAATATAAGGTTTGGCTGATTCGCCGTAATCCTCCGGATTGCACGATACGATATGATTGGGAATGATTCCCTTCAACCGCTCGAACCAATAAAGAGAAATCTGCGTCAGAACAGCGCCCTTGCAAGGTATCGGATTGGGGAAAATGCAATCAAATGCGGAAAGCCTGTCCGTTGCCACAATAATCAAATAATCCCCGGCGTTATAAATGTCCCGCACCTTCCCGCGCTTAATCAACCCCATCCCCTCAAAATTTGTTTCATAAATCCCTTTCAAATCTCAGCCCCTCAGCATTATCTTTAATCGCCCATTAACCGTTGGTTGTTATTCCCACTCAATCGTGCTCGGCGGCTTGGAACTGATGTCATACACAACCCGATTGATTCCTTTGACCTCGTTGATTATCCGGTTGGAAAGCCGCGCCAGCAGATTCTCAGGCAGCCGCGCCCAGTCTGCCGTCATACCGTCCACGCTTTTCACTGCGCGTATGGCAATCACATTATCGTAAGTTCTCTCATCGCCCATCACGCCCACCGATTGAACCGGCAAGAGCACGCAAAAAGATTGCCAGATTTTGGTATAGAGACCCGCCAGTTTCATCTCTTCAACCAAAATCGCATCCGCATTGCGCAAAACATCAAGCCGCTCACATGTCACCTCCCCTAAAATCCTCACACCAAGACCCGGGCCCGGAAACGGCTGACGCCACAACGCCTCGTCAGGAATGCCTAATTCTTTTCCTGCCAGCCGCACCTCATCTTTGAAAAGCTCTTTCAACGGCTCGATGAGACGCCCCTGCTTGCCCAATTCCAAAATCTCTTTCACACGGTTGTGATGCGTCTTAATGGTGGCGGATGGTCCTTTAACAGAAACACTCTCGATAACATCCGGATAAAGCGTCCCCTGAGCCAACAAATCCTCTTTTCCCAGAGATGGCAGGAAAACATCCACAAACACCCTGCCGATAATCCGACGCTTCTCTTCAGGCTCTGCAACCCCGCGCAGTTTATTCAAAAACCGCTCAGAGGCATCTATGAAATGAACCGGCACGCCCAACCGCTTGAACCGCTCAACCACAGTCTGCGCCTCATTTTTCCTGAGCAGGCCATTATCAACAAACACACATTTCAACCGTTGCCCGATAGCGCGGTGAAGCAGTGTCGCAAGCACAGTGGAATCCACACCGCCGCTCACGCCGCAGACAACGCGCCTGCCTGCCGTTTCTGTTCGAATATCTTCAATCGCGCGCTCGATGAAATCCTTCATCCGCCAATTGCGTTTCTCGCCGCAAATCCTCACTGCAAAGTTCCGCAAAATCGCCAAACCATACTTGGTATGATGCACTTCGGGATGAAACTGAAGTCCGTATAGAGGCAGCCGCCGATGCCCGATGGCAATCGAAGGACAGTCCGCTGAAATGGCAAGACGCTTGAAACCCTTTGGCAGCGTCTGAACACTGTCACCATGACTCATCCAAACATCCGAACGCTCGGGGATTTTTGAAAAAAGCGGACTCTCCGCATTGAGGCGCATCTCCGCCCTGCCATACTCCCGCGCGCCGCCGCGCGCCACCTTCCCGCCAAGCAATTTGCTCATCAACTGCATTCCATAGCAAATCCCTAAAACAGGAATACCCAACTCAAATAAACGGGGAGATACCGAAGGCGCATCGGCTCCAAGAACTGAGGCGGGACCTCCGGAAAGCACAATGCCTGCAGGCTGCTTTTCGCAGACGGCATCCAAAGAAATAGAAAAAGGAGCAACCTCCGCATAGATATTCAGGCTGCGTATCTTGCGGGCTATAAGCTGGCTATATTGCGAGCCAAAATCAAGAACAAGAATCATATGTTTTTCTATGGGGATGTATTTTATATTGTTGTGATTTTTCACAAGAAATCGAACACTTATATCGCCGTTTTGTTTATGCCATCGTCAAGAGGAAATTTCTAAAAAAAATATTATATAAATACAATAAATAGAATAACTCAAATTATTTTACGTCAATATATTGTATTTCATTTTACGAAAAACAGGTTTATTTATGATTATTTAAGAGCCGTTCACAAGAATCAAGCGCCGTTGCAATCTACAGCAGCGTCGTTTTTTTATATCGCCCCAACCGCCGCCGATGCTGAAATCAAAATCAAAAACGAATTAATTCTTCAACCCACGCAACGGAGCGGGAATGCGTCCGCCGAATTCGATAAACGCCCGCGATGCCCCCGGACGATGCACAGGCATGATGTATGCCTCCCCGAAAAGCCCGCCAAACACAGCCTTTTCGCCCGCCTGCTTGCCCGGAACGGGAATGATGCGGCAGGCTGTTGTCTTTGCATTGATAACCCCAATGGACATCTCGTCCAGTATGACCGCCGCCAAAGTATGAGCGTCTGTATCGCCCGGAATTGCCACCATATCCAGCCCCACAGAACAAACGCTTGTCATGGCTTCCAGTTTTTCAAGACGCAAATCCCCGCGCCCCGCCGCCTCGCTGAGCGCCGCATCCTCCGAGACCGGAATGAACGCGCCCGATAACCCGCCGACTGATGACGAGGCAAACAGCCCGCCCTTTTTGACCGCATCATTGAGCAGGGCAATGGCGGCTGTCGAGCCCGGCGCACCTATGGCTTCAATCCCTAAAACCTGCAAAATCTCGCCGACGCTATCCCCTACGCGCGGAGTGGGCGCCAGCGAAAGGTCAACAATCCCAAATGGCACGCCCAGCCTTTCCGCCACCTCGCGACCGATTAATTCGCCCACCCTTGTCACGCGGAAAGCCGTTGTCTTAATCTCTTCCGCAATATCCGTGAAAGACATATTGCGAGATTTAATCTGCACCTCCAAAGCGCGCTTAACAACGCCCGGTCCGGAAACGCCTATATTCACAACGCACTCCGGTTCGCCCGCGCCCAGATACGACCCAGCCATAAAAGGATTATCCGCCGGAATATTTGCAAAAACTACTAATTTCGCCGCGCCGAAGCCGTCATGATTTGCCGATAACTGAGCCGTCTCGATGATTGCCTCCGCCAACCGCTTGACGGCGTCCACATTAATGCCAGCCGCAGTTGATGCCGCGTTCACAGATGAACACACACGCTCGGTGGAGGAAAGAATTATCGGCAGCGAATCAATCAAATGACGCGCCCCGCGCGTCCATCCCTTCTCAACCAGAGCGGAAAATCCGCCCACGAAATCCACATTAACTTCCCGCGCCGCGCGGTCAATCGTTTTCGCCAGCGAAACCGGCGCCACCTCGTCATGCGCTTCAAGCAACTGGCTGATAGGGGAGAGCGAAATCCGCTTATTCACAATAGGAATGCCGTATCGCCGAGAAACCTCTTCGCAAACGGGCACAAGCCTTTTTGCCTTCTCCATAATTTTTTTGTGTATGCGGTCTTGCAAATAATGCGGGTCATGATGCGCGCAATCCAAAAGATTAATCCCAAGCGTCACCGTGCGCACATCCAGATTCTCCTTATGGATCATCTCCACTGTCCGCATTATCTCTTCGGTTGTAAAAACGCCCATGATTTTTTCTCTTTCACCGACGATTCAAATCCGATTCGTTTCTTTAAATATATTGATATGTTGCAGATGAACCGATATGTTTTTCTTCATCCCGAAAGCGGCGAACTCATCTTGAAGGCACATCAGGTCAATCTCTTCTGGAACAACCAACTGCGCCACAAGAATAATCTGGTCCCCCTCCCGATGACCGGATATATCCACTATATTCACCCCGCGCTTTGCCATGTTATTGCTGATTTGATAAACAAGACCGCTTGTGTCTATTCCCGTAATCGTTAAAACATAATGCTGCGAATGACACTTTTCCGCCCCTTTTGCGGCGGGCTCGCGATATTCACGGACAATAACGCTGTATTCGCCTTCCCGACCGGCGCCAAGCAGCTGCTTCTGTAATATCTCAACAGTTACATCGGAAGGAAATTCCGCCATCAATATGATAGTGAAATATCCATTAACAACAGTCTGGCTGATAGCCGCGAGGTTTCCTTGCATCTCGAGAATACACCCCGAAACAGACGCCACAATGCCCGGACGATCCTCCGTCATTATGGATACCGCAAATTTTTTCCTGAGATTTTCCATCTTTGTTAACCCTTGTCGCTCGATGCAAACCAGTTCATGAAGCATAACCCCGTTTTACTTCCTGTGCTTCAAACCAACGCGTATCAAATCCTCGACAGCGGCGTCCTGACCCAGCTCATGCGCCGCTGCCAGAACGGCGCGCTCAGCCTGTGGCGGCTTGACCCCCAGCGCAATCAACGCTGCCACCGCATCTTCCAACGGACCCCCGCCGCTTTTGGAAAAGGTTTTTTTACCCCCATCGGCATTATTGAGAAAAGGGTTCAATTTCTCTTTCAATTCAACACAAAGCCGCTCCGCCGTTTTCTTGCCGATGCCCGGCATGGTTGTAAGCTTGCGAATATCATTTGAAGCAATAGCAGCGGCAAATTCGCCTATAGGCATTCCCGATAAAATATGAAGGCTCAGCTTGGGACCGATGCCGCTCGTATTGATGAGAATCTTAAAAATCTCAAGCTCATCCATGGTGGCAAATCCGAATAAAAGAAAGGTATCCTCTCGAACATACAAATAAGAATATAAATCGCAAATATCCCCCGCCGCAGGCAAAGCGTCATAAGTGGTAAGCGAAATTTCAACGCCGAACCCGATTCCCGAAATATCAACAACCGCATGATCCGGCTTTTTGGAAATCAAAACCCCTCTCAAATGTTCGATCATAAATTCCCGCCCCCTTGATTTTACTGGACGAAAACGATTGTAACCTGCATAAAGCATCACAATTTTGCAACTGTAAAAAAAAATAAAAAAAAGTAAAAATTCCTCTTGACGCAAAAAACCGCTCTATAATAGAAAAGCCCGCTTTGTTTGTTCATTGAAGATAAACCGAATAAGAAAAATTTTTTGTCCCGGCGTTCCCTCCCGTCGGGATACGGGCCGCCAGTACGGCCGCAAGCCTGATAAATGGCCTCTATTAAGCGAGCGAGTTCGAATCGAACTCTCCGCTGACGAAGACGAGGGCTACTTCGCTGGAACCGATTATCCAAGCGATCTGAAAATATTTTAGGAAACCGGGCAAACCCGGACAAAAGAAAGGGGTGCGCTATGGCAAAGGAAAAATTTTCGCGAACGAAGCCACATGTGAATGTAGGGACAATCGGTCACATAGACCACGGCAAGACGTGCCTGACGTCAGCGATCACAAAGGTGAGCGCGGAGAAAGGCTTAGGTGAATATGTATCCTACGATCAGGTA
>Ga0302248_1002253_pt1 | contig 12096 bp, 8 predicted proteins | sample AAG_UR_Leu_MG_FD_193528 | JGI IMG/M metagenome (GOLD analysis project Ga0302248, IMG submission 193528) | Enriched activated sludge microbial communities from anaerobic digester in WTTP, New Holstein, Wisconsin, United States - AAG_UR_Leu | ecosystem: Engineered > Bioreactor > Anaerobic >... | reverse complement strand
TACAAATGCTTTTATGACCACCTACTAACGGTAACTACTTAATATCATTGAATACCGATAATTGATGTCTGCCAAAAACAGGTCAAAAACAGGTCTGATAGGGAGAGATTTCATGAAGTTGGGTTAATATAAAATATGGCATAACAAGAAACATGGAAAACAAAAGCCCTTGAGAATGTTACTCCCTCATGATAACTTATGACATGGATGCAGAAAAAAATAACGAATATACAATAGACAATTCATCTGGTTACGCCATACGGGAAACCTCAACGCAATATCGGAATAAACTTTCTATATGCTCTGTGAGGTCTTGCAATTGTCCCAGAACACATATTAACTGCATGACCCCAAAAGAATGGTTAAAAAGTCAGCTTGGTGTATGGCAATTCACATATGAATCACGGGATATTCGCGATAAAACGATTCACCCTGCAACATTTCCAATTGCACTCTGCAAGAAAGTAATAGAGCTATTTACACATCAAGGTGAATTAGTCCTTGACCCTTTTGTTGGTAGCGGGACAACCCTAATCGCGGCAAATGACCTTAATCGGAATGCCATTGGTTTTGATCTCCAATCTGAATATATAGACCTCTGCGAGAAGAGACTTAGCCAACAACCGAATCTATTTAACCGTACACGGCAATTAGCGATCCAAGATGACGCCAAAAATATCCCCCAATACATAGACCCAAACACCTTAAGCTTAATATGGACATCGCCACCTTACGCTAATCTGTTAAACAGAGCCAGAAAAAATAAGTCCAGGAGATTTCGAGATAACGATCAACTTGGAAAAGTAGAACAATATTCCCAAAACCCCCGTGATTTAGGAACAATGCCCATCGATCAATATGCTGCCGCAATGGGAGATATATATCAGTCCCTTCTACCTCTTTTAAAGCCAAAAGGACATTGTGTAATTAACGTACCTGACATGTGGTGGGAAAACAAAAGGATAACCATCCACGTTTCGCTCATTGAGGAGCTTCGGAAATGTGGATATGAACTTAGAAACATTATTATTTGGGACAGAACAAATATCGTGAATCAAATCGGAATTTTCGGATGGCCTAGTAATTACATCACAATGGGTGTAACGTTTGAATATCTATTAGATTTTTGGAGACCTCCTGAAGAGTGAAACTCTTTACAAAGAACGAGTTAATCGAGCAGATTAGGGCTATTTGCAATAGCGGATGGTACAAGAGCGTTAAAAAAACTATAGATACTCGTAATGATGGCGCCGTTGGAAATACACTTGAACATCTGCTCGGCATTGAGGAGAATAACCTACCCATTCCGAATGCTGGAGAGTGGGAATTGAAGGGCCAGAGAAAAGGTTCAAGCTCGTTGATAACATTGAAACATATCGAACCTTCCCCGACTGCAGCAAAAATAGTCTCAAACATCCTTCTTCCGTTGTATGGTTGGCCACATGCAAAAGCTGGTACTAAGTATCCTATAGGAGAAATGAGTTTTCGCTCAACAACAAGTGCGACAACATTTACTAACCGTGGTTTTAAAATCATCGTAGATAGAAGTACTAAGAAAATAAGGTTTGTTTTCGATTCATTAATGGCAGATCGAACCGACCCCGTTGTTTCTGGCTGGCTATCTTTCGTAAAAAAGAAGATTGGATTTGGATCTATAATTCCTGAACCATATTGGGGTTTCGATGATCTGCAATACGCAGTTGGGTCAAAAATAACGAATTGTTTTTATGTAATCGCGGACAGAAAAATTGAAAATCATCATGAATTCTTTAAGTATGAAAGCCTATTTCTTCTTTCTGGATTCTCCTTCGAGAGATTTTTGCAGAGCATTGAAGATGGCAATGTGCTTATAGATTTTGATGCCAGAACCGGACATAACCATGGCACCAAATTCAGACTCCGCCAAGGTCATTGGCCTAACCTTTATGATTTTGTGGAAAAAGCCATCTAAAAATCTCATCCACACCCTCAACAACCATTGTGACAGAAGATCGTGAAACTTTTAGCGGATAAGCGGATGCAGTCGATCGGTCATAAAGCGTAGCATAATGGGGCCAGGTTTTGCTTTTTGCATTAATGAAAGAGTCAAGAGGTTCGCTTTATTGAGTTAGCAAAGAGAATGCATGACATGAAAACGATACGACCCAAAAAGTCGATGAACTGGATCGCGGCTATGGAACAGGGCGCTGCTGAAAAATAAAATAAAATTAAAGAAGAAAGATATGCCGGTAGAATAAAAAATATGACAGAGATTATAACCAGATATAATGTATAACAAGATATAACTGGCGGAGAGACAGGGATTTGAACCCTGGGTCCCGCTTTGTGACGGGACACACGATTTCCAGTCGTGCTCCTTCAGCCTCTCGGACATCTCTCCGTGTCAAGTTTTATACCATACTACGCCCGAAAGAGACAAGGCAATTCATATTTTCCGTCTTGCACATTTTATTCAAACATTGATATATCTATAATTAATGCATAATACAAAAATCTCTCCTTTTATTATTCTTGTGTTCGCTGCAGGATTTGGCGGGATAGTTGCCCAGACTATACTGCTCAGGGAATTACTTGTTTTATTTTCAGGAAACGAGTATTCGATAGGCATTATCATCAGCGCATGGGTTATAAGCGAATCCATTGGGGCATATACAGGTGGTAAATTCAACAAAACATTTAACCCTGAGATACTTACATATTCTGTTCTTCTTTTCTCGATAATATTTCCAATATGTATTTATCTGACACGTATTTTCAAATCGTTACTCGATATCCCGCCTGGGGTAGGCGTAGGCATGGTATCTATATTGTACTCCTCTTTCATTATCCTTTTTCCCATTGGCTTACTTCACGGATTCTTTTTTACAATAGCCTGTTCAGTTCATAACCAGATGACTGACAAAGGCAAAATATCTGCTGGAAGGATATATTTCTACGAAACACTCGGCACAATTGCCGGCGGCACAGTCGTTAGTATCTTTTTTGTTCCGTTTTTTAACAGCTTTTTTATCGCAATGATAATAGCCGTCATGGGAGCAATATCCTGTATTATCTTTGTAAAAAGTGCTGATGTCTTTCAATTGGGCCGTAAGAACCGATTGTTGCTACTGAGTTCTTCAATTCTCTCAATAATGGTATGTATCATGATGATTTTCAATGTAGATAACAAAATACACATGGCATCCATAAACATTCAATGGGCAAAGCAAAACGTAGTTTCTTATAAAAATTCTATTTATCAAAACATTGTCGTTGTCAAAAACGAGGATCAGTATACCTTCTTCACTGATGGGATCCCATTCGTTACGACACCAGTTCCAGACATTGCATTTGTGGAAGAATTTGCCCATTTTCCTATTCTTGCACACCCCCAGCCAAAAGATATTCTTGTCATCGGTGGGGGTACAGGAGGCATCATCAATGAGATATCAAAACACCGCACCGTGAAGAAAATAGATTACATAGAAATAGACCCGGACTTCCTAAAAACAATAAAAAGATTTCCAACATCGCTTACAGAGATTGAATTAAACAATCCCATTGTCAAGCTTCATTATAAAGACGGGAGGAGATTTCTAAGAAAGACCGAAGATAAGTACGATGTCATATTAATTGGCCTGCCTCCACCTTCAACACTTCAGATGAACAGATTTTATACATTGGAATTTTACAACTTAATAAAAAACGCTTTAAATACAGACGGGATACTCGCCCTTACTACGCCAGGCTCTTATTCATATTATGGCAATACATTGAAGGAGCTTAACGCAAGCATCATTGAAACCGTTAAATCTGCATTTTTATATGTTTTTATCCTTCCTGGTGAATATAACATTATTTTTGCCTCACAATCGAAAAGAATAACGGGCCTATCCCCTACCCTGCTAAACAATGCATTAGCTGAGCGCCAAATCGAAACCAAACTTATAACCTTGCCTCACCTCAATGACCGTTTCGAAAATGAAAGATTTATGTGGTTCGCATCGTCCCTTGAGGGCACAAAGGTACAAATTAATAGGGATTTTTCACCAATGGGGCTCTTTTACAGCATCTCATATCAAAATATGCTCTTTTCGCCGTCACTCAAATCTGTTTTTGAATTTGTAAAACAGATAAATACAACGTCCCTTTTTGTTTTTATAATCAGCATTTTTTTGTTTTTTTTACTCCTTTGCCGAAAGCATAGACATATAGGCATACCATACGCCATTACCACTACAGGCCTCTCGGCAATGGTCTTCGAGCTTATCCTCATATTCAGTTTTCAGGTGTTCTGCGGATATGTCTATTATGAAATAGGCATCTTAATAACGGTTTTTATGGCAGGTATGGCTGCTGGCAGTCTTATTGTAACCTATCGTCATAACTTGTCTTTCCAACAGTCATTGTCTGGAATGAAGGCTCTCGACACGGCGATGATAATATTCCCCCTATTCTTTGCCCTTATATCTTTATTTCAGGGGTATTTATATTCCATTCCAACATCGTCCATCCGTTTCATATTTTATACTCTGCTGATAATCTCAGGTTTTCTTGCCGGCATGCAATTTCCTCTTTCAAATATAATCTATCTCGAGCTTGTCGGGCTTGAATATCGAGATAAAAACAAAGCCATAGGCAACACTGCGGGGATATTATACGGGTTAGACCTCATAGGGGCTTGTCTGGGCGGTATCATCGGAGGACTCATCGTATTGCCTGTGCTCGGCACTTCAAATACATGTCTTTTTCTCTCGGCACTTAAGGGAACAAGCCTTATCCTGTTGTATACAGTACCAAAAAATACAGACCATTTACGACGTCCAAGCTAATCATTTCCCAAAAAATTGCCTCAAAACAAATGACAAGGGGTGTTTTTTCTACATTCATGATATAGTATAATTCAACAGGACATAATGACATGATCACCAGAAGAGCCTTCTTGAAAATCACAATGCTAACCCCATTTATCTTTAAGGGAACGCCAGAGAGACTTTATGCAAAAACAGAACCGCCCCTCAAGGAGGCAAGTTATTATCATCGGATAGACGAAAAGAAGATGATCGTGGCCTGCCAATTGTGCCCGCGGGAATGTGTCATAGCAGAAGGGGAAACAGGTTTCTGCAAGGCAAGAAAAAACATAAAAGGCACACTCTATGCACTCGGATATGCCCAACCATGCGCCATACACGTTGACCCTATCGAAAAAAAGCCATTTTATAACTATCATCCAAAAAGCTTGAGCTTTTCCATTGCAAGCGCAGGATGTAATCTAAGGTGTAAATTCTGCCAGAACTGGCAGATTTCTCAAATCTCACCACTTGAGTCCATAAATCAGTACGCCACCCCTGACAAGATCGTTTCAGCCGCCAAATTAAGCGGATGCAAAAGCATTGCATACACATACACTGAGCCAACCAACTTTTACGAATACATGATTGACACGGCTAAAATTGCCAAAAGCAAAGGCATCCTCAATGTAAGCCACACGAACGGTTATATAAATCAGGAACCCCTCAAAGAACTATGTAAATACTTAGACGCTGCAAATATTGATCTTAAGGGATTCAACAACAGCTTTTACAATAAAATCTGTGAGGCTGATTTGAGTCCTGTTCTTGAAACTATTAAAACATTAAAAAAATCAGGTGTGTGGGTAGAGATAACAAATCTCATAATCCCGGGTTACAATGATGATATCGCAACGATAACTAATATGTGTGAATGGATTAGGCATAACGTTGGCATCGATACACCGGTACACTTTTCCCGTTTTTACCCAACTTACAAAATGACAGGTGTTCCACCAACACCAGTTGGCACACTTGAAAAGGCACGAGAAATAGCAATCAAAGCCGGACTACATTACCCGTATATCGGTAATGTTCCAGGTCATCCTGGCGACAATACCTATTGTCCCAATTGCAAAAAGATGCTTGTAAAAAGATCAGGCTATAATATCCTTGAAAACGCAATAAAAAACGGAAGGTGTAAATATTGCGGGACAAAGATAGGGGGGGTATGGATATGAAAAAAGATTTAAAAACTCAGATTACAAAATTAGAAATGCGAATATTTTGCAATTTTTTATTTATTTTGTTTTCTTGTGCTGCTCTTCTCATTCTGCTTCCCCACATCTTTGAAAAATCATACGCTGATGATACGCTTCAGAAGGTTAAAAAACCGGTTTTTGCAGGTTCGTTTTATCCCGCAGAAAGAAATCAACTCGAAAAAAGATTGGACATATATCTAAAGGCGGCAAGCACTCAGACCAAAAGGACAGCTTCACACATCTTTGGTCTCATATCCCCACATGCAGGATACGACTACTCTGGGCAAGTTGCCGCATATGCATATAACCAGATAAAAGACAGGGACTACAAGACTGTTATCATTATCGGTCCAAGCCATCAGGTGCCTTTTAGAGGCATCTCAATATACCCTGTCGGTTCATGGGAAACCCCGCTCGGCACTGTGCAGGTGGATAATAAAACAGCAAAGACACTTATGGATAACTGCAATGCAATAAAGGTTTATCCTGCTGCCTTCGCCCGTGAGCATTCACTTGAGGTGCAATTACCCTTTCTTCAAAAAACCCTGAAATCATTTAAAATTGTGCCTCTTGCTGTAGGTTTTATTGAAAAAGATGATTACAAAAGGCTCTCTGATGCACTTCTTAGGCTCCTTGAACAAAATCCCAAAGATATTCTTTTTGTAGCGTCATCCGATATGTCCCATTATCATTCATACAACAAGGCTTCCCAAATGGACAGGGTTACCCTGAAATGCATTGAACATCTCGACGTTGACCGATTATTCGAAAACTTGCAGAATGGTAACTGCGAGTTATGCGGTGCGCCAGGAGTTATAACGCTTATGATGATGGCATCAAAGCTTAATGCCCACGTTAAAACACTCAATTATGCAAATTCAGGTGATGTAACAGGGGATAAAAACAGGGTGGTGGGATACGGAGCAACTGCATTCATGTATGCCGACAAAAATGATAATGAATTAAGCTTAAAAGATCAGAAAACACTTCTGACGATTGCCCGAAAAACACTTGAAGAGTTTATTTCAAATGGCAATATACCCAAGTTTGATATCAAAGAAGGCCAATTACTCGAAAAAAGAGGCGTATTCGTAACCCTAAAGAAACACGATGAACTTCGTGGTTGCATAGGGTATATCATGCCTATTGAGCCTCTATACAAGGCCGTCATTGAGATGACTGTATCGTCATCTACAAAAGATCCACGTTTTCTGCCTGTTTCCAAAAAAGAACTTAAAGATATCAGCATAGAAATATCAGCGCTTACACCTCTTATGCCCGTTGAAAATCCAAACCAAATTGAAGTTGGCAAACATGGCTTATATATTACAAGAGGCGGTCGTTCAGGCCTGCTGTTGCCACAGGTTGCAACTGAAAACAAGTGGAACAGGGATGAGTTCCTCAGTCAAACGTGTCGAAAGGCAGGTCTTCCACAAAATGCATGGAAGGAAAAAGGCACTAAAACCTATACATTCACAGCCCAAATATTCTCCGAATAATACCAACCTAAATATAAAGGACATATGAAAAAAACAGGGAAAAACTCTTTTATCAACAGAAAAGATATTCAAAAAGCTCTGAAGGAATCCAAAAGACCTTTGAGCCAGAAAGAACTGGAAAAGATACTTCGAGTCGGCAAGGCAGGTCGTAAAACCATTAGAAACCACTTGAAAGATCTGCTCAGGGAAGGCTCTGTCATAATGCTAAAAAGCGGATTATATGGGATACCAACTGAGATGAACCTTAAATCAGGTACGTTGTGGTGCACAAGAAACGGCAATGGTTTTTTAATCTCTGAAAAAGATGGCGAAAAGGATATCTTTATCCCCTCCTGCTCAATCAAGCAGGCATTCCACGGCGATAAAGTCATTGCAAGGATTGAGCATTCTTTCAAAGGCAAAAAGGAAGGAAAGGTCATAAAGGTCTTAGAAAGAAAGACAAAACACATAACTGGGTATGTAAAGGCTTTAAGGGACATATGGTATGTTGTTTCAGAAGAAGGAAAAATACCGTACCACTTCATAGTCGAAAACCCATCTTTTGAAAAAATATCCCTCGACGACCTTGTTGCAGCAAATATTATAAAATACCCGGAAGATGGAAAAGACCCTACATGCAAGATTATAAAGGTTTTTAAAGGTTTAAACGATGTAAAATCCATTACACAGTTTGTAACATTTAAACACAATCTTCCGCAGAGATTTAAAAAGGTTGTCAATACAGAGGCAAAAGAAACTTCTTTGATTGGATTAGGCAAAGGCAGGGTTGACCTACGTTCATTGAAACATATAACGATAGACGGAGAGTCAGCAAAAGATTTTGATGATGCAGTGTTTATCGAAAAAGTATTGAACCATTATAACCTTTACGTTTCTATTGCGGATGTCTCCCACTATGTGAAGCCAGGCCTTGCCGTTGATATAGAGGCATATCAAAGAGGAACGAGCATCTACTTTCCAGGAACAGTCATACCCATGCTTCCAAAAATTCTTTCAAACATAATGTGCAGTATTAATCCCAATGAGGACAGGCTTGCAATGACTGTCAAGATGTCTTTCACAAAAGACGGTTCATTAAAGGAAACATCCTTTTTTGAATCAATTATAAAAAGCGCAGCAAGACTCACATACTCTAAAGTTGAAATGGCGCTTATACACAGGGATAAAAAGATTATCAAGGAATTGAAAGAGGTGATGCCAGAACTTGAATTGATGAGAGAACTATCTGAGATATTATCGAAAAAAAGGGAACAACGGGGAAGCCTCGATTTTGATCTGCCAGAACCAGAGGTTTTGCTGGACATAAAAGGCAAGGTTTCAGGTATAGTGAGGTCGGAAAGGCTGTTCGCCCATAGAATTATCGAAGAATTCATGATAAGTGCAAACGAGGCTGTAGCCAAATACCTGTTTAGCAACAAAATACCCGCATTATATAGAATCCACGAACGCCCCGACCGAGAAAAATTGGTCGATTTTGAGAGGCTGCTAAACAACCTGCCATTAAAACATAAAAAGATTGACGCCTCAGCAAGTCAACTTCAATCTATCCTTAAGGATGTAAGCGGTACGCAATATGAATATCTCGTAAACAAAACCCTTCTCAAGTCCATGAAGCAGGCAAAATATTCAGCCTCGAATAAAGGCCATTTTGGGCTTGCATCTAAATGTTATCTTCACTTCACATCTCCTATCAGAAGATACCCAGACCTTGTATGTCACAGGGCTTTGAAATATGCGCTTTTATACAATCTCAAAATGGATAAGGCAAGGTTTTTACCTGAGGAGGAACTTGAACGAATGGCAATCCATCTGTCTGAGCGTGAGCGCATCTCAATGGAAGCGGAAAGAGAGATAGAAGACAGAATCAAGGTGTTCTTTATGAAAGACAAGATAGGTGAAATATATGAAGGCTTGATTTCACACATCACGTCATTCGGCATTTTTGTTGAACTATTTGATTATTTCGTTGAAGGCGTCGCATTATTAAGCGAACTTCACGATGATTATTATGTCTTTCAGGAAAACAGATTCAGGCTTTTTGGAAGAAGGACGAAAAAGATATACCGCATCGGTGACAGGATTAAGGTTAAAGTCACGCTCGCCGATACTGAACTGAACCGTCTCCATTTCAGCATTGTCAAAGACAGCTAATCATGACAAGACTTCTAAAACACTCGATACAATATTCCTGCGTCCGCTGCCCGATATTTGCTTTACGTCACCTGAACTCCACCTTTAACATGGAAAAGTCGTCTTCGAATCCTTCGCTGCCATGAATTTCTTGCAGATATGAGCATAGCTCATCTATCTCGGATAAGCCCCCAAAGGGTTTTTTCCGCAAAAACTCCTTTAATTCCTCATATGACCACATCGTTCCATCTGTTTTCGTTACCTCGAATACACCATCAGAAAACACATACAAACGTGAAAACGCATCTACAAAAACAGCACCCCCCTCATACACCATTTCAGGCATACCACCGATGAACATGTTCTGTGTCCTCAGTTCGAGTACATCACCGGATGCTGATACAAGAAGCGGTGGGGGATGACCTGCACTGGCATGCTTTAATTCTCCTGTTCTTTTGTTATACACTCCGTACCAAATCGTAAAATAGAGATTGTTCTGTTTCTCCATTTGAAACGTTTCATTTAGCGCAAAGAGCACCTCCTCAGGCGATCTGAAGTTAGTATTCCGTAATGTCTGCGAACGCAGTACATTCAGGGCTGACACAGACAGCAATGCTGGCCCTACACCGTGGTCGCATACATCAAGCAAATAAACGGCGAAATGTTCATCATCTACCCAGTGATAACCAAAGGAATCGCCACCGAGTTGTGCAGATGGCACATATCGCCAATCGGTTACAATGTTACCTTCCATAATCGGAGCAGGCAAAAGGGAAACAACATATTCCGCCGCACTGTTCAGTTGTGCTGCAAGTGCCTGTTGACTTTTAGACAGCGCTTCGTATGCCTCATTTCTCTGTAGAAAAGCGATATATCCTCTTGAGTGGTAACGAATGCGGGCAATGAGCTCGATTTTATCCGGCAGTTTAACAAGATAGTCATTTGCACCTAATGCAAAGGCATCAGCCTTTGTCACGGCCTCTTCTTTACTCGACAATACAATAAGAGGAATATCCTTCAATTTCCTGTTCGCCCTGAAATATTTAACCAAAGTCAGCCCATCTATTTCAGGCATAACAAGGTCCTGCAGTATCACCGTTGGGGAAATTTCTGTTGCTATCTTGATTGCCTGGGTAGGGTCCTGGCAGAAATGAAAAACAATATCTTTCTCTGGCGCAAGCATACGCTTCACCATCTCCCCCACAATAAGTTGGTCGTCTATCAGCAACACCGTAATTGTATGCTCTGTTAGAGGAGTCTTGAGTTGTTTGTTGTCATCATTATCCATAAACGTCCTTTCACATTTTTATTCTTTTAATGATTGCATCTGCAATCTTTTCAACGGGAAGCACCTGTATTGCAGCCCCCAATTCAACTGCCGCTTTTGGCATGCCGTACACTGCCGATGTCTTTTCATTTTGGGCTATAGTATGCCAACCAGCCTTGCGCAGTTCGAGAAGTCCTTTTGCGCCGTCACGGCCCATACCCGTCAAAAGTACAGCAACTCCTTTTACAGGCCAATGCTTAACACTGAAAAAAAACGTATCCACTGAAGGTCTGTACGGATATTCCTTTGGTTCTTCTGTATAATGGAATACAAAATCAGACTCTAACACCAGGTGATCATCTGTGCCTGCAATGTAGATCTTATCTATTTCAGGGTGCATACCCTCTTTGGCAAGTTCGACTTTAAGCCTTGTCTGACACCCAAGCCAACTGACCAGACCATCAGCAAACTGTGCATCTACATGCTGGACCACAATAACGGATGCACCAAGTTTCTCAGGCATACGCGAAAGAATACCGGCAAGGGCTTTAGGCCCGCCCGTTGAGGAACCAATCACAACCATAGGTATATCGCTTAAAGACAATTTGCACAGCTTATGTTTTTCACCTTTTTTAGGTCGATTCTCATTGCCGATAAGTCTTGAAATAATCTCAATCTTTCTGATTAAATCCTCTCCACCTTTAATATTTCCACTTATATCTTCAACAGGCACGGCCACCGCATCAAGGGCACCCCTTCCCATAGCTTCGAAAATTCTCGAATGGTCTTTTACCTCATCTGTCACAATCAGAATTGCACATGGATTTTCTTTCATGATTCGTTCTATTGCATAAATACCATCCATAACAGGCAAGGATAAATTCATCAGTACAAGGTCAGGCCTATCACCTGCTGTCTTTTCAACAGCCTCCTTACCATTTTTTGCCGTCCAAACAATCCGGTTCTCAAGCATTGTGGATACAACCCTGCTAATAATCTCTATCGATTTATCGTCATGGTTAACAATACCGATACGCATTTTCTGATTGGCTCCTTTAAGTCAGAATTCAGAAGTCAGAAGTCAGAATTCAGAAGTCAGAAGTCAGAATTTTGTCTCCTTCTCTTCTCACTATGAATAACTATGAATAACCATCAATTACTATGAATTA
>Ga0302248_1002250_pt1 | contig 12111 bp, 10 predicted proteins | sample AAG_UR_Leu_MG_FD_193528 | JGI IMG/M metagenome (GOLD analysis project Ga0302248, IMG submission 193528) | Enriched activated sludge microbial communities from anaerobic digester in WTTP, New Holstein, Wisconsin, United States - AAG_UR_Leu | ecosystem: Engineered > Bioreactor > Anaerobic >... | reverse complement strand
CTTCGAGGCCTTCAACGGATTGATTTTCTGGGTAGTTTCCTTGATCTCGAACTTCACATGGGTTGCCCTAGGGCAGTTCCCGATGATCCATTTGCTGGCCGGATCCATGTACACCCGACAATAGCTTCCTGTTTCCAATTCGACGATCTTTCCGCAACCCGCACATTTTTCGATAACGGTCTTGCAGGCGCCGCCCGTGAAGTCGCATCCCTTGGCCTTCATGAAGACGTAATCGGTGCCCGTTCTGATGGTCTGACAAATCATTTCTTCACCTCAAAAAAAAGTTGGCTTTTCTAACAAATAATCATATTTCTGTCAAGGACAAAGGGTAATGAATTGACTTAACAGCCATGGCATGTTAGTAGCACAACATTTACTGCCCGGACGGGGCAGACGAAACGGCGAGAGGAAGGATGAAAGCATCGGATCTGTCCGGTTTTTTTTTGCGGTCCCTTTTCATAATGGCCTCCCTTAATTTCACGCGGATGCAGAACCTGGGATTCGCTTATGCCATCCTCCCCCTTGCCCGCCCCGCCGAGGGGGAAGGGAGGGTACCGCCGGCGTTTCTCTTGCGACATCTCGAATACTTCAACACCCATCCCTACCTGTCCGCTGCCATTCTCGGAGCGACGATCCGCCTCGAAGAGGGCCAGGGCTGCGCCGGTCAAGATCAGGAAGGGGATCACCCGGCGACGAAATTGAAGAAGGCCCTCATGGCGCCCTACGCCGCTATCGGCGATAACTTCTTTTCCGGAAGCCTCCGTCCGCTTGCCGGCATCGCCGCCGCCGTTTTGGCTTATGGGGGTGTTGTTTGGGCCCCCCTTCTCTTCCTGCTGATCTTCACCCCCCTGCACCTCTGGATCAGAATTCGGGGATTTTTGGAGGGGTATCGTCGCGACTGGCAGGGCTTTGAGTTCATCCAATCCTGGAAGCTGCCGCGACTGGCCGTCCATCTGCGGCGGATTTCCCTGGTGCTGCTCTCGGCAGCGACGGCGTGCCTGGCAGTGACGGTTCATGACACGGTTGCGGGAAACTGGCCGCGATCCGTTTCCGGGGCCACCGTCCTGACGGCGGTGCTCCTGTCTTATTACACCGTGCGCCGGGGTCTGTCGCCGCTCCTTATCCTTTACGGGATGACGGCCGTTTGCCTGGTCATCATGGTCTGATATGGAGGAGACAAGGAGTTTCGAGGTAAAGAACAAGTTGGGGATTCATGCCCGGGTGGCGGCCAAGCTGGTGGCCGTGGCCAGCAGGTACCGGTCCCGGATATATCTGGAATATGAAGGCCAGGAGGTGAACGGTAAAAGCCTGCTGGGCATTCTCACCTTGGCATGCGGTATGGGGGGAAGGATCAACGTCAGGGCGGAGGGCAGCGACGCCGGCAAGGCGCTGGCGGATTTGGAGCGACTGTTTGCCGACAAGTTCGGTGAGGATTAGCTGATTAGGCAAGCTTGGATATGACAACGGACAACAACAGAAAAACCATGGTGCTCAAAGGGATCGGCGTCTCACCCGGTGTGGTGACGGGCCGGGCCTATCTTTTCGATCGTCTCGATGCGCAGATCGCCTTCTATAAACTGGAGAGGGCCGGCCTGGTAAAGCAGGAAATCAAGCGTTTCCGCGAGGCGCTGCGGGCTTCGGAGCGGCAGTTGAGGGAAATCAAGAGCCGCCTCACAGAGGTGGCGGGGATGGAACCTCTGTATATCATGGACGTACACATCATGATCCTCAAGGACCGCTCCTTCATAGCCAATGTCATCCAGCGTATTCGGGAGATGTCGGTGAATGCCGAATGGGCGGTTCGTCTCACCATAGACAGATACCGGGATATTTTCATGAAAATGGAGGATGAATATCTCCGGGACCGCTTCAACGACATCCGTTATGTGGGGCAGATGATCCTCCGCAATCTTGCCGGTCACCGTCAGGAGAGGATCTCGACCCTGGGTGAAGGGGTCATCGTCATCGCCGCCGATCTCTCGCCGGCCGACACGGCGCAGATGATGATCGACAAGGTGCTGGGTTTTGCCACGGACGTAGGGAGCAAGACCTCCCATACCGCCATTGTCGCCCGATCCATCGGCATCCCCGCCGTGGTAGGTCTGGAAAAGGTGACCCGCCAGGTGCGCACCAACGACGTAATTATAATCGACGGCGCCGCCGGCCTGGTCATCGTCAACCCCGATCCTGAGATCTTGCACCGCTATGAGGAAAAGAAGCATCATTACCAGACCGCCAGGGAAATAACCCTGAAATATGCCAAACTTCCGGCGGTCACAAAGGACGGTTATCAGTTACGCATCGGCGGGAATATCGAATTCATCGAGGAGATCCCTTCCGCCGTTGCCCACGGGGCCGAGGGCATCGGCCTGTATCGCACCGAATTCATTTACATCAACAGGGAAGAGCTGCCCACGGAGGAGGATCACTTCGTGAATTACCGACGGGTGATCGGGGTGGAGGATCTGGCGTGGTCCACCATTCGCACCTTCGACCTGGGAGGGGATAAGTTCTTCTCCGATCCGAAGCTCGCCAAGGAGATGAATCCTCAAATGGGCCTCCGGGCGATCCGCTTCTGCCTCAAGGAGATCAACCTGTTCAAGGTGCAACTGCGGGCTATCCTTCGGGCCAGTGCCTTCGGGAAAACGCGCATTCTTTTTCCCATGATCTCGGGTATCGAGGAAATTCGCGCCGCCAAGGGCATCTTGGCAGAGGTGAGGCAGGAATTGGAACAGGAAGGGGTGCCGATGGGTGCCGATATCGAGATCGGCGTCATGATAGAGGTTCCCTCCGCAGTGATCATTGCCGGGGAGTTGGCCAGGGAGGTGGATTTCTTCAGCATCGGCACCAACGATCTCATTCAGTATGTGCTGGCCATAGACCGGATCAACGACCGGGTGACCTATCTTTACGAACCGCTGCACCCCGCCGTCCTGCGGATGATTCGCCAGGTGGTGGAAGTCGGCCACCGCGCCGGTATTCATGTGGACATGTGCGGGGAAATGGCGGGAGATCCGGCATACACCATGATCCTCTTGGCCCTAGAGCTGGATGAGCTGAGCATGAACCCCCTGGCCATCCCGAAGGTCAAGGAGATCGTCCGGGCGACGACCCTGAGGGAAGCGAAACAACTCATGAACAAGATCATGAAGATGTCCTCGGCTGTGGAGATCAGGGAAGTGGTGGAAAAGACCATGAGGGAGAAGTTCCCCGATATATTTTCCGGAAATGGACATTGAACGGCGGTACGGGGCGGATGTTCCGGTGCAGGATATGATTTGGAGTTCAATAGCCCATGCTGTCTTTTTGGGGTAAGATAACCGGCTGGGTCCGGGACAGCCGGCGCTTCCAGCAGGAAAGCCTTTATCGGGAAACGAATTGTCTCCTGAGCTGGCTGATAAGAAAGGCCCTGTCGAAGATATCCTTCGATACGGAGGCGGCCGAGGTGCTGAAGAACCTCGCCAATGATGGCGTGGTCGTCTATGCCCTGAAGGACGCCAGTCAGCTCAACAGCCTGATCCTCTGGGATCTGTCCCGGCGGAAGGGCATCCCCATGCCTCACCGCAGCCATGGCGTCAACATGACGCTCTGGCAGCCTTTCTCCGCTGCCCTACGGGTGATGGTGGCCGCCGTCTGCGGAATCTTTTCCGGTCGCGGACGCCCGGAGGATGGCAACGGCAGTGTGGCCATCAGGAACCATCTGGCCGTCGGGCAGTCCATGATCGTCCATCTGGGCGGCTCCGAATTTTTCCCGGACCGGGCCGTCGATGAGGCGCTGGAGGCGCTTATGGCGGCCCGGGGGGACCTTGACCGTCCGGTGTACGTAGTGCCGGTGCTCATCACCTATGGCCGGAGACGGGAAAAGGAGAAGGAGAGCCTCATCAATATCCTCTTCGGCCAAACGGAAAACACCATGTTCTTCCAGCGGCTGGTGACCTTCCTCCGCTTCGCCAGCAAGATTTTCGTCATGCCCACGGAACCGGTGGAACTGGCCAGATTTAAGGAAGAGAATGCCGAACTCCCGTCGGGTGAACTGATCCAAAATCTGCGCCGGGAGCTGATCGAGCGTATCGACGAGGAGAAGGCGGCGCTCATCGGCCCGTTCCTGAAATCCCGCCGGGAGCATATCAGCATGGTCCTTCAGGAACCGGACTTGGTGCGCTTTCTCGAGGAGACCGCCGCCGCGGGTAAGAAGGACTACCCCACCCTGCTCCGGGAGGCGAGGAAATATCTCGAGGAAATCGCCGCCGATTACAATGAAACCTACATTGAGATGTGGGACCGGCTCCTGTCTTGGCTGTGGAACAACATTTATGACGGGGTCGTGGTGGACCGGGAGGGAATGGCGCGGATCCGCAACATTTCCAAGAAGATGCCCTTCGTCATCATTCCCTGCCACCGCAGCCATATCGACTATTTGCTGTTGTCCTATGTGTTTTACCAGCACCGGATCCAGTTGCCGTTTATCGCTGCGGGCACCAATATGGCCTTCGGACCCTTCGGTTTCCTGTTCCGAAAATCGGGGGCCTTCTTTCTGCGGCGGAGTTTTCGCGGCAACCCCCTCTACGCGGAGGTCTTTGCCAAGTATCTCGAGGTGATGATCAGGGAAGGACTGCCCATCGAATTTTTCATCGAGGGGGGGCGCAGCCGGACCGGCAAGATGGTAATGCCCAAATACGGCCTCCTGTCCATGATCATCCAGGCCTTCCAACGCCATGCCGCAGGAGATCTCGCCGCCATCCCCGTCTATATCGGCTACGATCGGGTGATCGAAGAGAAATCCTACCTCAAGGAATTGGGAGGGGCCCCCAAGGAGCGGGAAAAGACGACGGATGTGATCAAAAGTTCCCGGATCCTGAGGAAGCGCTACGGCAGCGTCTATGTGAATATCGGCGAACCCATCTATCTGCGGGCCTTCCTGGATGCCCAAGACAAGAGCTTCACCGACATGACCATGGAGGAAAGGCAGAGTCTCTACCGCAAAATCGGTTACGAGATCGCCCTTTCCATCAACAAGGTGTCCGTCGTCACCCCCTTTGCCCTGATCTCCGCCGGCCTGCTGTCTTCCGACCGCCGCGGTATCAGTCATGATGACCTGATGGCGATTCTCAAGGAGTTTTATGAATACCTCCTCCATATCGGCGTCAGCCTGGCGGCGACCTTCGTGCGCCGCGACAAGGCGATCAACGATGCCCTGGCGCTTTTCAACCAGTCCGGGCTGATCTCCCGCCTTGGGGAGGAGGAGGGTGAGGAGGCGGAACTGGAAGAGATCGTGTACTGTCTCGACGACGACAAACGCCTGAACCTGGAATATTACAAGAACAACATCCTGCATTTCTTCCTGCCCCTGAGTTTTGTGGCCACTTCCATGCTGGCCCACCCGGATGACAACATCCCTCTGCGGATAATCCTCGACGATTACCGCTTTCTCAAGCGACTCTTCTGGAACGAGTTCATTTTCGATCAGGAAAAGGAGGAGGGGGAAGAGGTGAACAGCGCCTTGAACTATCTGCACGACCGCGGGATGATCGCGATGCGGCAGCAGGAGGGTACGACCGAGGCGTGCTTCGAGGTCAAGGGCCGGGGAAGGACCAACCTACGTCCCTTCGCGGGGCTTATCGAGAACTATATCCAGTCCTACTGGATCGTTGTCCGGGCCTGCGTATATTTGCGCAAAGGGCCGCGATCCGAACGGGAATGGCTCAAATACATCCACAAACTGGGGGCGAAGATGATCAGGAAGGGAGAGATAAGCCGGGCGGAAGCCCTCTCGGAGGCCAACTACCTGAATGCCATGATCGCCCTTCAGGGAGAGGGTATCCTGGAAGTTACGGAGAATAGTGACAAGAAAGACCGCAAGGACAGAAAGATGTACGCCCTGACCTCCGACCGGCCGTCCCAGGAATCCTTGCGACGCCGCCTCTTCAGGTTCCTGTGAGAAATGGGGAAGGGAGGGGCGGCAAAGGTTGAACCGCCCCGCGTTTCTCCGATTCTTACCTAATGCTGTAAAGAGCCCCCCGGCCCCGATAAACGGCGGCGTCTCCCAGCTCTTCCTCGATGCGGAGCAACTGGTTGTACTTGGCCAGGCGCTCGCTGCGGGAGAGGGAGCCGCTCTTGATCTGACCGCAATTGGCGGCCACGGCTACGTCGGCCATGACGGCGTCCTCGGTTTCTCCCGAGCGGTGGGAGATCACCGTGGTGTAGCCCGCCTCCTTGGCCGTCTGGATGGTCTCCAGGGTTTCCGTGAGGGTGCCGATCTGGTTGAGCTTGATGAGGATGGAATTGGCGATGCCTTTGTCGATGCCCATTTCCAGACGCTTGCGGTTGGTGACGAAGATGTCGTCGCCGACGATCTGGATTTTCTTTCCCAGGGCGTCCGTCAGGAGTTTCCATCCCTCCCAGTCGTCTTCCGCCAGGCCGTCCTCCAAGGAGATAATCGGATAGCGCTGCACCAGGTCCGCATAGAATTCCACCATCTCCGCCGCCGATTTTTCCGGTTTCTTCTCCGCCGCCAGGATATATTTGCCGTTTTTATAGAAGGAACTGGCCGCCGGATCCAGGGCGATGAAGATGTCCTTTCCCGGTTTGTATTTTGCCTTCCGGATGGCCTCCATGATCACCATGAGGGCCTCTTCGTTGGATTTCAGGTTGGGGGCGAAACCGCCCTCGTCGCCCACGGCGGTGTTGAGACCCTTGGCTTTCAGCACCGCCTTCAGGGAATGAAAGACCTCGGCGGCCATGCGGAGCCCCTCGCGGAAGTTGGGCGCCCCGGCGGGCATGATCATGAACTCCTGGAGGTCCACGTTGTTGTCGGCGTGCTGACCGCCGTTGATGATGTTCATCATGGGGACGGGGATGTCCTTGGCGGCGACGCCGCCGATGTAACGGTACAGAGGGAGATCGACCGCCGCGGCCGCCGCCTTGGCGCAGGCCAGGGAAACCCCGAGGATGGCGTTGGCCCCCAGGACCGATTTATTCTCCGTGCCGTCCAGGGCGATCATGGCATAATCGATCGCCCGTTGTTCCAGACAGTCCATGCCGATGATTTCCGGTCCGATCTTGTCGATGACGTTCTTTACGGCCTTTTCGACGCCCTTGCCGAGGTAGCGCTTCTTGTTTCCGTCCCGCAGTTCCAGCATCTCATGCTCCCCCGTCGAGGCGCCGGAGGGAACGGAAGCGCGGCCGGTGATTCCGGAAAAAAGGGTGACTTCCGCTTCGATGGTGGGATTGCCCCGGGAGTCCAGGATCTCACGGGCATAGACTTTGATGATCTCGGTCATAAGAAAACCTCCTGATGATCTTCTTCGCTGCGAAGAAGTTGCTTTGGTGGGCGGTTTATGACATAGATCAGGGTCGATTTGCAAGGAATTATGACCGCCGTGACGAGGAAAACATACCATGACCACCGGGGTTTTTTCTTCGGAGAGATTTGATGTTTCGTGATGATGAGAGGTTGATGCAGACGAATCCAAAGGCGGAAACACCTTGTGCTCCGCCGAGACACCGGTTTCCCGGGAGCGGGGAACGTCGGTCCTCGAAGCTCTATCTGCATCTCAAGAAGTGGCTGGAGAAGGCCGTCCTGGATTACGGGATGATCAAGGAAGGCGACCGGGTTCTGGTCGGCGTGTCGGGAGGGGCGGACAGCATGGTCCTCCTCGATCTTTTGGCCTCGCCCATGGTCTTTGTCCCGAAATTTTCTCTGACGGCGGTGCATATCGACCTGGGTTTCCCCGGAGGGGAGGGGGATGCAGAGATGATTGCGGGAGAAATGGGGAAAATCGTTTCTGATTTCGTGGTGGAAAAGACCGATATCGGCCCGCTCGCCCACAGCGACTACAACCGGAAGAACCCCTGCTTTCTCTGTGCCCGGCTGAGGCGGAAACGCATCTTCGAGCTTGCCGCCGCCCGGGGCTGCAACCGCATCGCCTTCGCCCATCATCGTGACGATATAATCGAAACCTTGCTGATAAATATCTTCTACGGCCGGGAGATCAGCACCATGAAGCCCAACCAGTCCATCTTCCGGGGGGCTCTCCATATCGTCCGTCCCCTGTCCTATCTCCCCGAGGGGATGATAAAAAGATATGCCGGGGAGCGGGGTCTGAACCCCCTCCCCAATCGTTGCCCGACGAGCGGGACTTCCCGGCGGCTTTATATCAAGAAACTGCTCCGCACCCTGGAGAAGGACAACCGGCAGCTCCGCCACAACATCTGGACGGCGATGCATCATGTGAAGCCGGATTATCTCCTTTCGCCCTAAGGGGGGAGCAATATCTCTGGCGGGGGCGCAAAAAATCGCCCCGGATCACTTTTGAAGCAGGTAACGAGATCATGACGGCTAAAGAACATGCGGCGGAAAAAATCATTGCTCAGAACAAAACGGCCCGGCTCCATTACTTCATTGACGAAACTTACGAGGCGGGCATCGTCCTGGTGGGCACGGAGGTGAAGTCCCTGAGGGAGGGGCGGGCCAATCTCAAGGACAGCTACGCCATGGTCCGGGAGGGGGAGATCTTCCTTCATGACCTCCACATCAGCCCCTATTCCTTCGGGAACCGTTACAATCACGATCCCCTGCGGACCCGCAAACTCCTCATGCACAGTCGGGAGATCAAGCGCCTCTATGGCAAGTCCCGGGAGAAAGGCCTTACCATCATCCCCCTGAAACTGTACTTCAAACGGGGAAAGGTAAAGGTGGAGATCGGCGTCGGCCGGGGCAAGAAATTATACGACAAGCGGGAGGCCATGAAGGAGAAGGACGCCCGCCGGGAGATGCGGCGCCGGGATGAATGATCGGGATGAATGAGGAGGAAGGAGACGATGCCTTAGCGGTTGGGCCACAGGGTAACTTGGCCGGGATACGGGGGCTCGGAGGCAAAAGTCAACCCTTATTTGGGGAAGAAAAACACTTTGCCTGAGCGAGGTGAACCCAAGGTAATAATCGCTTGGCAGAATAACCGCTTTGCCTTGACTTTTTCCCAAACAAGACATAGTATATAGAAAAACATGCCTTGGTTCTTTATCATCAGACCACTCCAAAAAACGTTTTTGGCATGCCGTTTATGGGGGCGTCACGGTTTCGACGGGGATAGTTGAAGCTGTAGCAGCGTACCGAGGTTCCTACAGGCCTCGTTAAACAGGTAGGAAAAAATAGTCGCAAACGACTACGAATACGCCTTAGCCGCGTAAGACGGCTAACGTTCTGCCGGCCATGCCTGCCGGGTCGGACAGGGCGCAATACAGGCGGGATAGCCGAACTCTCAAGCCTGGGGGGAGGGAGGCGAAATCTTACAGGATAGTCACAACTCATCCTGCCTTTGGGAGGGGTTGACGGCGAAAGCAAACCAGAGGATACGTACGTAGAACCTGCAGTGGAATATTTCCGGACGGGGGTTCGATTCCCCCCGCCTCCACCATTTGACAATTCCAGACAGTCCAAAGAAGTCCAAAACCCGCTGTAAATAGCGGGTTTTTTCTTTTCCGTTAGTCCTAAGCCGTCCAAAGAAATCCATTGACACGCGCCGTTATCAGGGGTATATTTTTAACCAATCTACCCGTGGGCTAACTCCATACCCGCGAAAAGGATGATTATGAAAGAATATCAGAGATATAGGCTAACAAATAGTATTATAGACAATATAAAACATAAGCATCAGACATATAAAGTTTCTGATGGAGACAATTTATATCTCCATGTTACACCAACAGGAACCAAACTATGGCGTTTCCGATACCGATACGAGGGAAAGGAAAAAACGCTGTCTTTGGGTAAGTATCCGACAACAAGCATTGAGGATGCGAGAAGGAGCAGAGATGCAGCAAAAGAACTTCTTTTACAAGGGATTGACCCTTCGGAAATTCGCAAACAAGAAAAGGCGCGAAGTAAGGCGGAACTAATTGAGGGGCATAGATTGCCTTACGTCCGAGTAGGGTTTGATGGAGTGATTGAGTTGTGGAAAGGCGGGAATGTCATGCGCATTTCCCAAGATGAAGCCCGTTTTATCGCAAGTCTGCTCGACAAGATTATTGTGAGATGAAACCATGCCCTTAAGTGACGTGAAAATCAGAAACGCAAAGGTAAAAGAGAAGCCCTACAAAGTGACCGACGGTGACGGCCTTTATCTGTATGTGACGGAGAAGGGAAGCAAGTTATGGCGTTTCCGGTACCGCTTTGACGGCAAGGAGAAGCTTCTTGCCCTGGGCAGTTACCCGGAAATCTCGCTTTATGAGGCAAGACACCGGCGGGATGAAGCACGGAAACAGCTTGCGCACGGCATAGACCCCGGAGCCGTCCGCAAGGCGCAGAAGCAAGCGGAAACATCAGCGACCGAAACCTTTGAAGTCATTGCCCGTGAATGGCATATCAAATTCATGCCTACCTGGACGCCGGGACACGCCCTCACCATCATGAGCCGTTTAGAGAGAGACGTTTTCCCCTGGATAGGAACACGTCCGATAACGGACATTAAAGCACCGGAGCTTTTGACCGTCCTGCGTAGAATAGAAAGCCGGGGAGCTTTGGAAACGGCGCACCGGGTGAGAACCATTGCCGGACAGGTTTTCAGGTATGCGGTAGCCACGGGAAGGGCTGAGCGTGACCCGTCGGGTGATCTCCGGGGAGCCTTGCCGCAACCAGGAGAAAAACATCATGCGGCGATTACCGATCCGAAAGAAGTTGCCCCCCTTCTTAGGGCCATAGACGGCTATTCCGGGCACTATGTGACGAAGTGCGCCCTTTGCCTTGCCCCTTACCTTTTCGTGCGTCCTGGGGAGCTGAGACAAGCAGAATGGGCGGAGATTGATCTTGATGGAGCCGTTTGGAATATTCCGGCCAGCAAGATGAAGATGAAACAACCTCACATCGTACCCCTATCAAGGCAAGCCGTGGCGATCTTGACGGAGTTGAAGGAACTTACCGGCGGGAGCCGTTATGTATTTCCGTCCGGGCGATCCTTTGTGAGGCCGATATCAAATAACGCCGTCAATGCCGCCTTGCGCCGTATGGGGTACGACAAGGACACCATGACGGGCCACGGTTTCCGGGCAATGGCGCGAACGATCCTTGACGAAGTATTACGAGTGAACCCGTATGTAATCGAGGCGCAGCTTGCACACAAGGTGCCTGATGTGCTGGGTACGGCATACAACAGAACGCAGCATATTGATGAACGCCGGAAGATGATGCAAACATGGGCGGACTACCTGGACGGATTGAAAGCCGGGGCCGTGGTAATCCAATTCAAAACGAGAGAGGGCTAATATACTATATGCCGGGAATAGGCATGGCGTCATGAACCATGCCGACAAGCAAGGAGAACCCCTTCCTTGTTTTCCCGGTTCTATCAAAGGGACGGAAAGAGAGGGAAAGGTATGTGCGGCAAAACGACAAAATATCAATCAAGATGGATCACTGGTCAGGAATTACGCGATGAAAAGGGGTTGCTTGATCCTGAAATTTTAAACGGTATCAAAAATGGACAGCTTACGCCGCACAATTACAAAGGTGAGCCGATCACTTTCAGAGGTGAACCGCTCATCGAATCAGGCGAGGTAGAGGGCGAACTTCCATGCCTGGAAACAATCTTGCGAGATATAGAAATCGAGAGAAAATATGAAGCTGTTGGGGGTGAATGGCTATATGACAGGGTTCAGGTTAATAAATATCTTGCCGTACTTATTGTCGAATCAGGCAGGGAAGAAGGCGAAAATCCAAAAGATATTGAACAGGCAAGACGAGAAAAGCACCCGGCCATTATGGAGGCATTGAGACGTTACTTTGAAAAAAATCAGAAAGCGGGCGAATGGACAAATACAAAGATTGCTAACTGTTTTTGTAAATGGTTAAAAGAAAGTAAAAAAACAAAAAAATCAACGCCTTCCGAACAGAAAATTAATGGTCTTACTTGGGAAGTTAGCTCAAAGGACAACATTATTTTCGCCAGCAACGTAGAATGTCATGACGGCAAGGGAAGCAAGAAGGATTAGGTAGTGTAAGATCTTTTGTGTGAAATTCATAAGGGTATAGAAAAGGTAGAAAAAAAGGCGCTTTTCCTTTAGAAGGGTTTTGCCAAAAACCTAATTGAAAGGAGAAAGCGCCATGAAGCTGGAAGT
>Ga0302248_1002248_pt1 | contig 12118 bp, 13 predicted proteins | sample AAG_UR_Leu_MG_FD_193528 | JGI IMG/M metagenome (GOLD analysis project Ga0302248, IMG submission 193528) | Enriched activated sludge microbial communities from anaerobic digester in WTTP, New Holstein, Wisconsin, United States - AAG_UR_Leu | ecosystem: Engineered > Bioreactor > Anaerobic >... | reverse complement strand
TATTGCGTTTATAGCGTTTGTTGGTTTCTCTGGTTTCTCTTGTTTCTCTGGTTGAGTAATCCTTCGCCCCTTGGCTTATTAGCTTCTAAGTTTTAAAAAAGATTCCAAGAGAACCACTTGACCCCTTGACCCATTGCCTCTTTTGGTTTTGAAAAGATACCAAGAGAACCACTTGAATCCTCGAATCCTCGAATCCTCGAATCCTTTCTTTTCCGACTCCTCGACTCCTTGAACCCTTCGCTTTTCTGAATCCTTGACTCCTTGAACCCTTTGCTTTCCTGACTCCTCGAACCCTTTCTTTTCCGCTTCTCAGGTTTTTTGCCAACCCTCCAACCCTCCAGCCCTCTAACCCTCTGCCTTTTCCACTTGAATCCTTGAATCCTTGAATCCTTTCTTTTCCGAATCCTCGAACCCTTCGCTTTTTCCAACCCTCTAACCCTCTAACCTTCTCCTATCTCCTATCTCCTATCGCCTATCTCCTGTCTTCTGCCTTCTGTCTTCTGACTCCTGCCTTCTGACCTCTGCCCTCTGCCTTCTTGGCCCCTTCCGAATTAACCACTTTCATATTTAACTTGAAATCAAAGAAATTTTCATATATTTTTACTATTTAACGTAGGAGAAAAACATGTTTCAGGTAAAAGAAGGCGATTCCATTATACTGGCAAGCGAATCAACACGCAGAGTCGATATTCTGCGCACCCTCGGCATATCCTTTTCAATCATCCCGCCCAATATCGACGAGAAAAGGAAAAAGGATGAGACACCCAAGGATTTTGTTCTAAGGATATCTTTTGAAAAGGCAAATAAAGTTGGTAATCTTTTTTCAGATAAGTGGGTAATTGGTGCCGATACAGTGGTGGTCATAAAAAACAAAATACTTGGCAAACCTAAGAATGAAAGAGATGCCTTCAATATGCTGAAGTATCTGAGTGGAAAATGGCACAAGGTGATTACAGGCTATTGCGTCCTCAATGCATCAAAAAACGTGATTTATCGTGACGCCGTTGAAACAAGGGTTTATCTGAGAGATTTGACAGAGGACGAAATAGCGCGCTATATCAAAACATCTGAACCATTTGACAAAGCAGGCTCATATGCAGTGCAAGGCAAAGGCGGCTATATGGTAAAAGAAATTAAGGGTTCGTATGCCAATGTCGTCGGCCTGCCTATATGCGAGGTTGCAGAGGCACTATTGTCATTGGGGGTATTGTCTTGATCGGCTTGTTGTTGGAAGCTCAAAACTTATGACTCGTTAGCATATAGGATATCTGACATCGAATAGCAAAAGTCTTTTACCATGGTTTTTTAATGAGACAAACGTCTACGAAATATTCTTACAAATACAATGATGGAAGAAAATCTACTGAAAAGGAGATAAATACCAAAATAGAGGTATTGCAACGACTCAGGGCATATTTTCATCCTCTGTGTAAATAGGTGTTTATATTATGCAAAGCGTCAAAGATTCAATAGAGACTGTAAGAGAAAAGATAGAAAAGGCATGTGCAAGATCAAGACGCCCTGTGTCAGAGGTGCGTTTAATTGGTGTGACAAAAAGGGTAGATGCTGTTAGAATACAGGAGGCTATGGCCTGTGGTCTAAAAGATTTTGGAGAAAATTATATTCAGGAGGCAAAAAGGAAGATTAAAGAAATTACCCCTTTTGAGGGTATAAACTGGCATATGATTGGTCATATACAAACAAATAAAGTCAAATATCTTCCAAATTTATTTGGGTATATACACTCAATAGACAGATGGGAGATACTCGAATTACTCGACAGATATAAAAAACCAATAAATGTTCTTTTTGAATTGAATCTATCCAAAGAAGCGACAAAGCATGGCACAAACATGGACAATCTTAGAAGGATGTTGGAAAATGTCGGGCGATTAAAATACATAAAGCCCGTTGGACTAATGACGATGGCGCCTTTTGTGGACGACCAGGGAGTTGTGAGGGGCGTATTCGGTAAGCTCAGAGAGACATTGCACAAGATCAATAGCGAGTTTTCGCTCAATCTGGACCAACTTTCGATGGGCATGTCATCTGATTTCGAGATAGCGATAGAAGAGGGTGCAACCCTGGTTAGGGTAGGAACAGCGATCTTTGGTGAGAGGATATGAGGTCAAACACAAAATCCAAATGACAAACGTCAAAACAATAAAACCAACATGTTTTTCGTGCTTGTATTTTGAATATTTTGATTTCATTAGGATTTGGAATTTTTCCAGGGGGTATTACAGGTGAAACTATGGGCTGGAAGATTTACTGGCAAAACCAACCCGCTGATGGAGCGTTTCAGCGCCTCGATCCATTTCGATCATGTGCTGTTTGAACATGATATCAAAGGAAGCAAGGCGCATGCAAAGATGCTTCATAGTATAGGTATATTAAATGAAAATGAGCTGAATGCTATCATAATTGCCCTCGACGAGATAAAAGTAGAGATAGCAGACGGGAAATTTGTTTTCTCAGATACGCTTGAAGATATTCATATGCATATCGAGACACGTCTCATAGAAAAGATCGGTGAACTCGGAAAAAAATTACATACAGGAAGGAGCAGGAACGACCAGATTGCACTTGATATGAGGATGTATCTGAAAGTCGAACTGAAAGAAATCGACAATGCAATTCTTGAGTTACTTAAAACGATATTGAACAGGGCAGAGCAGGAAGAGGATGTGATTATGCCTGGTTACACACATATGCAACGCGCCCAGGCGGTTACTTTTGCCCACTACCTTATGGCTTACTATTATATGTTCAAAAGAGACAGGGAGCGAATCAACAGTTTTTTGAGACACATAGATGTATTACCCCTTGGAAGTGGCGCTCTTGCAGGCTCCACAATCCCGCTTGACAGGGATTTTGTATGTGATATGCTTGGTTTTTCAAATGTTTCTGCCAACAGTATGGACAGCGTGTCGGACAGGGACTTTGTGCTTGATGCCGTCTACTCATCATCCATGATAATGGTACACATATCGAGACTCGCGGAAGATCTCATCATCTTTTCCACTCAGGAATTTTCATTCATCTTTCTTCCGGATGAGGTATGCACAGGCAGTAGCCTTATGCCCCACAAGAAAAACCCTGATGCACTTGAGCTTGCCCGCGGCAAAACATCACGTGTAATCGGTGACCTCTTCAGTCTTTTTACGCTGTTAAAGGGTCTCCCCATGACTTACAACAGGGATCTTCAGGAGGATAAAGAACCCCTCTTTCATGCGATAAATACGGTCAAAGATGTAATTGCCATTATGGATCTATGTATAAAAGGTCTGCATATCAATAGAGAAAGGATGGAAAGCGCTGTCATGGACAGCTTCATGCCCGCTGTTGAGATGACGGAATATCTGACCCTAAAGGGTACACCCTTTCGGGAGGCACATGCAATAGTTGGAAAAATGGTAAAACACTGCGAAGACAATGGGATAACATTGGACAAAATGGGATTAATCGATATGAAGATATATTCTGATATATTCGAAGAAGATGTTTTTGAATATATAGAGCCGCGCAATGCTATCAAGATTAGAAAAACAAAGGGAGCAGCCTCCTTTGAGGAGGTTGACAGAGCTATTGAAAGAGAAAAGATATATTGCAATTCTTAGTATTGTCATAATCATGCTTTTTGTTTCATGTGGAAAAAAGGGTGACCCATTACCACGCTTTGTGCCCCTACCCGGCGGCATAAACGATTTAAGGGGGGAGGTAAGGGATGGGCTTTTGTTCCTCTCGTTTTCAATGCCTTCGAGAAACAAAGACGGTTCAGAGATGAAAGACCTGGCAGGATTCAAGATTTTAAAGAGTTGCGGCAACTGCATCGGCGCCTCGTTCGAGCCCTTCAAAGATTTAAGTCTCGATGCCCAGGACGGATACACCATCTATGGTGGTAGAATTTATACATACGACAACGACCTGACAAGCGGTTACCAATATGCGTACAGGGTTTACCCATATACAAAAAGGGGAACACGTGGCGATGCATCCAATATATTTTCCATAAAGTGGGAACAACCCCCCGGTGTGCCGCCAGATATATCTGTAAGAGAAGATGACGGCATAGTAGAATTGACATGGAGGAAGGAAGAAGGTGCATCATATAATGTATATAGACACCTTGACAGTACCTATCCACTTTTTCCTCTCAACAAGACACCTCTTACAACGCCTTATTTTGTTGATTCAGGGCTTCAAAACAACAAAACATATTCATACGAAGTGAGAAAGTTACTGACAAAAGATGGGTTGCAATCAGAAGGTGAAGGTTTAAAGATACAAGCAACACCAAAGGACACTAAGCCACCTGAAACGCCCTATGAGATAAAGATCGAAAAAACGGCAGAAGGCGTTCAACTGACATGGAAGGCAGTTATGGATAAAGACCTCGAGGGCTATAACATTTACAGGATAAGTTCAGGCGATGCAGAAAAGATAAACCCTGTACCTGTTAAAGAAAATATGTTTACTGACAACTCCATGCCTGATATAAGATATGTTTCTTATTATATAACGGCAATAGATACAGCAGGGAATGAAAGCACACCATCGAGGGAAGTAATAATAATATTAAAAGAATAGTTGCGAAGGGCAAGGGCAAAGGAAATGCAAGTGGGCGATAGCACAAATGGGTTTGGGAATCGAGAAAAGTTATCAAGCATAACTCACACAAATCCTCCGTTGCTCGAACCCTTGAACTGTTTGATAATGCACAGGAGAATACGAACAGATGAATTATTTTGATTACAAAAATGGTGCTTTATACTGCGAGGAGGTACCTGTTGAAAACATAGTAAGGGCCACGGGCTCGCCTGTATATATTTATAGTTACAGAACAATTGAGAGACATTATAAGGTCTTCGATAATGCATTCAAAGGCGTACCGCATATTATCTGCTATTCATGCAAGGCAAATTCTAACATTGCTATACTCAGGGCTATCGGGAGGCTTGGAGGGGGCGTAGATATAGTATCTGGGGGCGAGCTTTACAGGTCAAGCGCCGCATATATACCGAACGACAAAATTGTATTTTCCGGGGTTGGAAAAACAGAAGAAGAAATAGTTGCTGCAATACGTTCAAATATACTTATGATAAATGTGGAGTCCGAGGAAGAATTATCTACAATAGCAAGAATTGCATCAAAAATGAAAAAACATGTTCCACTTTCAATAAGAGTCAACCCAGAGATAGACCCAAAAACCCATCCTTACATTACTACAGGTCTAAAAAAGAACAAGTTCGGAGTTATGCGTGAAGATGCCATGAAACTCTATGACAGGATAAAGGCGCATAAATATCTGATGCCTGTCGGAATTTCTTCGCATATCGGTTCACAGATACTTGAACTTGGACCTTTCAAGGAGGCTGTATGTTCATTAAGGGAGATGGTAAAACAGCTCAAAGAAAAAGGGATTACTCTTAAATTTATAGACATTGGCGGGGGACTTGGCATAACATACAAAGATGAACTTCCTCCGCATCCAGACGATTATGCTCGTATTATAGAGGAAGAACTGAAAGGTACCGAACTTACACTCATTCTTGAGCCAGGAAGGGTGATTGTGGGTAACAGCGGTATATTTGTCACCAAATTGCTTTATATTAAAAAGGTGCCTGGCAAAACATTTTATATAGTCGATGGCGCTATGAACGATCTTGTGAGACCTTCTCTTTACGGTGCATTCCATGAAATTGTTTCAGTTCGTTACAATGACGCAAAAAAGATAAACGTTGATGTTGTTGGGCCTGTCTGTGAATCGGGGGATTTTCTTGCAAAGGATAGGGATATGCCTTTGGTTGAATCAGGTGAACTTCTCGCTGTTTTGAGCGCTGGCGCATATGGGTTTTCCATGTCATCCAATTACAATTCAAGGCGAAGGGTAGCAGAGGTGCTTGTGAGAGACGCAGAATTCAATGTCATTAAAAGTCGTGAGACATTGAAAGACTTAATAAAAGGTGAAAAAATCCCGTCATTTATGGAGGTATAAATCAAATGTCAGGCCTGGAATTTACCAAGATGAGCGCAAGCGGAAACGATTTTATATTGATAGATAATCGTTCTGGCGTATTGTACAAAACATATAGCAATATCAATGAATTCGTTAAAAAGGTGTGCAGAAGGTGTCACTCTGTAGGTGCCGACGGTCTGATATTGATTGAAACATCCAATAATGCTGATTTTAGCTGGAAATTCTTCAATGCTGATGGCTCTGAGGCTGAGATGTGTGGCAATGGAGGCAGATGTGCGGCAAGGTTCGCCTTTACAAACGGCATAACCGCTGAAAATATGGCATTTGAAACCATTGCAGGCATAATCAAGGCAGAGGTTAGGGGCAGGAAGGTTAAACTCCAACTTACCACACCGAAAGAGTTGAAACTTGATTACGCCATTAAGCTCGAAGACAAGGAATTGTTTATAAACAGTGTAAATACAGGGGTACCCCATGCAATACTCCTATCTGACGATATCGATTATATACCGGTTGAAGAACTTGGCAAGGCGGTAAGACATCATGCTGCCTTTGGGGAAAAGGGGACAAATGTTGATTTTGTAAAAGTCGTCGATAGAGCCAACCTTATAGTAAGAACATACGAGAGAGGTGTAGAGGGTGAGACATATGCATGTGGCACAGGGGTAGTCGCATCAGGAGTCATCTTGAAAGAAAAGGGATTGATAGACAGCCCTGTAAATGTACTCACAAGGGGCGGAGAAATACTTCGGGCATATGTGGACGACGAGGTGTATCTTGAAGGAGATACAAAAATCATATACACAGGTCTGCTCAACGACGAAGCGTTGCTGTGAAAAGGCGGCTGGTGGAGAGAAGGCAGAAGACAGAAGACAGAATACAGAAGACAGAAGTCAGAAGTCAGAAGGCTGGAGGGTTGGAAGGTTAGAGGTTTGGCTAAACCTCTACACATCCAAACTTCTAATCTTCTAAAAAAAGGGTTCGAGGGGTCAAGTGGAAAAGGCAGAGGGTTGGAGGGTTAGCAAAAGCGAAGGGGTCAAGGATTCAAGGATTCAAGGGGTCGAGTGGTTCTCTTGGTATCTTTTTTCAAAACCTAAAAGCGAAGGAGTTGAGGGGCGAAGGATTACCCAACCAGAGAAACCAGAGAGTTGATTGAAATTTACTCGAAACCCGATAGTTGAACTTAAACCATATATCAGCAATGAGTTAATATACTGAAAGGAGAAAAAATGGAATTAAAAGGCATATTTACAGCATTAGTAACACCTTTCAAGGATTATAAACTGGATGAAGAGGCATTGAAAAGGATTGTAGAATTCCAGCTTACCAGCGGCGTGGACGGGCTTGTTCCCTGTGGTACGACAGGCGAGGCCTCTACACTGAGCTTCGAAGAGCATGAAAGGGTCATAGAGCTAACCATAAAACATGTAGGCGGTAAGGTTCCTGTTATCGCAGGAACAGGTTCGAACTGCACAGACGAGGCAATCGAATTAACAGGAAGCGCCAAAAAGATAGGTGCCGATGCATGTTTGTTAACTACGCCTTACTATAACAAGCCTACCCAGGAAGGTTTGTACAGGCATTTCAAAAAAATTGCGGAAAGCGTTGATATTCCATTGGTATTGTATAACATTCCTGGGAGAACAGGCGTAAATATGACGCCTGAGACAATAAAGAGGCTTGCAGACATTCCAAACATCATTGGTATAAAAGAGGCATCTGGCTCATTGATACAGGTAGCGGAGATATACAGATTAACAGATGGAAGATTTACCATCCTATCCGGTGATGACAACCTTTTTCTGCCCATGATGAGCGCAGGGGCTGTAGGTGTTATATCTGTGGCCTCCAATATCATCCCTACAGAAATGCAGGCGCTCTTCAAAACATTCATGGTTGAAAAAGATATATTTAAGGCAAGTGATATGAACGCAAGGCTAATGCCACTTTTTCAATCCATTTTTATAGAAACAAACCCTATACCCATCAAAGAATGCCTCTATTTTATGGGCATGATTAAGGAAGAGCTAAGGCTTCCCATGTGTCCCGCATCTGACACAACCAAGGCAATCCTGAGAAAGGTGCTTGAGGAATATGGACTGGTGAATCGCAGATAGAAGAAGGGGTTCGGGGTTTAGCCGATTATCCAAACTTCTAATCATTTGAAAAGGCAGGGGTAATTTAATACACCAGATCTCCCGGCTGCTCGAATATTTGAATTTGAATTTATGGGGGCAAAATATGATTAAATTGTTGATAACAGGTGTTGCCGGAAAAATGGGCAATGCGATATTAAACATTGCAATGGAAGACAGGGAAATCGAGATTGCAGGTGCTACAGAGATAGCAGGCCATCCTTTAATAGGCAAACATCTTTTTTCACCGGTCGGAAACGCAAGCCCTGCGACTGTTCATAACGACATTTCAGAAATTATCACCGGTTGTGACGTTGTTATTGATTTTACATTGCCAGTTCCATCCCTTCAGCATTTCAGGGTTGCAAACTCCGTTGGTAAGGCAATGGTCATCGGCACAACAGGGTTTTCAAATGAAGCCATCGAGGAAATTAAAGACACGGTGAAAATACCGATAGTTTTATCACCCAATATGAGCGTAGGCATGAATCTAATGTTTGATCTCGCTGAAAGGATAGCAAAAACCCTCAAAGATGAATATGATGTCGAGATAGTAGAGATGCATCACAAATGGAAAAAGGATGCCCCAAGCGGTACTGCATTGAAATTAAAAGATGTTATAGAAAATGCCTTGCCTGAAAAAACCTGGATTGAGGTCTTCGGTAGAAAAGGTACAACTGGTGAGAGAAAAAAAGAAGAAATCGGTATTATGACGTTGAGAGGCGGCGACGTTGTTGGAGAACATACGGCAATTTTCGCTGGAATCGGTGAAAGACTCGAAATCACGCACAGGGCGCAATCGCGTGATAATTTTGCCAGAGGTGCTATTGTCGCAGCAAAATGGATAGTAAACCATCCTGCCGGCATCTATTCAATGAAAGACGTGTTAGGTTTGGTTTGATAGAAAAGCAAAGGATTCGAGGAGTCGGAATAGAAAGGGGTCAAGGGGTCAAGGATTCAAGGGGTCGAGTGGAGAAAGACAGAAGGTTGGAAAAGGCAGAGGGTTAGAGGGTTAGAAGGTTGGAGGGTTGGCAAAAAACAAGAGAAACCAGAGAAACCAGACAGAGGGTTAGAAGGTTGGAGGGTTAGCAAACTAGATAAACCAGAGAAACTAAAGAAACCAGAGAAACCAGATAAATCAGACAGAGGGTTGGAAGGTTGGAAGGTTGGCTAAACCTCTACACATCCAAACTTCTAATCTTCTAAAAATAAACATCTGCACTTCTAAACATCCAACCATCTAATATTCTATAAAAAAGGGGGAGAAAATGCGTGATATCATTGAAATGATAATTACTTTTGGCGATAGGGATACAGCGGAAAGGATTGGCAGAAATGTTGTTGAGAAACGGCTTGCCGCATGTGCGCAGATTGAAGGTCCGATTAAAAGCATATACTGGTGGAAAGAAGAACTTGAAGAGTCAGAGGAATGGAAGTGCACCTTTAAGACAAGAAAAGATCTCTATAAAAGCCTGGAAGACGAAATAAGATTGTCCCACCCCTATGAGCTTCCCCAAATTGTAGCGGTTGGCATTGATTATGCGTTGTCGGGTTATGTCGACTGGATAAAAAAAGAAACAAAAAAGATCGAAGATCGTGGATAAAAACAGGAGTATTTTGCATGAAGTTAAAAAACAAGGTAGCTTTTTTAACAGCGGCCGCTGGAGTAGGGATAGGACAGGCTGTTGTGCGTACATTTGCACGTGAAGGTGCCAGGATTGTTGTAACCGATGCACATGCGGATAGGGCAAGAAATGTTGCGCTGGCGATACAAAAGGAATACGGAACAGATGCCCTTGGGCTTGGATGCGATGTAACAAGGCGTAATGAAGTGGAACTGGCAGTGAAAGAAACGATTGTTAATTTTGGTCGTATAGATATACTTTTTAACAATGCCGGCACAAACCGACCTTCACAAATAGCAGATATGAAAGACGAAGACTGGGAGCTTGTCATTAATGTATCGCTTAGAGGTGTATTTTACTGTTGCAGGGCAGTGCTGCCAATTATGATGGATCAGAAATATGGCCGCATTGTAAATACAACTTCCGTTGCAGGCTTCCGGGGTCTTAAGGCCGGTCATGCCCATTATGCCGCAGCAAAGGCTGGTGTTATGGCATTTACACGCTGTCTCGCAATGGAGGCAGCGCCTTATTATATCACTGCAAACACGGTTGCACCGAGTTTTATTTACAATGAGTTTATACCACACATTTATCCCGAAGAGGAGATTGAGAGGATGTACGAAGAGATTCCATATCCCAGAAAAGGCGCTCCGCAGGACATTGCGAACACTGTGCTGTTTCTCGTTTCTGACGAAGGTGAGTACATCACAGGACAGACCATATGTGTGACAGGCGGGAGTTGGATGAGATAAATTCATACAAAATGTCCGCTTATGATTTGTAACAAATTATTGACATATTCGTTCGGTTTATAATATAACAGTGTCAGCGCGGGAATAACTCAGCGGTAGAGTGCAACCTTGCCAAGGTTGAAGTCGCGGGTTCAAATCCCGTTTCCCGCTCCAAAATGCTTATAGCGGGTTGAAGCGTTGCCCGTATTCACTATTTAATATTTTCAATGGCGGCATAGCCAAGTGGTAAGGCAGCGGTCTGCAAAACCGTTATTCTCCGGTTCAAATCCGGATGCCGCCTCCAATTTACAATTTTAAACAACACAAAAACAACTGCATACAAAATCATAAAATGTTTCTAATTAGGAACATTAAAAGTAATAGACAAAAATGGTTCAATAGGTTATTATAGAGCGTTAATTAAAAAATAAGGGGGATTTATGGATCTTTTCGATGAAATAGCAAGGGTTGCATACTGTATTTTTGAAGAAGAGGGTTGTGTGCATGGAAGACACCTTGAACACTGGATTCAGGCTGAAATAATCGTTAAATCAAGATATGAACAACAGAAAGATGAACCAATTTCAGATGATAAGCAGGTTTTAGAGACAGAAAAGAAGGATAAGAAAAAGGCATCCGTCAAAAAGGCATCGACCAAGAAACCGGCCGCCAAAAAGACAGCCAGCAAAAAGACGCTAAAAGACTGATAGAGACAGTTTTCATTTTGTAATATTGTATTTCTTTATTTTATAACGCAGCATGCGCTCGCTAATGCCAATGACAGAAGCCGCCTTTGTCTGCACCCAGTCTGCCTTTATGAGTGCATCGATAATCATCTTCTTTTCCATTGCCTCTACCGTGCCTTTTATGCCGCCGCTTGTGTGTTGATTATCCGCGGGAGACATCGGCAGATCCTCTTTTGTTATGTATTCGCCTCTTGTAAGAACAACAGCCCTTTCAATAATGTTTTCGAGTTGGCGTACATTTCCGGGGTAGTCGCCCTTGATCAAGATATCTCTTGCCTCGTTTGTATATCCTTTGATTGTTCTTCTGTGTCTGTCGTTATATCTTTTAAGAAAAAAATCCATGAACACGGGAATATCATCCCTTCTTTCACGTAGCGGTGGAATCCTTATTGTAACAACATTGAGACGGTAATACAGGTCTTCTCTGAACATACCTTTACTCACCTCTTCTTCGAGGTTTCTATTCGTTGCTGCTATAATGCGCACATCTATCTTTTTTGCATGTAGTCCTCCCAGCCTCTCAACCTCTCTTGCCTGAATTACCCTCAGCAACTTGGATTGCAATATCATCGGCATATCACCTATTTCATCGAGAAACAGTGTGCCCTTATCGGCAAGCTCAAATTTACCCACCTTTTTTTGAAATGCGCCTGTGAAGGCACCTTTTTCATAACCAAACAATTCGCTTTCGAGCAGATTATCAGGGATAGCAGCACAATTGACCTTTATGATGGGCTGATCTTTTCTCTCACTCAATTCATGGATAAGGTCAACAACAAGTTCTTTGCCTACACCGCTTTCTCCTTCGATTATGCAGGTGGAATCTGTTTTTGCAACCCGCACTATGAGACTTGTGACCTCGTTCATCCTTTCGCTACTATATATGAAATTTGAAGTCTTG
>Ga0302248_1002241_pt1 | contig 12153 bp, 8 predicted proteins | sample AAG_UR_Leu_MG_FD_193528 | JGI IMG/M metagenome (GOLD analysis project Ga0302248, IMG submission 193528) | Enriched activated sludge microbial communities from anaerobic digester in WTTP, New Holstein, Wisconsin, United States - AAG_UR_Leu | ecosystem: Engineered > Bioreactor > Anaerobic >... | reverse complement strand
GAAAATATGCCGATCAGGCATAGAAATATCAAATCCATGAGCTTGCTCCTCTCCCCTTGGATTTAATATTAACAATCAAGATATAAGGATGCTGTTAAGAAAGGGGGTGAAAATATAAAGATTCCGTCAAGAAAACGTTTTTCTCCCGAAGGGAAATGACCGGGACGGGATGAGGGCGACAAGCCGCCGTCTCAGGGAGGGACGCCGCGGGTATGGGAACAATTATCGAAGTCGTCATTTGATCTTCTGGATATCCGTTTCTTTCCCCACGATTACCATCACCTCCCCGTCTTTGATGACAAAACCTGCCTGGGGGATCATGTGGATACGGTCCAGAAGCACGTCCCGGATGGCGATGACCTCGATGTGGTACTTGTTGCGCAGTTGCAGCTCGGCGATGGTCTTGCCGAAAAAACTGTCCGGCGGGGCCATTTCAAAGATCATGTAATCGTCGGAGAGGGGGAGGTAGTCGAGGACGTTCGGGGAGATGATGCTCCGGGCGATTTTACCGGCGATTTCCTTTTCCGGGATGATAACATCCGTAGCGCCGACTTTTTCCAGGATCAGTTTGTGCTCTTCATTGGGGGCCTTCACAATGATGTGTTTGACCTTGAGTTGTTTCAAGTGGAGGGTAATCAAGGTGCTTGCGGCCAGGTCTTCGCCGAAGGAGATGATCACGGTGTCATCTTCCTGGACGCCTATCAGTTCCATGACCTCCTTGTCGGTGCCGTCGGCGACGATGGCCTTGGTGGAAAAATCCTTGACCTTCTGTACGGCCTCCTTGCTCTTGTCGAGGGCATAGATCTCAAAACCCGCTTCATAAAGTTCCCGGACGATATTGATGCCGAAGATTCCCAACCCGATGACGATGATCCTTTTCATTGCTTGTTCCTTTCTTATCCCACCATGACCTGTTCCTCGGCGTAGGTGAGCCCCTTCTTCGGGGTGCTCCATGCGAAGGCGAGGGTCAGGGGTCCCACCCGTCCGGCAAACATGATCATGATAATTGCCAACTTCTGAATGTCATTGAGACTAGCCGTAATGCCCATGGAAAGACCCACCGTTCCGAAGGCCGATACGGTTTCAAAGAGGTATTCTACAAAAAGATGGCGGCTTTGGAGAGGCGCTTCGGCGGCGCCGGCAAATAACAGGAGGATGGAAGTAATGACACAGACGGAGAAGGCCGAGGCAAAAATAATGGCGATGGTGCGGCCGAGGATTTCCTTCGGGATGGTCCGGTTGAACATATTGACCTCTTCCTGGCCTTTGATCCGATTCCAGATCATGAAGATCAGCAGGGCAAAGCTCGTTGTCTTGATGCCGCCGCCGGTCGAACCGGGAGACGCCCCGATGAACATGAGGATAATCAGGACAAGAATGGTGGCGTTGGTGAGGCGGCCGATATCGACGGTATTGAAGCCGCTGGTCCGGGCGGTCACGGACTGGAAGGAGGAGGCGAGGAACGATGTCTGGAATGAGGCGTCCCTGAGGAGGGCGTTCATCTCCAATAAATAGAAGCAGGCAGCGCCGCCGACAATCAGGATCCCCGTCATGATGAGGACAATCCGGGAGTGGATGGAGATTTTCTTGATCCGCCCCCGGATAAGAGCGGCGACCTCGTATTGGACGATAAAGCCGATGCCCCCCAGGATGATGAGGCCCATGATCGTCAGATTGATCATCCAGTCATCCCGGTAATTCATGAGACTATTGGAAAACAGGGAATAACCGCAATTGTTGAAGGCGGAAACGGCATGATAAACAGCCAGGCAGAGGGCGTGTGCCGGCGGAAAATCGAAGGAAAAGCGAATGAAGAGCAGGAGCGCCCCCAGCCCTTCGATGATGAAAGTCGAAAGGATTACCCACTTCATAATGGGCAGAAAATCACGCCGGGGCGTATGGAGGAAGGTGGATTGGACGATTTCCCGCTCTTTGAAGGATATCCCCCGGCCCATCATCCCGAAGAAGACCACGGAAAAGGTTATGATGCCCAGCCCGCCGATCTGGAAGAGGATCAGCAGGATGATCTGCCCCGAAAACGAGAGATCCTTGCCGATATCGAGAGTGCCCAGACCGGTAACACAGACCGCCGACGTCGCATTGAACAGGGCGTCGATAAAGGCAATCTGTCCCTTGGCGGCGGAAAAGGGGAGCCACAGGAGCAGGGTGCCCAGGAGGATCAAACCGGCAAAGCCGAGGATAAATATCCGCGTCGGGGTGAACAGGGACGAGAGCAATACTTTCAGGCGAATCATTATGCTGGCGATCATTGTTCGCTGCCGGGTAAAATCATCGGCGACCGCTTTTCCCGGCTTATCCTATGCTGAATAGATGCTGCCATCTTCAATTCATGATGTATAGACTATCAAAGTTTGCCTTCTTCGATGAGGCAAATTATGATTGATATGTTCACTCTGTAACTAACTTCGCGCTCTATAAGTTCTGTTGATTTCCCTTATCATAGCAAATTGTATTATCCGGTCAAGTCATTGAATACTGGAAGTAAAGACGCAAATAATCGTCAGGAAAAATTTCGGTCTTCTGCCACCCCACATTTATTGAAGTTGTCAATTTGGGTAACTGGGCTTTTGTAGGAGCTTTCCTTCCATAATGCGCAGTTTTTAGGTTTTTCATGAAAGATTAATAGCAGGTAATCCTATGACAAGCCCTCGCTACAGACGATCTTTGGTATGATTTGGTCTTCAGATCTCCGGTGTCGCCGCTCCGACCAATCCCGCATGCTGTGCTGATGATAAAGCTCCGTCAATGCCCGCATAAGATGTTCACCTGTCATCCCATTGCGGCGGATGCGGTTCAGTTCACGGTTGATCGCCGTTGTCATCGGAGAGCGAAAGGCTTTCTCGATAATGTTAATTTGGCTCTTTATTTCATCGTCAGTACTTAGACCAAACAATACTCTCAGCTCACGGAGGATATACCTCTGTCCCTGTGACAACGATAGCATGTGTTCAAATTCCGCTTGCCTTTGTTTGACCGTTTCTGCGAATTGTCGTTTGATACGCATCACTTCGGCGTTATAACCAGACGGAATGTCAAGCGTTTTCAGCTCAGGAGCACATTTGATCACACCGAGAATTCGTGGCATATCTCTGGAGATAATCTCCCGCTTTTCGTTTAGAAGGAATAGCTGTTGGTACCTGCCCGCCTGGCAAAAGACATAGATGCCCTTCATTGCCGAAGGTTTTACCGTACGGATGCCGTCCCGCAGACCGGCGATCCGGTCATATTCCGCAGGATCTTCACGGCGTAATTGCCGCATGATTTCTTCCGCCTCGTTGAGATCAAGAAATTCCTCCTCTTCTTCGAACAGCGAAAGCTGGCCGCCTTTTTTTTCATAAATGGCGTACATTGCCTCTTCGTTCAGTTGCTCGGACCGGTCGAGAATAGCCGAGTCTTCTCCAATCGTATCGTGGATCTCCTGGATACGGTTATGCAGTTTCCGGCGAAGGCCGAGATTGCGCTCAATTCCCGTTTCAGGAAGGAAGTTGAAGCCGTAAACCACATCGTGTTCCGAGCCGATCCGGTCAATGCGGCCAAATCGCTGAATCAATCGGACCGGATTCCAATGGAGATCATAGTTAATGATCTTGTCGCAGTCCTGAAGATTGAGACCTTCGGCGAGGACGTCGGTGGCGACGACCATCATCAATTCTTTCTCTCCAGCGGTGCAGCGGTATTCAGGGTTTGCCTTGGGAGCGAAGCGGCCAACAACCCTATCTTTGCTCTTTTCTCCACTGAAGATCACATCAATATCCTGCCGTATGCCTCCGGGATTCAAGTTTTCAAAGAGATACCGTGCCGTATCCGCGTATTGGGTAAAGATCAGCCGCTTGCCGTCCTTAAGTGGTTTTTCTTTCAGTTTTTTAATCAGCGTCTGGAGTTTGGCATCCTGATCGGGTGTGATGGGATCGATGAGTTTCAGCATCTTTTCCAGTAACCGGATATCGTGGGCGATTTGCTCCTTGAGTCTGGGCAGGTCAAAATGGGCGGCATTGTATTTGCCGGAGACATTATGGAGGGCATCCATCAGGTCCCGCTCTTCGTCCTGATTCGGTTCATAAAGGATGGCCTGGGCATCCTCACCGGCGGGGATGAATCCTTGCGCAAGGGCCTCCAGGAATCGCTTATGGACGGCCAAGAGACGACGCACGGTTTCTTTAAAGGCATAAACACTCGATTCAAAACGTTTAAAAAGCAGAACCCTGATCAAACCGCGCAGGTTGGAACCGGCTCGGTGGAGGCTGGCATATGGTTCCTTTTTCTGTTTTTCCTTGGCGACATAATGCCACAGTCCATATCGGGCATAGGTCAACTCATTGTGAGGGGGCTTGACCGGCTTTCCTTTCCGGGAGGCTTTGCCGAGATATTCCCGCAATTCGTGATAGAGCCCCCGGTAGGTTTCTTCAACGCTGTATTCAATCGTTTCCAGCTCCCGTCTGGGGAAAAACTGGTGCTTCCCGGCCACCATGACGTAAGCCCGGCGGCTACCGTCCTGATAATCTCTGAACCGGGAGGGATCGATCTGCCGATGGGTTTCCGAATCATATCCGTACCAGCGGAGGATGTGATTCCGTGTCCGGCGGATGAGAAGATTGGACAACAGGTCGGGAAGGTTCTTTTCCCCCTTTTCGATCAGGCGGAAATATTCTTTAAGATTCGGCGGATCGATGGGAAGTTCCGTCTTGTCATCCTGATGGAAGAGTTTCATCTGGTGGTAAACATCCCAGGCGCTCTTGTTACGGGGGGTGGCAGTGATGAAGCAGCATTTCTTCCCTGTTTCCAGGAATGCCTCCACCATCTTGTAACGCTGCGTGTCGGCATAGCGGAAATTATGACTTTCATCGACTATCAGGAAGTTCCGATCCCGGTAGATGACCTCTTCTTTAAGAAACTGTGCCGGCCGGGCGTCCCCTTCCCGGAGATACCCGATGGAAAGAACCCGGGCATTGAGTTGATACACCTCGTTATAGCGTTCCCACATCTCGACCAGCGTTGCCGGACAGATAATCAGCGGCCGGGCGTGCTCCACCCGTTCAAAGTGCTTGACGATGGCGGCGCCGATATAGGATTTCCCGAGACCCACCACATCCGACACAAAGGCCCCGCCATAGTCCCGGATGATCTGCACGGCCTGTTTGACGGCGACCCGCTGAAAATCCGCCAGCCGGCGCGTGATCTCGTCATCCCAGAGGATATCCTGATCTTCGCCGCCTTCGATGCGGTCCTTAACCAGGGTGTAAATGGTCTTCATGTAGATGTCATAGGGCCGCACCGGGACGACGGCCCATGACGCCTTCATTTCCTCCATCAGATTCTCATCAAAATCCTGAGATTCCTTCCAGAGGTCATCAAACCACCGGACAAGCTCGGCATGGTTGTCGTTACCCTGAACCATCACATTGAGTTCCGTGTTGTGGGTGACGCCGGAGATGGTCAGATTGGATGATCCGACCACGGCGATCCCCTTTTCATGGCGATCCACGGATTTGCCGTTGCGGTCGTAAACGGCGCCGTAATCGAAAATATAGGCCTTCGCATGGAGACGACCCCGCGTGTAAACACGAACCTTTAGGCGCTTTTCTTCGATCATCCGCACCAGGGATTTGACCAGTGCTTCCCCTTCATCCGTCTGATCCATCAGTTCCATGCCCGTCCGGATACTGTGTGTCGTCTCCATCGACATTTGTTTAATATCGCTCCGTTTCGGATACCGCGCCGCCTCGGCGGCGTCGGCGACCATCTCCAGGCGGTGATACCCTTCGGCCAACTGTTCCAGGGTTTCCCGGTTGGTCGTGTTGCCGATGAGCAGACGCAATTCCTTGATATGGGTGAGTTTCTCCGAAATGGCCGTCAGGCCGGAAAGAAAAAAGTAACCCACGGCAAACCTCGCCGCATCGCTGGAATCAAGGATCCGGTTGATATGATCGACCAGTTTTTCCCGGCGGTTGTCAATGATGTCATGGGCGGGCATGGATTATTTCTCCACTGTACCCAAAATGGGTGCATTCGTACCCTTTTTGGGTATATCCATCCGTTCGATATAGACGCAGACGGTCATGTCGGCACTTTCCCGTATTTCATTCTGCATCTCGAAAAGTCCGGTGACGGCACATCCGGTCACTCCGCCAGGCGCAGACGGAGAAGTTTCCTGGCCAAGGCGTAGATGTCCTTTTTTGCCCCTTCTTTACGAAGGCCTACAGCTACGACGATGACGATTACTCTCGCTTTTTCGACCTTATAGATAATGCGATACCGCTGACCGACGGCCCGAATGCTCCGGTAGCCGGCAAGCTCGCCTAACAGAGCTTTCCCCTGTTTTTCTGGTTCCTGCCGGAGACTGTCAATGACATCCCCGACCTTTCCTCTGATCCGTCCGTCCGGTATTGCCTGCAGCATCTGTTGCGCCGTCGGCGTGATGAAAACAGGCCACATCACCGTCCGGTCCCGGCTTCTTCCCACGGGATAAGCTGTCCTGCTTTCAGTTCCCCGATACTGTCCCTGAGCTGCATCATCAGGGCCTCGTCCCCCAGAATCTCCAGGGTTTCCTCAAGGGCTTCGTAAAGCTCCCATGGCATAATGGCCATGACCGGCTTTCCCCGCCTCGTGACGGCGACGACGTCGAGGTCCGCCTCCTGCTCGAACAGTTCCGGGATATTCGTCAGTTTTTTTCGTGCTTCAATGATGGACAGGCTCTTCGGCATAAATCCTCCCACTTCTGTACGTTCATGAGTATCTGTTTTCGTACACTTCCTGTCAAGGTTTATTTCAGGCTTTACGCCTACGCCCGCAGCAATCAGGCGAGAAAGTTGTCAATGATGGCATGTGCAGATATGTTGGATTAATCCAAACCAAGTTCTTTTTTTAATGCCTCATGGGTCTTCCATTTCTTATTCTTTGACTTGACCTGTACGGCAGAATAATAGTCGTTTCTGTCCAACGGCGCCGCATAAATAATCTCACCTTCCCGCGCATATTCTGACAGCAGAGAATCTCCGCTTTCAAACTCTTCCGGCGTCATCGTGAGGATGTCGAAAGGAATCATGAATTTCCGGATGGTAGATATTTCCGCATCCTTGGTTAACCTTGCCCTTTTGAAGATGTCTTTGTTGCGGAAATCCTTTGAGATGACGATAATATCGATATCGCTCTCCTCTGTGGCCTCTCCGCTGGCCTGAGACCCGAAGAGAATGATCTTTTCGATATTCAGCCCCGTTTCCCGCAAGCGATCTTTCATGAAGCCAATGGCTTCTACAGCCTTGCTTTCAGCCATTTCAAAACCTCTCTGCTCTTTTCGACAATGATCAGCGTGTTTCTTTTTCTGTATGTCTGTGTCATCCGTCGCAGATCGTCCGGGTATCGTGTCGGAATACTGACCCGGTTCAACTCGAAGACAGCATCGTACAGATCGTCGGGAAGATGCAAGCCCATTTTTTCAATCAGATATATAAGATTGTGAACCTTGGGGGGCGTATCCTTCAGAACCGACTGATATATCCCTTTCAGGGCCTTTTCAATGGCCAAATGGCACATGAAGACCACATAAATGTACCGCTTGTTTTCAAACATTATTTCGGCAGTCTTCAGATCATACGCCGCCTGTTTAAACCACTCTTCAGATTGCTTTGCCATAGATGCAGCCTTTCAAGTCGATGTACCCTCTACAATCGCAATTTCCTTTTCGGTCAGCCCGTGAAGCCAGCGGACCATCCGGTCAATTTCCCTCAACTAATTAGGAGAAAAACCCACCGCTCAATCGGAGTCGATGCGTGTATTTCGCCATTGATGTTTAGTCCTCTATTGATCGCTTTGCCGTCTCGTTGGGTAGCTCCTCGATCACCCGGACGACGTCAAGAGAGTGGAGATCGGACAGCATGCCGCGCAGGGCGGCGTTGGTATCATACGCTTTGGTGAACATTTCCTGAAGCGCTTCCCCTTTCAGGGATTCAGGAAGCTGGGCAAGATCAGGCGGGTTCAGCTTCGCCGTCTCGTCAAAGAGCTTCAGCCTGCGGGCGTGGAGGTTATCGGGGAAAAACAGCTCATACACCAGACCGTTCAACCATTGCTCGAAATAGGCGGCCATCAGGCCGGAGGCTTCGTGATTTGCAGCTTTCGTCGCCGGACCATGCAGCCAGATCAATGCTTCCGCCAGGCGCTCGCATAAGAGTTGCTGGTCGGGCGTGGCGGGGGGGATGGGCAGCGTGGTCACATACATTGGCTTAAACTCGTAGAATCCCCCTTGTTTCGATGCAAATGTCTGCCGCGTAATCCACCCGGACACCTGGGAATTAGTAATGGCTAACGTAAAGGGAACGGAAGTCGGAATCAATATGCTCGTCTTATCGTTGCTATAGAAGCATGTCACATCAGTTGCATAGTTCACATCATTTTGAATAGCTGGAACAATTACTTTCGGCTGTTCAAACTCCTCCCAATAACTGCACGACCGTAGTTCCCAGAAGTACTTGCCTTGGTCGTAGCGATCGATGAGGGCTTTGCGCTGTCCATCGAAAAACCCGTGAATTGCCGGGTAGGTCTTCGCGAAGGTTTTCTCCGCTTCTCTCTCTGGTTTACCCGACCAGGGGTGCACTTTGTTCTCCGACGATTCGATCTTGATGAGATACCGATCGCCAAACTCCACCCGCCACCGCTTCACATCCCGGCCGCGCAGGAAGGGCTTGAGCACTTTTTCTGACGACGGGTGTTCGGCGATCAGCCCATCGCGGGTGGCGCGGTCCACGACAAAGGCCTCATTCAGGCCGGTCTTGATGCCGTAATAAAACCGTCCCTTCACATATTCGCCGAGCGGCGTCCCCGTCTTGCGCAGACGTTCCAGTAGCCTGAGTTTCAACGGGCTTTCGAGTCGCCAGCCGTCGGGCTTGAGGTCGCGCTGGGCCAGGGCGGACGCCTGCTGGGCGAAGATCTCCGGAAAATCGTTCAGTGCCGGGCCGGGGAGCCATGTGAGCACCTGGGACCGCCAGTCTTCCGGGGGCAGGTTGCTCGGGTGAAGGACCCCGAGGGGTCCGCGCGGCGACGGGAGTTGCGCCTTGGTTATATGCCGCGTCTTCCGCGTCACGAGAATCGCGGGATAGGCGATAGAGCTGAACAGGGGCGCATCGCCGAAATCGAGGATCACCCGGGGATTGGTCGCAAAGGAGAGATAGGCGCGCAGTTTTTCGCCGTAACCGGCGCGGAAATACTTGTTGCTGGTGATGAAACTGAGCACGCCGCCGGTGCGGAGGAGTTGGAGGGAACGCTCGAAGAAATAGACATATAGGTCGGCCGTGCCGGTGTAAGCCTCGTACTGGCCCTTGAGCACATCCTTCAGCGGTTGGGGCTTGCCGTCGCTGTCGGTGACGATCACATTTTTCAGCTCCTCCTGCCGGACATAAGGTGGATTGCCGATAATGACATCGAATATGCCGTCTTCTTTTCCTTCCGGGACCGAAAGGCCGAACATCCATCCGGGATCGAAGAAAGAGGCCGCGGTATTTGTATCGTAAGGATTCCACTGCACAAGCCGCCGGGAATCAGAGGAGGTATATGCCATCGATTCCGTAAGCGCCCCTGCCAACTTCGTGCAGAGTTCCCGGTCGGCGGCGCGCAGCGCCTTCTTGTCCCTGTACCTCCTGGCCGTGAAATAATCGTGGCGGACCCGTCGCAGATGCTCCTCCAGACGGCGGACTTCATCGGACCCGAGGAGGTGCTGGCCCCGTTTGAGTCCCAGCAAGGTGTCGGCGGCCACAATCTTCGTCTCCAGATTCGGCAGGGGAAGAATGCCGAAGTTGGCCTCTTGCGGATATATAGTCTGATCCACGATCAGCGATATAAAAAACCGGAGTTTGGCAATCTGGCAGGCGATGGGCTGGATGTCCACGCCATAGAGGCAATTTTCGATGAGATAGAGTTTGCGGCCGTAATCGTCATTGTCGCGTGCGAAGGCCCGGTTAATCGCCAGGCGGGCCTCTTCACGGGCCGTGGAACTGTCGAAGGACTCCAGCGCCGCTTCCTGGCGCCGGCGCCAGCCCTTGTTTTCCGGGTCGAGCTTCTTCAGGACATGGACCAGCTTTTGCAAAAGACCCATCGGGAACGCCCCGGAACCGCAGGCAGGATCGAAAGCTTTTAGATGATCAATCGCATCGATTAGCGCATCGGTTTCTTCCGGAGTGAAGTCATGGCCTTCCTCCTCCCAGGAGATCAGTCGCCATAGTTTCTTCTCGCTGCCGTCGGTGTGTAGTTTTTGCTTCAAGTACGCCACCAGGGCCTGATCAACCATCCAATCCACGACCACCCGCGGGGTATAGAACGAGCCGGTGGCTTTGCGGGCAACCGTCCCCGTTTCGGGATTATAGGCGGCGAGCAGGTTTTCGAAAACATGACCCAGCAATTCCGGATCGAGGGCGACTTCCTGTTCGAGGGGCGTGTTTTCCGTAAGGGTGAAGTTGTAGTGGCGAAGAATTGAAAGCAATGGACGCACGGTTTCATGGTTGCGTGCGTTGTCGCCGTAAGCGCTTGCGAGGTTGACCAATTCGTCTTGCCCAAAGAACAGACGGTTGGGGATCTTCGGTTGCTTCCCGGGATGCGTCGAGAAGCCGTCGATACGTATTTCTTCGGTATGCGCCGAATTACCCTTCTGTACGCGATCGTCCAGACATTCGAACAGGCCGCCGTTAAGAAACGGAACATTCCGCAAGAGAGTCGCCAGCGCTTCGGGGTCGCGAAGTTCTCCCCTGTGTCGCCATACCGTATGGACCATATGGTCGTCACTGCGCTTTCCGTCACCTTCATCGATAAACCGACGGCCGACTGGGGTGCCGGAACTGTCCATTTCCGTACTCAAGGTGGCAAAAAACAGGTTTTGAAGAATAGCCGTATAATAGCTGCCGGAGTCCGCAGAGGGATCCTTGAGCAGTTCGCGGATGCGGCGAGGATCAAACAGCGCATCCGGCAACAGGCCTTCACCTGTCTGCGGATTCCTTTTCTCGCGCAGAAACCAGCAAAAAATCATGCGGGTGATAAGACGGATGAGGTGCACGGATGGTTTGCCATCGGCGTCCGGCTTGGCGTCCTTGGGGAACACGGCTATATCACAGGCCCAGAAATACCAGTTGGCGAGTTCCTTATAGAATGCCTTGGTAACCGACTCGACATCGAAGGCGTCATCGTGGCGTTTTTGAATCTCCAGGGCGGGAATACCGAACAGTTCCTTCTCGAACGATGCGAGATCCAGCATCTGCAGACGCTCGGCGGCGGTACGCAGGCCGCTCGCGGTCCGGACGGTGATCCGTCGGAAAAGCCGCCGTTTCTCCATCTTTTCATCATACTTGATGTTCAGGAAATGCCAGGAGGATTGTGTTGTGTCGGAGAAAACGAACAGGCAGTAGGGATGCTCACGGATCAACTGGTTGACGATGGGCCGCTCGAGATTTCTCTGAAGGCTGTCGGAAGCCAGACGGCAATACAACACATGAAACGCATGATCTACGCCCCCGCTCGCAAACAGAATGGGATCATCGACCAGCGCCTTGCGGGCGGAATCCGGCCAGCCGCGCATGCTGAGGGGCTTGTTTTCGCGTTCGTAGTTCAGCTCCGTCCAGAACAGTTCCTTCAGGGCATCAAGCCCCCGCAGTTGCTCCAGGAGCTTCAGTACGGTCTGCTTACGTTCGAGAACAGGCATCAGCCCCCTTACGACCGGATTATTGGTCTATGTCCTCATGTCATAGATTGAATAAGTCAATTTTCTATCGGAGTGTCGTTCCATTATCATGATTTTCATAAGAAATCTATTACGAAGAAAAAGCCGGGTCATTAATGGAACTAAAATGCGCAACCAGATTCTACCTGGACAGGTAAAATGCCATCAAACATGTGGCGCTGCAAGGACGGTCATGCATCGCGAATTCCGGATACCAAAAAAGATCAACGACCGCGGGCAGCGCGATAGCGACGGTGTTTTTTCCCAAGGGGAGCGATGCGTCCCGTTCCGGGATGGGCGTCAATCAGGAAAGGCGATATGAAACGGGTTAAGGTCAGGTACGGACAAAAGACAGTGAATCAGGCGGCAAGGGTGGTCAGTGCCGGGCCATGAGGTGGAGGACCGCCTTCTCCAGGCCGTCGAGGGTCAGTTCGAACATG
>Ga0302248_1002230_pt1 | contig 12180 bp, 7 predicted proteins | sample AAG_UR_Leu_MG_FD_193528 | JGI IMG/M metagenome (GOLD analysis project Ga0302248, IMG submission 193528) | Enriched activated sludge microbial communities from anaerobic digester in WTTP, New Holstein, Wisconsin, United States - AAG_UR_Leu | ecosystem: Engineered > Bioreactor > Anaerobic >... | reverse complement strand
GGCCGTCGCCGATGCCCTGGAGGATCTGACCTCCCATAGAGCACACCGCCAAGAGTATCCGCTGGACAAAGCCCTGGAATTGATCAAAGAAGAAGCCGGTTCCCGTTTCGATCCCCAGGTGGTGACCGCCTGTCTCCGACTGTTTCGGGAGCGGGGTTTCCGGATGGAATGAGAGCCCTGCATAACCGCAGAACAATGGTTCACGAACGAACAGAGGGCTCATGATATACGCCCTCACTGCCATGGCCGCTGCTTCCGGACCTTCAAGTCAGAGGAAATATTTGACATAACCAGGCCGGCACTCTATAATTCCCTCCCATAAACAGCCCCGGATAGACACCGCTCGTCGGTTATGCGCCCGACCGCATTTTCCCCTGCCTGGCCCGCGGACTGTCGTCGTTTAGCCGCTGCCTGGCCGGAAAGGAAACCATGGATAGAAATCTACTCCACGAACTGCAGGAGATCCGCCGGACCGTAGAGGAAATCAGGAAACTGGAGACGGACCGGGTTTTTGAGGAAGGTCTCTTCCGGACCCTGGAAAACAGCTCGCTCATGGGCATCTACGTGGTTCAGAACGGGATCTTCAAGTTCGTCAACCAACATACCTCCAATTACTGGGGCTATGCCCGGGAAGAACTTCTCGGGATGCCTTCCATGAATATCGTCCATCCCGAAGACCGGCATATCGTCAGGGAAGGCGCCATCCGCATGCTGAAAGGGGAGCGGTTCTCTCCCTACGTCTTTCGGACCATCGCCAAAAACGGGAGCATCCGCTGGATCACCGAAACGGTGACGACGATTCACTACCAGGGACAGCGGGCCGTCCTGGGGAACTCCATGGACATCACCGAGCAGATCAACGCCCGGAACAAATTGGCGGAACTCGAGGCCCTGGAGGCCTCCATCCTTGTGGCGATCCCCCATGCCGTCATCGGCCTGAAGAACCGGCGGATCATCTTCGCCAACGACGGCGTCCAGACCGTCTTCGGCTGGAAGGCCGAAGAGATCATCGGGCAGCGGACCCGGCGCTTCTACCGCTCCGAGGGGGACTTCCAGGAAATCGCCGCCAAGCTTTACACCACCCTGGAAAAACAGCAGACCGTATCGCTGGAGTTTCCCTGCCGCCACAAGGACGGCAAGGATCTGGTCTGCATGATCAACGCCTCCCGGATCGGCGACACCCTGAAAGACAAACAGATCGTCATCACCTACGAGGACATCACGGACCGCAAGCAGGCCGAGGAGGTTTACAAGACCCTGGCGAAGAGTTCTCAGGCCGGCGTTTATGTGGTCCAGAACGGGGCCTTCCAGTTCGTCAACCACCACGCCGCCGCCTATGCCGGCTATGGGGAAGAGGAACTGGTAGGCATGGATTCCATGAGTCTCGTCCACCCCGAGGACCGGGCCATGGTCCGGAAGAACGCCAAGAGCATGCTCACCGGGAGGCGTAAGGCCCCCCACGAATTCCGGATCATCACGAAAAACGGCGATATCCGCTGGATCATGGAAACGGTGACGATGATCCCCTTCCGGGGGGAGATGGCCGTCCTGGGCAATTCCATGGACATCACCGAGCAGAACAACGCCCGGAAAAAACTCGAGGAGTTGGAGGCCCTGGAGGCCTCGATCCTCGAAGCCATTCCCCACGCCGTCATCGGCCTCCAGGACCGGCGGATCATCTTCGCCAACGACGGCGTCCAGACCGTTTTCGGCTGGAAGGCCAAAGACCTCATCGGCATGAGCACCCGGATCCTCTACCGCAGCGACGAAGATTACGAACGGATGGCCAAGTCCCTTTACAGCGCCCTCGAAAAGAGGCGGACCGTGACCTTCGAGTTTCCCTGCCGCCGCAAGGACGGCAAGGACATCGTTTCCCTGGTCACCGCCGCCCGGATCGGCGCCAGCCTTCGGGAAAAGGAGATCGTCATCACCTATGAGGACATCACCGACCGCAAGCTCGCCGCCATGGAACTGGAGAACTCCCGGGAGCAGCTCCGCAATCTCACCGCCCACCTCCAGTCGATCCGGGAGAAGGAGCGGTCCCGCATCGCCCGGGAACTCCACGATGAACTGGGCCAGCTCCTCACCGCCCTCAATACGGAAATCATCATGCTGGGCAAAAAAATCCCCCTGGAACTGACGGCCCTCATCGAGCGGACCCAGTCCCTGTCGAGCCTCATCGATATGACCATGCAGACCCTCAAGCGGATCTACATGGCCCTGCGACCGGGGATGCTGGATCACCTGGGACTCACCGCCGCCATCGGCTGGCAGGCGGAGGAATTCCAGAAACGCACGGGCATCCGCTGCCGGGTGAACTTCGCCCCGGAAGAAATCGTCCTCGATCCGGACCTGACCACCTCCCTGTTTAGGATCTTCCAGGAAACACTGACCAACATCTCCCGCCACGCCGAGGCCTCCCGGGTCAACGTTAACCTCCGGGCGACGGACCGCAGCGTCCAGCTTACCGTAAAGGACAACGGCAAGGGCATCACCAAGGAACAGATGAGTAAACCCAACTCCTTCGGACTCCTCGGCATCCGGGAGCGGGCGGAATACTGGCGGGGGAAAGTGACCATCAAAGGAAAACCGGGAGAGGGAACCACGGTGAGCGTCGTCATCCCCCTGACACAGAAAGGAGCGTCGTCATGAAAAAGATCAGGATTTTAATCGCCGACGATCACCCCATCGTCCGGGCGGGATTCAAGCTCGTCATCTCCGACACCCAGGACATGACCGTGGCCGACGAAGCGGGGAACGGCCAGGAGGTCCTGAATCTGATCCGCAAGCACGACTACGACATCGTCCTGCTCGACATCTCCATGCCGGGGCGGAACGGCCTGGAGGTCCTGAAGGACCTGAAAGCGGAAAAGCCTAAATTACCCGTCATGATCCTCAGCATCTATCCCGAGGAACAGTACGCCGTCCGGGCCCTCCGCGCCGGGGCTTCGGGTTACATGACCAAGGCCAGCGCCCCCAACGAACTCATCGCCGCCATCCGCAAGATCTCCCAGGGGGGGAAATACATCAGCGCCTCCCTGGCGGAAAAACTCACGGACTATCTGGATGAAGACGCCAGTAAACCTCTCCACGAGAAGCTCTCAGACCGGGAATATCAGGTCATGCTCCTGATCGCCTCCGGCAAGACCGTCTCCGACATCGCCGACGAGCTGTGCCTGAGTGTCAAGACCATCAGCACCTACCGCAGCCACATCCTCGAAAAGATGAAGCTGAAGAACAATGCCGAAATCACCCTCTATGCCGTACAGAATAAACTCGTAGGCTGAGTTTTCCTTTCTCTTCCCCGCTTGCCTTCCGGGACAATTTATGTCTATTAACGGGCCAACGAGAGACTGCAACACGACGACAAGCGTTGAACCAGAGAGGGAAAATGTCCGATGGTTTTCCATTCCGGCTTTGGCCCGGGATCCCCGCTCCCCGGTCCTGGCTTTTATGGCTGAGGGTCCGCCTCCTCGGGGTCTGGGACGTTTTCGCCGACGCCGCCGTGAACTTCGACAAGAACGGGGATACAAATCAGGCCGCGGCGATCGCCCTTTATTCGCTCCTCTCGTTCATTCCCATGTTCATCCTGACCATCCTCACGGCCAACGAGATCCTCGGCGCCTACCCCCACATCCAGCAGCAAATGGTGGAAGGGGTCAGAAGATTGAACCCCTATTTCTCCGACCCCCTCCTCCAGCAATTGGGGAGTGTGGCCGAAAAAAAAGCGGTGCTCGGATGGATCGGCATCATTACCCTCGTCTGGTTTTCCTCCATGATTTTCGGGGCCATCGAAACGGCCTTCAATATCATTTTCCGTTCCCACCGCCACCGGAATTACCTCCTGTCGAAGCTCCTGGCCTTTGCTATGATCCCCGCTGGCTGGGCGGTGGCCGGGGCCAGCATCTTCATCACCTCCCTGACCGCGCTGATTGCCCGGCAGCCCCTGCTGGCCGAAACCATCCTGCCTCATTTTCCTATCCTGCAGGGATTCTTTTTCCAGTACGGCATCCCTTATCTGGTGACGGTTGTGTTCTTCACCATCGTCTATAAAGCGATCCCTACCGGAAAGATTCCCCTGGGCATCGCCGTCACGGGTGGAATCATCTTCTCCGCCCTCATGGAGATCGCGAAATATTTCTTCACCTGGTATGTCGCCAACTACACCCGTTACAACATCATCTTCGGCTCCCTGGAGGCGGTGGTAATCCTGGTGATCTGGGTTTTCTACGTCGCCCTGATCCTCCTGTTCTGCGCCGAGCTCATGGCTTCCTTCATGAGGCGTGACCTGATCCTCCTGCAAAAGGCCTTCTTCCGGCCGGGGAAAAAATGGCTGAACATCGACGAGCGGCTTTTTCACAAATTCGGACGTCTTTACCCCTGGGACAGCTATATATTCCGGGAAGGCGACCCCAGTAACGACATGTACTACATCCTTTCCGGGAGGATACAGCTGGAGAAAACGGTGGGGATGGTCAAAAAGATCCTGGCGGACATGGGCCCCGGCAATTATTTCGGGGAGATAGCGGCCCTCATTCAGGCACCGCGTACCGCCTCCGCCCGGGTATGCGAGGACGCGGAAGTGGCGGTGATCGACGTCGACACCTTCCACAGCCTCCTGAGAGAGAGTGACAACGTGGCGATAATCATGCTCAAGGAGTTCTCCCGCCGGATCAAGCACAGCAACGAGGTCCTGGAAGACACGACCCACGCCTGGCTCCGTCTCGTCATGATGTTGTATTTCCTGAAAAACGATCCCCTGCCTCGGGATGGAGACCCTGTGGGCGAGCTGTCGCGCCTTACGGGAAGAGACGCCAATGAAATCGAGGAAACCATCGGGGAACTTGCCCAAAGCGGTGTTTTAAGGACGGAGAACGGCGCGATCACCGCCTTTGACCGGGAGCGGGCCTGGCAAAACGCCTTCAAATACCTCGGCTGAGCAGGGGGGCGTGATTGGAGGTAAAGGCCGGGGGGGTCCTTCTGAGGATGGCGGCCACGGCGGGGTTTCTCCTCACCTCTCCCGCGAGGAAGCGCCGCACCTCCCGGCGGTTCCACCCCCGGGGATGAACGAAGTCCCAATAGAGGGACAGGTCGCCGGCGGAGAAGGGACGGACCTCCAGACCGGAGGAAGCGGCGGCAAAGACCGGCAGATTGAAGAGGGCGATGTTCAGATAATCGATTTCGGCGGCATGGGCCTCCACATACGCCAGCGTACGCCGCGCCGCCACCCGATCTTCCGCCGGGGTCCCGAAAAGCAGATAGACATAAGAGGCGATGCCCGCCACTTTCAGACTCCGCAGCACCCGGGCGGCGGTCGTCAGCTCGATCCCCTTCTCCAGGCGGTCCAGAACCTCCTGGTCCCCCGATTCCAGACCCAGCTTCAACATCACGCAACCGCTGTGACGCAGCCGCCGGCAAAAATCCTCGTCCGCCAGGTGCTCCGTGATCCTCGCGAATCCATACCAGGGAACCCCGGGGGGGTTATGGGACAACATCGTCAGCAAGGCCGGACTCAGGGCGTTGTCGAGAAAGTGGATGAGAACCGGGTTGGTTTTCTTTTGAAGCCGGGCCAGATCGGTCAGAATCCTTTCCGGCGGTTGGGGCCGGTAAGGGTTCCGTTCCGCCGTTTCCGGACAAAAGCGGCAGCGGCGCCAGTAACAGCCGTCGGCGGCACTGTAGGGAAGGATGGGGCCGGGGGCGAGATAAAGCGGCCAGGGGAAAGAACCATAGTCGGGGCAGGAGGCGACCGGCCCCGTCTTCCCCGCACGCACCTTTCCGAACAGGGAAAGGAGGAAGTCCTCCCCCGGCCCGGCCACGAGATCATCCACCAGGGCACCGAACGGATTTTGCCACTGGGGCTGACGGAGCCAGGAGGTGATGAGGCCGCCGCCCAGGACAATCCGCACCGACGGGCAGGCGGCCCGGATAACCCCGATCATGGCAAAGGCACAGAGGGCCTGGCTGAAATAATTTACGGATATGCCTATCACCTGGGGGTTCTTTTCCCTTATACGATCCGCCAGCGGCCCCGTGAAGTAGGTATAAAAGGGATTCCGCACGGACTGAGCGGCGGCGGCCAGCAGATCCCGTGAACTCACGGGGGCAAGCCCCGCATCCTGATAATCGTTCAGGCTCACGTATATTTCCGGGTTCGGGGAGGAAACCTTCAGGACCCGGTTGATGTCGGCCACCGCCCGGCGATATCGGTCCGGGTTGGAATATACGGCCGGGGAACGCAACGCCTCGAGATGCCGCGACAGATTCCGCCGTGCCCGTTTCGTCCAGGTGTCCTGCGGGACGGCGTTCTCCCGGTGCAGCAGGAAGAACATCCCCTCCGCATTGGCATCGATGATTTCACAGGGTATTTCGTGCTCTCCCAGGGCCGCCGCCAAGCGGGCGATCCCCGCCGGCGGTTCGCAGGGCTTGGCCACGGGAGGATGGATCAGGAGGAGTTTATTTGAAGAAGATGCGGGCATCTACCAGGGATACGCCTTTTCCGGCGGGATGGACGATGACCGGGTTGAGATCCAGTTCCGCGATCTCCGGCCGGGACGCCAGCAGGACGCCGACTTTCCGGATCACCTCTTTTAAGGCCTCGATATCGGCGGGTGATTTCCCCCTAAACCCGGCGAGGAGCGGATAGGCCTGGAGCTCTCCGATCATGTCCGCCGCCTCGGCGCTGGTCACCGGGGCCAGGCGGATGGCCGTATCCCGGAAGAGCTCGACGAAAACACCTCCCAGTCCCGTCATTACGGTCGGTCCGAACACCGGATCCTGACGTCCCCCCACAAAGCATTCCACCCCGGCCGCGGCCATTTCCTGGACAAGAAACCCTTCCGCCGCGTCCCCGAAGGTCCGTTCCATCTCCGTCATAATCCGCTGCAACGCCTTCCGGTTCCGGACGTTCAGGCGCACCCCTCCCACGTCCGTCTTGTGGGACGCCTGACGGGAAAGCAGTTTCACCGCCACGGGAAAACGGAGGGAAAGGCCGTTCACGTCACCGCCGGACCTGACAATCTCCCCGCGGACCGGCGTCAGACCGGCGGCGGCGCATATCTCCAGGGCCTCGTCGGTCAGAGGCATCCGCCCCTCCCTGCGGCACTGCGTCCGGATCGTCCGCAACACCCCCCCGTTCTTCGGAGAAGGGTCCACCTCCCCCCGGTGATCACGCCGGCCCTTTCTTTCATAATACGTGGCGGAGACATTCAGGGCCGCCGCCGCCTCCAGCGGGGACGTGAAGATGGGGTAGCTTTGGCTCCGGGCGACGTCCAGAAGCTCTGCGGGATCGGAGAGCATGGCCACCGCCACGGGCTTGCCGTACTCCCTGGTCAGCCGGTCCACGCCCGCAAGGAAGGTCCGGGACATTTGCGCCTCATACGTGGAGGCATAGAGATGATTGAAGAGGACTCCGTCGATGTTTTCCAGTTTCAGGGTTTCCTCGAGAATCCCGGTAAAGATCGTGTAATCGAAGATCTCCCCCAGATCGAGGGGATTTTGATGGGCGATCACCCGGGTGTGGTAGAGGGTCTTGAGCTTTTCCAGAAACGCCGACGGAAAGGCGACCATGTCGAAACCGAAGCGGGCACAGGCGTCGGCGGACAGGACGGCGTGACCTCCGGACCGGGACAGGACGGCGACCCGTCTGCCCTTCATCAACGGCAGGCGGATGATCTTGACGGCATTGAGAAATTCCCGCTCGTCCTCGGCACGGATCACCGCCGTCTGGCGAAACATCCCGTCCACGACGTCGTCGCCCGCCGCAAGGGCCGTGGTGTGCGACCGGGCGATCTTCGCACTCGCCTCGCTCCGGTTGGATTTCTGGACAATGATCGGTTTGTCCGCCTTCACGGCCAACTCGTAGAAGGCCCGGCCCCGGTTGAACCCTTCGAGGTACATGGTGACCACGTCCGTCTCCGGATCGGCAAGAAAATACTCGAGAAAATCCACCTCGTCCAACTGGAGCTTGTTGCCGATGCTGACAAACTTCCCGGGAACAATGGCGTTTTCCGGCAGGGCATGGAGATATGTACCCCCCACGCCGCCGCTCTGGGCGATCATAGCCACCCGGCCCCCGGAAGGGGGATTCTTGAAGAAAGCGAAGGGCATCATCATCCGGATATCGAAATTGACCGTCCCCACACAGTTGGGACCGATGAACTTGATGCCGTATTTATTCGCCACGGCCAGGACTTCCCGCTCCAGGGAATGGTCGCCGTGGGCGTATTCGCTGAACCCGCTGGATTCGATCACCGCCCGGCGTATCCCTTTCCGGCCGCAATCCTCCATGAGCGTGGGGATGGTATGGGCGGGGGTGAGGAATATGGCCACCTCGGGAACCTCGGGAATGTCGGCTATCCTGGTAAAAACCGGGATCCCGTCCACCTCTCCGGCCTGAGATCCCACCCCGTAGAGTTTACCCTGATAACCGCATTGCTTGTTGTTCAGAAGGATGATCTGGCCGAGGTTCATCTTCGTGGCCGAGGCCCCGATCACCACCATGCTTTTTGGAAAAAAGAAAGATTTCATTTGGACACCGCCATGAGCCTGATTTTGTTTGCTTTCCCGATTTTTAATCATTTGCCGCCGCCGGTTGATGCTCCCTCTATCACCCGGTCGCCGAGCCCTCATACAAAAATATCGGCAACTGCTCGGATATATTCATCTTATGTCGTGCCCGTCCTCGGGTATGACGGTTAGGAGATCTTGCCGGCCGCGGGAAACACGTTTTTTGGTCCGGACCTCCTATAAAGAAATCACCCCTCCCTGTCAATCCCTCCTTTGACCCGTCAGCGGGGTTTCACCTTGACATCCCTGCAATGTGTATGAGAAGTTAGACAAGTCTAATTTCCCCGTAAAGAAACATTTCATTTTGGGGCGAGACTATGTCTCTGGAAAAATGGAAAGGGTTGTATCCGGAAAAATTCGCCCCGGAGGCGGAAATCTTCGGTCATATCCACCGGGGGGACACCATCTTCATCGGCTCGGCCTGCGCCGAGCCCCAGCACCTGGTCCAGGGGATGATCCGTTATGTCAAATCCAACCCCAAGGCCTTTTTTGACGCCGAGGTCCTCCATATCCGTTCCCTCGGCGTCGCCCCTTACGCCACGGAAAAATTCAAACAGAATTTCCGCCACAACTCTTTCTTTATCGGCGACAGCACCCGGGAGGCCGTAAACCGGGGGGTTGCCGATTACACCCCGGTCTTCCTTTCGGAAACGCCGGACCTCTTCCGGCGCGGACTGGTCCGGGTGGACATCGCCCTCATCCAGACCTCACTTCCCGATGATCACGGATACCTGAGTCTCGGCATCAGCGTCGACATCGTCAAGGCCGCCGTGCAAAAGGCCGCCGTTGTCGTCGCCCAGGTCAACCGCTTCATGCCCCGGGTCCACGGCGATTCCTTCGTTCATATCCGCGATATCGACTTCCTTGTACCCTACGACGAAAATCTGCTGGAATACTCCAAGGAGGCGGACTCGGAAATCGCCATGGGCATCGGTAAATATGTGGCCCGCCTCGTGGAAGACGGAGACACGATCCAGGTGGGATACGGCAGCATCCCCAACGCCGTCCTGGCCAATCTGAAAGATAGGCGTCACCTGGGCGTGCATACGGAACTCATCGGCGACGGCATTATCGAGCTGATGAAGATGGGGGTCATCGACAACTCCAGGAAGACCCTCAACCCGGGCAAGACAGTGACCACCTTCTGTCTCGGAAATCAGGAAACCTACAATTATCTCCACGACAATCCGGCCATCGAATTCCGGACCATCGATTACACCAACAATCCCCTGATCATCGCCCAGCATGACCGTATGACCGCCATCAACAGCGCCCTGGAAATCGACCTCACCGGCCAGGCCACGGCGGAGTCCATCGGCCGGATCTTCCACAGCGGCGTGGGCGGTCAGGCGGACTTCATGCGGGGCGCCGTCCTGGCCCGAGGGGGGAAATCCATCCTCACCCTCCAATCCACGGCCGCCTGTGATGTGGTTTCCCGCATCGTCCCCATGCTCCGGGAAGGGGCCGGGGTAACCCTTACCCGGGGGGACATCCACTACGTCGTCACGGAATACGGCATCGCCTACCTCCATGGCAAGAGCATCCGGGAGCGGGCCATGGAACTTATCGGCATCGCCCATCCCAAATTTCGTCCCTGGCTCATCGAAGAGGCCAAGAAACTGGGGCTGATCTACCGGGATCAAGCCTTCATCCCCGGCATCCGGGGCGAGTATCCCGAGCATCTGGAGTCCTACCGGACCACGAAGAAGGGGCACAACATCCTTTTCCGGCCTATCAAGATCAGCGACGAACCCCTGCTGAAAGATTTCATCTATTCCCTGTCCGATCAGAGCCTCTACCGTCGCTTCATGTCCGCCCGCAAGGACATGCCCCACGAGGTTCTCCAAAAGCTCGTCATTATCGACTACACGTTGGAGATGGCCATCCTGGCCATCATGCCCCGGGAGCAATCCGAGGAGATCGTCGGTGTAGGCCGCTACTACATCGACGCCACGTCCCACACCGCGGAGGTGGCTTTCGCCGTAAAGGACACCCATCAGCAAATGGGAATCGGCACGGAACTCCTCGCCTATCTGACTTACCTGGCCAAGCGTCAGGGACTCCTGGGATTCACGGCGGAGGTGCTTTCCGACAACAAGCCGATGATGCATGTTTTCGAGAAAGGCGGCTTTGACCTGGAGAAGAAGAACGTCGCCGGACTGTGGGAACTCAAGATGACCTTCCGGGAATAGGCGAAAGGGGAAATTCTCGGGCTTTTTCAGATCCGCGCCTGCAGCAGCCATGCTTGCAGGCGCCGCAGCCCCTCCTCCATGGAAACCCGGGGTTCATATCCCAGTTCCCGTCGGGCGGCGCTGATGTCGAACCAGTGGGTGGTCGCCAGTTCCTCGGCCAGAAAGCGCGTCATCCGCGGTTCTCCGGAGAGCCGCAAGGTAAGGTGGAGCTTCTCGACAATCGTCCCCAAAAGCACCGCCACGGATTTGGAGATGCCCCGACGGATCGGGGGAAGCCCCGCCAGGGCCAGGATGCGGTTCACGAAATCCCAGAGGTTGACGGGCTCGCCGTTGGAGATGAAATAGGCCCGGCCCGGGGCCCGGGGGTTGCCGGCCAGGGCCCGGGCCGCCAGGAGATGGGCGGCGGCGGCATTGTCGATATAGGTGGCGTCGATGACGTTTCTTCCGTCCCCCACCCGGACGATCTTGCCCGCCCGGGCCTGGGCGATGATCCGGGGGACGATCTGGGTGTCTCCGGGCCCCCAGATGAGGTGGGGGCGCAGGGAAAGGGTCTTGAGTGTCGCGCCGTTGGCCGCCAGGACCATCCTCTCCGCCTCCGCCTTCGTCGCCGTATAGGGAGAGCGGGGCTGTTCCGGATAGGGCACGGTCTCGTCCACTCCGGCCATGTCGGCGTCACTGAAAACGACGCTGGCGGAACTGGTGAAGACCAGCCGGCCCACACCGGTACCGGCGCACGCCGCAATGACGTTCTTGGTGCCCATGACGTTAGGACGGTAAAATGAATCGAAATCCCCCCAAACCCCGGCCTTGGCGGCATTGTGGAACACGACGGCACAGCCGTCACAGGCCCTCTTCACCGCCTCGATATCCGTCAGGTCCCCCCGGATAACTGCGACACCCCGGCGCCGCAATTCCGGATAGTCGCCCCGGGCGAAACTTCTAACGGAGAACCCCGCCGCCAGCAGTTGCGCTACGATGGCCCCGCCCAGGAAGCCCCCGCCGCCGGTGACCAGCACCGTCTCAACATCTGTTCCCTGTAACGGGGAGGTAATCTTGTCTTGACGGCTTTGCATATCCGTAGAAAAATGGTTCGCCAGCGGCAAAGCAAATGTTCTTCGCCATTTCGTGGTTGAGTTTATCCCCCGGTTTGTTCCTTATTTGAGCTGCTCCGCCGCCCAGACTGCCAGTTTCTCCCGGAAGATCTTGGCGTTGTGGCGGATGTCCACGGGAAACCCCGGGTGATAGAGCACCGTCTTTATCTCCCGGGTGACGGTATTGGCCCCGGCGATCGCCAACAGTTCCGCCGTCAGCCCCTCCCGATCCTGCCCGGCATCCTCCGGTTTCAGCTCGATAATGATCACCGGCCGTTGGTTTCCGGCGGCGCCTACACCCACCAAGGCGGAACGGCGTACCCGGGGATGGC
>Ga0302248_1002229_pt1 | contig 12180 bp, 10 predicted proteins | sample AAG_UR_Leu_MG_FD_193528 | JGI IMG/M metagenome (GOLD analysis project Ga0302248, IMG submission 193528) | Enriched activated sludge microbial communities from anaerobic digester in WTTP, New Holstein, Wisconsin, United States - AAG_UR_Leu | ecosystem: Engineered > Bioreactor > Anaerobic >... | reverse complement strand
AATTTTATCTCTAGTATTATGACAAAAAAGGAATTTCAGTTATCTTTAATAGAAAATGAGATGTATGATACATTTCATGCTATATTAGAACATCCAGCAAATTTTAAATATTTGGTTAATCCTTTAGATAATAAAACATTAAAAAACATTAGAAAAAATTTATCTTTTTTATTTGAAAAAGATATTACTGGTACTAGAGACTGGTATAGATTATTAGATATATTATATGAACATGATATAACAGAACAGAATTTTACAGGTAAAGATGTTATTGGTATATTAGCTATTTCATCTACGTTTTATATTCATAGTCAAATGAATAATTTAAAAATAACCACTCCATATATAATAAATAAAATGGGTTCAATATCGTTTAAAACTTCTACGAGAATAAATCTAAATCATAATGTTGATAAAGACGGTAATACATTATTAGGAAAATTAAAAGACGTTGAAAATATAATGAATATATCAGATTCTATAGCAGAGTTTCTTATAAGTGGTGTAGATAATCCTAAAGATTCTATACTTGGTGTATTAAATTCAGGGACAGATACTATAAATACAATAGTACTTTTACTTAGGGCTGGAGTAGATATATATACAGTAGAATATTTTATAAATAATCCAGTTATTAGGGAATATATAATGCAAAGAGATGTATTTTCTTCTTTAGCTTATAAAAACCAAGGTGATCCTATATATTCTTTTCCATTAAAAGAATCAGATAAAAATAAAACCATTGCTGAATTAGTAGCTGGAAAATTTGGTTATCCTATAACAGATAAATTTAATAAAACATTTACAAGTTATTTATCTAATGGTAGTAAACGTAAGTATAGTAAGACAGAACTTTATAATATGATGGTTGATCCAGAATCTATGTCTTATGAAGATATTATGAATATATTAACTGATTTTATAAGATATGAATCATTAGCTCAAGAATTAACACAAAATCATCTTGCAATAACTTATGATACGCAAGGTATAGGAAGTACTACAAATCAAACTATGTTAAATATATCTAATACTAATTATGTAATGGAAAAAGAAGTAATTTCTAATTTTAGAAATATATTACAAAGTGATCATGGTTTTGTAAGACCATATTATAATGCAGCTAAAACAGCGTTAGATGTATTTAATCCTGTTATACTTGTAAATAGATATCCTAAAATATCTGAAACACTTGGAAATGTAATAGATATGATGCTGAAAAAAGAAAGATATACTCCAAATAATATTGAAAGATTTGTAACTGATTATAATAATGCGTTTATGACGTTAATATTACAAAGCTATTATTTATTAGAATACGGAGATAGCTTTGATAACGAATTTGGAAAAATATTTATTAAAGATAACTTGGCTAATAAAATATTAGATTTTAAACGTATAAGAGATTCAAAAACTGCTTCTGGAAATGAAGCTTTATTAAAACCTATGTTAGATAAAATGTATATATTTGATTATTTGCAAGTTATAAATCCAAACAATTTGTTTCCTTTTTATAATTTTAATATAAATATAGATGGTATTAATGATAATGAAATGATAGATGTAATTGTAGATGAGATTAATGTTATGTTGAATAATCCAGTGATATTTAAAAATTTAGGTAAAGATTTAATATTTGCTATAGTTATGCAATATGGTTATACATATCATAGAAGTGGAGGTTATAGATTAATACCATCTAATGTATATACTGAAATGTTAGATAGGGTATACAATTATTATGGAGATCAATTAGATTCTGAGCAAATAGCTAAATATATAATATCTGCAGCACATGTTATAGATCCAATAGGATTAAATTCTAACAAGATATTTCCATTTTTAAGAAAATCTAGTTCAAGTTTATTTTTTACGCAAAGTTCGAATAGAATAAGTACAGATGAAAATATTATAAGACAATTTAAAGAAGCAAGAAAATCTATATATAGTCCGATAATAAAAATTTATGATAAAAGAGGTACAAAAGAATTTACAAATAAAGATACCATATTTTACAATAGAAGTATACAAAATAGATATATGTTATCTTTAGTTTATTCACCAAATAGAAGAATGTTATTAGATATGGCTAGTTATATTGATATAGATCGTAAAGAAATAATTTATGATGATGAAGCTAGTATAAATTACGCTAACAATACTTATAACAAAGTAATAACTAAATTAGGATATAATCAAATTATAGTATCTGATGGTTATAAAAATATAACAAGCACAATATCTAATTTAGATGGTGTGACAAATCTAAAAGGTTTAGTAAATAATATATTTTATATGAGTAATGAAAATAAAAATGAAGAATTATTTAAGAAAAATATAAAAGATTTATTTGATTTTGCTAATAACAATAAAAATTATGATATATTTTTAGAATATATAATTAAACAGCCAGATTTTACATATCCAAGTGGATTTAATATAAATCAGATAGCAGATATGTTTGCAGAAGTTATAAATGAAAAACCTTCAAATATTATATTATCTGAAGATTTTAATGATTTGATAAATAATAGATTAAACTTAAGCAGTGATAATATTAAGAATGATATAGATTTAGAATGTGCATAACAATATAAAATTTTATTACAATGGCAAGAACAAAAACAAATAAAACAAGAAGCAAAAGAAAAAGTAAGATATATATCAAACCAAGTAAGAGAGGATCTTTACATAAAGCTTTAGGAGTACCTATGGATGAAAAAATTCCTCTTAGTATGTTGACTATAAAATCTACGGATAGTCCAGCTATGCGTAAGAAGAAGACTTTTGCTAAAAATTTTAGAAATGCTAGGAAAAAATGAAAAGTTGTAAGTACATTTATAAAGGAGGTTTATATGATGAAGAAGATTTATCCAAGTTTAAACTAAACTTAGATGAATATTATACTCCAAACGATAATGATTTAAAACAAGTGGAGTTTTTAGTTAACAATGAGTTAAAAAAACAAATACCAAGACAAGAGTTTAATGAAAAAGCTTTTAATGATTTATTAGAAAAAAAGGAAATTAGGACTGAAGATATAAATAAACAAAAACAAATTTTAGATAATGAAATAGAAAATAAATTATTATCGTGGTTAAGAAGTGCAGGTGTTACTGTAAATTATACAGATAATCTTACTATAATGGATAATAATGGTAATATATTAAGTCCAATAGCCAAAGCCGATCTGTTTAATAAAGCTATTCAGATAAATAAAAACAAAAAAAATATACGTAATTTAGCTGAAGAAACTGCACACTTTTTTGTAGCTATGTTACCCAAAGATGGAGATTTATTTAAAGCCTTAGCTAAATATACTATAAACAGTCCTTACTTAACAAACGTACAAGAAAAATATAAAAATGTATATAAAGAAGATAGATTAATATTAGAAGAAGCTATTGGAAAAGCTATTGCTGATCAATTAGTAAATACAGATGAAACTAATATTAAAATACCACCTAAAGAAAGACCTTATTTTAAAAAGTTAATATATAGAATAATAGATTTTGTTAATGATTTATTATCTAAGATTAATTTAGCTCACAGTAATATAAATGAAGAAGTAAATGCATTAAAAGAAGCTGCTAATAAAATATTAGATAATGATTTAACAGATTTAAACGAGATTGATAAAACTTATAAAGGACTTACATTTTATGAACTTCCAGAAGAAGAAGTTACTAGAATAAATAATATAATAGATAAGATAAAAAATACTAAAATAAAAGTACTAGCTGATGGTTATTTAGATAGTAGTGGAAGACGTATAAAATTTAGAACAACTCAAATAGTAAGAAATATATTAAGACAAAGATTTAAAGGTTTTGAACAAGAAAAAACAAAAGGTACTATTGTAGGAACATATTTACATACTATTGCATCATTTTATTTAAGAAGTAAACTTAACAATGAACCATTTGATTTACAAAAGTTATTAAATTACATAAAAACAGCTAGAGACGTTGAAGGAAATCTTTATTATTCCGATTTAATACCTTATTTAGATGGATTATCTAAAACAGTTTTAAATCCTTTATTTGATGAGTTAGATAGAATATATGATAAAATAAAATTAACTGAATCAAATATACAAAGATTAATAGGTACAAATCGTAAAGCTCAAATATTTTTAGAAACTCCATTATATAATCCAGTAACAGATGAAGCTGGTACACCAGATTTATTTATAATATATCCTAATGGTGTAGCTGCAATATATGATTTTAAAAGTATAAGATTTATAAAAGATGTAAATGATTTTACTGAAGAAGGTATATCTGAAATGAAAATAGAAGAATATGATTTACAAGTAGAAAGATATAAAAATATGATCAGAAATACTTATGGTGTATCCAAGTTTGCAGAATTAAAGATTATACCTATTGGAGTTAATTTTGTTATAACAAAAGATAATATATTTATAAATCAAATAGCCACATTTGCATCTACTAAAAAAGAAACTTTAAGAGAAATATCTGTTGCACATGAAGAATCAGAAGATGTTGCGATAAATGCAACTTTAGAAAAACTAAGAGCATTACGAGATAAGCTTAGAACAAAAGCTTCAGTTACCTCAGTAAGATCGAATGAGACATTAAGAGAATCTTATAAACAAAGAATAAAACAAGTAACTGATGCTATAAATAATATATTAAGCAAAGATTCTATTTATCTTATTAATACTTTAGTTGAATCTTTATATCAAGAAGTAGAACTTAGATTAACTTTAGATGAAAATAGTCCAGATTATATGGATTCCTCTGCATTAGATGATATAAAAAGTTTTTTAGTTATATTATCTGATTACGTAGATATTGAGTTAAATAATATAAAATCTTTATCAGAAGAAGATAAACAAAAAATAAAACCAATATTAAGTAACATAAATCTTAATATAAGAGATATGTTAAATAGTATAAATAGCAAAATAATAGATGCTATAAACACAACTATTCCAGGAGAAGAAGTTACTCCATATATGAAAAATATTGGATTTTTTACAAAATATTTTTCTAAGTTAAGCTCTGTTCCATCTAGTGTATTTAAGAAATTTTCTTATGTTATGGCTTTAGTAAAACAAGAAACCGATGAAGAATATGCTAAATTTTATCATAACGTAACTACTAAACATGAAAATTTAAAAAAAGCTGCAGCAAGGTTAGGATTATCTTTACAAGATATGTTTGATATGTTATTTGATGAAAATACTGGAAATTTAGTAACGCCATATAATAAATCTTTTTTTGAAAATTTAGATAGTATAAAGAAAAGTTTAGTAAATGCTATAAATGAAGATGATTATGTAGCTGCACAAGAATATGTTAATAAGTTATTAAAATATGCTAATGTAAAAAAAGTAAATGGAATATTAGTATTTGAAGATGAGGCTTTACAAGAAACATTTAAAACATTAAAAGAAAAACAAAAAAACGAAATTAACGTTAGAATTAAAGCTAATGCTAATCTAAGAAAAAAATTAGAAGCTGAGTTAGCACGTTGGAATTATAGAAATGATATATCTAATCCTGATTGGAGAGTAGCTTATAATGCTTTATTACATAATAAATTTGTATCTTATACCACAGAAGAAAAACAATATATAAATGAAAGATTTACGAAAATAAAACGTATTTCTGAATTATATGATTATTATAATATGATTATAAGGTTTAATTCCGAGATGTCTTCTAGGTATGGTGTTGATATAAGAAAAAACTTCTTACCAAAGATTGTTAAGGATATAATAGATAGAGCCGCTCAAAATGGTATAGGTAATGCTTTAGATTTTAAAAGTACATTAGATGTATTATCGAATATACGTGAGGGAGATGTATTATTAGGTAATATAGATGATGCTAATAATCTTATACCAACCATACCTTTATTATATGTTAATCCTTTAGTTGGAGATTTAACGCAATCAGAAGTTGAAGCTTTAGAAAATACAGCAGAATCTAAATTTAAAAAAGGAACAGTAGATTATGAAAATTATCTTTCTTTATTGATAGAAGAAGCAAGAAATAAAAAAGGTGTAGAAAAACAATCTAGAGATTTAACAACATCTTTATTATTATTTGGGTATGCTGTACATAAATATGTATCTCTAAATAAATATGAGTTTATAGCAAGAGGCTTATTAGATTATATAAAAGAAAATGGCAGGACTTATAAAATGACTAGTAAAGTTAATCCTATAACAGATGAATTAGAATATGAAAAAGTAATAACTGGTGATATACCAACTGAAGCTATAGTATTGCTAGATAGTTTTATAAATAACTTTTTTTACGGAAAATCTCCTTATAGTGAAATAGCAAAAAATAAACTAATATTTAGTAAAACAGGAAGTAAAAAAGCTATAAAATTGGCCAAAATAATTCCTAATTTATTAAGATGGTTAAATATTAGATTTTTAGGATTAAATCCTTTAGTAGCTGCTGGTAATTTAATGGGTTTAACTACTAATCTTTTAGTTACCATGAAAGATAATCCAATATTAAAAAATACTACTACTGCTGATTGGAAAAGATATTTAGAATATTCTATAAAGAATACAGATACTTTAATTAGTATTATGAAAAATATGGGTATGTTTATAAGAGATACTAAAAGAGCTGATGCTGAGAAAAAAAGTGCTCATTTATTATCCAGAGTAATGACAGATGAAAATGCATTAATACTTATGAAAAGTGGAGATATGTCTATGAATATAGTAGTTGCTACAGCTATATTAGATAATTTAACAGTTAAAAATGGTAAAATAGTAAAAAAAGTTGATGAGAAAGAAGAATCCTTATTAAGTTTAATGAATTTAGAAGAAGATGGATCTGTAAGTATAAAAGGATTAGATTATAAGAAAGAAGAAGCTCTTAAAGAAAATATAGAATACAATAGAAATGTACGTAATGAAAGAGCAAGATTATCTATGTTAGTACAAAATATTTTTAGTAGTATGTCTGGAGGTATACCTGAATATGATAAAATGAATTTCCAAAATAATTTTTTGTTAACTTTAATGTTACATCTTAGAACATTTATTCCAGGATTAGCTGTCGAAAAATTTGGAGGATTACAATATAATCCATATTTGCAAGATTTTACTGTGGGAAGATTTAATGTTTTATTATCTGAATTATTTGGAGAGGGTTTATCTAGCTCATTAAAAAATATTACCAAGTTAATATTTACATTACCTTTAGTAACTGTAAAAGGTTCTAATATATTAAAAATAAGTGAACACATTTCAAAAAATATCTATAATAGATTTTTAGTAGAAAATCCAGAATATATAGGTAAGTTAGATTTTAATCAATTTTTAGAATTAAGAACAACACGTTTAAATGCTGCTATACGTGAAATGCGTATAATGTTTATGTATTCTTTAATGGTACTTGGAGGAATAATACTTATGAAAGGAGATGATGATAAGAAAAAAGATAGTTCTAAAAATTCATTTGATCGTATTTTTTATTTATTATCTTTAAGAGGTTTTAATGAAATAGGATTCTTTTTAAATCCTTGGTCTTTATATTCTTTTATGTCCAGAGGTCCTTCTATATTTACGTATATGAAAGATATAAAAGATATTACTACTGATTTAGGAAAAGAAAGTGCATATGCTTTAGGATTATTGGATAAACCGAAAAATGATAAAACTCCATTTTATTATCAAATGTTAAAAGCTACTCCAATGCTTAACTGGCTTATGCAATTAACAGATCCTTTTGGTACATATAAGAGTTATAAATATTAAAAACTACAAATTTTAAAAATCGTCTTGTTGTTAAAAAAAAATCCTCTCCATGTGTTGATACATAGAGAGGATTATTATCTAGTTCAATACCTTGTTATTGTTTCCAGAATTCAAATATATATAAAACCCCATCTGCTTCCATAGTAGATACATATATATTAGAATCTTCCCATTCATTCGTATCAGTTCTAATATATAATGTATTTAGTATATCGTATACTGCATCTTTGTGTTTTAGAAGTGTAGCTGCTACATATCCATAACATATATTTGCTTTATTAAATAAATATGTTGTTATAAAAGATCTTGATGTAGCTTTAATAACCATAGTACCATCATCACCTTGGTATATCTCAACATTTAAATTATTTGGATTTCGACTTAGCTCGTTATATATATCTTTTACATTACAACCATAGTAAAATTGGGATTTAACATTTGGTTGTATACAAATCAATAATAAAGCTATAAATATTAATTTTTTCATGGTTTTTGTTCTTTTATAAATTCAATTAATTTAAGTCCTACAGTACTATATATATAATATATAGAACTATCACATTTTTCATGTTTAATAGCTAGACTAACTAATTCATTATAATGACTAATTGTTGTTCTATCTACATTTAATGTTTTAGCCATAGTAGTTTTATCTATTCCAATAATATCAGTAGTTATGAATGAGAATATAGCTCTTAGTCCTGGTAATGGATGTACTCTAAGCTTACTATATAATAAATCAGTTGAGATATGATATTGTTCCATTACTAAATCTTCAAATTTTTGTTTTATTGCAGGTAAGATTAAAAGTTTAGTATTTGTATCTTTTAAATCATTATTTATTTCTCTTAGTAGGATATGAGCCATATCTAATTTATCTAACGTTTTTTTCATTATTCTGATCTCATCTTTAAGATCTTTAATTTCTTTTTCAAGCACATCATAGTTTTTTTTCATCTTAATCTTATTTTAAGTTAATTATCTATTTTTTAGATAGTGCACAATATCTTCTGACTTTTTTCAGATCAGGAAATCCACTTTTTCTTATATAATCTCCTATAATAGAATCATGTTCAATATGTTTGTATAAATATTCAATTAAAGCTTTAGCAGCTTTTTCAAGAGTATCACCTTCAAAAGCACTTCCAGCGAATGTACCTACTAACCATTCATCAGTTACATAATATTTATTATTATGTATAAATATATGTTCATCTGCATCAGGAAGTGTTTTTATTAAACCTATAATTTCTTTTGGTTTTACTTTTTTTATCTTTTTACTATATTCAATTTTTGTTTGTTTCATTATTTTATACTTTGTTTGTTTAATCAACATAGTCTAATACTTTACCAGTAAAAAATTGACTTTCTAACAATTTGTTTATACGTTATCGAAGAAAAACTGCCACTAACAATGTTTTCGTTTTCAAATAAACTTTTTTGCATAATTTAAAATTTAGGTTTTCATAATCCCACACTGCGTATATGCTTCATCGTTAGCCACCATTTGAAGGAAGCCATTCTTTTCCATCTTCATCGTGTATTCTAACTTTTCCTGTTTTTGTAACATATATTTGAAGCCTGTGTTTAGAAGTCTCTAATCCTAAAACAACCCAGCCTTTCTTTTCATCGGATATATGGCGTTCAATAGTAGCATCACCATATTTAAACCCGTACTTCAATTCTTTAAATTCAACATCTGACATAATAAATATGTTTTTTATATAATAAATTTTTTGTTACATAATGTAATTAACTTTTTTATCATTTCATAAAAAGTTAAAGAGTTTAGATTTTGAGGAGTTGTTCTTAAAATTTTCCAGCCCATTAATGTTGCTTCATTATATTTTTCAATATCTTTAATAAATCCTGTTGCTCTATTATGTCTTCCATATTTCCAAATACCTCCTTCTACTTCAATAGCTATTTTATAATCTGGAAGAGCATAATCAAATCGCCATCTTCGTGTTTTACTAAATCTAAACTCTTTAACACATTTAACATGTAAATCTTGTTCACAAACAAGTTTAAATAAATCATTCTCTTGTTCCATGATTATTAATCAACAATTATAACAGTAGATTTTATTACTTCTTCATCTGTTCTAAAATCTATCAATTTATTATTTTCATCATATTCCCATACTTTCCAATGTCCATTGGAATCTTCATATCCTATTTTATTTCCTTTATTATCATATTTCCACTTTCCCCAATATTTATCAGAATTTTCACATATTATTATTTTTCCTTCACAATTATATGTTAATTTTGTCCAATGACCATTAGAATCTTCATATTTTGTTAAATTATCATTAATATCATATTCCCATTTTTCCCAATAACCATAAGAATCTTCATATCCTATTTTATTTCCTTTATTATCATATTTCCGTTTTCTCCAATAACCAGTTGAATCTTTATATTTTATCATATTACCATTTGAATCATATTTACTCTTTCTCCAAAATTTACCAGAATCTTCCCATTTTACTTCATTTCCTTTATTATCATATTCTGATTTTTCCCAATGACCATTAGAATCTTCATATTTTGTTAAATTATCATTAATATCATATTCCCATTTTTCCCAATAACCATAAGAATCTTCATATTTTATTTTATTTCCTTCATCATCATATTTCCATTTTCTCCAATAACCAGTTGAATCTTTATATTTTATCATATTACCATTTGAATCATATTTACTCTTTCTCCAAAATTTACCAGAATTTTCCCATTTTACTTCATTTCCTTTATTATCATATTCTGATTTTTCCCAATAACCATCTGGAGATTCATATTTAAGACTTGAAATATTTAATATATTGTGAAATTTACAAATATAATAATAAATCCAATATAATTCTTGTCTTGTTTTTACTATTATATTAGCTTTAGATGGTATATCAATTTCATGTAATTTGTTAAAAAATATCCAATATATAGCATCTTCACAAATGTTTTCTTTAATAAGTTCTTCTGTATTAATTCTCATAATCTTTTTATTTAAATTGTTAATTTACAACTTTAATTTATTAATTCATTAATTTATTTATCTCCAATTATAAAAATACGTATCACAAAGTTATAAGCCATTTTCAAGGACGTCCTCTATCCTGTCTAAAATCTTATTACTATCTTTTTCTATCAAGGAAATTCCATCTCTTCCGAAACACTTGCGTAAGCATATTAAAAAGCCTTCTTCTGCGTTTGAACTTTCAATACTTACTACAAAACCACCAGCAATGAATTTAATTCTATCGCCACTTTCAACATCAGTAACCGAATATTCAACAGGGCAATAGTTAGAAAAACGGCTTATAACAGCGGTTTTGTGCAAGTGGGGGTTATCTGCTATATTCATATTTTCGTTTTTTTTTAATTAAGTTTAGTGGTGGGTTGATACTTACGTGCTTTGATGCCCCACCTGCACAAAGCCACAGGGCGTTAGGTGCAATAAAATAAAAAAAATCCCACCGCACTGCTGTTTTTTCAAAACAGTTTGGTTTGCATTTGTGCAAGTTCAATTCTTTTGTTGCTATATTCAACATATCGTTTACTTATTTCACTTCCAATATAATTTATTTTTTCTTCAATACAAGCTATTGCAGTTGTGCCTGTACCCATAAAGCTATCATAAACAATAGCATCTTTTTTTACGTAAAGGCGTAGCAATTTTCTTATTAAAATACTGCTAAATGTAGCTTTATGAATGTCGTTGCTTCCGTCATTGTTTGGTGCTTCTATAAAATTGAAATAGTTTTTGTATGCAATTTGTCCTGTTTTTCTCAAAGAAGATTGTTCTTTGTTCATTTCAAAAGTTCCTATTTCATTTTTTCTGCAAAAAACAAAAACATATTCAATTATCCGAGTTAGTTTATTTGGGCTACAACTATTAGGGCTTGTACTTGGTTTTTTCCATATAATATTATCAGCAACTATAAAGTTTGTTTGTTTCATAATTTCTGCAACTACAAGCCACATTAAGTGTGTATTTTCACTCGAATATGATAAGTTATATAATATCACTCCATTTGGCTTTAATACTTTATCGTAGCTTTTAAATATATCAATAGTCCAAGCAATATATTCTTCATCTGTTTTGCAATCGTCAAACTCATCATATCGAATATTTGCACAGGCATTATCTAAACTGCTTCCTTTTCTGCTTGTGTTGTATGGTGGGCTTGTAATTATTGCATCAATATTTTCTATTTTCTGCATTGTAATTAAACAGTCCTCATTGTATATTTTGTTTATTTCCATATAATTAAATTTAAAATCCCTCCCTATTTTTTTATTTTACAGACACCTAACACGTGCTAAACTGCATTAAAACGACAGTTTAGCACCATCCGTTATATGCCATTGGCGGACCGCTTCATAAAAGTAACCCAATGTGTTTTTTGAGCCTTACCA
>Ga0302248_1002214_pt1 | contig 12291 bp, 12 predicted proteins | sample AAG_UR_Leu_MG_FD_193528 | JGI IMG/M metagenome (GOLD analysis project Ga0302248, IMG submission 193528) | Enriched activated sludge microbial communities from anaerobic digester in WTTP, New Holstein, Wisconsin, United States - AAG_UR_Leu | ecosystem: Engineered > Bioreactor > Anaerobic >... | reverse complement strand
AATCGTCACAGGAATCGACGACGATGGAACACTGGTCATGCAGGACTCCCAGGGGGTGACGCGGCGGGTGGTCGCCGGGGATGTTTATCTATTGAAGGAGTGAAAGTATGCTGCTCGTGGTGGATGTGGGAAACACCAATACGGTGCTGGGACTGTTCGACGGGGAAAATCTCGTCCATGACTGGCGGATCAGGACGGTCGTGGATCACACCGTGGACGAATACGGCATGCTGATCTACAACCTTTACAAGTCGAGCAAGCTCGGGGGCGCCAAGAGAATCTCCGACATCATCATCTCCTGCGTGGTCCCGCCCATGCTCAATATCCTGGAGCCCCTGTGCCAGAAATATTTCCATCTCAAGCCCCTCATCGTCGGCCCCGGGGTCAAGACGGGGATGCCCATCTACTACGACAACCCCAAGGAGGTGGGGGCGGACCGGATCGTCAACGCCGTGGCGGCCTACGAGAAATACCGGCAGGATCTGATCATCGTCGATTTCGGCACCGCGACGACCTTCGACTACGTCTCGAAAAAGGGGGAATATATGGGGGGTTGCATCGCCCCGGGGATCATGATCTCCAGCGAGGCCCTCTTCGAGCGGGCGGCCAAGCTCCCCCGGGTGGAGTTGAGCAAGCCCAAGTCCGTCATCGCCAAGGATACGGTGAGCAGCATGCAGGCGGGGATCATGTACGGTTACGCCGGCCTGGTGGACGGGATCGTCCAGCGGATGCAGGCGGAGGTCAAGGGGGCTCCCATGGTGGTCGCCACAGGCGGGCTGGCGAAGATCGTCGCCCCGGAGACGAAGGCCATCGCCGTCGTGGACGACATGCTCACCCTGGAGGGGCTGAGGCTCATCCATCTCCGCAATAAATAAACAAGCGATGTTGAATGTAGGGTTGACAGGGGGGATCGCTTCCGGTAAGTCCACGGTGGCCCAAATGCTGGTGGAGCTGGGGGCCGTTCATATCGACTTCGACACCCTGGCCCATCAGGTGGAGATGCCGGGGGAACCGGCCTGGCAGGAGCTGGTGACCGTCTTCGGCCGGGAGATCCTGAACGGGGACGAGACGATCAACCGGACCGCGCTGGGCGAGCTGGTATTCCGGGACGCCGCCCGAAGGGAGCTGCTCAACGCCATCGTCCACCCCGCGGTCTTTGCGGCCTGGCACCGTCAGTTGGCGGACATCGGGAAACGAACACCCCATGCCGTGGTCCTTGCCGACATCCCGCTCCTCTTCGAGGTCGGAGCTGAGGGCATGGTGGACCTGGTGCTTTTGGTCTATATCCCGCCGGCGGAACAGCTCCGGCGCCTCATGGCCCGGAACGGCTACACCCGGCCGGAGGCCGAGGCCCGCCTGGCCTCCCAGATGTCCATCGACGCCAAGCTCGCCCGGGCGGACATCGTCATCGACAACCGCGGCACGATAGGGGAAACCAGACGGCGGGTCGCTGCGGTCTGGGAGGAGCTTCGGGAACGGGAGCGGCGCAGGCGGGATGGTTGATATTCTCTAACAGCTCCCTCCCCAGCAAGGAGACGCCCGGGATGGGGTTATACACCGTCATCACAAATTCTTACCCTATCCCCCTCCATACCAACCCCTCCATGGGGCAGGAAGATGATTGCAAAAAATGGCAAACAAATTCAAAGACTTTAAACCTGGGAGGTTCAGCAGATATGATTGAAAAAAACGTGGTAACTGATTTCAGCGCCAAGGCCGTGGCGCCGGTGATCGATCCCTCGACCTATGTCCATCCCCTGGCGGCGGTGATCGGCAATGTCACCTTGGGGAAAAACATCATGGTCTCCCCCTTCGCCTCCATCCGCGGCGACGAAGGCCAGCCCCTCTTTGTGGGCGACAACGCCAATGTCCAGGACGGCGTCATTATTCACGCCCTGGAAACGGAGCTCAACGGCGCGCCCGTGGAGAAGAATCTCCTTACCGTGGAGGGAAAGAAATACGCCGTTTATGTGGGCAATCGTGTTTCCCTGGCCCACCAGGTGCAGATCCACGGCCCCGCCGTAGTCCTGGACGAAACCTTCGTCGGCATGCAGTCCCTGGTCTTTAAATCCTTCGTGGGCCGGGGCTGCGTCATCGAACCCGGATGTCTCCTCATGGGGGTCACCGTCGCCGACGGCCGCTACGTCCCGGCGGGTTCCGTGATCAAGACCCAGGAGCAGGCCGATGCACTGCCGGTCATCACGGAGGACTATCCCTTCCGGACCCTGAACAAGGGGGTGCTCCACGTCAACACCTCCCTGGCCAAAGGCTATCTGGCGGCCCACAAATAGGGCCTTGAAATCCCTTGAAAAGAGAATCCCCGGAAAGCATGCCGGCGCAGGTTTCCCGGGGATTTTTAATTTCCTCGACAACCACGTGACCGTTTTCGCATCTTGACGCCGGTGAGCATAGTTATTCCTGTGAATCGCTACCTCTGGCCGACAGTCCCAGTTTCCCCAACTTTAAAAACAACTGCTCAAGATAACTTGGCCGGACGGTTACCATCAACGGGAGCAGGTCCTTGCCCCTTTCGATATGCCGAGGAAGGGGGGATTAGCAATACATGGAAGACGGCCCTCCCCCACCCCGGCCCTCCCCTTGCGGGGGAGGGAGTGACGCCGCTTTGTGTGAGGGCATAAATATTTCTTCCTTCCTCGGGGGCTCTACCTCACCTTTTGTCCGTAATATTCGAGAATCTTCAGGGCAAACCGGGCCGCGACGGTGGCGGGCCCCCCGCCCATCTCCGTAGCGACATCGATCGCCTCGATTATCTGCCCCTCCGTCGCCCCCAGGCGGAGGGCCTCCCCGATATGCCATTCCATACAGGATTCACAGTCGATTACTATGGAGATGGCGGCGGCCATAAGTTCCTTCGTCTTTCTGTCCACTTCCCCGTCCGCGAAGGCAGCCTGGGCCATCTGCCCAAAGGCATTGTACGTCCGGGACCGCTGGGCAAAGTATTTATGGGCATACTTCCGGTCGCGGATGATCTTTTCGATCCTGTCGATGTCTGCCTGTTCCATGATAGTTATTCTCCTTTCCCTTTTGTTGGTTGTTCCTTTTCGACCGGAAACCGGTCGTCTTTAAGACCAAGTTTATCCCCCCGGTGGCCCGGGACTCAGCGGGATCGCAGGCGGCGGTTCTCCTCCGGGCCACCGGACAGGCGTCCCTGGATCTCCAGGTAACAGAGCATCACGGGCAACTGCACCAGGGGCCCGGCCACGGCGACAGCCAGGGCCTCCCGGCCGCTGAAGGCCGTCGTGGCCAACGCCATGGCGATGGCCGTGTTCTTCGTTGTCGCCCCGACGGTAAGGGCGATGCGGTCCCCGTACGGCAGCCGGAAGACCTTTCCTGCAACAACCGCCGTGATGACGAGGAGTACGGAAAAGGCGGCCGCCGGCAGGATCAGCCCCACAAGCAAAGCGGGGCCGGCCGCCTGGAATCCCACGTCCCCCGCGGGGATGATAAAAAGGATCATCACGAGTCCCAGGACAGAGACATGCCGCCATAAATCTTTCTGGCGGTAAAAGTACCCTGCGCCCCGCTGCCGGATAATCCAGGTCCTCACGGTAATCGCCAGGATCATGGGCAGAACGATGATCAGGAACAGATACCGGGCGATGAGGAAGACGGGAACGGCCACGACCTTGCCGATGAGCAGCCAACTCCAGAAGGGGACAGAGCCCAGGCTCAACAGCAGGCTGAGCGCCGAGATCGCCACGGAAAGATTGACGTTGCCGCCCAGCATGCCCGTATAGGCCGGTCCCATCCCGCCGGCGGGGATCATCCCGAAGATGAGGAGCCCTACCGTCAGTCCTGCCGGTATCGTTCCCGCCGCCCAGCTCAGCAGCCCGGACATGAGCACCGGCGCGGCTAAGAGGTTGAACAGCAGCGCCAGGAGAAGGGGCAGCGGTCGGGCCGCCACCTGGCCGATCCGCTCCCAGTCCATGTCCACAAAGGCGGGGAAAAGCATCAACAGCAGGGCCAAGGGGATCAGTAACCGCAGCACGGGCAGGGGGTGGTGGCAGCCGACGAGCAACCCCGCGCTGAAAACGGCCAAGGAAGACATCGCCAGGTTCCCGCGGATGATTTGGGCGGTCCTCACGAAAACCACTATTCCCCCTGTCTTGCCTTTGCGGCGGCGCATGCCGATGTCGGGCAAGATGGCACGGCCTCCTGCGGCTCAACACCATTTAGCTTCAGATACCTATCCAGAAGATCCGCCAGGATGATCGTCGCCCGCATCGTAAGGGCCTTGCACTTTGCGGACTTCTCCTGTTCCCCCAGGGTCTTCAGGATCACACCACAGTTGGTCGAACCGAAGGCCCCTAGGAACGCCTTCCGAAAATCTTTTACCACCTGCCGGACCGCGCTTATATCCCGACCCGGCTCCATCCGGCCCAAGAGGTAGCCCACGGCAATCACGCCGCCCGTCAGGGCGCCGCAGACATCCTCCTGTGAACCGCCGAGGCCGCGGCAAAAACCCGAGGCAATCCGGACGGGATAACCGCCCGGAGGGGCGGCAAAGTGTTCGATGATGGTCTTGGAGATCGCCTCGGAACAGCAAAAGCCGCTATCATAGTAGGCAAAGGCCTGCTTCCCCAAATCCTCGTTGTCCATCTTGATGGCCTCCTGATCTTTTTGCCTGGACAATAATTCCTGTTTATTGTATAAATCAAATGAATTGTATTAATAATAACCATTAAAAATAATTATGGATACGCATCTCAATCTCCTCAAGGTCTTTCACGTCACCGCCCGGGAGGGCAGCTTCACCCGGGCGGCGGCGGCTTTGTTCATCACCCAGCCGGGGATAAGCAAACACATCAGGGATCTGGAGGAGCATTACGGAACGAGGCTCTTCGACCGTCTGGGGAAAAGGGTGGTCCTGACCCAGGCGGGGAAGATCGTCTTCGCCAAAACGGAAGCCATCTTCACCATGATCGAGCAGATGAAGGCGGAAATCGACGATCTGGAGATCCTCCGGGGGGGAGCGTTGAAGATCGGCGCCAGCATGACCATCGGCGTCTATGTCCTGCCGACGGTGTTGCGAAAATTTCGGGACACCTATCCCCTGGTGGAGATCGACCTCGATGTCTCCCTCAACAGGCACGTGGAGGAAAACCTCCTTCGTAATTCGGTGGACCTCGGTTTCCTCGGCGCCCCTACAGCAGACCCCAGACTGATGAGCGGGCCTTTTATGACGGACGAGCTCGTCGTCATCGTCCCGGCCGGACATGCTTGGGCCTGCCGGGATGCCGTCTCCCCCCACGACCTGCTGAACGAGACCTACGTGGTCTCCCGAGAGGGTTCCGGGACTCGACGGATCGCGGCCGCGCGGCTGGCGGAAAAAGGGATAGTCCTTACGCGGACCATGGAGTTCGGCCATACGGAGGCGGTAAAGAAGGCCGTGGAGGCGGGCCTGGGCATCGGGATTCTGTCCCGCCTCGCCGTTGCCCGGGAGGAGCGCCTGGGACTGATCAAATCCCTGCCCCTGGAGCAGGTCGAGCTCACCAGGGAGTTTTTCTTCGCCTACCGGAAGGACAAATACCTGAACCGGGCCGCCAAAGCTTTCCTGGAGTATGCCCTCTACGGCCAGGCATCCCCAAACGTGTAGCGAACAGCCTTCCCCTTCGTCTATCCGTCCGGCTTGCCCCTTTTTCACCACAAAAAGCTTTTGCTTCCCCGTATCAGGTCAAAAACCGCCAGCAAATGTCCCGGCGATGCCATGGAACAGCTTTTGCAGTTATTAGATGTCATATAGAGTACGGATAGAGCGCCCGTCATCAAGATAGAGAACCGAAACCCTTGCTAATATCCTCTAACGAGCGGTTTTTAAGCTTGCGGGGGCCTCGTGACCCGGCACTACCGGCGTCAAAAAAATGACCCGGTGCGGAAATATTTAGGCGTAGGCAGGGAAACGCAGAAGAAACGGACGTAATTTTGACGGGAGGAACAAGTCCTATGAAAAAGATGACCTTAAAAATGAAATTGTTGATCGGGGGGGTGTTGGTGGTCCTCATCCCCCTGCTCGTGGTGGGTACCTTCTCGGCGGTAAAATCCTCCCGGGCACTGGAACAGCAGGCCCGGGAACAGTCGGAACAAATTGCCGCCTCGCTGGCCGGCATGGTGCAGTTGGTCCTGCTGGAGGAGCTAAAGCTGGTAAAGCAATTATCCGTGAACCCCCTTGTCGTGGCGGCGGCCGCCAGACAGGCCGGCGGGACGGCGGAAGGAGACGTCGAAACGGTGAACAACGCCCTGGCGGAGATCATGAAGAAGATCGGTCATGACTACGACCAGTACTATCTCGTCAATGCCAGCGGACATATTTTCGCCGATAACGTAGGGGGGAAACTCAAAGGGCTGGATGTCTCCGAGCGGGATTATTTCAAGGCGGGCAAGGAAGGCAAGGCCGTGGTGGGCAATGTGGCGAAGTCCAAGGCGACGGGAAACACCGTTTCCTCCGTCAGCGCCCCCATTTACAGTCGTAGCGGCGATTTTGTCGGCGTCGCCGCCGCGGCGATGAAGATCGATTTTCTGGCGGAAAAGGTCACCGCCGTCCGGGTGGGCAAGACCGGTTATCCTTTCCTGATCAACAAGGCCGGGATCGTCATCGCCCACCCGAAAAAGGAATACATCCTCGAGTTGGATCTGACGAAAGAGGCGGGCATGAAGGAGATTATCGGGAAGATGACCACCGGGCAAAAAGGCTCGGAATCCTACATCTTCAAGGGCGACCGGAAGATCTGCGGCTTCGCCCCCGTGGAAATGACGGGCTGGAGCGTCGGTTTCACCCAGAATGAGAGCGAATTTCTGGCGGATGCCAACGGGATTCGTAATTTCATCCTCATCATCAGCCTTGTCTTCCTCGGCGTAACCATTGCCATAGTGCTCGTTTTTGCCGGTAGGATCAGCGTGCCCATCACCAGGGCAGCCAACGAACTCAACGACGCCGCGCAACAACTGGCTTCGGCGTCCTCCCAGGTTTCCGGGGCCAGCCAGTCTCTGGCCGAGGGCGCTTCGGAGCAGGCCGCCGCCGTGGAAGAAACCTCATCCTCCCTGGAGGAGATGTCTTCCATGACGAAACAGAACGCCGAAAATTCCGAACAGGCGAATTCCATGATGAAAGAAACGGCCAATATCGTCAACCGGGCCAAAGAATCCATGAACAAGTTGACGAAATCCATGGCCGAGATCTCCAAGGCCAGTGAAGACACCTCCAAGATCATCAAAACCATCGACGAGATCGCCTTTCAGACAAACCTGCTGGCGTTGAACGCCGCCGTGGAGGCGGCCCGGGCCGGCGAAGCGGGGGCGGGGTTCGCCGTGGTGGCGGAAGAGGTGCGGAACCTGGCCATCCGGGCAGCGGAAGCGGCCAGGAATACCGCGGTGCTGATCGAAGATACGGTGAAGAAGATCGGTGACGGTTCCGGCCTGGTCAAAACCACCAACGAGGATTTCCAAGAGGTGGCCCAAAGCGCCGTCAAGGTAGGGGAGTTGGTGGCGGAGATCTCCGCCGCCTCCGGCGAGCAATCCACGGGGATCGACCAGATCAACCGGGCCGTCTCGGAAATGGACAAGGTGGTGCAACAAAGCGCCGCCAATGCCGAAGAAACCGCCAGTGCCTCGGAGGAGATGAACGCCCAGGCCGAACAGGTCCGGCAGGTGGCGAAGACCCTTCTCGAGATTGTAGGCGGCAGCGCCGGCGAGGCCATGTCCTTCCGTGGCGCCGCCGCTGCCGCCCGGCGGCGGCCGCTCGGGAAAATTGTCCCGAAACTCGGCAAGAAAATCGATCCGGAGCGTCTCATTCCCCTTAAAGAGGAGAAAAAACCCCACTCCGGTGATGATTTCCATGATTTCTAATCATCCACCGCACCCGTGATCAGCGGCGGGAGGGGCGGTCCCATACGACACCGCCCCTCCCGTTGCCGGTCCGACCGCGGGAGATGCACTGCCACATCAGCGACCCATGCCCCCTACGGGGACGCTTTATCAAGTTGTAAGCAGGGTGAGAAAGATTTTCCCTTTAACCTCGAATCTTCTTTAGTTCCTCTAAGAGTTTGGGCGTGACCTCGTAGAGATCCCCCACGATCCCCAGATCCGCCGCGGCAAAGATGGGGGCGTTGGGGTCCCGGTTTACGGCGCAGAGCAACCGGGCGCCCCGCAGTCCCGTCAGATGCTGGATCTGCCCGGAGACGCCCAGGCCGATGTACAGCTCCGGTTTCACCTGGACGCCGGACAGGCCGATACAGAGGTTGTCGGGCAGCCAGTGGAGCTCCTCGGAGATGGGACGGGTGCAGCCGACCTCGCCCCCCAGGGCGGCGGCCAACCGCCGGGCGAGGTCCAGGTCTTCCCGCTTTTCCACACCCCGACCCACACAGACCACGGTCTTGGCGGCGGTGATGTCCTGGGCGCTCCGCTCCTTCTCTTTCCGGGCGACGATCCGGACGGGGTCCGGCGGGGGCGGCGGGAGCTTGCGCACCTCCCCTTCCCGCCCGGTACCCGTCGCGGCCGGCGGAAAGGTCCGCGGGGGGATCGTCGCCATAACCGGCCGTCCCGCAACGGTTACCCGCTGGAGGGCCGCCCCGCCGTAGGCAAGGCGTTCCATGACAAGGCTTCCGTCGGGACCGGGGATCAGGGACAGGCAGTTGCTGCACAGACCGGTTTCCAGGCGGGCCGCCAGGCGGGCCGCCAGCTCTTTCCCCCGGGAGGTGGCGGCCAGGAGCACTACCTCGGGATCCGCCGCCCCGATCTCCGCCGCCAGAACGGGCAGCCAGCTCGCGAAGGCCATGTCTTCGGGCAGAGAGCCCAACAGCGCCACCGCCCCGGCGCCGGCGGCGATATAATCCGCCGGGTCGCCCTCGGTTTCCGGGATGACCACGGTAATCCTTTTCCCCCCCGGGGCGGCCAACTGCCCGGCGGGGGTGAGAAGTTCCATCAGCAATTCCCTTTTTTCCGCGATGATCCAGATGCCGGCCATGTTCACCTCTTTATCCGATTACGCCCTTCTGTTGCAGCGCCGCCACGAACCGGGCGATGTCCTCGGGCGTCGTCCCGAAGAGTTCGCAGTTTCTCTCCATCCGCGCCGCCGTCATGTCCAGGGTCTTGAGTTTCACCTCTCCTAGGGGGGGCAGTTCGTCCTTTTTCACCGTGACGACGGGTTTCTTCCCCGCCATGAGGGTATCCTTTACCCCGGGGATCCGGGGGGTGTTGATCTCCGGCAGGACCGTCACCAGGACAGGAAAAGGAACCTCGACGACTTCGACACCCTCCTCCACCCGCCTTTCCGCCGTGATCCCCGCCCCCTCCCCTGTCAAGGAAAGCTTCAGGACGTAGGAGACGCACGGAATGCCCAGGTGCTCCGCCAGGCGGGGGCCTACCTGCTGGGCGTACCGGTCGCCGGAGCCCTCACCGCAGATGATCAGGTCGTAGGGAATACGGCTGCGGATCACCTCGCCCAGGACCGCCGCCGTCTGGGAGGAATCCAGGTCGGCAAAGGCGGGATCGCCGACGAAAACGGCGGTGTCGGCGCCCCGGGAAAGGGCGTCCTTCACCCCTTTGGCGGCTTCGGGGGCACCGGCGGTAAGGGCCGTCACCTTCCCCCCCGCCTCGCCCCGGCAGCGCACCGCCTCCTCGAGGGCGTTGCGGTCGTACTCGCTGAGCTTGTAATCGACGGCGGAGAAATCCAGCGCCCCGCCGGCTCCCTTCCGTATGTACGCTTCATCCACTACCCATTTGCAGCAGGCAATAACATTGGGCATAGGTCAATCCTTTAAGTAGAAATGGGGACGGTTCTCATTTTTCATAAATGCTTCCCACTTCCGTTTTCCCGGTAAAGGAAGAACCGTCCCGATTATCCTTCACCGGAGGACGTTGCCGGAAATGACCATCCGTTGGGCCTCCGAGGTGCCTTCGTAGATCTCCGTGATCTTGGCGTCCCGGAAGAGGCGCTCCACCTTGGCACCCTTGCAGTAACCGTAGCCGCCGTGGATCTGGACGGCCTTGATGGTGTGGCGCATCGCCGCTTCCGAGGCGAAGAGCTTGGCCATGGAGGCCTCCTTGCTGAAGACCTGTTTCTGATCCTTCAGCCAGGCGGCGTGATAGGTCAGGAAGCGGGCGGCCTGGAGATCCGTGGCCATATTGGCGATCATCCAGGAGATGGCCTGGTTGCGGGAGATGGGATTGCCGAACTGGACCCGTTCCTTGGAATAGCGGATCGACTCGTCCAGGGCGGCCTGGAGGATACCCACGGATTGGGCGGCGATGCCCACCCGGCCGTGATCGAACCCGGCCATGGCCATGACCAGCCCCGCCCCCTCCTTGCCCAGGAGGTTCTCCTTGGGGACGCGGCAGTCCTTGAAGACCATCTCCGAGGTCTGGGAGGAACGGAGGCCCATCTTCCGGAAGTGCTCGCCGGGGGTCATGCCCGGGGTGCCCCGGGGGATGATGAAACAGCTCATGCCCTTGCGTCCCGCCGCCTTGTCCGTCCAGGCGAAGACCATGTAGACATCCCCGGTGGGACCGTTGGAGGTGAAGGTCTTGGTGCCGTTGATCACGTAGTCATCACCGTCGCGGACGGCCGTCGTCGTGGCGGCCATGACGTCCGTGCCCGCCCCCGGTTCGGTGAGGACGAAGGCTCCCAGTTTCTCCCCCTTGGCCATGGGGACAAGGTATTGTTTTTTCTGTTCTTCCGTCCCGTTGAGGAGCACCAGCATACAGGCGATCCCCACGTGGATGGAGACGGTGAACCCTGTGGAGGCGCAGGACCGGGACAGCTCCTCCACGGCGAGGATATGGGTGAGATAATCGGCGCCGGCGCCGCCGTATTCCACGGGAATGGGAATCCCCATCCAGTCCCCCTCGGCGAGGAGCTTGAATACCTCGGCGGGATGACGGCTGTTTTCGTCGATCTCCGCGGCGATGGGCTCCACGTATTTGTCGGCAAATTCCCGCATGTTCTTGCGGATGAGTTCCTGTTCCTCCGTCAGCTTGAATTCCATATTTCCCCTCCTCGTTCGTATTTTCCAAGACCGCAAGCGGCCCGTGATTTCCTCTGCCCCTTTATTCTTAGCTTCGCCGGCCGAACCGTCAGCGTCGACGGCAGGCTTGGTCACTATAGATACCGCCCCCTAATGCCCAAGGGTCATCCGTAACGGAACTGAACCCCCGTGCCGCCCTCCGGATATTCCCAGGACAAAACCTCCGGACTGCAAACCAGGCGGCAGGTCCCGCATTCGAGACAGCCGTCGACGGTGAGGGATACCTTACCCCCTTCGGTCTCGCCGTACAGGCCCGCAGGGCAGATTGTCGTCATTTTCCGCAGGCGGGGGTCCCCCTCCCGTCCCTCCCGGATGCGGATATGGGGGGGGCCGCCGGGTTTGAAGACATCCAGGCCCAGTTTGGCCTTCAGCTCATGGTTATCCGTCAAAGCTTCGTCACCTCCCGGAAGTCCTTGAACATGGACCATATTTCTTTCAAATGTAGGTATTTGCGCAGGGTGGGATAGAGGCGGTCCTTGGGACCCGCCGGGACGGCATAGACATCCCGGAGCAGCCGTCCCTTCAATTCCGGATAATAATCGAACAGCTTCGGATTTTTCACGAAGGCCGGGGCGGCCTGGAAGTTCTGGAAATCCTTGAGGACGAAGCTCTCCTGGAGGAGGCGGCCGTATTCCGCCAGGGTCTCGGCACCGAAATTCCCCGCCTCCCGGGCCTTGAGAACCGCCTGGGCGGCGTAATAACCCGAGGCGAGGGCGTATTCCATCCCCCGGACGGTGAATCCCAGGTTGAGGGCAAAACCGGCGGCGTCGCCGGCGACGAGGATCCCGTCGCCGTGAAGGGGGTGCAGGGCCTTGAACCCCCCCTCGGGGATCACATGGGCGGCGTATTCCACCGTGGCGCCGTCCCGGATCAGGGGGGCGATCTCCGGACGCCGTTTGAAAGCCTCCATCAGCGCCGGCAGATCCCGCGGGCCGCCCTTCTCCATGAGCTCGGCGATCCCGACCACCAGACCGAGGCTGATACTCTCCCGGTTGGTATAGAGGAAGCCGCCGCCGAAGAGCCCCGCCGTCGCCGCCCCGACGAAGAGGCGGGCCGCCCCTTCGTTGCCCGTAAGCTGGAAGCGGTCCTCGATCTTTTCCGCCGGCAGAGCGATGACCTCCTTGACGCCCACGGCATATTCATCAGGAGTTTCGGGGGGATGGAGACCAGCCTTCTCCGCCAGGAGGGAAAGGACGCCGTCGGCGGCAATAACGACATCGGCCCGCAGCTCGTCGCCCCCCGCCACGACGCC
>Ga0302248_1002197_pt1 | contig 12355 bp, 11 predicted proteins | sample AAG_UR_Leu_MG_FD_193528 | JGI IMG/M metagenome (GOLD analysis project Ga0302248, IMG submission 193528) | Enriched activated sludge microbial communities from anaerobic digester in WTTP, New Holstein, Wisconsin, United States - AAG_UR_Leu | ecosystem: Engineered > Bioreactor > Anaerobic >... | reverse complement strand
GCGATGGTCATAGCGTCTCCTCCATTTTTGAATTTCGCCTCTTATCCCGCGGTGAATCCGCCGGCAGCTTATCTGGACCGGTTTGCCTTTTCAATCATTTTTTTTCGATGCGTCGTTAATTATCGCGGACGCCTTCACGGTTCGGCGGCAGGACACACATATTTCCGCAGGGAATCCAAATCCCTCCGGAAGGAGCTACTTTTGAGGAATTCTTGATAAATAACAGCCTCTACCTTTTTGCCGGCGGCGATATCGGAAGGTTAATGCCCACCGGAGATGCCCCGGTTAAAGGCGGCGCGGTCGGCCCGGGACAGAAACTCCTCCCGGCGTCCCGGTGCCAGGTCGGCGAGGATCAGGGCAAAGACACGATCAACGACGGCTGTGCCCTCTTCCCGTACTTTTTCTCCGGAGCCGGGCGCCCATGTCTTTGACCATGCCCCCTCTTTCCATATAGCCGCATTACTCAATCTATCCGGGTCAGTAATCGGTCACCAATTGATAGTTTTTTTCCTTGAAAAGCTCAACGCAGGCATCGACCACTTCGGGATCGTAGCGGCGGCCCTTGCTTTTTTCAATCTCCGCCAGCGCCGCCGCCGTTCCCAGCGCTGGCCGGTAGGGTCGATGTGAAGACATGGCCTCCACCACATCGGCAACCATGAGGATCCGCGATTCCAGGAGGAGTTCGTCCCCGGTAAGCCCCCGGGGATAACCCGACCCGTCCAGACGCTCGTGATGTTCGAGGATGATCCTGGCCACCGGCCAAGGAAATTCGATATCTTTAAGGATTTCGTAACCCGCTTGGGCATGGCCCTGGATCAACATCAGCTCGATGCTGGTCAGACGTCGCGGTATGGTAAGGATATCGGCGGGAACGGAGATCTTTCCCAGATCATGAATAGCGGCGGCAGTGCGAAGGCCTTCGATCTGCTCGCCGGACAAGCCCAGCTCTTCGGCGATTGCCCGGGCCAGATCCGCCGTTCGGCGCTGATGGCCCGCCGTGAAGGGATCACGGGTCTCCACCAGGGAGGAGATGACCTGGACCGTACCTCCCAATGATTTTCGGAGGTCGTCCAGGCTTTGCTGTTGCTCCGCGAGGCGCCGCTCCATTTCTGCCTTTTTGTATTCCGTATTGTCCCTAATGCATTCTATGGCACCGGACACCTCTCCCCCCGCCTCCCTGAGAACAGTGGCGATCGCCGACAGGTAGCCCCGACCGCCGGGCAGATTCGGGGTGTATGACTCCCCGAAGAGGACCTCTCCGACCCGGCGGACCTCATGATAGCCCGCTTCGATCTCCGGCTGGGGATGGAGGGCCAGGTCGACGAGCAGGGGTCTTCTTTCTCCATAGAAAGGCAGGGCATAGGCATAATCGCCCTGGCCCAGGATTTCCCCGGCGGGGATACCGGTGAGCGCTTCCATATCCCGGTTCCAGGCGACGACCTTTCCAGTCTTGTCGATAACCAGGGTGGCTTCGGGGAGAAAATTCAGGATCTCGAAGAGTCGCTGTTCCGAAACCCGCAGGGCCTCCTCCATCCGCTTACGCTCCGAGATGTCCACCATGACGCCCACAACCCCCGCCAGCTCGCCGTCGGCATTGAAGTGAGTCGCCTTGTTCACGATCACCTCCCGGATAGTGCCGTCGGCATACCGGATCGGGTGTTCGTAAACCTGTCGGCCCGGCCTTACCATCAACTCCCGGTCCCTGGCGGTATATCTCTCAGCCAGTTCTCCGGGGAAGAGATCATGGGCGCTCTTCCCGATGATCTCCTCCTTTTTCCGGCCCACATATGCCTCGAATTCCCGATTGCAATCCCGGTAGATGCCATGGAGGTCCTTGTAAAAGATGGGACTGGGAATCGTGTCGATCAGGGTTTTCAGAAAAGTCAGCATGTTCCGGGTCTGCTTTTCCATCGCCAGCCGCCGGGTGATGTCCCGGGCGACGGCAATGATCCCGGCCGTCTGGCCCTGTTGCAGTATATAAGAGCCGCTTACCTCTACATACCGTGCGGTCCCGTCTCGGGCGATGAATTTGTAAACCCGCATGGGGATGTTCTTGTTTCCCAGCATTTCGACCGCATCGGAGGTAGCCTGAGCGAAGGATTCCGGGGAAAAGATGTGCCGCAGGGCATTGAGGGGCCGGCCGACGAGTTCCTGAGAACGGTATCCCAGTATCTTCTCCACGCTGGGGGAAACGCTGGCGAGCTTCAGGTCGGAGTCGATCATATAAACGATGTCCCGCACATGGGAAAAACTGAGGAAATACCTCTCTTCCAGACTCCGCAGCTTTTGGGTGGCCTTCGCAAGCTCCGCCGACTTTTCTTGCAACTGTCGGCGGAGCGTGTCATTTTTCTTCTTCAGGTCTTCAATCTCTATCTCCGGTGCTGCCAAATCCACCTCTCCTGTTTCCCTCATTGCCTGCCCCGCCGTTAATCCCACGGAGATTTGCGGCGTTTCTATTCATTATTCAAATTTTCATGTCAAGATATTTCTGGGTCTTCTGGGGACGATCCACAAGCTGATCCACGACACGGAAAACGCACTCAGGAAAAGGGTGACGGCTTGACATTTTCACCTTTTATCCTTAAATTGCTTACCAGATTGTTTCCAGGACTGTACCAAACCGGAACGGAAGCCGGGTTTTATCTTCCCCGCACTGTACCGGGAAAGGGACCAGCAAAGAGGAGATGCAGCAAATGCCTATCTATGAATTCAAATGTACGAAATGCGGCACGGAGTTCGAAAAGATTTGCTTCGGCGCCGACAAGGAAAAGGCGGTGCCCTGCCCCGCCTGTCAGTCGAAAAAGACCCGGAAGCTGATGTCCGCTTTTGCGGGCGGCAAATCCGGGTGCGGATCCTGCGCCGCCACCTCCTGCGCCCCCTCCTGAGGGCACTGAGCTACCATGACGGTCCGTCATGGCGTTTTTTTCCGTTGCGAAATCCGCGATAATCCATTATAAGAGGCCCGCTTTCCACAAAGTATCCTGAAAGGAGTTCGGCAGCATGAATATTCTCATTTTTGGACCCAACGGCAGCGGTAAAGGCACCCAGGGGGCGATTGTCCAGAAGAAGTTCGGCGTCCCCCATATCGAAACGGGGGTTATCTTCAGGGACAACATCAAGAAAGGCACAGAACTTGGCAAAAAAGCGAAAGATTATATTGATCGTGGCGAGCTCGTACCCGACGAGATCACCGTACCCATGATCCTCAACCGCCTGAAGGAGGCGGACTGTGCCCAGGGATGGCTCCTCGACGGTTTTCCCCGCAACCTCGTCCAGGCGGAGGCCCTCTGGAACGCCCTGGTCAAGGAAAACATGAAACTCGATTATGTCATCGAGATCATCCTGGACCGCCAGACCTCTAAAAACCGCATCATGGGCCGGCGGCTCTGCGCCAATGACAACAACCATCCCAACAACATCTTCATCGACGCCATCAAGCCGGCGGAAAAGGACGGCAAGTTGGTCTGTCGGGTATGCGGCTGCGAGACCCTCACCGCCCGGGCGGACGATCAGGACGAGGCGGCCATCGACAAACGGCACAACATCTACTACGACACCAAGACGGGAACCCTGGCGGGCGTCAACTACTTCAAGGAACGGGTCAAGGTCATCGAGGTCAGCGGTGTCCCGGGCGTCAAGGAGGTCTCCGAGGATCTCCTGAAGAAACTCGGTTAGTCAGCGACGGCCTGCATAGCTGCCTGCCGTTGCACAGGTGAGCCTGTCAGTACCTCTTTGTCATTAACGATTACGAGCCCTCCTTCGGGAATGAGGAGGGCTCTTCCATATCCTGAATCCCGAGCGCTTTGCATAACGGCGGAAAAACGATTCGCAAGCTGCAAAACAATTTTTTTTCGCCCTTTCGCGATAGACCATATATCAGTGTGTTGATGAACAAGAATTATACGTTGGCCATCCTCAGAAACGAATGGACCATATCCGCAATTTCAGCATCATCGCCCATATCGACCACGGCAAATCCACCCTGGCGGACCGGCTGATCCAATATACCGGGGTCTGCGATTCCCGCAATTTTCAAGACCAGATCCTGGACAATATGGACATCGAGCGGGAACGGGGGATCACCATCAAAAGTCAAGCCGTCTCCCTCCCCTATCGGGCCCGGGACGGGCGGGATTACACCCTTAATCTCATCGACACCCCCGGACATGTGGATTTCAGTTACGAGGTTTCCCGCTCCCTGGCCTCCTGCGAAGGGGTCCTCCTCCTCATCGACGCCGCCCAAGGGGTTCAGGCCCAGACCTTGGCCAACCTCTACCTGGCCATGGAGCATAATCTGGAGATCATCCCCGTGATCAACAAGATCGATCTGTTAGCCGCGGACGTAGAGCGGGTTCTCGAACAGATCGACGGCGAACTCGGCCTCGACGCGGAGGCCGCCCTAAAATGCTCCGCCAAGGCGGGCACCGGTATCGAGGAGATCCTGGAGGCGATCGTCCAGCGGATCCCCCCGCCCCAGGGCGACCCGGCGGCGCCCCTGTCCGCCCTCATCTTCGACGCCCAGTACGACCCCTTCCGGGGGACCGTCATCCACTGCCGGGTCTTCGACGGTATCGTCCGGAGCGGCGATCTCATACGTTTTCTCTCCACCGGCGCCAGCTACCGGGTGGAGGAGGTGGGTCATTTTCTCCTTACCCGGCAAAAGCGGGAGGAACTACGGGCCGGAGAGGTAGGCTATATCATCGCCGGAATCAAGACCATCGCCGACGTCCATACGGGCGACACCGTCACCCGGGACGACCGTCCCTGCGCCGGGCCGCTTCCGGGCTTCAAGGAGGTGAAACCCGTGGTGTTCGCCTCCATCTACCCCATCGCCTCGGACGATTATGAGGACCTGGCCACCGCCCTGGAGAAATACAAGCTCAACGACGCCTCCTTCATCTATGAAAAGGACGCCTCCGTGGCCCTGGGTCAGGGGTTCCGCTGCGGTTTTCTCGGTCTTTTGCATCTGGACATCGTTCAGGAACGCCTGGAGCGGGAATACGACCAGTCGATCATCCTCTCCGTTCCCAGCGTCCGTTACCGCTTCACCCTTAAGGACGGCACGGTGACGGATGTGGACAATCCCGCCCACTATCCCCCCCAGATGAATATCGCCAAGGGCGAGGAACCCTTTATCCGGGCCGCCATGATGATGCCCGAACGTTATCTAGGGGCGGTGATGAAGCTCTGCCAGGAGAAACGGGGCGTCAATTCCACCCTGCACTACCCGGGGCCGGGCAGGGTGGAACTGATCTACGAGATGCCGCTGGCGGAGGTCATTTACGATTTCTACGACCGCTTCAAATCCGTCACCCAGGGATACGGCTCCTTCGATTACGAGGTCATCGACTACCGGGAGAGCAATCTCGTCCTCCTCGATATCCTCGTGAACGGCGAAAAGGTGGACGCCCTCTCCCAGATCGTCCACCGGGAGCGGGCCCGGGCATGGGGACTCCAGGCCTGCGAACGTCTGGAAGAGGAAATCCCCCGCCAGATGTTCAAGATCGCCATCCAGGCGGCTATCGGCAGCGAAATCATCGCCCGGACCACCATTTCGCCCTATCGCAAGGACGTGACGGCAAAATGCTACGGCGGGGACATCACCCGGAAGCGGAAACTCCTGGAAAAACAGAAGAAGGGGAAAAAACGCATGAAGATGATCGGCAATGTCAGCATTCCCCAGAGCGCCTTCCTGGCGGTGCTGAAATCCGATACGGATTAATCGCCGGAACCGTGGTACGGGCTGATGGATACATGGTGATTATCGAGCAGTTGTGGATATCCTCCTCCATACTTTCTCCCCTCGCCGCCTGATCAGCGGGTCGGTGAACATATGGCAGACGACACAGCACACGGGGGTAACACAACACCGGCGGGTCTCTATATCCACATCCCCTTCTGCCGTTCCAAATGCCCGTACTGCCATTTCTATTCCCTCACGGACCGGGGGGCGGTAGGGTCCTTCCTTGCCGCCCTCGCCGGAGAGATGGCCGGATACAAAGATCGGTTTCCCGTAATCGACACGATCTACATCGGCGGCGGCACCCCTTCCCTGCTGACGAGCCGGGAGCTGGAAACCATTTTTGCCGCCCTCCACCGCCACTTCGCAATCGTCCCGGAGGCGGAAACGACCGTCGAGGTCAATCCCGCCGATGGCGACGGGTACTGGTTTTCCGCGCTCCGCGGTCTGGGTGTCAACCGGATCCATCTGGGCGCCCAGTCATTTTCCCATCAGCACCTGACTTTCCTCGGGAGAAGGCATACGGTCCGGGACATCTATGGGGCGGTGGATCTGATCATCACGGCGGGGTTCGACAATTTCGGCCTCGATCTCATCTACGGTCTCCCCGAGCAAAGCCTGCCGTCATGGCATCGGGACATCGCCGCGGCCGTGGCGCTGCAACCGGCCCATATCTCCGCCTATCAGCTGGCCGTCGAAGAGGATACCCCTTTTATGGAAAGTCACCTACGGGGTGACCTTGTCCTTCCCGACGAAGAGCTCTCCCGGCGCTTTTTTTTGGATACCGCGGCATTGCTCGTCCAATCCGGATACACGCACTACGAGGTCTCCAATTTCGCCCGTCGGCCAGCCCTTGCCTCCCGACACAATCAAAAGTACTGGCGACATGCCCCCTATCTGGGGCTGGGACCTTCCGCCCATTCCTTCCGGAATGGCCGCCGTTGGTGGAATCACCGGGAACTGTACAGATACCTTTCGGACCTGGCCGACGGTCTGCTTCCCGTTGCGGCCGGCGAGGAACTCGGCCCCGCCGAGCTGCGTCTGGAAACCCTTTTCCTGGGTCTGCGCACCGCGGCGGGCATCGATCTGCAGGAATTCCAAGACCGTTTCGGTGAGGATTTAGCCACGACCCGACGTCACCTTATCTCCGTCCTTATCCAGGAAGGTCTTCTCGTCCGCACCGACCGGCAACTTCTGCCCACCCCCCGGGGGATGGCGGTGGCCGACGGCCTTTCTCGCTGTCTCTGATCCAAACATCATAGCCGCTGTCACCCCTCCCCATACCTGTCTTTGAAGACATATAATCATGTATCATATTATGGTGTTGCCGATATCTTTCTCCAGAATGACCGTAGCGCCATGGGGTCTTGATTCACGACGACTTATTTGGATTATTTGGATTATGAAGGTGGCACATATCTTGAACACTCAAGACATTAGGTCACCATGCCGATATAAGTTTTGAAAATAAATTATTTTTTTCCGGAGGTGCATCATGGCTACCAGTACAGCTTGTTGTCGAGACAATCCTTTGCCGGATGTTCAAGATCGGCAAAGGTTGACTAACGTCAAAGGGAGGAGGAAGAGTGTCGCCGATAACATCCGGTATCTTATCCTGGAAACGGACTGGGACGAGGAATTGATCAGACAGCAGACCCTGCTCAACAGCTTTTGCAAAGGGGTGCTCGTGATCGCCGTTTTGTATTTTCTGCCGGTGATGATGAATATTTTCTGGAGATGACGAGGCCGATTTCCCCAAGACGACAGCCGGGCGCCAGCGATTTGGCGTGCGGGCACGACCCCTCGGAATCGTCAATATTTCGTCAGGCGCGGTATCGGTCGTAGTTCTGCAGCACCCGGGCAATATAGTTCCTGGTCTCCAACGGCAGCCGCCCCGGCTTTTTATCCACGTTGCCCATCCCCCAATTATAAGCGGCCAGCGTCCTTTCCAGATCACCATCGTAACGGTTCAAGAGCATCTTCAGATACTGCACCCCCCCCATAATGTTTTCCTCCGGATCGTAGGGCCGGGCGACTCCCATATCGCCGGCCGTCCCCGGCATAAGCTGCATGAGCCCCATGGCCCCTGCAGGGGAGGTGGCGGCGGCATTGAAGTTGCTCTCCACCTTGATCACGCTTCTGATCAAGGCGGGGTCGACTTCAAAGCGGCGGGCGGCGCGGTCGATGATGGCATCCAGATCTTCCGGCTCACGGTGGGCGTCAGAGGATGATCTTTCCTGTCGGTTATTTGACGGTGGTGGTGGATTTGTAAAAGCATTCAATACTTGCCCGTGGTCCGGGAAGGAATGTTCCGTTACTTCCGAACGGAGAGCGTCGAGCATGGTCATGGTCATATGGCGACGAAATTCCGCCTGCAGAAATTTCTCGCGCTCCCCGACAGTCAGGGATTTCTCCTGAGCCCCGGCCGTAGCCCTTTCCAAAAAGGCTGAAAATTTTGATCCTTTTTCTTCCCCTTGTGGTTCCGTTACTGATTTTTCCGACCGGGGCAAAGCCAACGAGGTCAGAAAAGGCAAGCGGTCGGACAGTCGTGTGACGGTCATGGAAGACATCCCCCTCGAAATTACTTCAGCAATGCTTCAATTTCTATGCCAGAGGAAGCGTGGAGACCCTTGTCCGCAATCCTTGTCATCGAGTTGGTTTGATATTGATGATTTGCTTAGTTTTCGCCGAGGGTGCAATACCGAAAGAGGAACTTATTGAATAATCCGAAGGAAGCAATCAACGATCTGTCCGTCGAATTGCGTACCGCGGTTTTTCTCGAGTTGCTCGAGGGCCCATTCCTTCGACTGGGCCGGACGATACGGCCTGTCGTTCATGATGGCGTCGTAAGTATCCGCCACGGCGATGATTCGCGCCAAAAGAGGGATTTCCTCTCCTTGCAGACCCTGGGGATAGCCCCTTCCGTCCCAGCGCTCGTGGTGATGGCGGATCGCGGCGCGCTCCCGGTCGAAGAGGGCGATGGAATGGATGATCCGCTCGCCGATATCGGAGTGGGTTTTTATGACCTCATATTCTTGATCCGTCAACCGGCCGTTTTTCAGCAACACCGCGTCGGGGATGGCGATTTTGCCGATATCGTGCAAGGCGGCCGATATCTTGAGGGATTCTATATCCGCTCGGGAGCAGCCCATGGCCACAGCGGTGTCTATGGCATATTTTGTCACCCTGTGGCAGTGTTTTTCCGTGTATTGGTCGCGGAGCTGAATGGAGGCGATCAGCGATTTGAAGGTGTCCAAGACATTGGCGTAAAGACTCTCGTACAAGACCTTGTTTTCCAGATTCAGCGACGCCCGTTTGGTGAGGCTCGTTATATAATGAAGATCCTTTTTGTTGAAGACACCGCGATGCTTCTTCTTCCGGATGCATAAGACACCAAAGGCCTGCCCCCGAATCGTCAGGGGGGTGCAGATGAGGGAAGGGGCGATTTCGGGGTGCTCATCGGAATTGATCATCAAGGCCTCGCGCTTCTTGATCACCTGGAACAAAAAGGGCTTCAAAGATTCATAGGTTTCCGTGACTATGGCTCTATCGTCGAATTTTTTGGTGATTTTCTTATAGAAGTCCTTGATCTCGTCATCGTAGATCACGATGTGACAGACCTCCCCCTCGACGACCCGGATGGCCAACTCGGACATCTTGTCGAATATCTGTTCGTTTTCCCCTTCCAAGTTCTCCAGGGAATCATAAATGTAGCTATGGACGGAAAGCTCCTCGGTTTGTTCAGACAACTTTCTGTTTAGTTGCGGGTCTTGTCCGGGTTGTTTTTCCAGCAAGGATTTTTCGCGAAGATATATCTGGACTTTATAGAGCAAGTCACTGATGTTGAAAGGCTTTTTTATGAAGTCAACGGCCCCTTTTTTCATGGCCGACACGGTAAGATCCGTAGCCGGCTGGCCGGTGATCATGATCACCGCCGTATCCGGCTGTAATTCCTTCAAATTTCGAAGGAGATCCATCCCGTTCATGTAGGGCATCATGACGTCGCTGATCACCAGATCATACGGATCCTTTTTCAGGATATTGAGGGCTTCGCGGCCGTTATCCGCCTCCTGCACCGACATATAACCACATTGGTGCAGGGCGTCCACGATCATCTGCCTGGTAGAGCTGTAATCGTCAACAACGAGGATCTTCTTGGCGTAGGTGTTGTCCTGGTCGAGGGAGACGGAATGTACCATAATCAATCCCTCATTTGGATGACGTATCTTTCCTGATTACATCCAGAAGACTGTAGGATATTTTGGAGAAAAGATCCGATTTATCCTGATCGTTCACGGAAAGCGTCACCACATCGGTGTATCGATCCCGCTGCGGCGTATCGTAGGCCTCGGGTCGATAACGCGTTTTTATCTGCTTTGTATAAGCCTTTAAGACGCTATCTACCTGATGGGCTGATATGGTCATGTTTCACTTCCCCTGAAGCGTTGATAATCGGGTTCGTCTCTTTCATCGGCATTTGATTTCAAAAACTTTAGAGGTTTTTTTTCGACATGGATATTTTTTTGGCACGATAAATGAATATGAATCTCCGGGAGAAGAATCTTGTGATGGAGGTGGAAATCGGGTGTCCAGTGCCATCAAGAGGGAGGACAGTGCCCTCATTCTGAAAAAAATCGACGAGGGACTGCTGAATCTCAAAAAAGAAAATATGTATTCCTGCCTTTGTTGTTTCCGGGAATCCCTGTCCTTGGCCTTGAAAACGAAGATGCTGCCCGGCGACGAACGACAGGTCATAAAGGCAATCAATGAATTCCAGCAACGACTCTCCTCCTCGCAGGTCTTCAAACAGCTTTACGGACCGGTCACCTTTCACGACAACGAGATGAAGATCTCCCTCGATTTTGTGGAACAGCTGCTCCACCTGAGCGAAGAGGAACTCGTGGACCGTGTCGCCCAAAACGGGAGTACCGATGTTGCCGCCATCGCGGTGCCAAAGAACGCCGACGGCGGCACGGGAGACGCTGCCCGCGACGAATTCCAGGAAGAACGGATCAAGGAGGCCCGGTTGCTTCTCGATAAAGGGGAATTCGGCAGGGTAAAGGAAATTCTGGGGGACGACGACGAATCCACCTCGCTTTTGCTGCAGCTCACCAACAATCTCGGCATTCAATACCGCAAGACGGGTCAGCTCGACAAGGCCGTCGCGGAATTTCGCAAGGCCCTGGCCCTTTATCCCGATGATGAAGGCCTTTATTACAACATCGCCCGGGCTTACTTCGAAAAGAAGGAATGGGAAGCAGCGGAAGCGGCCATTGCCCAAGGTATGGCAATCAATCCCGACTTTCACGAAGGGAAACTGCTGTTGTCCTACATCAAGCGGCAGAGTTCCGGAGGGGGGAAATGAGACGTTTGACCGCCGCATATGGACTCAATAACTTAGATGAGGCTCGCGGGTCATTACGCAAATCTCGGCAAACATATTCCATCGACAAGACATGACCGACACAGACGAACTCATGGCACAGGGGGAAGCGCAGTTTTCCCAGGGAAATCGCGCCGCGGCCAAGGAATGCTTCCTGGCGGTAATCGGCGTCGATCCCCGCCACAAGGACGCCTTGAACAATCTGGGGGTCCTGGCCTATGAAGAGGGGGAAACCGAAGCAGCCACTTCTTACCTCCTCCAGGCCCTGGCCGCCGCCCCGTACGATCGGGATGCCCTCTTGAACCTTGCCGATATCCTCCGGGGGCAGCAGCAGTTGCCCGCCCTGACCCCGCTGCTCAAAAAACATGTCCGCTACAACCCCCGGGACCGGGAGATCAGGGATATTCTCGACGAGGTGTATGAAATTCTATGGCAGGAGAAAGGCGCCGGTGGGGGTATAAACGAGGAGGGAGATTCCTTTTTCCTTCTTTCCGCGGGAAATTGTGGCGCCGCGACCCTGGCGGCAGCCCTCGGCACCATGCCCAAGGTCCGGATGGTGCATGATCCCGAATCGGTCCTGGCGGAACAACTCCCGGCCTGCTACTGGGGCGAGGCCGACCGGCGCGGCCTCTTCCGGGAACACCGGGCCGCCCTCATGGCGGAAGCATGGCGGCAGGGGATGATCTATGGGGAAAGCACCCCGGCCTTGGCCTGCTGGTCGGATCTCCTCGCCCGGGATCTCCTCCGGTCCAAGTTCGTCATCCTGGTGCGGAACCCCCTGGATTTCGCCCGCTCCTGTCTGTATGCCAATTACTATCAAGGCAATCGCCGCGATCCTTGCCTGCTCAAACCCTCCCCTGCCGATGGTCGCTATGAGGAATGGCGACATTTCTCTCAAATTGAAAAAATCTGCTGGTTGTGGCAAGAGGTTTACGGATTTCTTTTCTCCCTGATTCAAGAACTGGATCGGGAACGGATCATGATCCTGCGCCTGGAGGACCTCCGGGACAATCCCGCGGAGATCATGGCGGAATTGCGTACCTTTCTCGGTCTTGACGGTCTCCCTCCCGGCGCGGTTGACACGATCCGGGCTTTCCGTCATAAAGGAAGCGATTACGGACGGTTTCCCGAGGTTTCCCGGTGGTCGCCGGAACTGCATGATATCGTCTGGCGGCGCTGTGGAGAGCTTGCGGAGAGCTATGGTTATTCCCGACCCGTTGCAGAGCCCGTCC